>Ga0302046_10001174_pt1 | contig 24625 bp, 20 predicted proteins | sample RVTome_11_FD_200261 | JGI IMG/M metagenome (GOLD analysis project Ga0302046, IMG submission 200261) | Soil microbial communities from uranium-contaminated site in the Upper Colorado River Basin, Wyoming, United States - RVT147D111 (version 2) ... | reverse complement strand
TCCTACGATCAAAATTCCCCGACACAACCAGCAACACGGCATGGAAAAGCATTTCCGGTTCAGGGCCCAAGCCATTTGGCTCCCTCAAAGCAAAAACAGACGTAGCCAAGGTTTTCGGATTCTTTGGCGCCAAAACCCAAACCATGATCGAGCGTATTGCTACCGTTCGCAACAAATTCGCGCATCGTACCCATATACGCGAATTCGATCATCCCGACGTATTAGCCGTCTGCCGGGAACTTTCCGCCAATCCCGTGTTTCCACATGTCTATCCCGATAACCCGCGTGCGCAGGATATCCGCCGGAATTATATTGATACCGTGAAAGCTTTAACCGCTCGCCTCACAGAAATTAGGTTGACATCTAAGTTGTATATCGATGGAACCGAGCAACCCCACGCGCCGCCGCTGCCGCTGCCATAGCTCGATATATCCTTTTTACGGCCTCGTGCGGCGTCTCCATGTAGCCGCCATCGTAAATTCTTAATTCCTCAACACCCGCTTCGACCACTTCGGGCGGGATTTCGTCAGCGTTCGCAATGCTTTCTGAATTTAGGGGCTTGCTCATGGTACGTCAACCATATAGTTCCCGGAATTTTCTTGTGTTGTGGATTGGGTGTATGATTGGAGTCTGGTGTTCGTTTGCAAGCAGAAAAGTAATACTTGGGTTTTTTGACCTAGCTTTGTTGGAAGAGGACCGGATTGACCCGCCTCTTCGTTTGATTTTCTCAGGTCTTTTAACGATTATCCTAGGTCTGGTTTTTATAACTGGGTTTGGGAATCTAATAATTGGAACATTTGATGCTTCAAAGCTATTGAGCGACGGTGCCGTCGCACTTCTAGTCGGGGCGTTGTCCGGGTTAGCCGAGAAGGCGCTTCCCGCCGCGATGATGCAGCGGGCTCAATCGATGTTCCAGACCGAACAGAAACGACCCTAAGAAATGTGCGCCGTTGATTTGCATAAATACGGTGACATACCCGTAAATACGGGGACACAATACTTATTTCACCCGAGCACAATGGCATGGCCGCTGTAGTCACGGCACGTCCCCGTCACCCCGCCTCCACCTCCCCCCGTTGCACCACCGGCGCCTTCTCCGGAATAATCCCGCGCGAGAAGAACTGCAGCACCACCTGTAGCAGCAGCCCGATCAGGAACACCCGGATATAGGCCGCGCGCGTGGCCCAGGCGGCCGAGAGCAGGTCGGTCATGAACTCCGACATCGTCCACAGGCCCCAGACCACGAAGGCGCCCAGGATGGCGCCCTTGTTGTTGCCGCTGCCGCCGGCGATCAGCATCACCCAGATGAGGAAGGTCGCGGTCAGCGGCTCGGTGTCCTCGGGCAGGAATTGCTTGAGGTAATGTGCGGATAGAGCGCCCGCGAGCCCCATCAGCGCCGAGCCGTAGACGAAGGCCTGGAGGCGCATGCGCTCGACGTCCTTGCCCGCGGCGGCAGCCGCCGTCTCGTTCTCGCGGATCGCCCGCATGACGCGGCCCCAGGGCGAGTTGATGCCGCGCTCGATCACCCAGTAGCAGACCGCCACCACCGCCACCACGATCAGAAGGAAGCCGATCTCCGCCCAGGGCTGGGGCAGGCTCTCGAAAGGCTTGGGGATGTGGTGGATGCCGTAGGAGCCGCCGGCGATCCCGCCCCAGTTGCGGAAGGTGATGCGGATGATCTCGGCAATGCCAATCGTGGCGATCGCCAGATAGTCGGCGCGCAGGCGCAGGCAAATCTTCCCCACCACCCAGGCGATCGCCGCCGACAGCACCATCGCCGCCGCCCAGCCCACCGGCACCGGCAGCTCGTAGCCCCCCAGGTGCGGGTTGGTCGGCACCGAGGGCGCGGCGGTCAGGATCGCCGAGGTATAGGCGCCGACGGCGTAGAAGCCGGCGATGCCGATGTTGAAGAGCCCCGTCACCCCCCAGCAGATGTTGAGCCCCAGCGTGCTCACCGAGGCGATGCTGGCCAGCGTGAAGAAGCCGACGATGAAGAGGATGAGCCCGCCCAGCGTTTCCATCAGAGGACCCTTCCCTTGAAGATGCCCTGGGGCCGGAAGATCAGCACCAGCACCATGACGCCGAAGGCGACCGCGCTCTTGTAGTCGCCGGGGATCACGATGGTGGAGAGCTCCTCCAGCCCGCCGATCACCAACCCGCCGGCGATGGCGCCGTAGGGCCGGCCGAGCCCGCCCAGGATGGCGGCGGCGAACATCGGCAACAACAGGTTCCAGCCCATGTCGAACTTGACCCGCGTGTCCATGCCCAGCAGCACCCCCGCCCCCGCCGCCAATGCCGCGCCGACGATCCAGGTCCAGACCACGATGCGCTCGGTCGGGATGCCGGTGACGCGCGCCAGGTCGGGGTCGTCGCTCATCGCGCGCATCGCCTTGCCGGTCCGCGTGTAGGCGAGAAGGTAATGCGTCGCCGAGACCAGCACCACCACGGCGCCGCCGATATAGAGGTGCTTGGCGCTGATGGCGAAGGGCGCCAGCGCCTCTAGCGGCGGCTGGATGGCCCAGTAGTACTGGTCGTCGATGCCCCAGTAGAGCTGGAACACCGAGCGCAGCATCAGCGCGATGCCGAAGGAGGCGATCACCATGATGATCGGCCGCGACTTGCGGAACGGCCGATAGAACGCGTAGTCGATGCCGACCGCGATGCCCGCCGCGAGCAGCATCGCCAGCGGGATCGCCAGGACCGGATGCCAGCTCAGGCCGTCCACCTGGTCGAAGGCGAGATAGGCGCCCAGCGTCAGCATGTCGCCATGCGCGAAATGGGCGAAGCGCAGGATCGCGTAGATCATCGAGATGCCGATCGCCCCCAGCGCGTAGATGCTGCCGAGGACCAGGGCCGACAGGATGTAGTCGTTGAAGAACTCAACCATCGCGGCCGCCTTGGGGCCCGTTCCCGGCGCCGTCGTTGTTATCGCCCCGACCACCCAGGAAGGACTCGACCACCTCGCGGTCGGCCAGCAAATTGGGTCCGGTATCGATATAGCGGTTCTCGCCGGTCGCCAGCACGTAGCCGCGGTCGGCGATCTCCAGCGCCTGGCGCGCGTTCTGCTCGACCATCAATATGCCGACGCCGGTCTCGTTGACGGCGATGATGCGCTCGAAGATCTCGTCCATGAAGAGCGGCGAGAGCCCCGCCGTCGGCTCGTCGAGCATCAGCACCTTGGGATCGGTCATCAGCGCCCGGCCGAAGGCGACCATCTGGCGCTGGCCGCCGGAAAGCTCGCCCGCCGCCTGGCGGCGCTTCTCCACCAGCGGCGGGAACAGGGCGTAGACCCGCTCCAGCGCGGGCCGCAGGTCGTCGCGCCGGATAAAGGCGCCCATCTCGAGGTTCTCGTGGACGGAGAGGTTGGGGAAGATGTTGCGTTCCTGGGGCACGTAGCCGAGGCCGATGCGCACCAGCCGCTCGGGCTGGGCGTTGGTGATCTCCTTGCCCTCGAAGGTGACGCTGCCCTCGCGCAGGTGGACGAGGCCGAAGATCGCCTTCATCGCGGTCGACTTGCCGGCCCCGTTGGGCCCGACGATGACCACGATCTCGCCCGCGTCGACGGCGAGCTCGACGTCGTGCAGGATATCCATCCCGCCGTAGCCGCCGGTCATGTGCTGCGCGGTGAGCAGCGTCATGGCGCGGTTGCCCCGCCCGGCGGCGCCTTGGGCTTGCGCCGCGCCCTGGCGCCGGCGCTGCCGCCGTGACCGAGATAGGCCTCGATGACCTCCTTGTTCCTGCGGATCTCCTCCATCGTGCCGGTGGTCAGCACGGCGCCCTCGGCCATCACGATCACCGGATCGCAGAGCTTGGCGATCAGGTCCATGTCGTGCTCGATGACGCAGAAGGTGTAGCCGCGCTCCTGGTTGAGGCGCTGGATGTCTGCGGCGAGCTCGACCAGCAGGGTGCGGTTGACGCCGGCGGCGATCTCGTCGAGCAGCACCACCTTGGCCTCGGTCATCATGGTGCGGCCGAGCTCGAGCAGCTTCTTCTGGCCGCCCGACAGGTTGCCCGCCTTCTCGTAGGTGAGGTGCGAGAGGCTGAGGAACCCCAGCACCTCCTCGGCGCGGGCGCGCACCTTGCGCTCCTCGCCGCGCACCTTGCCCCAGCTGAGGCAGGAGGCGAAGAGGCTCTCGCCGGTCTGGCCCGGCGGCACCACCATCAGGTTCTCCAGCACCGTCATCTCGGCGTATTCCTGGGCGATCTGGAAGGTCCGCACCAGGCCCCGCGCGAAGAGCTCGTGCGGCAGCTTGCCGGTGATGTCCGTGCCCTCCATGGCCACGCGCCCGCTGGTCGGCGCGAAGACGCCGGCGATGATGTTGAAGAGCGTGGTCTTGCCGGCGCCGTTGGGGCCGATCAGCCCGGTGATGGCGCCCTTGGCGATCGTAAAGGAGCAGTCGTTGACCGCCTGGACGCCGCCGAAGGATTTCGAGACATGCTCGATCGCGATCATCGGCTCATCGCGCGCGGACATAGATTGAGCCATCCCCCCCCGCGCCCTCCGCCCGCTAGACCATGAACCGCTTGAGGGCCGCGATCACCGCGTCGTTCTCTTCGGGCAGGCCGATGCTGATGCGCAGGTAGTCCGTGAGCCCGTAGTCGTCGACCGAGCGCACGATGACGCGGCGCTCGGCCAGGAACGCGAGCGCCGCCTGCGCCGTGTGGTTGGTGCCGCTGGGAAAGCGGACCAGCATGAAGTTCGCCGCCCCCGGCAGCACGCCGAGCCCCAGCTTGGCGTATAGCGGCGTCAGCCGGGCGCGCTCCGCCGCCGTGCGCTCGGCCACCATGCGCACGTGGCCCATATCGCCGAGCGCCGCCTTGGCGGTCTCCTGGGCCAGCGCGTTCACGTTGCCGATGCCGCGCATCCGGTTCATGAAGCCGACGATGCGTTTCGAGCCATGCGCCCAGCCCACGCGCAGCGCCGCCAGCCCGAAGGCTTTGGAGAAGGTGCGCGTGACGATGACGTTCTCGCGGCCGGCGACGAACTCGTGGCCGGCCGTGTAGTCCGCCGTCATCTGCGCGTATTCGGCATAGGCCGCGTCGATCACCAGCACGACCCGCTCGGGCGTCGCCTCGACGAGGCGCTTGAGATCCGCCGCCGGCAGGTAGCGCCCGGTCGGATTGTCGGGATGGCCGAGGAAGAGGATTTTCGTCCTATCGCCGATCGCCGCCAGCAGCGCCTCGGGGTCGGGGGCGAGTTCGCGCTCGGGGGCGGTCACCGGCGTCGCGCCGACCCGCGTCGTGACGATCGGGAACTGCATGAAGCCTTGGGCGCCGAAGACGATCTCGTCGCCCGGCCGCGCGAAGATGCGGGCGATCACGTCGATCAGCTCCTCCGAGCCGTTGCCGCAGACCAGCTGGTCGGGATCGAAGCCGTAGGCCTCGCCGAGCGCGCGGCGCAGTTCGGTGCTGGCGGGGTCGGGATAGCGCTCCAGGCGCTGGGCGCGCTCCAGCGCCGCCGCCACCGCGGTGGGGCTGGGCCCATGGCTCGACTCGTTCAGCGAGAGGTCGATCAGCGGCGCCTCGCCGGCGCCGACCGCGACCTTCTTGACCACCGCCATGCCGCTGTCGGGCATGTACGAGCGCGGCGCCCCCGCCGGTGCGTTCATCACCTACCCTCCGACTTCCCCCGCCGTCAGTGATAAAGCCCGCGCCCGGCGGGAACAAGAGGGTGCGGCCGGCGGCCGGCCGGGGCAGGCTCGGATCGGCGGCGGAGCGCGCCCCACCGTCCTGCCGCGGCGGGTTTGCGGGGTTTGCGGGGACACGGGGTTAGCAGGGGAGCGTTGAGACCGGCATATATTGGTGCCACCCCGCGAAACCTGTTGGGACCGCATACCTGCGGGATTATCGACCTTCGAGCCGGCCGCCGCGGAATCCCCCAGCGGACGCCACCCGCTTCGCCGCCGCCGTCACAGCCGGTAGACCCGCGCCGCGGTGTCGCGGAAGATCGCGTCCTGCTCGGCCAGGGTGAGGCCGGCGGCGGCGACCCGGAAGGCGCCGAAGAGCGCGCCGTAGTCGGTCCACAGCTTCTCGATCGGGAAGTTCGAGCCGAAGAGGCAGCGCGCCGCGCCGAAGGCCCCCACGGTCGCCCCGATCATCATGGCGATGAATTCGGGGTCGTTCTTGTGGATGAAGGTGCCGAAGGCCGAGAGCTTGGCGACCACGTTCGGACGCGCCGCGAGCGCCGCCACCCCTTCGCGCCACGCCGTCCAGCCTTCGTCGGTGGTATCGACCAGCATGCCGGCGTGCTGGAGGACGAAGGTGACGCCCGGGCAGGCCGCCGCCAGCCTCGCCGCGTCGGCCATCTGATCCGCGAAAACCTGTAGCTCGAAGCTCCAGCCGTAGTCGGCGAGCCGCGCCACGTTGGCCCGCAGGGTCGGGTCGGCCGCGAGGTCGGCACGCGCCGCGAAGCGGTAGGCCGGGGTCTCGTGCCAGTGGAGCTGCTGGCGCAGCCCGCGCATCAGCGGATATTTGGCCAGCCGGTCGAGCTGCGGGCGCACGTCCGCCACCGTGAAGTCGGCGAAGCCGACGATGCCGTGCGGCCAGCCGTGCGCCTCGGCCACGGACTGCACCCAGGCGACCTCGTCCTCGAAGCGCTCCGGCGCCCAGTTGGCCTGGACGTAGACCGATTTCTCGACGCCGCTCCCGGCGATGTCCTCGAGGTACTCCTCGATCGGGTAGTCGCGCCGGATCGCATCGTAGGCGCCGAAGATGCGCGGCCGCTCCGGCCCCTCAAGCCAGGGCAGGTCGGCCATGCGCCAGATATGGTGATGCGCGTCGATCATCGCGTCCTCGTCCTTCGTCTCCCCGCGGCCGAGGCGTGGCCGCGAAGCGACGTTCGGCGATCGTCATGATAGCGGACCTGACGGGGACTGTGGAATCCGGGTCGGTCCTCGACGGTCATACCCGCGATCCATCGAAAGCCCGGGAGCGGAGCTCCATGCCTCGTGGGACGCCGATACGCCGGGCATCCCTGGCCGCGCGCCGCCGGCGGCGCGCCGTGCCCTTGACCTCGGTCAATCACGGGCCCGCCATCCGCCCGTAGGGTGCGGCGTTGATGCGAACAGTTCGCATTCGCGAATACGCGTATGTCAGACCGAGCATTGTCCCGCCAGGCGCATGGAACTCCGGCCCAACGACGTCGCGAACCACCTTCACCGCACGGCCCCCGAGGCCGCGCGCCCGGCGTCGCCGCCTGGTGGGCGCCTTTCTCGGTCAGCTGGGACTTCGTCTATGTCGGCGTCGGCAAGAAGGGGACTTATTGAGCGCAGACCGGCAGGCCGGCTTCGGCGTGAGGGGCGGTTCGTCCGCCCCTCACCCCACCTTGCGGTCGCGGCCCTCCCGAAGTCGATGGCGGCTCGGGCATCGCCCAACGGTATGAGCGCCAGCCTTCATGAGAATCGGCCACTGCTTGTCAGTTTAAAGTTCGCCGTATATGGGTTGGCAATGCCGGAAAAGGTGCTAACCGCCTGGGAAGATTGCCGTGGGCAAACGGCACCGCCGGCCGAAGCAGTGCGCCTTTGGCACGATAGAGCACCGACAATCTTCATCGATGACAATTGAGGGCCTGCCGTCTCCTGTCTTCCCAGTCATCGGCGGGCCGAACGAACTTCGAGCTTCACACCTTCCTTCTCCTGAAGATAGGCCACGATATCGAACAGGTTGCGGGCTTGTGGATTGCCACTCGGGCTGAACATGCGCATGAGGCTCTTGGGGGATCTGTGCATGATTGCGCCGAGCTCTTCGAATCCGACTGTCGCATTGATGTAGTCGCGCAGAACCGTCTTTCCAGTGTCCACGTCGCCGGCAAGAAAGCTCTCGATGCCTTCGCGAAGAAGCGCCTTGCGAAAAGCGGCGTCACGCCGCGCGCGCGCCTGAATCGTTTCCTTGAAATCCCGGGTCAGTCCCATATTCATGTCTCCTGATTCTTCCGTCGCTTGTATTCCCGCCAATAGGCTCGCGCTGTCTCGATGTCTGCCTCCTGGCGCTTCTTGGTGCCGCCGCCAAGCAGGATCACAAGAGCAGGTCGTGATTAGGTCGAATCACTTCTTGTTTCGACCTAATCACGTGAATCTGCTCTATTATCAAATAGTTAGATCGGATTCACGCATTTGGGCCGGATAAATTTTTGATCCGGCCCAAATGCGATCCGATCTAGGCGCTCGCCGTCCTTGCCGAAATACACCCGGTAACCCGGACCGAAGTCGACGACATATTCCAGGACGCCGCCTCCGACGCCCTTTGCATTGGAAAAATTACCCTGCTCCATCCGAGTGACGGCAACCGCGACCTTTGCCGCCGCTTGCGCGCTGAGGTTATCGAACCATTTCGCGTAAGGGCTTCGGTCGTTCTCGTCGAGATACTCGCGGATTTCGATCATGCCTTATAGTAACATATGAGTTACCATTGTCAAGATTTCACGAGCGGACGCCCCGCGTGCTTGGCCGGTCAGATCGTGAAAATCAATCCGGATTTCCGGCTCGACAGCTTCGCCGTCAGGAATCCCTATCGCGGCGGGACCATATATCGCGGCGGGACCATATACTGCGCCGTCTTATCGAGACCTGGCAGACGGCAAGATTGCCGACCCTCCCGCCGCTTCACCCCACCTTGCGGTCGCGCCCCTCCCAGTGCGGCGCGCGGAGCTCGGCCTTGCGAACCTTGCCGGCGCCGGTCTTGGGCAGCTCGGCGATGAACTCGAAGCTCCGCGGGATCTTGAAGCCGCCGATCAGCGCCCGGCAATGCGCCTGCAGGCCCGCCTCGTCGGGCGCGACACCCTGGCGCAGCACCACCACCGCATGCACGCGCTCGCCGTACTTGGCGTCGGGCACGCCGACCACCGCCGCCTCGACCACGTCCGGGTGGCTGGCGACGGCGTTCTCGACCTCGGTGGAGAAGACGTTCTCGGCCCCGGTGATGATCATGTCCTTCCTGCGGTCGACCAGGGTGATGTAGCCCTCGGCGTCGCGCCGGCCGAGGTCGCCGGTGTGCAGCCAGCCGTTCCGCAGCGCCTCGGCGGTCTCCGCCTCGCGCCGCCAGTAGCCCTTCATCACGTTGGGCCCGCGCACCAGCAGCTCGCCGGTCTCGCCCTCCGGCAGCGGCCGGTCGTCGGGATCGCCGATGATCACCTGCACCCCGTCGACCGGCTTGCCGCAGGTGCGCAGCAGCTCGGGGCGCTCGACCGCGCGGCGGTGGTCCTCGGGCGGCAGCAGCGTGATCACCTGGGTCGCCTCGGTCTGGCCGTAGCCCTGCATGAGCTCGCAAGGCAGCACCTCGAAGGCGCGCTTGAGCACAGCATCGGTGATCGGCGAGCCGCCGTAGTTGATGCGCCTGAGACTCGACAGGTCGCGCCGCTCGCAGGCGTCGCCGCGCAGCGCCATGTCGAGCATGGTCGGCGGCAGGCCGATCGTGGTGACCCGGTGCCGCTCGACCGCCTCGGTCACCCCCTCGGCGTCGAACCTGGGCAGGAAGCAGTGCGCGCCGCCGGCCAGGAGCTGGGCGAAGGTGCTGCCGAGGTCGGCCAGGTGGAACATGGGTGCCGCGTGCAGGTGGATGTCGCCCGGCCCGTGCGCCATGCGCGGCGCCAGGTGCGTGGCGTTGGAGAGCATGTTCCGGTGCGTCAGCATCACGCCCTTGGGCAGCCCCGTGGTGCCGCCGGTGTAGAAGATCCCCAGCGTGTGGTCGGGCGCGACCGGCGCGAGGTCGACGGCCTCGGCCGCGCCTTCGATCATCGCCGCCTGCTCGCCGCCGTCGGGCCCCATCGCGACCGTCGGGATATCGATGCCGGTCGCCGCGGCCAGCTCGGCGAAGCCCTGGTCGACGAACCACAGCGCGCATTCGGCGTCCGACATCTGGAATTCGAGCTCGGCCGCCGAGAGCCGGTAGTTGAGCGGCACGATGACGGCGCCGATCCGCGCCGCCGCCATCAGCGTCTCCAGGAAGGCGGCCCCGTTGGGCGCGAGCAGCGCCACCCGGTCGCCCGGCCTGATCCCGCGCGCCGCCAGCGCCGCCGCGAGGCGCCCGATGCGCCCGGCCAGCGCCGCCCAGGTCACCGGCGCGCCCTCGTCGGGCAGCAGCGCCGGCGCCTCCGGCCGCTCGACGGCGCTGCGGTCGATCAGGTAGCTGATGTTCACGGCCGCCCCCGCACCAGCCGCGCCCCGGCCACCAGGGCGTGCATCTTCTCCCGCGCCAGGTAGCGGGGCAGGGCGGAGAAGCCGCAGTCGCAGGTCGCCCCCAGCCGCTCGATCGGCGCGTGCTTGAGGCAGGCATCCAGGCGCCGGGCGACGTCCTCGGGGGTCTCCAGGTGGAAGTTCTTCACGTCGATGACGCCGACGCCGACCTCGAACTTGCCCGCCAGCTCGCCCAGCAGCTCGACGTCCGACATCTCCTTGGCGGCGAACTCGAGCAGCAGCTGGTCGCAGGCGAGGCTCATCAGCGCCGGCAGCATCGGCCTCAGCCGTCGGTCGGCCATCGGCCGCCCGGCGTTGTTGCCGTAGCAGACATGCACGGCGGTGCGGCCCGGCACGTCCTCGATCGCCCGGTTGATGGTGCGCGCGCCGTCCTCGAAGCTCATTCCGTAGGGCGGGCGCGCCAGGCCCGGCTCGTCGAGCTGCAGGTAGCTGCAGCCAGCCTGGGCGAGCGCCACCAGCTCGCCCCGCACCACCTGGACCAGCTCGCCCAGTACCACCTCGGGGCTGCGCTGGCCGGGCTTGATGTAGTTGGCGAAGGTGAGCGGTCCCGGGATCGCGACCTTGATCCAGTGGTCGGGCGCGATGGCGCGGGTGCGCGCGAACTCCGCCACCGTGCCGAGCCCGCGCTCGGCGGTCAGCGGGCCGACCGAGACGAAACCCGGCGCCTTGTCGTAGCCGGCGATGCCGAGGCGCCGCGGCGGCGGCAGGCGCTCGAGGTTGGCGAGCTTGCCCATCACCTCGAAGACGAAGCGCTGGCGGCCCAGCTCGCCGTCGGAGATGACGTTGAGCCCCGCCTCGATCTGGTCCTCCACGACGACGCGGGTGGCGTCCTCGATCAGCTCGCGGGCGTCGATCTCGCCCAGCTCGTCGGGCTTGATCAGCCGCTGCAAGGCCAGGAACCAGCCCGGCGCGGCATAGGAGCCGACGCCGAAGGCCGGCAGCTGCAAGTCGCTCATCGAACCCCCCGGGCCAACGATCGCCTGCGCACACTATATCACCCCGGGCCGGCCCGCCGCGAACCTTCGAGCGACGGGCGTCCGCGCCGACGACGCCGGGCGATCGCGCCCTTGATCCATCCTTCGAGGCTCGCTAGTGCTCGCACCTCAGGATGAGCAACACTTTTCTTGCATCCAACCAAACTGCTCATCCTGAGGTGCGAGCGAAGCGAGCCTCGAAGCTCATCCTGAGGTGCGAGCGAAGCGAGCCTCGAAGCTCATCCTGAGGTGCGAGCGAAGCGAGCCTCGAAGCTCATCCTGAGGTGCGAGCGAAGCGAGCCTCGAAGGACGCACCCCGGCCCGGCCGCGCCAAAGCGCCCGCCGGGCCTTGGACCCGGCGGCTGGCAACGTCACGGCGATGTCTTGAGAAGCGCTCGGCGGTCAATCCGCCCCGCGTTCAGGCGCGGGCGCGGCGTTCGGCGGTGCGGGCGCGGCGTCCGGCGCCGGCACCCGTCACGGCCGGGTAGGGGCGGGGGCTACTCCCAGGCGACGTTCTGGACCAGATCGACCAGGTCGTCGCTGTAGTAGTTCTCGACCTCTTCGTAGATCGACTCCTCGAGGATATCCTCGGGCTCGAAGTCGTTGGGTCCGGTCGGCATGGCTCGTTTCCTCTTCAAAAAGCGCTTCGCTTGTTGGCGCCCTTTCTAGGCCTCCATGCCATCCCCCGCAGTGACCGCGATCACTCGCTGCGCAGGGGACGGCGGAGCAGAGAATTGCCGAGAAATTGGAACCAAATGGTTAACGCGGAAAAAACCCTAAACGGCCGCCGGCCGGTCCCCGACCCCCAACCCCCGATCCCCGATTCCCGATCCCCGATTCCTGCGCCCCCCGCGGCCTTGGCGGTTGATCCGGGGGGCCGCCATCGCGCAGTATCGGCGCCCGCCTTCCGCCGGCCCAATCCCAGGAGGATCCCCGAGCCATGACCGCGCCCATGACCGCTCCCAAGACCGCTCGCATGACCGCGACCGCCCGCGACGCCCGGCCCGCCGGCATCGACGCGGCCGAATGGGACCTCCGCGTCCAGCTCGCCGCCGCCTACCGCATCTTCGACCACGTCGGCTGGATCGAGCTCATCTTCAATCACATCACCATGCGCGTGCCGGGGCCGAAGAAACACGTCCTCATCAATCCCTACGGGCTCATGTACAGCGAGGTCACGGCCTCGAACCTGGTCAAGATCGATCTCGACGGCAACGTCGTCGGCCCCTCGAACTTCCCCGTGAACCCGGCCGGCACCGTCATCCACAGCGCCATCCACCGCGCCCGCGAGGACGCCCATTGCATCATGCACACCCACACCACCACGGGCATGGCGGTGGCCTGCAAGGCCGAGGGGCTGACGCCGACCAACTTCTACTCGGCGATCATCGGCGACGGCGTCGCCTATCACGACTTCGAGGGCACCACGACCAACGCCGACGAGCAGCCGCGCCTGGTCGCCTCGATCGGCGAGCGGAACTACGTCATCCTGCGCAACCACGGGCTGCTCGCCTGCGGGCGCACCATCCCGGAGGCCTTCACCCGCCTCTGGACGCTGCAGCGCGCCTGCGACGTGCAATGCGCCGCCGAGGCGATGCCCGGCGCGACCATCCGCTACGACGCGGCGGTGGTCGACCAATCGCGCAAGGCGATGGCGGACTATTCGGAGAGCACGACCTCGGGCGAGGACGTCTTCAACGCCATGCAGCGCCTCGTCGACGCCAAGGACCCGAGCTACCGGAGCTAATCACGATATGCTCTAGGGGCGCCCGCACACCCATCTCGGCATCGATCAAAGTTTCGCCACACTGGACGTTTCAGATGGAGGCCTTGGGACGGATCGGAGGTCTTCCATGGCGCTTCGAAAGCTCGCGATCGTTGTCGTGACACTGGGCCTGACCGCCTGCGGCAGCACGCCCACCGAGCGCGGCGTCACCGGCGCCGGGATGGGCGCCGCCACGGGGGCGGTGGTCGGCCTCGCCTCGGGCGGGATCAGCGTGCTCGCGGGCGCCCTGATCGGCGCGGCGGCCGGCGGCACCGTCGGCGCCGTGACCACGCGCGACCAGCTCGACCTGGGCCCGCCCTTCTGGCGTTGGGGCCAGAACCGCGCCAAGGTCTCCCGCATGCAGACCGGCCTGCGCCGCATGGGCTACTACCGCGGCCCCGCCGACGGCCTCGCCGGCCCGCAGACCGCCCACGCCATCCGGCGCTACCAGCGGACCTACCACCTGCCGGTCGACGGCCGGCCGTCGGACCGCCTCTACCGCCACGTGCAGGCGCGCGGCGCGGTGGGGTAGGCCCGAGGGCCCACAAGACCAAGCCTTCAAGCCGGCGGCGCCAGGGCTTATCTTGAGCGCATGACCGCGCCCGCCCCCCTGGACCGCCGCCTCTCGGTGGCGCCGATGATGGACCGGACCGACCGGCACTGCCGGGCCTTCCTCCGGCTCATCTCCGCGCGCGCGCTGCTCTACACCGAGATGATCCCGACCGGCGCCGTCCTGCGTGGGCAGCGGGCGCGCTTCCTCGACTTCGACGCGGCCGAGCATCCGTTGGCGCTCCAGCTCGGCGGCGCCGATCCGGGCGCGCTCGCCGACTGCGCCGCGATCGCCGAGGAGTGGGGCTACGACGAGGTGAACTTGAACGTCGGCTGCCCGTCGGACCGGGTCCAGATCGCCCGCTTCGGCGCCTGCCTGATGGCCGAGCCGGCGACCGTCGCCGCCGCCGTGCGCGCCATGCAGGCCGCCACGCGCCTGCCCGTCACCGTCAAGTGCCGCATCGGCGTCGACGACCGCGACACATATGACGACCTCGTGGGTTTCGTGCGCAGCGTCTCGCAAGCCGGCTGCACGAGCTTCGCCGTCCACGCCCGCAAGGCCTGGCTCAGCGGCCTCAGCCCCAAGGAGAACCGCGAGGTGCCGCCGCTCCGCCACGCCGAGGTCCACCGCCTCAAGGCCGATTTCCCGGCGCTGGAGATCGTCATCAACGGCGGCATCCTCGACCTCGGCGAGGCCGAGGCGCATCTGGCGCATGTCGACGGCGCGATGATCGGCCGCGCCGCCTACCAGGACCCCTGGATGCTGGCCGAGGCCGACGCGCGCATCTTCGGCGTGCGCTCGACACGGCGGCCGACCCGCGCCCAAATCGTCGCCCGGCTCTCGGACTACGCCGCCGCCCAGCTCGACGCCGGCGTCTACCTCTCGCGCATCACCCGCCACGCCCTCGGCCTCTATACCGGCGTGCCCGGCGCGCGCGCCTGGCGGCGCCACCTCTCGACCCACGCCCACCGCCCCGGCGCCGGGGTGACGGTGATCGAGGAGGCGCTGGCCCTCGCCGAGGGCGAACGCGCCGCGCGCGCCCCCCAGCCTGAAGCGGCCTGAGTCGGCTCGACCCCCATCCCATGCTCGACCTGACCCCCGCGCTGCGTCTCTTCGCCCGGCGGCGGCGGGCCAGGCTCGATGCGCTCGATCCCGCCGCGACCCAGGAGGCCGAGCTCCTGAAGCTCGTGGCCAGGGCCGCGGGCACGGAATTCGGCCGCGACCACGGCTTTTCCGGCATCCGCTCGGTCAAGGACTTCCAGGCCCGCGTGCCGCTCCGCCGCTACGAGGATTTCTGGGAGGCCTATTGGGAGAAGCCCTTCCCGACGCTCGCCGACGTGAGCTGGCCCGGCACCATCCCCTATTTCGCCGTCACCTCGGGCACCACCACGGGCGTCACCAAGTACGTCCCCTGCTCGGCGGCGATGACCAGGTCGAACATCCGCGCCAGCCTCGACATCCTGGTCCATCACGTCGCCGCGCGCCCGAAATCGCGCATCATGTCGGGGCGCGGCTTCGTGCTCGGCGGCTCGACCGCGCTGGTCGACCAGGCCCCGGGCATCCGCTCGGGCGACCTCTCGGGCATCGCCGCCGCCGAGGTGCCGCGCTGGGCGCGCCCGCGCTATTTCCCGCCCAGGGACCTGGCGCTGATCGCCGACTGGGAGGAGAAGATCGCCAGGCTCGCCCCGGCCTCGCTGAAGGCCGGGATCACCTCGGTCAGCGGCACGCCCTCCTGGCTGCTCATCTTCTTCGACGCGCTGCACGCGCTCCGCCCCGATCTGCCGCACCGCCTCGCCAGCTACTACCCCGACCTCGAGCTGCTGGTGCACGGCGGCATCGGCTTCGAGCCCTACCGGCGCCAGTTCGAGGCGCTGCTCGCGGGCGGCCACGCCGAGCTCCGCGAGGTCTACGCCGCCAGCGAGGGCTTCGTCGCCACCGCCGACCGCGGCTCGGGCGAGGGCATGCGCGCCAATCTCGACATCGGCCTGTTCTTCGAATTCGTCCCCGTCGAGGAGCTCGACGGTCCCGACCCGACCCGCCACTGGATCGCCGACGCCGAGCCCGGCGTGAACTACGCCCTGGTGCTGTCCTCCTGCGCCGGCGTCTGGTCCTACGTCGTCGGCGACACGGTGCGCCTGGTCGAGCGCGGCCCGCCGCGCCTGCTGGTCACCGGCCGCACCTCCTACACGCTCTCGGCCTTCGGCGAGCACCTGATCGGCGCGGAGATCGAGCACGCGATCGCCTCCGCCGCCGAGGCGATCGGCGAGACCGTCGCCGACTTCTGCGTGGGCGCGCTCTTCCCCGCGGCCAAGGGCGAGCTCGGCGGCCATCTCTTCATCGTCGAGTTCGGCGAGACCCTGCCCGACAAGGAAAGGCTCGCCCGGTTCGCCGAGCGCCTCGACGCCGCGCTGGCGGAGACCAACGAGGACTACGCGGCCCACCGCGCCGGCGGCTTCGGCCTCGAGCCCCCGCGCGTCCACGCCGTCCCCCACGGCACCTTCGCCGCCTGGATGAAGGCGCGCGGCAAGCTCGGCGGCCAGAACAAGGTCCCCCGCGTCATCAACGACGCGGCGCTGTTCGAGGATCTGCGGGCGTTTGCGGGTGTTGGATAGATCAGGTCAGGTCGCCATGCATTCGTCCTGAACCGTTTTTTCGACCGAGCGTCAGCGAGCGGAGAAATCTGGGTAAACGCCAACACGGCTTCCGGCTAGATTTCTCCACTCGGTCGCTCGCGCTCCCTCGGTCGACATGATGGGCGTGAAGCTGGAAGCCCCCGCCCGCCCGACCTATCTATAGTCGCGTCGTGTCCCGCCAGCGATCCCGGCCGCCGAGCGTCCGCCCATGCCCCTCCGCGCCCTCGCCCTCGCCATGATCAGCTCGCTCCTCGTCGGCTGCGCCGTGCTCTCGCCGCTGCCGAAGAAATCCGACACCGCCCAGCGCCTCGCCATGTTCCCGACCGAGGGCCTGCCGCTCCGGGCCGCCGTCACCATCCATTGGGACGACCACGCGATCCCCTTCATCGAGGCGGCGAACGACGCCGATCTCGCCTTCGCGCTCGGCCTCGTCCACGCGCATCTGCGGCTGGGGCAAATGGAGCTGATGCGCCGCATCGCCGCCGGGCGCATCTCCGAGATGGTCGGCCCCTTCGCCACCGAGATCGACCACAGCCTCCGCATCCTCAACTACGCCGCCGCGGCCGAGGCCAGCGAGAAGGCGATGCCGCCCGAAACGAAGGCCTGGGTCGAGGCCTTCGTCGCCGGCATCAACCACTACCAGACGACCGCCAAGGCGCTGCCCGCCGAGTTCCGCATCCTCGGCCTGGCGCGCGAGCCCTGGACCGTGCGCGACGTGCTCACCGTCGGCCGGCTCGCCTCGACCGACGTCAACTGGCTGGTCTGGTTCTCCACCTTGAAGCTGCGCCAGCGCACGGACTGGCCGGCGCTCTGGGCGCGCCTCTTGCGGAACGGCGGCGATTCGATGGCGAGCTTCCGCCCCGACGGCCGGCAGGCGACGCTCGACGACATATTGCGCGGCATGAGCCGCTCGGGCAGCAACTCGCTCGCCGTCGCCGGGGCGCGCACGCGCACGGGCGCCGCGCTGATGGCGAACGACCCGCATCTCGGCCTCATGCTCCCCAACCTCTGGCTCATCGCCGGCATCAAGTCGCCGAACGTCCACGTCGTCGGCCTGATGGTGCCGGGCATCCCCTTCGTCGCGCTCGGCCGCAACGCGCGCATCGCCTGGGGCGGCACCAACATGCGCGCCGCCTCCTCCGACCTCTACGACGCTTCCAAGTTCAAGCCCGGCGAGATCACGACCCGCACCGAGAGGATCCGCGCCCGCTGGTGGCGGAGCACGCGGATCACGGTACGGAACACGCCCGTTGGCCCGATCATCACCGACGCGCCACTGCTGAAGGCCGGCGGGGCGGGGCCGCTGGCGCTGCGCTGGGTCGGCCACGACGCCAGCGACGAGATCACCGCCTTCCTGCACGTCCAGCGCGCCGGCAACTGGCGGCAGTTCCGCGCCGCCTTCAAGACCTTCGCGGTCTCGGCCCAGAACATGCTCTACGCCGACGTCGACGGGAATATCGGCCAGCTCATGGCGATCCGCCTGCCGGTGCGCCGCGCGCGGGCGCCGCGCGATCTCGTCCTCGACCCCAGCGATCCGCGCGAGCGGTGGCACGGCTTCCTCACCGTCCTCGACCTGCCGTCGAGCTACAATCCCAAGGCCGGCTTCCTCGCCTCGGCCAACAACAAGCCCGCCCCGGCCGCCGTGCCGATCGGCTACTTCTTCTCCACCGACGACCGCGTCGAGCGCATGGCCGCGCTGATGACGGGGACGGGCAAGGTCGACGTGGCGGCGCTCAAGGCCGTGCAGCGCGACGTCTATCTGATCTCAGCGGTCAAGCTGCGCGACCTGATCGTAAAGAAGATCGACGCCAACGGCGTCGCCAAGGGCCTCGCCCCGGCCGAGGTCAAGCTGCTCGAGGCGTTGCGCGGCTGGGACGGCCATTACCGGACCGCCTCGCGCGGCGCCGTCGCCTTCGAGCTCGTCCACCACTACCTCGCGACGGCGCTCCGCCGGCGGCTCTACGCGCCCGAGGTCGCCGACGTCCTGGCCAGCCAGTCGCGCAACAAGGCGCTGCTGATCCAGGACCTCGAGCGCGCCGAGGCCAAGGCGCTGTCCGCCGACCTCGCCGCGGCGCTCGCCGCGGCGGCCGCGAAGCACGACGATTTCAAGGACTGGGGCGACTACCACCGCCTGGTCGTCAACCATCCGCTGGGCCGGCTGCCGGTGATCGGCGAGCGCTTCCGCTTCGTCGACGCACCCGCCGAGGGCTCCAACGACACGCTCTGGAAGACCGCGCACGGCACCACCGACGAGCGCCACCCGGCGCGCTTCGGCTCGAACGCACGCCACATCTCCGACCTCTCCGATCCCGACGCCAACTGGTTCACGCTGCTGGGCGGCCAGGACGGCTGGTTCAACTCGGCCAACTTCACCGACCAGGTGCCGCTCTGGCTCAAGGGCGAGTACGTCAAGGTGCCCTTCCGGATCGAGACCGTGCGCAAGGACTTCCCGCACAAGACGACACTCTCGCCGGGGACAAAATAGGCCAAGGCCAAAGGCCCCCTCACCCTCCCGCGACCCGAAAGGGTCGTGGGAGGGTGAGGGGAACGCGCGGCAGCGCGCTACGCTATATGCGTCCGGGATGTCTCGCGGCATACTCACGATCTCAAAGCGCGCAAGCTGGCGCTCGACGAAAGGACCTCCGTGGCCGATCCGGACAAAAAAACCGCCCTCGTCGTCGGCGCGGGCGACAGCCTCGGCGGCGCCATCGCCCGGCGTTTCGCGCGCGAGGGCTACGCGCTCGCGCTCACCCGCCGCAATCCCGAGAAGCTCGCCGACCTCGTGAAGCTGATCGAGGACGCCGGCGGCGAGGCCCATCCCTTCGGCTCGGACGCGCGGCGCGAGGAGGCGGTGGCCGAGCTCGTCGAGACGGTCGAGCGCGACATCGGCCCGATCGAGGTCGCGGTCCACAACATCGGCGCCAACGTCCAGTTCCCCGTCACCGAGACCACCACGCGGGTCTACTACAAGGTCTGGGAGCTCGCCTGCAAATCGGCCTTCCTGATCGGCCGCGAGGTCGCGCGCCGCATGGTCGACCGCGGGTCCGGCACCATCCTCTTCACCGGCGCCACGGCGAGCCTGCGGGGCGCCGCCGGTTTCGCCGCCTTCGCCGGCGGCATGCACGGCAAGCGCGCGCTCGCCCAGTCGATGGCGCGCGAGCTCGGGCCGGCGAACGTCCACGTCGCGCATATCGTCATCGACGGGCCGATCGACACCCCCTTCACCCGCGAGCGCTTCCCCGAGCTCATCGCCGCGCGCCCGCCCGACGGCATACTCCTACCTCGTGACATCGCGGAAACGTATTGGCGCCTGCATTGCCAGCCGCGCAGCGCCTGGACCCACGAACTCGACGTGCGCCCCTTCCTCGAGCCGTGGTAGGCTGGGTCGGAGTGAGCGGCCTCGTCCTTCGTCCTTCGACAAGCTCAGGATGAAGTCTCAGGATGAAGTCTCAGGATGAGGCCTTTCGTTTGAATTGACGATTAAGATTGGAGCGTCCTCTTTCGTCCCTCATCCTGAGCCTGTCGAAGGGCGAGGGACGAAAGAGGACGCGGGCCACCCAAATACCGAAACTCCATGCCAAAATCCCTCGAGTTCTTCTTCGACTACGGCAGCCCCACCTCCTACCTCGCCCATGTCCAACTCGCCGGCATCGCCCGGCGCACCGGCGCCGAGGTGAAGCGCCGGCCGATGCTGCTGGGCGGCGTCTTCAAGGCGACCGACAACCAGACCCCCGTCGCCAACAAGGCCAAGGCGGCGTACATGATGGCGGACATGCCCCGCATGGCGGCGCATCTGGGCGTGCCCTTCGCCATGAACCCTTATTTCATCATCAACACGCTGTCCTTGATGCGCGGCGCCGTGGCCGCCCAGGCCGACGGCACGTTCGAGACCTATGACGCGGCGATGTGGCCGGCCATGTGGGTCGACGGCGAGAACATGGGCGAGCCCGGGACGATCGCCAAGGTCCTGGCGGGCGCGGGGCTCGACCCGGCCGCCTTCGCCGAACGCATCCAGGACCAGGCGGTCAAGGACGGCCTGATCGCCAATACCGGGGAGGCGGTCAGGCGCGGCGCCTTCGGTGCGCCGACCGTCTTCGTCGGCGAGGAGATGTTCTTCGGCTCCGACCGGCTGGACTATGTCGAACGCGCCCTGGCCGCATAAGCGCTGGACGCTGACGCGCGAGCAGATCGCCTCGGGCGAGGTGCGCCGGCGCATCGTCGCCAGCGGCTATCCCTTCCCGATCCTCAGCGAAGCCGAGCTCGACGCCGCGCTCGACGCGACGCTCTCCGCCCGCAACGCAGCCCCCGTTTGGGTCTTCGGCTACGGCTCGCTGATGTGGAACCCCGCCTTCTTCTACGCCGAGCGCCGCACCGGCCTGGTTCACGGCTACCATCGCCGCTTCTGCCTGTGGACCCATGCCGGCCGCGGCACGCCCGACAACCCCGGCCTCACCCTGGCGCTCGACAGCGGCGGCTCGTGCCACGGCGTCGCCTTCCGCCTCGCCGAAGACCAGGCCGAGACCGAGCTCGGCATCGTCTTCAAGCGCGAGATGGTGAGCGGCGCCTACGCCCCGCGCTGGGTCAAGGTGCGCACCCCCGACGGCATCCTCCGCGCGGTGACCTTCGTCATCAATCACGACCACGACCGCTATACCGGCCTGCTGCCCGAGGACCGCGTCGCCGCGGTCATCGCCAGCGCCGCGGGCCCGCTGGGGGCCTGCGCCGAATACCTCCACAACACGGTCGAGCATCTCGACGCGCTCGGCATCCGCGACCGTCCGCTCTGCCGCCTGTACGACCAGGTCCTGGCGCTCGGCCGCCGCTGACCGGCGCGCGGCGGCTCTCCTTCCGGCCCGTAACCATCGCTTGACTTGATCGCAAGGCTGACCGAGCCTTGCGCCAAAGCGGCGGGCCGGCCGGGGAAGGGTCGGACAAACGCCGCGCGTTCGAACATGGAGGAAGCGATGGCGACCGAAAAGGCCACCACCGGCCCCGATCCGGCCGGCAGCGACGCCGCCGAGCCCGGCGGGACCGGCCCCAAGCACAAGTCCGGCGGCAAGCCCGTGGCTAAATCGGCCGGGGGCAAGCATCCCTGGCTCAAGTCCTACCCGCCGGGCCTCAAATGGGACACCGAGATCCCCGAGCGCCGCCTCTACGCGCTGCTCGACCATGCGGTCGAGCGCTACCCCAAGAACCTCGCGGTCGACTTCCTCGGCAAGACCATGCGCTACGACGATATCGGCGACCATGTCGACCGCATGGCCAAGGGCCTGCAGGCGCTGGGCGTGCGCGCCGGCGTCAAGGTCGGGCTGTTTCTCCCGAACACGCCCTACTCGGTGATCGGCTTCTTCGCCATCCTCAAGGCCGGCGGCACGGTGGTGAACTACAACCCCCTCTACGCCGAGCGCGAGCTGCTCTACCAGATCGACAATTCGGAGACCGACGTCTTCGTCACCCTCGACTTGAAGGTGCTCTACGACAAGGTGCCGGCGCTCCTGAAGCAGTCGCGCCTGAAGACGGTCGTCGTCTGCCGCATGCAGGACATCCTGCCCTTCCCCAAGAACCTCCTCTTCCCGCTGGTCAAGGGCAAGGAGATCGCCAAGATCCCGCGCGACGACCGCCACGTCCGCTACAACGACCTGATCAAGAACGACGGCCGGGTCGAGGAGCCGCGCGTCGATCCGGTGAAGGACATCGCCGTGCTGCAGTACACCGGCGGCACCACCGGCGTGCCCAAGGGCGCGATGCTGACACACGCCAACCTCTACGCCAACGCCATGCAGTGCGACATGTGGTTCCCCACCGAGGAGGGCCAGGTCGACCGGGTGATCGGCGTGCTGCCGCTGTTCCACGTCTTCGCGATGACCATCGTGATGACCAGCAGCGTCTACCGCGGCTCGGCCATGATCCTGCTGCCGCGCTTCGAGATCGTGCAGCTCCTGGAGACCATCCAGCGCGCCAAGCCGACGATCATGCCCGGCGTGCCGACGCTCTTCACCGCGGTCAACAACTATCCCAAGCTCGCCGACTTCGACATCTCCTCGCTCGCCTACTGCCTCTCCGGCGGCGCCGCGCTGCCGCTGGAGGTCAAGCAGACGTTCGAGAAGCTCACCGGCTGCACCCTCGTGGAAGGCTACGGGCTTTCCGAGACCTCGCCCGTCGCCACCGCCAACCCCTTCGAGGGCGTCAACAAGGAAGGCTCGATCGGCCTGCCCATGCCGGGCACCACGATCGACATCGTCTCGATCGAGACCGGCAAGCCCGTGCCAACGGGCGAGAACGGCGAGGTCTGCATCTCCGGCCCCCAGGTGATGGCGGGCTACTGGAACAATCCCGAGGCGACGAAGGACGCGATCGTCGACGGCCGCTTCCGCTCGGGCGACATCGGCTACATGGACGAGGACGGCTACACCTTCATCGTCGACCGCCTGAAGGAGATGATCCTGGCCGGCGGCTACAACGTCTATCCGCGCAATGTCGAGGAGGCGATCTACATGCATCCGGCGGTCGCCGAGTGCGCGGTCGTCGGCATCCCCGATGAATACCGCGGCCAGACGGTGAAGGCCTATGTGGCTTTGGGCGAGGGCCAGTCGCTCACGCAAGCCGATCTCATCGCCTTCCTGGAGGACAAGATCTCCAAGATCGAGATGCCCAAGGTCGTCGAGTTCCGCACCGACCTGCCGAAATCGGCGATCGGCAAGATCCTGAAGAAGGAGCTGCTCGCCGAGGAAGCCGCGAAAGCGGCGGCGAAGGGGTAGGGGTCGCCTGAGCCGAGTGGATCTGCTCAATGTCAAACTACATCAACGCGGAAGTTCGCGACATTAGTGCTTATGCAAGTTCGAGCGGGTATCTGGAAGTTTCCTTTGATACCTCAGACGGCGAATGGCTTCCCGACCAGCATAAGGGGGAATTGATTATCGAGATCCATGGCAAGCCGCACATTGCCACTGTTGGAATCAAGCCGAGCAATCGGATCTATTTGCATAGCCGGATGAAAACCACGTTTGGCCATACGCGATGGCGAGAGGTGCTTCGCGAACTCGGCTGTAAGCACGGTGACGCACTTCGGTTTGAGGTTGTTGAGCCCCGAAGAAAGGTACGTCTTTCTGAAGTTTTACGCGGCGAAGGCCCGCCACCGAGACCAGGCCCAAGGCCACAGGTTCGGCAGTATAAGTAGACTATAGACGGCAATCATTCAGTCGATCTTATTCAGCGTCAGTATTCCATTACAGTCGCGTGCAGCACCCGCGTTACAATTGGCGCGAAACTTCTGAGGTTGTGCAAAATCACGTACTGCTTCGCATTGTTATTTCGACCCAGTTTGAGCCTGTCGGTAGCAGGGTATTTTGCGATTTTCGGTCTCGCTTTTGGCCAAAAGACAAAGATCTTAAAACGTCCGGTTGATAATCCGACATCTTACGGTAAGCTGAGCTGGTTCGCTGGTATCGAGGTCATCACAAAGAATATAGCGAGCTTCGGAAACCGGTTCGGCTTGAAGACAAGCAGTTGATCCCTGACCATTCCGAAATCCGACATAAAGAGCTTCGAACTGGGAGAACTGGACCCACTGCCTTCTGTAGGAGTGCCGACATGAAAGCATTCAGTCTTGCAACACTATTTGTTGTGGCTCTGGCAATCTCGCAAGCGCATGGCCAAGTCGGCCCTGGATCAGTGTGGGAGAACAATAGAGGGTCTACATTGAAAATAACGAAAGTAGACGCTAATGGCCGGTTTGAAGGAGAGTATATTAACAAGGCAGCGGGCTTCGGCTGCAAAGGGACACCATTCGCCGTCATAGGTTGGATGAATAACAACACTATAGGATGGACCGTAAATTGGAAAAACGCTTCCGACAACTGCAAATCAGTCACGTCCTGGAGCGGGGCAATACTATCTCCGACCTACATTGAAACAATCTGGTCACTTGGTTACACAAGCACCAAGTATGGGCCTCGTGTTATGACAGGGTCGGACTATTTTACAAAGAAGTGAAGGTTGCCCGCTAAAAAAGGGGACACAATAATAAAGGGGACAAATAATAAAGGGGACACAATACGAATTTAATCACTTGATGCAGCCAATTATGTATTGTGTCACCAAATTTCCCCAAATTTCCCATATGGATCAGGCCGAACAAAGTTCGCGGGCTAAAGGCTGAAGCGCGCGAGCGCAGAGTTCCGCTTGTCGGTGATGCGCTGGCGGCTGCCAGTGAGGCCGTGCGCGGTTTCAGCAAGCCCGGCGATCAAATCTTCGCCAGCTACGGCAAGCACGGTCGTGGTGCCGATGCCCTGTTTCAGAAATTGAATAAGGTAATTCGCGCCGCCGGCATACCCTGGAGCAAGCGCCTCACGTCCAAGAGTCTTCGCCACTCGATAGCTGAAGCACTTAGCCCGGATATCTCAAACTATGGGTGCATCGGGGCTCTGAATCTGGGAAAATATCTGTGCGATCAAATAGTTATCCCGGCACAGAGGAGTTCCCCGATGCCCACAGAGTGTAGCGCGGATTTGTTT
>Ga0302046_10001173_pt1 | contig 24638 bp, 28 predicted proteins | sample RVTome_11_FD_200261 | JGI IMG/M metagenome (GOLD analysis project Ga0302046, IMG submission 200261) | Soil microbial communities from uranium-contaminated site in the Upper Colorado River Basin, Wyoming, United States - RVT147D111 (version 2) ... | reverse complement strand
CGAGTCGGCCGAGGAGAAGATCCGCAACAGCGTCACCGAGCAGATCAAGGCGCAGGACCTTGAGAACCTCTACATGGTGAACGCGCGCTTCATCGGCAGCGACGAGAAGAACCGCGCCTACACGCTGACCGCCAACTCCGCGCGCCAGATCTCCACCGACAGCGACCTGGTGGCGCTGGAGGGACCCAAGGCCGACGTGGCGCTCGGCGACGGGCATTGGGTGGCGCTGCAGGCCAATGCCGGCGCCTTCTACCGCAAGGCGCAGACGCTGGTGCTGTTCGGCGACGTGAACATCTTCCACGACGACGGCTATGCCGTGCGCACCGCCGAGGTCGAGATGAACATGAAGAAGGGCACGGCAACGGGCAGCAAGCCGGTCGTCGCGCACGGGCCGCTCGGCCTCCTGCGCTCCAACGGCTTCAAGATCCTGGAGAAGGGCGAGACCGTGCTGTTCACCGGCAAGTCGCGCCTGACGATCTACCTGAACGAAGGCACCAGCGGACAAATCGGCGCGATCCCGGGGCTCGGCGACGGCGACGCCGGCATCCGGAAAGCGACCTCGGGAGACGGGAAATGACCATGCCTGGGCGCGCGCGCGCCGTTCTGCTGGCCGCGGCGCTGCTCGCGGGCCCGGCGGCCTGGGCGGCCGGGACGCCGCCCGCGCTCGCGCAAAAGCTGCCGGTCCCCGGCCAACGCGGCGCGCCGGTGCACATCGAGGCCGAGAAGGGCATCGAGTGGAGCCAGAAGAAGAAGGTCTACGTCGCCCGCGGCAACGCCACCGTGATCCGCGGCGACATCACGGTGAAGGCCGAGACCCTGATCGCGCATTACCGCACCAAGAAGGACACGAAGCCGGACAGCAGGAAACTCCCGAAGAAAGCTGGCGGCAAGCCCGATACCGCGGCGAAGAACCCGCCGGCGGTGAAGGCGAAAGCGGACGCCAAACCCGCCACGCCCAAGCCGGCCGGCCTCGCCGGCGCGCTCGGCGCCGGCGGCGGCGGCGACGTCTACAAGGTGGTCGCGGACGGCGACGTGCGCATCACCCAGGCCGACAAGAAGATCGCCGGCGACCGCGGCGTCTACGACCTCGACACCGGCATCTTCAAGCTGACCGGCCGCCGGGTCTCGATGGCGACCGCCAAGGAGACGATCACCGCGACGCGCAAGATCGAGTACCGCACCAAGCAGAAGATCGCGATCGTCGAGGGCAACGCGATCGCGGTGAAGGACGGCAAGAAGGTGCGCGCCGACCGCTTCACCGCCTTCTTCGCCGACGGCAAGGACGGCCAGCTCGAGATCCAGCGGGTGATCGCCCAGGGCAACGTGGTGATCACCACGCCGACCGAAGTCGCCACCGCGGACCGCGCCGTCTACAATCACAAGTCCGGCATCGCCCAGCTCATCGGCTCGGTCAAGCTGACGCGCGGCGACAACCAGTTGAACGGCGAGCGCGCCGAGGTCAACCTGAAGACCGGCGTCAGCAAGCTGCTCGCCGGGCGCGGCCGCGACGGGCGGGTCCGCGTGCTGGTGGTGCCGGGGGGCGATACCGGCGGCGGATTGCCTCAAGGCGCGATTCCGGGCACGGTGGACAAGCAGAAGAAAAAGCCGCGCAAGACCAGGGGTGGGAAATAGCCCGAGCAACAACCGGTCCTGAAGCCGGTTCGGGGGTTGAGGCAGCACGGATGACGATGACGGGCTCGGACTACGCAAACCATGCCGGCGACCCCGGCGATGGCGGCAGCGTCGTGGCCGAAGCCGCGCCGCCGCCGCAAGCCGCCGGACGCTATGCCGGCACCGGGCTGATCGCCCAGGGCCTCGGCAAGCGCTTCGGCCGCCGGCCGGTGCTGCGCGGGGTCTCGGTCTCGGTCCAGCGCGGCGAGGCGGTGGGGCTGCTGGGTCCGAACGGCGCCGGCAAGACCACCTGCTTCTACATCATCACCGGGCTCATCCGCGCCGAGTACGGCGTGGTGATCCTCGACGGCCAGGACATCACCGACCTGCCGATGTACCGGCGCGCGCGCCTCGGCGTCGGCTACCTGCCGCAGGAGCCCTCGATCTTCCGCGGGCTCTCGGTGGAGAACAACGTGCGCGCGGTGCTCGAGGTCGTCGAGCCCGACCGCGACACGCGCGAGGCCAAGCTCGACCAGCTGCTGCACGAGTTCGGCATCGACCACCTGCGCAAGACCGCCGCGGTGGCGCTTTCGGGCGGCGAGCGGCGGCGCGTCGAGATCTCGCGCGCGCTGGCTTCCGATCCGAGCTTCGTGCTGCTCGACGAGCCGCTCGCGGGCATCGACCCGATCGCCGTCAACGACATCCGCGACCTGATCGCGCATCTGAAGGACCGGGGTATCGGGGTACTCATTACCGACCATAACGTGCGCGAGACCCTGGGCATCGTCGACCGCGCCTACATCCTCCACGAAGGGGTCGTCCTGATGGACGGGAGCCCGGCGCAAATCGTTGAAAACCCTGACGTTCGCCGTGTTTACCTGGGCGAAACGTTTAGTCTCTAGATATCGCGTCATGGCACTCAATCAGCGGCTCGATCTAAGACAGGCCCAAGCCCTCGTCATGACGCCGCAGCTGCAGCAGGCCATCAAATTGCTGCAGCTCTCGAACCTCGAACTCGCAGACTTCGTCGAGGAGGAACTCGAGAAGAACCCGCTGCTGTCGCGCGAAGACGGCAGCGACGGAACGGTCGACGGGGATCGCCAGGATGGCGCGGGCGACGATATGGACGAGGCGCCGCAGCCGGTGAACGGCGATGCGGCGGCGCTGGAGACGTTTGGCCTGTCCGCGGGCGACGGCATGGCCGCCCCCGGCGAGGCGCCGCTCGACACCGACTACGAAAACATGTGGAACGGCGGCACCGACCCCACCCCGCCGCCGGCGCTGCCGAGCGCGGCGAACGGACAGGGCGCGGCCGTCGACACCAACGTGCTGGAGCATACCATCGCCGGCACGCTGACGCTGAACGAGCACCTGCAGGCCCAGATCGACGCCGATATCGACGAGCCGCGCGCGCTGGTGATCGCCGCGCACCTCATCTCGCTGCTCGACGAGGCGGGCTATCTGACGGGCGAGACGGCGCAGATCGCCGAACAGCTCGGCTGCCCGCCGGCGGAGATCGAGGCGGTGATCGTGCGCCTGCAGTCGCTGGAGCCGACCGGCGTCTTCGCGCGCGACCTCAGCGAATGCCTGGCGCTGCAGCTGAAGGACCGCGACCGCTACGACCCGGCGATGGCGGCGCTCGTGGCCAACCTCGAGCTCATCGCCAAGCGCGACTTCGCGGCGCTCAAGCGGCTCTGCGGCGTCGACGGCGAGGACCTCGCCGACATGCTGGCCGAGCTGAAGCGGCTCGATCCCAAGCCGGCGCTCGCCTTCTCCAACGAGACCGCGATGCCGGTCACACCGGACGTCTTCGTGCGCGCCGACGCCGCCGGCGGCTGGGTGATCGAGCTCAACAGCGACACCCTGCCCCGCGTGCTGGTCGACCGCAGCTATTACGCAGCGGTCGGCGCGCGGGCGCGCAGCGAGGCCGACCGCAGCTATATCAGCGAGCAGTTCCAGTCGGCCAACTGGCTGGTCCGCGCGCTCGACCAGCGCGCCAACACCATCCTCAAGGTCTCCACCGAGCTGGTGCGCCAGCAGGATGGCTTCTTCCGCCACGGCATCCGGCACCTGAAGCCGCTGGTGCTGCGCGACATCGCCGAGAAGATCGAGATGCACGAGAGCACGGTCTCGCGCGTCACCACCAACAAGTTCATCGCCACGCCGCGCGGCATCTTCGAGCTCAAGTACTTCTTCACCGCGGCGATCGCTTCCTCCGACGGCGGCAGCGACCTCTCCGCCGAGGCGGTGCGCCACCGCATCAAGGCGCTGGTGGCCAAGGAGTCCGCGGATGCGGTGCTGTCCGACGACGCGATCGTGAGCGCGCTGCGCTCCGACGGGGTCGATATCGCCCGGCGCACGGTGGCGAAATACCGCGAGGCGCTGAAGATCCCCTCCTCGGTGGAGCGCCGGCGGGCCAAGAACGCGGTTATGTAGGGCGCGCCGCCTTGGCGAAAGACGGCGCGGGTTGTTACGTTTTCTGGTAGTGTCTCAGTTTGAAAATTTGGGGGGTTGACGGGCTGTCGCGCGGGCCACCGCACTCTTATATGCTTAGCGGAAAGCATGTAGGAGGTATCGGGCCATGGATGACGATGTCATACCTCATCTGAAGTGCGACATTGAGTTGGAATTTTCAGGACCCACTTCGACAACGCTCAACAAGTGGGCCGCAAAAACGCTACGCAAATTGGCCGACAGCATTGAAAGAGATGAGTTCGAATCTGGGCATCATCCCGTGAAGGACCAAGTCGGGAAACCCGTTGGGACGATCTACGTTGATCACTTTGGAGAATTGGCCTGATGCCCAAAGGCCCCAAAGGACAGAAGCGCCCCGCTGACGTGATCGGCAACGCCATCACTGTGGCGAAGATCGCGACTGGCGAGATTGAAGAAGCCGTCGAGGACGACGGCAAGGACAGGGCCGCTCAAGCGCTCGGGAAGAAGGGCGGGAAGGCGCGGGCGGAGAAACTGAGTGCTGAACAAAGAAGGCAGATTGCGCGTGCGGCCGCTTCAGCTCGCTGGCGAGATAAAAATTAGCCTGACTTTTCTGGAGAAAGAACTCCGATTACTACATCTTTTTCAATAACAGTTTGCCACCTTCCTCCGCTTTGTCTAATTTGAACTTTGAGAGTCCCCTCTTTTTCTGCGTAAATTGGGAACTTTGGCAAGGACGTCCCTGTATGATCGTATTCATTGATTGCTTTTAAACCAAATTTTCCATCCACTGCGGTTCTGCCACTTGGATCTATAACCCGTACCTCAAAATCATAATCAGCTGGCCCTTTCACTTGTAAATTAATCCAAGCAGATAGAGTTATGTTAGCTGGCAATTGTTTTACGGAAACGTTTCCCGAATAAACCCCAATTAATATCTCTTTGCCGTTGGCTTCTCTGCGCGCATCATCGCAAATGAGCGCGGCTAGTACTTGAAAGGTTTTTGGTTTTTTTGTCACGAATCGGACAACTCAACATCCGTCGTTGGCCTGCTACCGGTCCAAGTATCATTGGCCGATACGAGGTCAATTCCATGGACGTTCGTAGTTGTGGTTGTCGCTTCGATGGGTAGGACGCGCAACCAATCCGGCCCTGTGTAATTCCTTTGCTCGGGCACTATCAGAGAACTTGAGTCTGGATTTAGTTCTTCAGCGGCAATGCCGGCCAAAAGATCGCTGATAGTGTCGATCGTCCAGTTGCCGGGCGCACCCAGCAATCGGTTTAATTGAGCGGGATCGCAGTGTATTCGACGGGCAAGCTGCGCCTTGGTCAGGCCACGTGTAGCTTCGCTTTCCAGGAACTTGGAAAGGACAAAATGATAAAGATTATTCCGAGTGCGCTCTTGCAGGTATGCAAGTTTGCCCACTGGTATCTCAGCACTCAAGTCCTCGACTTCAGACAAGAAATGCGTTGTGTGAGATGAAGTCACGAAGATCGCCTCCGGTTTGTGGAGTGTAGCCTGTGAATAGTTTGTGCCATCTGTCTTCACATTCGAGTTTTTCAAGCTCCCAAGTTAGGTCGTTGCGGTCGCCTAGCGGTTGCCGGCCACGCCATCGAACCGACCTTGGTCTCCAAACGAATCCGATAAAGACATCCGTCTCTACGAAACAGCCAAACACTCTCAACCCGGGCTTCGGGTCACGACTCCGTATGTCCCACACTCCATGTTCAGGCTTATCTAACAGCCCCATGTAAGCAGTTTTGTGCTCAAATGGGGTCATCGACACACTAATAATCTGTCCTGTAACGAACGTTTCGAGATCCGCCCGTAACCTATTTGCCCGCCGCTCCATGGTTTCATTTTCCCAAGGGCCTACCAGCAGACTGTGTATGTCGTTAGCGACGATTATGGTGCGGTCAATAGGATCACTGCCGACCACTGGCTTGATTTGATGCAGTGTGCCAGCCGCGATATGACCGTTGATCGCACCATGTATTGACATGTAAGTCAATACTCCCTTACAGATGGTTAATCGTCAGCGAAAAACAACCTGGAGTCCATACCGCAAACAAACAGAATAAAATACTTTACGGTAAGCATATAAGTTCATGTATTAGGAGCATGAACAAGCTGCCCCTCGAAAAGCGTGTGCAAATCCTCTCCATGCTCTGCGAGGGATCGTCCATGCGTTCGATCTCGCGCGTCGTGGGCGTTTCGATCAACACGGTCACGAAGCTGCTTGTTGATGCCGGCGAAGCGTGCGCGGCCTATCACGACGAGCATGTGCGCAACGTCCCCTCCAAGCGCGTCCAGTGCGACGAGATTTGGTCCTTCGCCTATGCCAAGGACAAGAACGTCAAGAGCGCCAAGGCCGCTCCCGAGGGCGCTGGCGACGTGTGGACCTGGACGGCGCTCGATGCCGACCACAAGCTGATCGTCTCATGGCTGGTCGGCGGGCGCGATGCCGAGTACGGCAATGCCTTCATGGATGACGTGGCGCAGCGGCTCGCCAGCCGCGTTCAGCTCACGACCGATGGCCACCGGGCCTATCTGGATGCGGTCGCGGGCGCGTTCGGGGCGGACGTTGATTTTGCCACGCTGATCAAGCTCTATGGCAAAGCGCCCGGCGAGGAAAAGCGGTACAGCCCGGATGTGTGTGTGGGCACGCGCAAGGAAACGTGGTCCGGCCAGCCCGATAAGAAGCACATCAGCACCAGCTATGTAGAGCGCCAGAATTTAACCATGCGCATGTCGATGCGCCGGTTCACCCGCCTCACTAACGCTTTCTCAAAGAAGATCGACAATCATTGCCATGCGCTGGCGCTCTACTTCGTGTGGTATAATTTCTGCCGCATCCACAAGACGCTCAGGACGAGCCCGGCGATGGCGGCAGGGATCACCGACACGCTGCATGATATGGACTGGATCGTCTCGCTGATCGATGCCCGCGCCCCGAAACCGGGACCGCGCGGGGCGTACAAGGCCAAGAATTCAAACTGAGACACTACCCGTTTTCTGGTAGCCTTGACTCGGTTTTGACGACTCACTAGGGTGCCGCGCCTTGATGAGGCCGCCGGCGCCGGGAATGGCTGGATGGGGCGGCCGCGACACCCAAACACGAACGATATGCAGCTTTCCGTTTCCGGTAAGCAGATCGATATCGGCCAGGCGCTCCGCGAGCACGTGACCGACGCGCTCAATGACGCGGTCGAGAAGTACTTCGGCAACGCCGTCGACGGCGCCGTGGTGTTCTCGCGCGAGGCGCACGAGTTCCACGCCGAGATCGCCGTGCATGTCGGCAAGGGCATCCAGATCCAGGCGCACGCCACCGCCGGCGACCCCTACGGCGCCTTCGACGGCGCCGCCGAGCACATGTCCAAGCGCCTGCGGCGCTACAAGCGGCGCCTGCGCGACCATCACCGCGCCGCCCACCACAACAACGCGGTTCCAGCCCACGCCTTCGTGCTGGCCGGCGCAAACCCCGACGACGACAACGAACCCGCCTCCGACGAGCCGGTGGTGGTGGCGGAGATGGAGGCGGAGATCGCCAGCCTCACCGTCGGCGAGGCGGTGATGCGCCTCGACCTCGCCGACACGCCGGCGCTGATGTTCCGCAATACCGCCCATGGCGGCCTCAACATGCTCTACCGCCGGCCCGACGGCACCATCGGCTGGGTCGATCCGCGCGGCAACCGCGAGCAGACCTGACCGACGCGACCGCGCGGCCAGACCTATTGGGAAAGGCGAATATGGACATCACCGAACTGATCGGCGTGGACACGGTCGTTCCCAGCCTGCGGGTGACCAGCAAGAAGCAGGCCCTGCAGGAACTGGCCAAGCGCAGCGCCGAGCTGACGGGCATGTCCGAGCGCACGATCTTCGACGTGCTGCTGGAGCGCGAGCGCCTCGGCACCACCGGCGTGGGCAACGGCATCGCCATCCCCCACGGCAAGCTGGCGGAGCTGAAGAAGCTGCACGGGCTCTTCGCGCGCCTCGAGCAGCCGGTCGACTTCGAGGCGATCGACGACCAGCCGGTCGATCTCATCTTCCTGCTGCTGGCCCCGGAGGGCGCGGGCGCCGATCACCTGAAGGCGCTGGCCCGGGTCTCGCGGCTGCTGCGCGACTCGCAGATCTGCCAGAAGGTGCGCGGCTCCGACAGCGCCGAGGCGATCTACGCCCTGATCGCCAACGCCGCGGCGAGCCAGGCGGCGTGAGCGGGCCGCATCGGACAAACCAAGTGCGCCCTCACCCCTGAAACGCCTTCGGTGCTGAAACGCCTCCGGCGTTTCAGCGCCCGAGGGGCGAGGGAATGAAGGCAGCGCCTTTCCCGACCCCGCTGGGGAGAGGGAGGGGCCCGCGAGCCGATAGGATCGTGGGAGGGTGAGGGGTCCGCTTGTGTGTGCTATCCCACGCTCAATGAACGCTGACGGGCTCCAGGTCGTTCTGGCGCACGGTGGCGAAGGCGACCTCGCGGTCGGCGATCACCGCCATCTCCTGACCGTCGGCGGCGTGGACCGCGAAAACGTCGCGCCCGTCCTCGAGCGTGACCGGCTTCACATAGGCGACCTGCTCGATCCCCAGATGCGCGAAGGCATCGGAGGTCATGTAGCGCAAGGCATGTTGTTCGTGCATGGGTTCGTCCTTTCGCTGAGAGGGTCCGCTCAGGACTTGGCGGCCGATTTGGCCGTGTCCGAGGGTTTGGCCTCGGCTTCGACGTCGATGGTCTCGCTCTTGGCGGAATTCCCGCCCGCGCCCTTGATGGCGACGGTCTGCACCTTGGATTCGACCAGCGGGCGTTCGAGATCGATATGGAGCAGCCCGTTGTCGAGCTCGGCCCCCACCACCTCGATGCCGTCGGCCAGCACGAAGGTGCGCTGGAACTGCCGCCCGGCGATGCCGCGGTGGAGATAGACCTTGTCGGCCTCCTCGGCCTGCTTGCCGCGCACCAGAAGCTGGTTGTCCTCGACCTGGACGGCCAGGTCGTCCATCGAGAAGCCGGCGACCGCGAGCGTGATGCGCAGGCGGTTCTCCGCGCTCTGCTCGATGTTGTAGGGCGGAAAGCCGTCCGACGAGGTCTTGGCGATCCGGTCGAGCGTGCGCTCGAACTGATCGAAACCGAGGAGAAACGGGCTGTTGAACAGCGAAAGTCGAGACATGGCAGATCTCCTCCTTGGATGAGCGAGTCGCCGTGACAAGCGTCGGCCCCGATGCCGGGCGCCGCGGGACGGCCCGTCGCGGCGCCGTCCTGTCAATAATGTGGGATTGGCTGGGATGCGGATCAAGCGGTCGGCGGCGCCGCCGGAAAATCCCGAGAATCCGTTTGATTTCAGCCGGTCAGGCGACCCAGTATCGAGCCTTCGCCCGCACCATGACCCGCACGATGACCTGCACGATGAACGGAGCCCGGCCGATGGCGCAGAACGACCACGACGATCCGGTATTCGCGCGCTACCGGGTGGCGCCGGGCGGCAAGGGGATCGCGCTGGCCGCGGTCGACCCGCAGGAGCGGACCTGCTTTGCCGACCGCAAGGCGGCCGAGGCGGCATTCAAGGAGGACGTGGCGGCGATCGTCGATATCCAGAACGCCTTCTACGCCTGCGCCAGGAAGGCGCTGCTCTGCATCTTCCAGGCGATGGACGCCGGCGGCAAGGACGGCACGGTGCGCAAGGTCTTCGGGCCGGTCAACCCGGCCGGCGTGCGGGTCACCAGCTTCAAGAAGCCCTCCGACGAGGAGCTGGCGCACGACTACCTCTGGCGCATCCACAAGGCCGTGCCGCCGCGCGGCATGATCGGCGTCTTCAACCGCTCGCACTACGAGGACGTGCTGGTGGCCAAGGTCTTCGACCTCGCCCCGGCGGCGCGCATCGAGGAGCGCTACGAGCAGATCAACGCCTTCGAGCGGCATCTCGTCGAGAACGACGTGATCGTCCTCAAGCTCTTCCTGCACATCTCCAAGAACGAGCAGAAGGCGCGCTTCCAGGAGCGCCTCGACGAGCCGCACAAGCACTGGAAGTTCAATCCCGCCGACATCGAGGTGCGCCGGCGCTGGGACGACTTCCAGGCGGCGAGCGAGCTCGCGATCAAGCGCTGCTCGACCGAGCGCGCGCCGTGGTACGTGATCCCGGCCAACCGCAACTGGTACCGCAACGCCTGCGTCGCCCGCATCGTGCGCGCGGCCATCGAGGCGAGCGAGCCGAGCTGGCCGGCGCTCGACGTCGACATGTCCGGCATCGTTATCGAGTAGGCGGATGGCGAGCGCCTTCTACGCCCTGGCCGCGGCGCTGGCGGAAATCGCCGGCTGCTTCGCCTTCTGGGCCTGGCTGCGCCTCGGCAAGTCGGCCTTGTGGGCGCTGCCGGGGCTGGCCAGCCTGGCGCTCTTCGCCTTCCTCCTGACGCGCCTGGAGAGCGCCTTCGCCGGCCGCGCCTATGCCGCCTACGGCGGCGTCTACATCGCCGCCTCGCTGGCCTGGCTGGCGTTCGTCGAGGGCCAGCGCCCCGACCGCTGGGACGCCATCGGCGCCGCGGTGTGCCTCGGCGGCGCGGCGATCATCCTCTTCGCGCCGCACGGGGCCGGACGCTAGAGCAGGTCGTGATTAGGTCGACTCACGTCTTGATTCGACCTGATCACGTGACTCTGCTCTATTATCAATTGGTTAGATCGGATTCACGCATTCGGGCCGGATCAATTTTCGATCCGGTCAAAATGCGACCCGATCTAGATCATTTTCGACTTTCGCCTCATCGGCTGGATCGACGAGACGCCGCGGACCGGCCCGCCAGCACCGGCTCCACGCTCGCCTCGTTGACGCGGCGATAGCTGGCGAAGGTCCTTTGGCTGAGGACCACGAAGAACGTCTCAAGGTCGACCAGAACCAGGCCGCGCTCGAAGATCTCGTCGGCGATCGCGCGAAGCTGCGCGGCGCTCAGGCGCCGCCGGCCGGCGATCCGTTTCAGCAGTTTCATGGATATGCGGAAGCGGCCGCGCCGGTTTCCGCCGAAATCCCGGTCGTAGAGCTCGGCCAGGCAATCGGCGACCGCGCCGGCATCGAAACCCGGGGCCTGGTCCTCAGTCATGGGATTTCATCATTTTTTTAGTGTATATCGAAAATTTTTTTATATATACTGAAATTAATGGCCTGATACAAGACGGAATCGAGGGTATTCGCGATGGCAGAGCAGGATGACGGCGGGACCAAGAAGGCCCCGCAGACACCGACGCCCGACAGCGAGGCGCCGACGAGGAAGCCCGCCGCCACCGCCGGAAAGCAGGCCCGACCGGCCGCGCAATCGAGGCCGGAGGCCAAGCCGGCCGCCAATCGGACCGCCTCATCCAAGCCAGCGGCGGCTGACACCTCCCCTGCTGGCGGTTCGGCCAAGCCCGCGCCGGCCGAGGCGGCGCCGGGTGGCGGAACCTTCACGAAGCAGGTCGAGCAGGCGCTCGCCGTCGCGGCCGGCGCGATCTCCGAGGCGGCCGATACGGTCGCCGAGGGCGCGGAGGCCTTCGCCGAGGTCAGCGACGTGGCCAAGGCCAGAGCCGCCGCCAAGGCGGAGACGCGCCTCGCGCACATCGCCTACCTGCTCTACGCGTTGACGCCGATCGCCGGCGTGACTTTCATGGCGGGGCTGATGCTGGCCTACCTGCGGCGCCGGAAGTCCACGGTCAGGAACACCGTCCTGAAGAGCCATTACAATTGGCTGATCTGGACGGGCTGGTACGGGCTGGCCGGGTTTGCGGTTTCGGCGCTGCTGGTTATCGTCTATGTCGGCTGGGCGCTCCTGGTGCTCACCGCGATCTGGATGGTGTGGCGCATCGTCAAAGGCTGGCTGACGCTCTACGATGGCGAGGCGATGGCCAGCCCCAAAGCCGCCCTCTAGGACCGACGGGTCCAGCGATCTCCAGGCTCGTCGGATTTGCTCGGGACGGTTGGGCGCCGCTGGGGCGCATCTGTCTGGAACGGGGTGGCGAGACGCGATGACCATGTTGAAGGAGATCAAGGCGGGCGCGAAACGGCCGCCGGCCGGACCCAAGCTGACCCCGGCCGGCAAGAAAAGGAAAAAGCCGACACTGATCGGCTGGCGCGAATGGGTGGGACTTCCCGAGCTCGGGGTGCAGATGGTCAAGGCGAAGATCGACACCGGCGCGCGGTCGTCGGCGTTGCACGCCTGGAACATCAAGCCCTTCGAGAAGGATGGCGCGCCATGGGTGGCGTTCGAGCTGCACCCGATGCAGCGCGACAATCATGTGGTCATCGAATGCGCGGCGCCGCTGCTCGGCAAGCGGCGGGTACGCAGCTCGAGCGGCGTCATCCAGACCCGTTTCGCGATCGAGACGGTCCTGGAGCTCGGCGTGCGGCGTTGGCCGATCGAGATCACGCTCACCAACCGCGACGAGATGGGCTTCCGCATGCTGTTGGGCCGAACGGCCCTGCGGCGGCGCGTCATGATCGATCCAAGCCGGTCGTTCCTTTCGACCCGGCGGCTCAACCAATGAACCGACGCCTCGCTTCCGACCGAACGCCCGGGACAGGCAATCCGGAGACCAATTCATGAAAATGGCAATGCTCGCCCGCAACCCGAACCTCTATTCGCACAAGCGGCTGGTCGAGGCCGCCGAGGCGCGCGGGCACACGCTCGAGATCCTGCACACGCTGCGGGTGACCATGAACATCACCTCGCACCGGCCGGAAGCCTATTACAACGGCACGAAGCTCGAGGGCTACGACGTGGTGATCCCACGCATCGGCGCCTCGATCACCTTCTACGGCCTCGCGGTGCTGCGGCAGTTCGAGATGATGGGCGTATGGCCGCTCAACGAATCGGTGGCGATCGGGCGCTCGCGCGACAAGCTGCGCTCGGTGCAGCTTCTGGCGCGCCGCGGCATCGGCCTGCCGGTCACCGCCTTCGCCCACGACCCCAAGCAGTCCGACGAGGTCATCGCGATCGCCGGCGGCGCGCCGGTGGTGATCAAGCTGTTGGAGGGCACCCAAGGCATCGGCGTGGTGCTGGGCGAGACCGAGCGCTCGGCGAAGTCGGTGATCGAGGCCTTCCGCGGCGCCAACGTGAACATCCTGGTCCAGGAATTCATCAAGGAGGCCGGCGGCACCGACATCCGGGCGCTGGTCATCGGCGAGCGCGTGATCGCCGCCATGAAACGCACGGGCGCGGGCGACGATTTCCGCTCCAACCTGCATCGCGGGGGCAGCGCCAAGTCGATCAAGATCACGCCGGAGGAGCGCTCCACCGCCGTACGCGCGGCGCGGATCATGGGGCTCAACGTCTGCGGCGTCGACATGCTGCGCTCGAACCACGGGCCGGTGGTGATGGAGGTGAACTCCTCGCCCGGTCTCGAAGGCGTGGAAAAGGCCACCGGCATCGACGTCGCCGGCAAGATAATCGAGTTCATCGAGAAGAACTGGAAGCCGGGCAAGACCAGCACGCGCGGACACGGATGAGTGCGAAGCGCGCGCCCTTTCGGATCGGCGACGCCGCCATCGAAGCCGGCACCCAGGCCATCGTCGATCTCCCCGTCAGCCGGCTCTCCAACCACACGCCGGTCACGCTGCCGGTACGGGTCTTCCACGGCCGGCGAGACGGGCCGGCGCTGTTCGTCAGCGGCGTGATCCACGGCGACGAGATCATCGGCGTGGAGATCATTCGCCGGCTCTGCCGGGTGGGGACGCTGCGCCGCCTGCGCGGCACGCTGATGTGCATTCCGATCGTGAACGTCTTCGGCTTCATCAGCCACTCGCGCTACCTGCCCGACCGCCGCGACCTGAACCGCAGCTTTCCCGGCTCGCCCAGCGGCTCGCTCGCGGGACAGCTCGCGCATCTCTTCACCATCGAGATCGTGGCCCGCGCCGACGTCGGGATCGACCTGCATTCGGCGGCGCTCAACCGCATGAACCTGCCGCAGCTGCGGCTCGACTTCCGGCACGGCCGCTGCCTGGAGCTGGCCAGGGTGTTCGGCGTGCCGGTGGTGATCGATTCGCCGGAGCGGCCGGGCTCGCTGCGCCAGGCGGCCCGGGATCACAATGTCGACGTGATGACCTTCGAGGGCGGCGAGGCGCTGCGCTTCGACGAATTCGCGGTGCGCGCGGGCGTGCGCGGCATTCTACGGGTGATGAAGGCGCTGGGCATGGTCTCCGCCCGCAGCGTCGTCGACGCGCGGACCGCTTCGACGCTCTCCGAAGCCAGCTCGTGGACCCGGGCGCCGCAGAGCGGCATTCTGCGGACCTACAAGGCGCCCGGCGAGAGCGTCACCGGGTCCGACCTGCTCGGCGTCATCACCAATCCCTACGAAGATGTCGAGACCGAGGTGCATGCGAGCTGGCCGGGGCTGATCATCGGCCGCACCAACCTGCCGGTCGTGAACCAGGGCGACGCGCTGTTCCACATCGCCCGCGTGCCGAGCGCGTCCCGGGCCGAGCGCAGGGTCGGGGCGATCGAGACGGAGCTGCAGGGCGACCCGATCTTCGACGAGGACGAGATCATCTAGAGCAGGTCGTGATTATCGAGGCGCGCGGGCCGGCCGGCACGGTCAGGTGAAATCCTCGCTCGGCGCCTTGGGCGGGGCCTTCGGCTTGGCCGGGCGGCGGCGCTGCTTGCGGGTGACGATCGTCTTCTTGACCGTGGCCCCGGCCGCCGCCATGGCCTCGCCGATCTTCGCCTTCAGGCGGTCGCCGAAGGCCCAGGCCTCCTCGGCCGCGCACCAGGCCGAGACGCGGATGACGAGCGCTTGCGCGGTCGTGTCGACGATGCGGACCTCGGGCGGGAAGTCCTTGAACAGCACCGCATCGGAGCGGACGATGTTCTCGATCATCGGCGCCAGCTCGGCGAAGGGCAGCTCGCGTCCGGCGGTCAGCGTGAGGTCGACCCGGAACGGCCGCGGCCGCGAGAAGTTCTTGATCGAGCGCGCCCACATCGCCGAGTTCGGCACCGAGACATGGGTGCCGTCGGGGGTGACGACCACGGTGTGGAAGGCGCCGATGCTCTCCACCGCCCCGTCGACCCGCTCGCCTTCGATGTGGTCGCCGACGTCGTAGGGCTTCAGCACGTAGATCATCATGCCGGTGAAGAAATTGGCGAGCGGCGTGCGCAGGCCGAGCGCGATGGCGAAGCCGAATATGCCGAGCGCCGCGATCAGGCTGGCGATCTCGACGCCCAGCTCCTCGAGCACCGCGATCCAGGCGAGGACGATGATGGCGATGCGAATGGTCCGCGCGATCACCGCGACGTAGGTCTGATCGACCTCGGTCCGGTCGTCCATGACGCGGCGGATGACCTTGTCGACCAACCGCGCCAATGCCCAGGCGGTCAGCAGGAACAGCAGGCTGCCGATCACGGAGGCGCCGTATTCGGCGACGATCCGCGGCACGCCGGCGACAACCTTGTCGAACATCACCTCGCCCCGCTGGAATATCCGTTACGCCGGCGCGTGTCGGCCGGCGGGCATGGACCGTCTCTCACTTGTGCCCTGGGCAGTTCGGTTGCGCCACGAACTCCCGGCCCGGATCGACGATGACGGCCCCCGCCATCAAGCGGCGGCCGATCAGTACCGGGTACTTGCGCCGGCGGCGGTCCTGCAGGGTGAACTGGGCGTCCTTGTAGTGGCTGCCCAGGCAGACGCCGATGCGCACGACCGAGCGGCGCCTGCTCGTCTGGCCGAAGCGCTTGATGCGGACCGTGCGCACGACCGGCCGCTCCATCGTGACCCGCTGCCCGCGCTTGCCGACGATCTCGAAGCGCACCCAGCGCTTGCCGTTCCGGTTGAAGCGGTCGATTTTCTGGGCGTTGATCGAAGAGGTGGTGGCGCCGGTATCGATGCGCGCCTTCATCTCCAAGCCGCCAGGGTAGATCCGCACGGATTCGGCCGCCCCCACCGTGACCAGCCGGTCGGCCGCGGCGGCGGGCGCGGCGCCCGCGACCACGAGCGGCCAGATGCCGGCAACAAGTCCCGATCGAAACGCGGCATGCAAATTCGTCGTCATCGCAAGCCACCCAAGAGTGTGAACCGGACGCCAATATCGTCCGGCGCCGGCCGCAAGACAACCGGCCGCAAGACAACCGGCCGCAAGACAACCGGCCGCAAGACAATATGGCGCGTCGCACCGCATGGCGACATAGTGCGCCGGCATTGCGCCGCTCGCGCGGCGGGAGGGCCTAACATGGCGCCGGGTCATTGACGGAACCGCTTCGTCCACAAACCTCGACGATCCTGCGGGCGCTGCTATCCGATCTGGACAGCCCGGGCATCGCGGTCGGCGATCTGGTCACGCACCTGCGCGCCCGCGCCTACGGTGTTCTGTTCGTGATCCTCGGCACGATCAGCCTGGTGCCGGCGATGTCGCTGCCGGGCGGAATGCTGATCGCCGTCTTCGCGGTGCAGATGGCCTGGGGCGTGCGCACGCCCCGGCTGCCGCGCCGGCTCGCCGAGCTGGAGATCCCGACGCACCGGCTGCGCTGGGCGATCGAGCGGCTGCTGCCGGTGCTGACCCGGCTGGAGCGCCGGGTGCGGCCGCGCTGGCCCTGGCTGACCGCGCCGCCGGCGATCAACCTGGTCGGCCTGCTGATGGCGGTGGTGAGCCTGACCTTCGCCCTGCCGGTGCCGTTCACGCAAGTGCCGACGGGGCTTGCGATCCTGCTGATCGCGGTCGCCATGCTGGAGCGCGACGGGCGTGTCCTGGCGCTCGGCCTCGCCGCCGGCGCCGGCGCGCTCGCGATCGGCTACTATGCTATCAAGGCGACGGGCCGCGCGCTCGGGCTCTGGTGACGAGGACGGGAACGCCGATGCCGATGTTGATGGAGAACCAGACGCTGCCGATCGCCGACATCCACGTGCCGGTGAAGCGGCTGCGCACCCTCGATGCCGCGCGCGTCGAGGAGATCGCCCAGAGCATGCTGGAGGAGGGCCAGAAGACGCCGATCCGGGTGCGCGCCGACGCCAAGCGCTACGTGCTGGTGGAGGGGCTGCACCGCCTGGAGGCCTGCAAGGCGCTCGGCGAGGCCACCATCGTCGCCATCGTGGTGCAGACGCCGGGGCGCTAGAGCAGGTCGCGATTAGGTCGAATCACGTCTTGATTCGACCTGATCACGTGAATCTGCTCTATTATCAAATAGTTAGAGCAGGTCGTGACGATCCACCCCCGCGACGATCCACCCCCGCGACCGACCACGTGTGAGGCAAATCTTAATCCGGGCCGCCTAGGCTCGAGGGCCCTCCCGATTGGATCGAGGCCCATGCGTCGCTCAACGCTCATCATGGCCGCCGTTGTCCTGCTCGCGGCCGGCGCCCGGGCCGAGGCCCCGGCCGGCGCCTCGGCCGGCAGGCCCCCGGTCATGCTGGAAGACCTCACCTGGCTGGAAGTGCGCGCGCGCATGCGCGGCGGCGCCACCGCGGTGATCGTGCCGACCGGCGGCACCGAGCAGAACGGCCCGCACATGGTGCTCGGCAAGCACAACGCGATCGTGCGCCACACCGCCGAGCGCATCGCCCGGGCGCTCGGGCGGACGCTGGTCGCCCCGGTGATCGCCCATGTGCCCGAGGGGCGCATCGAACCGCCAAGGGACCACATGCGCTTCGCGGGCACGCTCAGCCTGCCCGAGCCGGTCTTCGAGGCGCTGCTGGAGGCGACGGCGCGCAGCCTGCGCGCGCACGGCTTCCGGACGATCTTCCTGCTCGGCGACAGCGGCGGCAACCAGCGCGCCCAGGCGCGGGTCGCCAAGCGGCTGACGCGGCGCTGGCGGCGCCGGGGCGTCCGCGTGGTCCATGTCGGGGCATACTATGCGGCGAACGGGCAGGCCGCCTGGCTGCGCCGCGCGGGCGAGACGCGGCGGAGCATCGGCAACCATGCCGGCATCCGCGACACTTCCGAGCTCATGGCGATCCGTCCCGAGGGCGTGCGGACGCGCCTGCTCGCGCCGGGCGCGATGCCGCGGCTGCGGCGGCCCGGCCACGACGGCGACCCGAGCCGCGCCTCGGCCGAGCGGGGGCGCGCGCTCATCGGGCTCAAGGTCGAGGCCGCGCTCAGGCAGATGCGCGCGGTCCTCGCCGAGCAGCGGGCCGAGAGCCGGCGGTAAGACCCGATACGCCCTATCGGCCCTTGAACTTCGGCTCGCGCTTTTCCATGAATGCGCGGCGGCCCTCGGCGTAGTCCTCCGAAGCGAAGGCGTCGTCGACGAGCTGCTTCCACAAGGCCGGGTCTCGGTCACTTTCGGATTTCAGCGCCTCGTTGATCATCAGCTTCATCGCCTTGACCGTGAGCGGCGCGTTGGTCGCGACCGTCCGAGCGTAGTCCTCGACGAAGGCGGCGAGCGCGCCGTCGGGCAGCACCTTCTGGACCAGGCCGACGGCGAGCGCTTCGGCCGCATCGAGGCGGCGGCCGGAGAAGGCGAGGTCGCGCGCCGCCCCCGCCCCCACCGTGTCGACCAGGCGCTTCAACCCGTCGAAGCGGTAGCCGAGGCCGAGGCGCGCGGCGGGCAGGCCGAACTGGGACTTGGCCGAGGCGAAGCGCAGGTCGCAGGTGACGGCGAGGCCGAGCCCGCCGCCGATGCAGAAGCCGTCGATCTCGGCGATGGTGGGCTTGGGCAATGCCTCGATGTCGCGCATGAGGCCGTCGACGCGGGCGTTGTAGGCCTGGGCCGCCTCCAGCGTGGCGCGCTCGCTCTCGAACTTGGAGATGTCGGCGCCCGAGACGAAGGCCTTGCCGCCGGCGCCCGCGAAGACGATGACGCGGACGGCGTCGTCGGCGGCGAAGTCGCGGAGGATGGCTTCGGCCCGTTCCCACATCTCCAGCGAGACGGCGTTGCGCCGCTCGGGGTTGTTGAAGGTCACGCGGCCGATGCCGTCCGCCTTCGCCGCCAGCATCTTGTCGTCGCCCATCGCGTCTCCCTTCCCGGCCGGCTCAGCCGCGCAACGCCGCGAGCGCGGCCGGATCGTCCATCTCGAAGGCGCCGTCGACCAGCGCCGCGAGCGCCGCGGCGCGCTCGGCCGGCCAGCCGCCGAAGGCCACATTGTCGGCGAATTTGGCCGCCAGCGCATCGTCGGTGAGCGGCGCGTGGCGGCCGCCGCGGAGATGCGGCTGCGCGGCCTCGATCGTGCGGCCGCTCTCGAGCGTGGCCGTCAGATGCGCCGTGTAGCTCGCGGGATAGGCGTTCTCCGGGTCGATGTCGTAGTGGACCTTGGCCGCGAGCGCCAGGAGATCGGGATCGGCGACGCGCCCGGGCGTGAACTGGGCGAGGCCGGCGGCGCGGTCGGCGAGACCGACGGCGACGCAGTAGGGCACGCTGAACTTCGCCGAATAGGGCGTGCTCGGCGCGATCTTCTCCGCGCGCGGCTCCCACAGCCGGTGCACCGTCCCCTCGCCCACGTTGCAGCGGATCTCGCCGACATCGGCCGCCGCGACGCCCTGGCCGGCGAGCACGATCGCGGCGTCGATGAAGGGCTGGCAGATCGTGCCGCAGGCGTAGGGCTTGAAGGCGACGTCGGCCATGCGCCAGGTCTCGCCGAGGCCGTCGGTCAGCGGCCCGAAGTCCGGTGTTATCTCCGGCACGCCGAAGGCGCTGAAGACGCCGTGCGTGCCCTCGAAGACGGTGCGCGGGCCGGTGAAGCCGGCCTGGGCGAGCCGCGCGGCGCGGGCGCCCGACTGCGCCGCCCAGCCGGGGTGGAGGCGCTTGGTCCAGGCGCCCTCGGCGAGATACTCGATGATGCCCGAGGCCATGCTGCCGGCGATGCCGAGGGCGTTCGCGGTCTCGGCCGCGGTCAGCTCCAGCGCCGCGGCGACGCCCGCCGCCGCGCCGAAGACGCCGAGCACCGCGGTCGGATGGAAGCCGGCGCGGTGCTGGGCGGTCGGGGCGACGAGGGCGAGCCGGCAGATGGTCTCCGAGGCCACGGCGAGGCCCCGCAGGAGGTCGGCGCCCGAACGGGCGTGCGCCTCGCAGGCGGCCAGCAGCGCCGGGACGGCGACGGCGCCGGGATGGACCGGCGCGCCCTCGAAGGTGTCGTCGAAGTCCTCGCCGTGGGCGGCGGCGCCGTTGATCAGCGCCGCCGACGCCATGTCGAAGCCGCCCGCCTGGCCGATCGCCGTGCAGGGGCCGGCCGTGTCGGAGGCCGCGACCACGGCGCGGACGTAGTCGGTCGCGCGCGCGGCGACGCAGAGGCCGACGACGTCGAGAAGCTGGCGCCGCGCGGTGCGGCGCACCGTTCCCGGGACCGCCTCGGCGCGGAGACCGGCGGCCCAGGCGGCGAGGTCCTCGGCGAGCGCGGTCATGGATCGCCCGCCTTGCCGGCGAGCCGCCGCAGGCCCCTGCCGACGAGCGGCCAGAAGAGGCCGAGGAGGGTGAGCGCCAGGAAGGCGTCGACGATGGGGCGCTCGAAGAGCCGCCACCATGCATTGTCGTAGATGATCATCGACTGCGAGAAGGATTCCTCGACCAGCCGGCCGAGGATGAGCCCCATGACGAGCGGCGCCTGGCCGAAGCCGTGGCGCAGCATGACGAAGCCGAGGAGGCCCGAGGCCAGCATCACCCAGACGTCGAAGACCGAGGAGGCGAAGGCATACGAGCCGATCACCGCGAAGACGAAGACCGCCGGCCAGAGCAGCGTCTTGGGGATGAGGGTGATGCGCGAGAACACCTTGGCCCCGACCAGGCCGACGACGAGGAACATCAGGTTGGCGATGAACATGGCGCCGAAGATGACGTAGAGGAACTCGGGCGTCTTTTCGAGCAGGTGCGGGCCCGGCCGGATCTTGTGCATGATGAGCGCGGCCAGGATCACGGCCGCCGTCGCGCTGCCGGGGATCCCGAGCGCCAGGGTCGGCACCATGGCGCCGCCCGTGGCGGCGTTGTTGGCGGCCTCGGGGCGGCGATGCCCTCGGGCGCGCCATGGCCGAACTCCTCCTTGTTCTTCGACCAGCGCCGGGCCTCGTTGTAGCCCATGATCGCCGCCACGGTGGAGCCCTCGGCAGGCAGGATGCCGATGAAGGTGCCGATGCCGGTCGAGCGCAGGATGGTCGGCCAGACGCGCTTCAGGTCGGCGCGGCTCGGCAGCCTGACCACCTTGGCGGCGAGGCGCTCGTACTCGACGTTCATGGTCTTCGACTGGGCGAGCAACTCGGCGATGGCGAAGAGGCCGATCAGCACCGGCACGAAGTTGATGCCCTCGCTGAGCTCGTCGAGGCCGAAGGTGAAGCGCTCGACGCCGGTGGTGAGATGCACGCCGATGGTGCCGATGAGCACGCCCACGGCGCCGGAGATGAGGTTGCGCAGGCGCGAGACGCCGCTGATCGAGGCCAACATGGAGAGCGCGAAGACCGCGAGCGCGAAGTACTCGGGCGGGCGGAAGCGGAGCGCGACCTCGGCGAAGGCGGGGGCCGCGAGCAGGAAGACGAAGAGGCTGAGGATGCCGCCCGAGACGCTGGCGAAGGTGGCGATGCCGAGGGCGCGCCCCGCCTCGCCGCGCTTGGCCATCGGATAGCCGTCGAGCGCGGTGGCGGCGGCGGGCGGCGCGCCGGGGGCGTTGATCAGGATCGCCGTGATCGAGCCGCCGAAGGTGCCGGCGCAGTAGAGCGCGGCCAGCATGGCGATCGCCGGCACCGGCTCCAAGGTGATGGTCACCGGGAGCAGCAGCGCCACCGCCATCGGCGAGCTCAAGCCCGGCAGCGCGCCCACCACCACGCCGACCAGCACGCCCGCCAGGATGAGCGCGATGTTGAGCGGGTCGGCGAGCATGGCGAAGCCCTGGAGCGCTGCGTCCATCGACCCTATCCGGCTCTTTGGTGGTGACGGGGCGGAACTCCCCGCCCCACCGCCGGGGGCAGGGGATTAAGGAACACCGATCGCTCCCACATGACGTCGATCACCCTATCCCCCGAACCGCGCCAGCAGGCCGGGCTCGAAGGGGACGGCGAGCAGGGTCTCGAAGACCAGCTTGACGGCGAGCGGGAAGAGCAGCGCGAAGGGGATGACGGCCTTGAGGCGCCGCTCGCCCCAGAGCAGCGGCAGGGCGAGGCAGATCAGGAAGAGCGTGACCAGCGTGCCGGCGAGCGGCATCAGCGCGCCGATGAGGACGAGGAGGCCCGCCGTCGCCCAGCTCGGCCGGCCGACCCGCTCGCGCCGCGCCACGTCGAGGCGCGCCGCGCCGCCGCGCAGGGTGCGGTGCTCGACCGGCAGGCCGAGCGCGAGCAGCACGATGGCGATCAGCACGAGCTGGGGGAAGACCTCGGGGCCGATGTTCTGGGCCAGCAGGGCCGGGACTTTCTCGAAACGCGTGGTGAGGTAGAGCAGCGCCGCCGCGCCGGCGACGATGAGCCCCGCGATCGCCGCGTCGACGCGGTGGATGCGCGGCGCGGGCGTGTCGGGTTCGGGGTCCGGGGCAGCGGCGGCTATTTGATCAGCCCGAGCTTGCGGAGCGCGGTCGCGGCGACCGCGTATTCCTCGCGGATGTTGGCGGTCCAGGCCGCCTGCCCGGCCACGCTCTCGTCGACGGTGAGGCCGCTGCCCTTGAGGTAGGCCGCGAACTGCGCTTTCCGCATGCCCTCGACCAGCGCCTTGGAGAGCGCGGCGATGCGCTCGGGCGGGGTGCCCTTGAGGACGGCGTAGCCGCGCGTCGTCGCGAGGGTGACCTTGTAGCCGAGCTCGTGGGCGCTCGGCACGTCGGGATAGTCCTTGAGCCGCTTGTCGGCGAGCACCATGAGCGGGCGCATGCGGCCGGCGTCGATCTGCGACTTCGCCTCGCTGACGTTGGGCAGCGCCGCGTCGATCGCCCCCGACATCAGCGCCTGCACCATCTGCGCGCCGCTGCCGAAGGGCACCGCGCGGTACTTCATGCCCGAGGCGGCGGCGAGGCGCGCGAGGCCGATATGCTCGGTGCCGCCGATCTGCGCCACGCTCCAGACCAGCGGCTTCTCGTGCGAGGCGGCGAGCAGCGACTTGAACGACCTGTGCGGGCTCTTGGCGTTGACGGCGACGAAGGTCGGGTCGTTCATGGCGCGGGCGATGCCGACGAGGTCGCCGACCTTGAGCTTCGATTTGCCGCGCGCGATCGTGTAGAGGTGGGTCTGGGTGAGCGCCAGGATGGTGTGGCCGTCGCGCGGCTTGCCGCTCACATAGGCATGCGCCGTGGCGCCCGAGCCGCCGCGCCGGGCGATCACCTTCATCGGCACGCCGAGCACCGGCGCGGCGACCAGCGCCATCATCCGCGCCGTGGTGTCGGTGCCGCCGCCATACTTGGTGTGGATGACGACCTCGATCGGCTTGCTGGGAAAGGTCTCGGCCCCGGCAGAGTGCGGCGGCGGCGCCAGCAGCATCGCGGCCAGGGCCGGCGCAACGAGGCGTGCGGCGCGCGCGCGGCGCCAACCCTGTCGGCGGTTCGCTCCCATGGCGTCTTTCCCGTTTCTTATCGGCCGTTTATCGGATTTTGGCTGAAAATCATGGGTGCGGCGGCGCGGCAATGTCAATTCAATTGCGCGTGGGGGTCCCGGTCCCGCATTCGCGCTGCCGCGCATTCGTGCAGCCGCGCATTGGTGCTGCCGCGCTGGCGCGCAAGCAGACGCTCGCCCGTATTGGGGACCGGAGAAATTTCGGGCCGGCGACCGCGCGAGGCTTTTGCGCGGTCGAGGTGCACGGCGGTCCGGCCCGCCCCAGCGGGTTGCGCGTGGATCTGCGCCGCTCGATTGAAAGACCGGGAGCGAAGGCGGATCCGCCGCCCGGCCGCATCCCGCTCAGTGCGCCATCAGCACCGGCAGGCTGGCGTGGGCCAGGATGTGCTTGGTGGGGCCGCCGAAGACCATCTGGCGGAGCCGGCTGTGGGTGTAGGCGCCCTTGAGCAGCAGGTCGGCGCCGAGCGCCGCCGCTTCCGCCAGGATCGCCGCCCCGGCGCTGCGGTCGCCGGGCTTGGCGGTGACCGCGCGTGCGTCGAGGCCGCGCCGGGCCAGATAGTCGGCCACCGCCTGGCCCGTGGGGCCGGCGACGGTGGCGCCTTCGACGGTCAGCACGTGGACCGTCTCGGCGCGCTCGACGATCGACATGCCGAGCCCGATCGTGCGCGCGGTCTCGGTGCTGCCGTTCCAGGAAATCACCAGGTTGCGGCCGATCGCCTCGACCGGCTCGCGCGGCGCCAGCAGCACCGGGCGGCCGCTCTCGAAGAGCGCCGCCTCGCAGGTCTCTGTGACCTCGCTGCTGGCGTCCTCGGGGCCGCGGCCGATGACGATCAGATCGAAGAGCCGGCCGTGCTCGCCGACCACGGTGCTCTCCGGACCCTTGAGCTCGCGCCAGCCGGCGCCCGGCCCCGTGGCGGCGGTCTTGTCGGCCGCCAGGGGCACGCCCGCCGCATCCATGATCTCGGTGAAGCGCGCGCGGGTCTCTTTGGCCCGGGCGCGCCAGTCCTCGAGCATCTGGTCGTCATAGGCCGGCACCGCCGCCATCGCCTCGCCGGCGACGACCTGGAAGACCGGCTCGACGACCAGGCCCTCGACATAGCTGTCGAAGGCCCGGGCGAGCGTGAGCGCGTGGGCCAGGACGACCTCGATCTCCTCACCCACGCGGAGCGGTACAAGAAGCGATTTCATGGCCGGGGAGTATAGCAAAGACGCAGGGC
>Ga0302046_10001172_pt1 | contig 24658 bp, 22 predicted proteins | sample RVTome_11_FD_200261 | JGI IMG/M metagenome (GOLD analysis project Ga0302046, IMG submission 200261) | Soil microbial communities from uranium-contaminated site in the Upper Colorado River Basin, Wyoming, United States - RVT147D111 (version 2) ... | reverse complement strand
CACCGCGGTCCCGACGTACCGCTGGTCGGCAACCTCCGATGGCATCAGGTCCAGCTCGTCCGACGGGACGTAGGGCGCGTTGACGACCAGCGTGTCCACACGCCCCTGGACCGCGATGATCAAACCGTCGTACAGGTCGCCGAGGTGCGCCTGTCCAACGACGGCGAGATTTCGTCGAGCGCACTCCACGGCGCGTGGATCGATGTCGGCAGCAGCGCCTCGTCTTCGGCAAAGACACATCCGGCATCTCGGAGTCGCCGGACGGTGTCGGCGAGGAGATGAGGCGCCCGCGATCCTGACATGCCCAGGAGTATCGCACCGCGACGCGCAAGGCCCTGATGGGCCCGGCCTGACGGGCAGCACGGGAGGTCCGCGAGGGAGTTGACCCGGTTCGACGCGCGTTAGTCTCGCCGGCGATGGCGGGTCCCGTGCTTCGGCCGTCGCTTGGGCGGCGCCCCATCGTCGGGTCGGTGATCTCGGTGGGGGGTACCGGCGCGCTCGCGCTGCTGCTGTTGCCGTTTCGCGATCACCTGGACAACGCAACCTCGGGGCTGGCATTCCTCGTGCCGTTGGTGCTCGGGGCCGCGTGGGGCGGACCGGGCGCGGCAGCAGCGGGTGTCGCGGCAGGTTTCGTCGCCTACAACGCGCTGTTCACGTTGCCCTACGGCACGCTGGCGGTCACCCATCTCCCCGACGTCGTGGGGCTGCTCGTCTACAGCCTGGTGGGTGCGCTGACCGCGGCAATCGTCACGCTGCACCAGCGCGAGGTGGACTCCGCGCGGCGCCGAGAGGTCGAAGCGCTGACCCTGGCCGAGATGTCCCGTTCGTTGATCAGCGGTGTCGAACTGGACGCGGTGCTTCGACCGATGGTCCGGGGGGCGCGGCAGCTGTTCGGGCTGCGTGCCGCGATGGTGCTTCTGCCCGGGTCGACTTCGGGGGCCGAGGTCGTCGTGGCTGAGGGTGACTCGCTCAGCCCGACGTCGCACGACAACGGGGTCCCGCCGTTCCACACCGCCTCGGACGTTCGGGCGTTCGCATTGCGGGTCGACGACACAAACGTGGGCTGGCTGATCGTTGCCGGCGAGGTGGATGTGAGCGAGGTTCGGGTGTTGCAAGCGTTCGCGGACCATGCCGCGCTGGCCGTCAACCGGACGGCGCTGGTCGCGCACGCGACCCGAGTCCAAGTGCTGGAGGAAGCGGATCGGCTGCGCTCGGCTCTGATGCGCTCCGTGTCGCACGACCTTCGAACCCCACTGGCGTCGATCACGGCAGCGGCGGAGGATCTGAACGAGCCCGGGCTGGCGTTGGGAGCCGAGGACCGGCGCGTGCTGGCGTCGACGATCGCGACGGAGTCACGCCGGCTGGATCGGTTGGTGGGCGATCTCCTCGACGTGAGCCGGATCGAGTCCGGTCGCTTGGAGGTGCACCCTCAGATCGTCGAGATCGCGGACCTCGTCTTCTCGGCGCTGGGGGAAACGCCGCAGTCCGACGTGGAGGTCATGCTCGGCCCGGAGCCACTGCTGGTGCGGGCAGACCCGGTCCTCATCGAGCAGGTGCTGCGCAACCTGATCGACAACGCGCTTCGGTTCAGCCCCGCCGGCACATGCCCGAGGGTGACGGCCACGCGCCGTGACGGGGTCGTGAGCGTGGCGGTGGCCGACCACGGCCCGGGCGTGACCGCAACGGAGCGATCTCGCATCTTCGAGGTGTTCTACAGCCCGATGGACGGCGAGGGTTCGCGCGCCTCCGGAGTCGGACTCGCGATCTGCCAGGGCTTCGTGGCCGCGCACGGCGGCAACATCTGGGTTGACGAGACCCTGGGCGGCGGGGCGACGTTCATGTTCACGCTCCCCGCTGCAACCGAGTTCAACGCCCATCGGGCGGTCCCGGTGGCGGCGGCCCGCTCGCAGGAAACGTCTGATGGCTGATCCGACGGCGTGCGTGCTGGTGATCGACGATGACCCATCGATTCGCCGTGTGCTCGAAACCGGTCTGCGAGCGCGCGGGTATGGGTCTGTCACCGCCGACGGTGGGCAGGCAGGGCTGGGGATCGCGGCGATCGAGCAGCCTGACGTCGTCGTGCTCGATCTCGGGCTGCCCGACATCGACGGGGTCGAGGTGTGCCGACAAATCCGGTCGTGGTCGAACGTGCCGATCATCGTTCTGTCCGCACACGGCGCCGAGGATCGCAAGATCGAGGCGCTCGACGAGGGCGCAGACGACTTTGTCACCAAGCCGTTCTCGATGAAGGAACTGCTGGCACGAATCCGTGTCGCGCTGCGCCATCGTGAGCTGCAGCGCCCGTCCGACTCTGCCAGCGGGACAGAACCTTCGGTCCTGCACGTGGGTCAGGTGACACTGGACATGGCCGCGCATCGGGTGACAGTGGCCGACAAGCCGGTGGAGCTGACCGAGAAGGAGTTCGACATCCTCGCCCACCTGGTGCGCAACGTCGGCCGGGTCGTCACTCACGACGGGCTGCTCACGGCCGTGTGGGGGCCGGGCTATGAGGACGAGACTCACTATCTGCGCGTGTACGTGAATCGGCTTCGAAACAAGCTCGAGCCCGATCCGCGCCATCCTCGCCTGCTGGTCACGCTGCCGCGCGTCGGCTACCGGATCGATCCCCCGGAATGACGGGTGGGCCGCGTTCTTGAGAAAACGTTGACACCCCTGGCTCGGTGTTGAGGGCGCGTTGATCCCTGTGCTCAATACGGTCTCGGCGCGCCCGTGTCGGGGGTCTCGAGGTGGCGACGAGCCTGTTCCGCCCGGCTCGCGAGGACTACCGCCTGGTCGGGCTGTACCTGGCTCGGGTCCTCACGGTCGTCGGACTGGTCATGGTCGTCCCTGCCCTGCTCGGGTTCGCGCTCGGCGAGCCTGACCCGGCCTGGCAGTTCGTCTTCGGTGCCGCGCTGACCCTGACGGTCGGGCAGGTGGGCGAGTGGCGCCTGAAGGGACGAGGCGAGCTCAGCCATTCGCACGGGATGGTCATTGCGGGGTTCGCGTGGCTGGTCGCCCCGCTGTTCGGGGCGGTCCCCTTGTTCCTGTCGGGGCACTTCGCCAGTTTCCTCGATGCGTACTTCGACGCCATGAGCGGCTTCGCCACCGCTGGGCTGACGGTGATCAACGACCTCGACCACCTCCCGGACACCGTGAACCTGTGGCGTCACATGATGCAGTTCGTCGGCGGTCAGGGCCTGGTGCTGGTCGTGCTGGTGTTGTTCGCACCGGGGGGCGGCGCGACCACGATGTATGTCGGGGAAGCACGTGAGGAACGGATCCTGCCCAGCGTGCTCAGCACCGCACGGTTCATCGGCCGAGTGTCCGTGCGGTGGCTGGCGATCGCCGGGCCGGTCCTGGTTGCCGTGCTGTTGGCGGCCGGGTTGCGGCCCTGGGACGCAATCTTCCACGGCGCCACGCTGTTCATGGCCGCATTCTCGACCGGTGGGTTCGCCCCGACCACTGCCAGCGTCGGCTTCTACCACTCCGCCTGGGTCGAAGCGGTGCTCGCCGTGGTGATGGTGGGAGGAGCCACGTCGTTCGGGGTGCACTACCTGCTCTGGCAGCGGCGCCGACGCGCCGTCGCCGAACACCTCGAGGTCCGCACCTTCGTCGTCCTGCTCGTCGGCTTCACCGCGATCGCCCTGATCGGACTGTGGCGCACCGGCGCGTACGCCGACGTCACCTCGCTGCTGCGCCGCGGGGGGTTCTACCTGCTGTCAGCACAGACCACCACCGGGTTTGCGACCGTGCCCAGCCGCACGCTGGTCGCAGACTGGGGCACACTGGCGCCGGCGATGGTGGTCACCGCCATGATGATCGGCGCCATGTCCGGCTCGACCGGCGGCGGGATCAAGACGATCCGGGTGGGGCTCGCGCTGAAGGGTCTGCGCCGCGAGATGCGCCGCGTGTTCCAACCGTCCCACGCCCTGACGGTCGAGAGCTACCGGGCCGGCCGGACGCAGCCACTCCGACCCCAGGTGCTCGAGCCCGCCCTGATGGTCCTGCTCGGCTTTCTCATTCTGTACGCATTTGGCGGGCTGGTCGGCATGTTCTACGGCTACCCCTTCGACCAGGCCTTCTTCGAAAGCACGTCGTCCGGCGCGACCGTGGGGCTGTCGGTCGGCCTGACCGGACCGTCGCTGCCAGTCGGGCTCAAACTCACCTACATCCTGCAGATGTGGATGGGTCGCCTTGAGCTCGTCGCGGCGTTCGCCGTGTTCGGCTTCGGGTACACGAGCCTGCGAGGCAGGCCGTGACTCACGAGTACCCAGGCCGCGTTCGCCGCAGGACCATCCTCGTCGGGACGGTGCTGTCGCTGATCGTCGTGGCCGCACTGATCGCCCTGACCACCTGGCTTCGGATCGAGGGCCGCGGGGTTGCGCTGCCCGCGCCGGCCGAACCTGATGTCGCCGCACCCGGAGCGCTGGTCTGCCCCGATCCATCGACGCTGCCGTCAAACCGACTCGTCGAGATCACCGCTGGTGAGCTGATCGATTGTCCCGACGTCTTCGACGGCCGAGGCGTCATCTACAGTGGCGAGGTCATCGAGGCGGTCTTCGAGCGAGGTGGCCGGCCCGTGGCGGTCCTCAATGACGACGATTATGCGCTCGGACCTGGTCCATTGCCCCAGACAAGGACGGCCCTTGGCGGCAACTCTGGGATGACGGTGCTGCTCCCGGCCGGGTTTGCCGATCAGATCACACACACCGGCAGCTACGCCCGGCGAGGAGATCTCGTGCGCGTCACCGGCACGTTCACGGCGGCAAGCGGCATGCTGGGCGGCGAACCGGCGATCGACGCCAGCGCTGCCGAGATCACACAACCCGGCGAGCAGATCACGCACCGGGTTTCGGCGAGGACCGTGCTCGCTGCGCTGCTCGCGATGGCCACGGCGGGCGGCGCAACGTGGCTGGCACAACGCGACCCCGACTCCCGACGACACCGACGCCAGTCGCGCTGACAGGACCGGGATGGAGGCGAGCAAACGAGAGGCGGAACGACGGCGGCTGCGCCGGCTCTTCACCAGCTACGCGATCGCGCTGACCGGTCCGCTGGCGGTGACCCTGCTCACCATCCCGGTTCGTGACGCCTCGGAGCCTGCCACGATCGCGCTCCTGCTCGTGGTCGTCGTGCTGCTCGCAGCCTTCAATGGCGGCCGCGGACCCGCCTGGACCGCCTCCCTGGCCTCATTCGTCACATTCGACCTGTTTCACACCGCCCCCTTCGGCCAGCTGAGGATCGACCGGGTCGAGGAGCTCGAGATCGCCATCGCGCTGGTTGCCATCGGGCTGCTGATCGGCGAACTGGCCGTCGCCGGGCTGAACACGCGCGAGAAGATCCTTCGCACCGAGTTCCGCGAGGCACGGGTCGGGCGCGTCCTCGCCGCTTCCGCCCTCGGGATCGATCGCGACGCACTGGCCGAGCTGATCACCCACGAGCTGGTCGACGAGCTCGACCTCGAGCGTGCCGGCTTCGAACCCGATGCCCACTCCACGTGCCACTACCGCATCGACTACGAAGGCCGGCTCTTCCACCACGCCGCACACCTCGAGGGCCGCCGGCAGCGCCTCCCCAGCCAGCCCATCAGCGTCCCCGTCCGCGCCGGCACCCACGACTTCGGGCAGCTCGTCCTCGTCCCTCGCACGGCCGGCCCGGTCGACGACCAGCAATTGTTGTTGGCCGCCCGCCTCGCGTCGCTGCTCGCGGGCCTCATCCACGAAGTCCCTCCCGCGGAACGCTGACGGAGCGCCATGCCGAGCATCAAGAACCTGCTGATCGGCCGTCCGCTGGCCACCTCCGAGGAGCACGGACAGCGGCTGCCGAAGCGGCTGGGCCTGGCCGTCTTCGCCTCCGATGCCATCTCCTCGACGGCCTACGCGACCGAGGAGATCCTGTTCATCCTCGTCCCGGTCGCGGGACTGGCCGCGCTGCATCTGCTCCTGCCGCTGTCCGCGGTCGTCACGGTCGTACTCGCCGTGGTCGTCACCAGCTACCGCCAGACCATCTATGCCTACCCCAACGGCGGCGGGGCCTACGTCGTGGCCCGCGACAACCTCACGCCGACCTGGTCGCTGGTCGCCGGCGCGAGCCTGCTCGTCGACTACACGCTCACCGTCGCCGTGTCCATCTCCGCGGGCGTCGCCGCGGTCGTGTCCGCGTTCCCGAGCCTGCTCGGCCAACGGGTCGCGATCGCGGCCGTCGTCGTCGCCTTCATGGCGTACGCGAACCTGCGGGGCGCCAAGGAATCCGGACGGGTGTTCGCCATCCCCACCTACCTGTACGTGCTCGCCCTGGGAGTGCTGGTCGGCTACGGACTTTGGCGCGTGTACTTCGGCGGGCTCGAGGCGATTCCGGTCGACCAACAACGGCTCACCGACCTCACCGGGGGGACGACGACCGGGCTGGTCGGCATGGCCGGCGCGCTCATCATCGCGCGGGCATTCTCCTCGGGTGCGGTCGCGCTGACCGGGACTGAGGCGATCACCAACGGCATCCCGGCGTTCCGCCCGCCCGAGTCCCGCAACGCCGCTCGCACCCTGATCGCCATGGCCACCATCCTCGGCGGATTCTTCTTCGGGATCTCACTGCTCGCCGACAAGCTTGGGCCGCTGCCCTCCCACGACGAGACCCTGCTGTCACAGCTGGGCCGGGTCGTCTTCGGTGGCGACACGGTCCTGTACTACTTCATCCAGTTCACCACCATGGCGATCCTGTTCCTCGCCGCCAACACCGCCTTCGCGGACTTCCCACGGCTTTCGTCGATCATGGCCCGCGACGGCTTCCTGCCCCGCCAGCTCTCGCACCGCGGCGACCGGCTGGTGTTCTCCAACGGGATCGTCATGCTCGCCGCGTTCGCGATCGCCCTGCTTGCTGTCTTCAGTGGGATCACCACCGCGCTCATCCCGCTGTATGCCGTCGGCGTGTTCACGGGGTTCACCATCTCGCAGATCGGGATGATCCGCCACCACCGACGCATGCGCGAGCCAGGCTGGCGACGCGGCCAGGCGATCAACACCGTCGGGGCAATCGCCACCGGCCTCGTGCTCCTCACCGTGGCCGTTTCCAAGTTCACCACCGGCGCCTGGATCCCCGTGGCCGTGATCCCGCTCATCGTGCTCCTGTTCCGGGGCATCAAGAGCCACTATGAACGCGTCCGCGCCCGGCTGCGGGTCCCGGCCGGCTGGCAGCCCGCCTCCCGCCGACACACCGTGATCGTCCTGGTCGCCCGCGTCCACCGCGGCGTGCTCGAAGCCATGTCCTACGCCCTGTCCCTGCACCCCGACCACCTCTTCGCGCTTCACGTCGCGGCGTCGCCCGACGAAGCCGACAAGGTCCGACGGCAGTGGGCCGAGCATGGCCTCCACGACATCGAGTTCGTCGCCCTCGAAGACCCGTACCGTCGGCTGCTCAAGCCGGTCGTGGAGTTCATCGACGAGGTCGACGCCCGCTGGTCGGACGACATCGTCACCGTTGTCATCCCCGAGTTCGTCGTCGGGCGGTGGTGGCAGAACCTGCTCCACAACCAGTCCGCCGTGGGACTCAAGGCCCGCCTGCGCCTGCGACCCAACACGGTCGTGCTGTCGGCCCCCCTGCATCTGGAGTCGGCACTGTCTGGCGAAGAACTCGACCAGCAGCACAGCCCCGGTGGCGAGCCGCCATGATCGGTCACCAGCGTCCCGAGAGAACCGTGAGCGAGCCGGTCTTCGGCGACGAGATCCACGGGCGGCCCTTGATCAACTGGGACGTTTCGTTCGGCACGCTGCATGAGGGAGCTTCTGCCACGCACAGGTACCGTGTGGCCATCGCGTGCCCGGTCGGGCCTCCACGTTCCATCAGGTTGGAACGACCCGTGCCGTGTGCGCTGGATCGGAAGCAACGCATGCCTGAAGGAACTGTCAAGTGGTTCAACGCCGACAAGGGGTTCGGGTTCATCAGCCCGGCCGAGGGCGGCGAGGACCTGTTCGTCCACTTCTCCGCGATCAAGTCCGAGGGTTTCAAGAGCCTCGAGGAGGGTCAGCGAGTGAGCTTCACCGTCGGCCAGGGCCAGAAGGGTCCGCAGGCGACTGAGGTCACCCCGCTCTGAGCGATCCCGTACGCGCGATCAGGATGTTCGGACCGGCGTAGCCACACGGACAGCAGATCGAGTCGAGCCCCGCCCACCGGCGGGGTTCGTCGCATGTGCGGCCGAATCGCCGACGGCCGGTCGGGACGAGCCCCGTCGCACCGGTCGCGCCGGGCCAGCTCAGCCGGTCCGGCGGCGCGCCCCGCCGGCGCGGTGGCGCTGGCGTGGGTTCGTGGACCGCCGGGCGGGGCCGGTGGTCGCGGTCCGTGCACCCGGTGGGCGTGCCCGGGTCCGGGGCGCCGCCGCGTCGGCGGGTGAACGCCGGGCCGTCGGGTCGGGGACCATGTCGGCGCGCAGGTGTGCAAACGCGACGTCGTGGGTACCGGCCGTCATCGACAGGGCCTCCTGCATCGCGTGCAGGTCGCGGTGCTGGTCCTCGCAGACGAGGCTGACGACGACGCCGTCGCGACCCGCGCGGCCCGTCCGGCCCGAGCGGTGGACGTAGTCCTTCTCGGAACCGGGCAGATCGAAGTGGACGACGAGTTCAACCCCGTCGACGTGGATCCCGCGGGCCGCCACGTCCGTGGCGATCAGCGCGCGGACCTCGCCGCGTGCGAAGCGCGCCAGTGCGGCTTCGCGCTGCCGCTGGCTGCGGTTGCCATGGATTGCGGCGGTGGTGACGCCGTCGCTGGCGAGCTGCTTCGCCAGCCGGTCGGCGCCGTGCTTGGTCCGGGTGAAGACGATCGCCGGGCCGCTGCTGTGCCGCAGGATCTCGGCGGCCACGGCTCGGCGCTCGTGGCGTTGGGTGGCCCAGAACAGGTGGTTGACCCGTCCCGCCTCCTCGGTGGGCACCGCCACCTCGACCCGCACCGGGTCGCGCTGGTAGGCGCGGACGAGCACGTCGACGTCACCGTCGAGCGTCGCCGAGAACAGCAGCGTCTGGCGTGTATCCGGGGTGCGGTCGAGCAGGCGGCGCACCTCCGGGAGAAAGCCCATGTCGGCCATGCGGTCGGCCTCGTCGACGACGACGACCTGGACCTCGTCGAGGTGGATGTCACCGCGCTGGACGAGGTCGGCCAGGCGGCCGGGCGTGGCAACGGCGATGTCGACGCCGCGGCGGAGGCGATCCACGTCGCGGCGGATGCTCGTCCCGCCGTAGAACGTGGCCACCCAGCGACCGCGGGCCTGGGCCAGCGGCAGGATCGCCTCGCGGACCTGGCCGGCCAGTTCGCGAGTGGGGACCAGGACCAGTGCACGCGGGTGGTGGGGACGGGCCGACTCGGACCGTTCGACGACGGGGATGGAGAAGGCGAGGGTCTTGCCCGAGCCTGTCGGAGCGCGGCCGCACAGGTCGCGGCCGGCCAGCGCGTGGGGCAGGGACTGGACCTGGATGGGGAACGGCGTGCGCAGGCCCTGCCGATGCAGGGACTCGTTGAGCTTCTTGGGCACGCCCAGGTCGCGGAAGGAGGGTGTGGTCAATGCAGACTCCGTGCGCCGCAGTGGGCGCGGTGATGCGGTCGGCAGGGTGCCGACAGCTCGGCACGTCGAGTGCCGGTGCACGAGATGAGGCGACCAGCGGGGCTGGACGGCCGATGACGCGCGTGATGAACACGCACAGGACACGCGGGAGCGTGGAGGACCGCCAGAACGGCGGAGACGTGTTCGCTGCACCAGGGGGTGCAACTGGGGGCACTGTACGCCATGTCGCGCCGCTGCAGCGCCAGCGGCCGCGGACACTTGGAAAGCGGACCGTGAGCGAATCGAGGTGCTATTCGATGGTGGCCACAACGTCCTCGAGCATCTGTCGTGATCGCGAACTCAATGGCTCGCCAGGAAAGTAGCGCTCGACGATCTCGATGGCCTGGTCGACCGTCGTGATGTCGAGCGCGCGCAAGAGCAGGCGCAGGTCGTCAGCGTCGCGAACTGCCCGGGCCGCGCGAACCTTCATCGCGAGCAGGTGCTCGGGTGGTGTGGTGAGCACCCGAAGGTTGGGGTGGTCGTAGACCGGTGTGCCCCGACCGGCTCGGCCGGACACGTAGGTGCTCGCCTGGTTGTTCAGCCACGACCGCGGGAGCCCGAGCTCGTCGGAGGCCTCGCGTGCCGCCGCGAGCATCGGTCCGTCCGGTTCGAACAGCGCATCGACATCGCGGGTCGCGGCTCGCTCGTCGAACACCAGGACCATCGCGGCGCCGCCGAACACGTGCACCTCGCCGACCACACCCCGGCGGGCCAGCTTGGACGCCAACAGGTCGAAGGCCTCACGGAGCCGGGCGCGGTCCAGCAGCGGCTCGGAGGTCACGCAACCTCCAGGTCGCGCCGGTCGATCATGACGCCACGACGCCGGTACGAGGCGGGAGCGTGCACCAGTGCCTGTGCACGCCCCGACGGCAGGTCGCTGACCCACCACGCGCCGTCGAGAAACCGAGACGGTTCGTGCACCCAGGAAGGTGGCGCGATCTCCGCGTTGACGCACAAGTCCTCGGCAACTGCCGCCAGCACTGCATCAAACCTCGGATCGCCGGTCAGCTCAGGCTCTGCCGCCACGAGCAGCGGCAGCGGGTGGCCGTCGTCCTGAGCGGCACGAAGAAACTCGAACAGGAGCCGAAGTTGGCGCGGGACATCACCACGCGCTGATCGGACCTCGCGCGCAAGATCGGTGAGCCGGAACAGTCCGGGGTCCGGCTCGACCTCCAGGCGAAGCACATGGCCCGTTGCCTCGACCATGCGCATGAGAACCGGCAGGGTGGGCTGGCGTGCACCCAACTCGTAGGCGGCGATCGCCGACTGGCTGGTCCCCGCAAGATCGGCGAGCTGCGACTGTGTCAGGCCGGTCGCGCGGCGGCATTGCCGCAGCGCTGCCGCGGCAACGTTGTCTGACGCCCGATCCAAGATTGACATATCGGATCGTAGATTATCACTCAGCGCTGACGTCTTGCACTTCCCGTACGGCATTCCCCCGTTTCGTTGGGTGCGGTGGCACATGCAACGAGCCCCGCCAGACTGGCGGGGCTCGGCTCGATCGGTGGTTCGGTGTTGGCTAGGCCTTTTCGAACATGATCGCGCAGGGTTTGCTCAGAGCGCGGTGACCTCGGTCGCCTGCGGGCCCTTCTGACCCTGGCCGACGGTGAAGCTCACTCGCTGACCCTCATCGAGGCTCTTGAAACCCTCGGACTTGATCGCAGAGAAGTGGACGAAAAGGTCCTCGCCGCCATCGGCCGGGCTGATGAACCCGAACCCCTTGTCGGCGTTGAACCACTTGACAGTGCCTTCTGACATGTGTTGCTCTCGTTTCGTACGCGCACGGCATCGGGTCGTTTCGCAGTGTGGGAAACAGGTGGCCCCGACCGGGCGCGTGAGAGCGAACACGGTACCGGGTTCCCGAACACCTCCCTCGATCGCGCGGCCCGCGCGCAGAGCTGATTGTGTCTGGCAAGCGCCATCCGTCAGCTCGTGACGGATGCGTCCCAACGACACCCCGTCGATGTCACAACCCGCGACCTCCGGTTTATGAGCCCGCCTGTTGGTGTCGCACGCCGTCCGTCCCAGTCCGCAATTGTCCCGCTGAACTGGGCAAACGACCCGGTCGCGTCCGTCTCCGTCCCGCCTGGTTGGTCACCGTCCCAGGATTCTCGGCGGCCATTTGGCGGCCATGACCGACGTGCCGCCCGTGCATCAACATGCAAGTTCATGCACGCTCAGCCGCGAATCGCCTTGACGAGATCCTCGATCCGGTCGCGGATCTCCTCAGCGACCGGAAGCCGTGCGACCCGCTGACTCAGCACGTCCAGATCGACGTGCCCGGCGTCGACGAGCGCCTTGACGAAGGCCCGATCGCTGCGACGCCCGAACCCGCCGGTGATCGCGACGATCAGCTTGGACGCACACAGGTCATGGACCTCCGGAAACAGAAGCGCGACCGGGTTGTCGTCATCGTCATCGTCGACCTGCTCGCGTCGTAGTCGCCCTTCCCAGCCATCGGGCAGCGACACCTCTGACAGGGAGATCCCGTCGGCGTAGACGCCGAAGCTCTGGTGGTACGGCGAACCCATCCCGAAGTGCGCCTCGATCTCGTGCGGCGAGTCGCCGGACGGGTCATTCACGATCAACAGGTCAGCTTCCTCGGACACCATCGTGATCTCAGGTAGTTCGACACCGGGCAGGGACCCGTGGACGGCCTGGCTTCCCAAGACGAGGACTTGCCGGTAGCCAGTGCGATTGGCGGCACGTCGCGCGAGGTCGCGCAGCTCGTCAGCGTCCACGGGCCTGATCCAATAGTTCCAGCCTGGTCTCCTCATCGACCACGCCGAGGCGTGCAAACGGGTTGTCCGCCTTGAGTCCGCGAGCCTCGGGGTCGCGGCTGGTGAGAACAGCGATGACCGCCGACGGACCCGCTCGCACCAAGTGCCTCCAAACCTCCACGTTGTCGCTCGTACGCATCCGGCGCAACTCCTTGGCGCCGCGCTCAAGCAGAGCCGGATCGCGACGAACGAGGTCGGCCACCTCATCGCAGTACATGTCGACGTACCGATCGTTGCGCGTCGCCGAGGTCACCAAGGCCGGCTCCAGGCCGGCGGCACCCAACAGCCGCAGCAGCACGTCGGCACGCGGCTGGCGTGCCCCGTTCTCGTACGCGGAGATCGCCGGCGCCGACGTCTTGGCACGCGCAGCCCAAACGATCTGCGTGAACCCGGCCCGACGACGTGCGGATCGAAGCAGCATCGCTGAATCCATCGCTGACCTATCTATCTGATTCGATAATTCTATCTGACTCGATAGGTTCCGCAAGAGGCATCCACAGGCGATCGCGAACCGGGCCGTGGAGTGTCACAGGCGCCAACAAGAGTGGCGCATCCGACACGAACAGGAAGTGCATGGACAGCACCGCTTCTCTGGATGCACTCGCCGAGGTCTTCGACCGGTACCCGGCGTTCGTCAGGCTCTTGGTGGATCACGGCGACTGGTGGCGAACGGCGGATGGCGGCACTCGGTTCCGGATCGTCACAGAGGACTTGGAAGGCCACCGCGAGGCGTCCGCGGCGTCCGCGGCCGCCCTGGGGATGGAGATCGATGAGCTTGGGCCCGATGATGGCGCGTTCCCCGATCCCGACGAGCCCCCGATGACCTACCAAGAACTGCGCGCCATGGACGAGAGACCTCGTGAGTAGCGGGGGCGGGATTTTGAACCCGCGACCTCCGGGTTATGGGCCCCGAAGAGCTCGTCCCACCCCGGACCAGCCGAACCCAGAACATGCCGCTGACCAGCGCAAACGCGGTTCTTGGATCCCGCGCCGCCCCGCCCGAGACCAGTGCGTCTCCAGAATCCCGGCACCCATCCGGCACCCATGGGCCGGCACCCGTCACTGGCACGCAGGTGGCTTCGCCGAGGAGCGCTTCAGTACAGGGCATCAGGTGGGAACGGCGCGGTCATGACGGTCCGCAGTAGCCCAAGCACCAGTGTTCGGTCGCCGCCGTGGGCTTGGGCGATCTGTCGCTGGTTGTCGGTCAACTCGCGGAGCCAGCCATAGTGGGTGAACAGGTCACGCTCGAGCTGATCGAGCGGCGGAGGTGGCTGGGTGAGCAGGCCGATCTGCTCGTCGTCCCACCGGGTCCGGGGTGAGAGCCACACGTCGGGGTCGAAGGGTGCAGGATCCAGTGCGGGCGACCAGGCCGGGCCAAGGCCGTGGTTGTCGACCCACACCTTGAGCACGGCCAATGCGCGGACCAGGTCGCGGTCGAGCTGTGAGTGCGGGCTGGTGGTGGCCACCCACACCAGATCGGCGGCATCGCGAGCGGTGGCTGCCCGGGTGAGCCGTGCGATCTTTTCGGCGGCGATCTCCTCGAGCGGCACGCACGGCAGCGCCGGCAGTGCGAACCCGTACTGCTGGTGGGTCGCAAGCGGCACGAAGTCTCGCGCGGCCGGAGCGAGCCAGCATGGTGGCCCCACGTCGAGCTTGAGCGACACCTCGGGATCCCCGAGGTCGCTGGTGATCCCGATGCGCCATCGTCCTCGATTCTCGCGTGGGTGGAACGAGAACGGGCCCAGGGACATCTCGGCCTCGCTGGCGATGAGCGCGGCCAGCTCACCGCGGTCCACGTGCAGGTCGACAGCGGCGAAGTCGAGGTCGGTCGAGAACCGGCCGGCGGTGCCGGCGAACATCTTGCGCAGCGCGGTCCCACCCTTGAACGTGACCAGCTCGAACACACCCCGGGCATGCAGGTGGGCGAGCAGGAAGTCCTGGGCGATGTCCATCACCGCGACCGTCTCCCCCAGCCCCGAGCCGGGTGGGACGTGGCGCTTGACGTGACCGACCGTGAGGTGGGTGCGGTCGCCGATCATCGCCGCCTCGGAGCCAGATCGGCGGGGCGGGTGGGCAGCACGGTGTCGGCGACGTTCCAGGTGGCGTCGTGATGGCGCAGCTTGCCGCGTGGGCCAAACCACACCTTGTGGCCGGGGGCCACGTCCAGTTGCTCGACCAGGTCGGGTGCGACACCGGAGAGCAGGTAGGCCAGCCGCACCCCGGTTGCGTGCGCTCGCCCCTGCAGCTCCGCGCGCACGTCGTCGAGCGATGCTGCTGCGACCAGGTCGGCGAGCACGTCCAGAACGGCGCCCCAGCTACGCACGTCCGAGGGGCGGTCGGCCAGATGCACCAGCACGCTTGCCGGATTGTGGACAGGCAGACCCCGGATCTTCTCGGGCGCCAGGTTGGGGTCGAAGCGCACCACCCGGTAGGCGCGGCGCAGCGCGACCGGGACGTGCACACCGGTGGGCAGGGCGAACTCGGCGACGTCAGGGGCTCGGTCGGTGAGGTCCAACAGCCACAGGGCTGACCCGAGCGCGACACGCACCGGCAGATCGGGCTGCTTGTCCAGCGCCGCCCGCAGGGTCAGCCACCGGTCGCCATGCGAGTACGGCCCAGCGTGCTCCCCAGGCGCGAACTCCCACACACCGCGCACGCCAGTCCTGAGCAGCCAGCCTCGTTCAGCCAGCCGCTGGATCACCACGTGCGCCGGTGTCTTCACGCCGGCACGCTCGACGTACCCGGCCAGCTGCGCGGTGGTCACCGTGACCGGCCGCTCCAACTCCAGCAACTCGACCACCCCGGCCAACGCCGGAGGAATCGATCGTGTCACAGATGATTCGTTCATATCTGAATCCGATAGAAGAGTGACTTCAGCGACACACTGTAGCCACAAACAGCCGGCGACGCTGGCGCGCGAGCAGTGACGCCAGGACTGCCCTCACGCGACTCCGGGCAGCGTCCCGCTGAGTGGTGGAAGTAGCGGGGACTCTTTCGTTGGCCACCAGCGGGGACTTCGAGATGGCCGTTGACACCCGGACTGATGAGCAACTCCCAGGGGTCCCTGAAGGCGAAGTAGCCAAGCCGGTCACCAGCGCCCGGAGACTCGCTGGGCGCGGAGCCGCCGCCTGCCTGCACGAGCAGGTCATGGACGAGGCGGGAGGTCTGCCCGCTTCCAAGTTCGGATGATGCTGCTGTGGTCAGGGCATCGGGCGTTTGAACTGTCGCTGCCGGAGTGCGCTTGGCGGTTGTCCGCGCCACCGTTTGAAGGCGTGGGTGAAGTTGGCGGTCTCGGCGTAGCCCAGTCGGAGGGCGACCTCTTCGACGCTGAGCCCGACGTTGGTCAGCAGTTCGACGGCGAGAGTCTCGCGAACCTCATCGAGCAGAGCGCGGAACGTGGTGCCTTCAAGCTTGAGACGGCGGTGCAGGGTGCGGGGAGCGACGTGAAGTTCGTCGGCGATGGCGATCATGGACGGGGGTCCCGCGAGGTCGCGCAGGATCGTGGCGCGGACCTGCTCATCGATTCCGTGACGGATGAGGCGTTGCTCGAGCAGGTCCTGGCACTGCTGCAGGCTCATGCGCGCGGCGTCGTCGTCGGCGTTGGGGAGCGGCTCGTTGAGTAGTGTGCTGGGAAAGCTCACCGCGACAGTGGGGGAGTCGAACGTGACACCCTCAACGGGGAGTGCATCTGCGAGCGAGCCTGCGCGTGCCGGCGCGATGGGCAGTTCGAGGCGGACGGACCTGAACTGGCCAAGCACCCGCGGGACGACGGTGCCCATCGCAGCGACGTCACGCAGCAGGAAGAACTCCCGTACGTCTGCAGGGATCTCGCGGTGATCTGCACGCAGCACTGTCCAGTCGGGGCCCTCCTCGAGCGTTAGCGAGAGGAAAGTCGGGGTGAGTGCCGCGTAGCGCAGCATTACGCGCACGGCGTCGCGGACGGTCGGGCTGGACAGGAACGCGAATCCCAGGATCCCGAGATTTCCCAGGTTGACCCGCAAGCCGATCGCGAGAGGCACTTCGGGACCGTGTCCGAGGTGGCGCTGGAGGTTTCTAGCGACCGTCAACTCCTGGGCGACGTCGACGAGTGTGGTTGGGTCGTGCAGTTGATCCCCAACAAGGCCCGTGCCCGCGAGACAATCGGCGACAGTCATGCCGTGCTCGCCGGCCACCTCGACGGTGAGTCGGGTGGCGAACATGCCACGGCGCACCTGCCAGGGCGTTTCCGCAGAGAGCGCTGCGTCACGGGCACCGTCAGCCATTGTCTGAAAATACCAAGTATTCGGTCCGTTGCTCACATTCCAATCCATCCGGCACCGACCTACTGTCGGACGCATGAGAAATGGTTTTCTGGACGGCAATTTCGCGCCGGTGCGTGAGGAGCTCACGGTCACCGACTTGAGGGTTACCGGGGAGGTCCCCGCCAACCTGAACGGTCGGTACGTGCGTAATGGGCCTAACGCACTCGCAGAGATCGACCCGGTCACCTACGAGTGGTTCAGTGCCACCGCCATGGTGCACGGGGTTCGGCTGCGCGACGGACGGGCGGAGTGGTACCGCAACCGGTGGCTGCGCACCGACGCGGTGTGTGATTCGCTCGGTGAGCCGCGCCGACCCGGGCCTATCCACGCCGGCATCGATCACGCAGTTCACACGAACGTGATCGGCCAGGCCGGACGGACTTTCGTGATCACCGAGGGGGGAGCGAACCCGTTCGAACTCACCGAAGACCTGGACACCGTCGGATCGTGCGATTTCGACGGCACCCTGCCGGCCGGTGGCGGATACGTCTCGCACCCGCACCGCGACCCGGTCACAGGGGAGTGGCACGCCGTCTCCTACTTCGGCGGTCGCGCCAACCGGGTTCACTACACGGTGCTCGACACAACCGCCCGCATCCGGCGGAGTATCGAGATCCCCGTCGACGGCCAACCAGCGATGCACGACTTCGCTTTGACCGAGCACTACATCGTCATCTACGACCTGCCGCTGGTCGTCGACCTGCGCCGCGTGGCCGGCGGGCTGCCCCGTCCGCTGCGCCGACCCGCCGACGCGCTGATTCCACGCTTGGTTCGCCACGGGTTTGTTCCGGATCCGCTGTTCGCGGGCACGCTCAGGATGCTGCAGCCGAACAGCAAGCACCGACTGCCGTTGCGGTGGGACTCCAGTCACGCCGCCAGGATCGGGGTTCTCCCGCGCGACGGCGAAACCCAGGACCTCCGCTGGTTCGACGTCGAGCCGTGCCATGTCTGGCACACCCTCAACGCTTACGAAGCCGACGACACCATCGTGATCGACTTCGTCCGCTACCCGAAGATGTACGACACCGACCGCAGCTGGCCGAATCCCACCGACGGCGATCCGACCCTGGACCGCTGGAACATCGACCTGATCGCGAACAAGGTCCGCGAAGAGCGGGTGGACGACCGTCCGCAGGAATTCCCCCAGGTTGACGAGCGCGTCGTCGGCCGGCGCCACCGCTACGGCTACACCGTCGGCGCCGAGCGTCTCGACCCTGCGCTGCAGACCGGGCTGGTAGCCCACTCCGACACCATGTTCAAACACGACTTCGCCAGCGGCGCCACGACCAAACGGCACCTGGGTCCCGGCACCTCGGCTAGCGAGTTCGTGTTCGTGCCGTCCAACGCAGACGGCGCCGAGGACGACGGCGTCGTCATGGGCTATGTCTACGACGCCCACACCGACCGCAGCGACCTGACCATGCTGGACGCGCAAACCCTCGACACGGTCGCGGTCGTTCACCTGCCGACCCGCGTCCCGTTCGGCTTCCACGGCAACTGGCTGCCGGCTCCGTGAAGTCGTAGGACATGATCGTCCGCACAACATCCTTGACCCGGTGACCACACGAGTACGGGAACGGGGAGCAGCCGCCATCGGCGTTCTCGGGATCGTGGTGGCCTCTGAGCGTGTGGCCCGCTTCATGAACGAACATCTCGGCCCCGCAGGGCGACCAGCTCGCAGCTCCGGCTACTCAGGCGTTGGTCCGGGGCATCTCCATGGCGTGGGGACCCGGCGATGAGAGGTCGGAGGCGACGCGCGCCACGAGCTCGCGACGGCTGCGTACGTCAACCTTCTCGAAGATCGCCTTGAGATGGTCCTGGACGGTGTGCACGGAGAGGAAGAGTCGCTCGGCGATCGCTTTGGTTGCGAGGCCTTGGAGGACGAGCTCGGTCACCTCTCGCTCGCGCCGGGAGAGCGCGTAGGCCTGGACGATCAGCGGCGCGATCTCCGCCGGGCGCGCCGGCTCGACGATGATGGCCACCTGATCCGACGACGCCCCCTCGAGCCTCATGCCGTGCAGGACGAGCCACCCCCTGGAGCTGTGCGCTCGCGACCGCGCCTGGAGAGCAGGCGGGCCGACGCCTTGGGCGATCGCCCGCGCGCGGGCGGCCACCGCGGTGACCGCCAGCGGCAGTCGGCCGGTCATCAAATCGCCTACATCGATGAGCTCCTCCAGCCAGCGCTCCGCGGACTGCGTGACCGAGATGACGTTGTCCTCGTCGTCGAGCAGGAGGAGCCCGGGGCCGTCGGGCCTCGCCTCGGTCACGACCGACCTCATCAGGAGCGCGCGGCGAAAGCCTTCGGCGAGGGCGCCGGAGACGGTCGCGAGGAAGGCCGCCTCCTCGTCGCTGAAGTCTGGCTCGTCCCGATCGCGACAGAGGGCAAGCGTCCCCCAGCACGCGGAATCCGTCACCAGTGAGGCGCGAAGCTCCCAGCCGATGCCCTGGGGTGAGAGCAGCTCGCGATACCGCGTGCTCTGCTCGGGGTGACCTTGGGTGGCCCGGCTCAGGATGCCGACGGGGTGAGGTTTCCGCGCGAGGAGCGACCACTTGTTCACGTCCTCGACCGCGTACTCGCACCAAGACAGGGGCGGAAGGCCGTCGCCGACGAGGTTCTCCAGGTAGGCGCCAGTCACGAGGAGTGAGGCCGGATCGGTCGGGTGCCAGCACGCGCGCTCGTGAGGCACCACCTTGCGGACCAGCCTGCCCGCCTGCTCGGACAGGGTGACCCAGTCCAGCCCTCGATGAGACAGCCGCTGGATTTCCCCGCGAATGGCGCGTGCCGCGTCGATCATTCCGGCCCGATCGTACTCCGCGCACCCGGACAAGGAAGTCCCAGATTTCTGGGGGTATCCCCTCGGGCAACTCCCCACTCTTGAGGGATGGATCGCCGACCCGATGGGGTCGAAGGTTGCCCTCACCGCCATCAACGAGGAGGGCATCGATGTCAGCGCCTTCGACCCACGCGGAGCGGCCGTCGAGCGGCGCCGCCGGCGCCGAACTCGTCGTCCGTCCGCTTCGCGAGGACGACGTGGAGGAGGCCGACCGGATCATGCGGATGGCCTTCGGCACGTATCTCGGCGTGCCCGAGCCGCTGGAGGTGTTCGGCGACGCCCAGTATGTACGACCGCGCTTCGCCGCGGCACCCGGCTGGGCCGTCGCCGCCGAGTTTCACGGCGAGCTCGTCGGCTCGAACTTCGCCACCAGGTGGGGAAGCTTCGGGTTCTTCGGCCCGCTCACGGTGCGCCCCGACCTGTGGGACCGGGGGGTCGGGAGCGCTCTCATGGAGGCGATCATGGGCCTGTTCGAGGACTGGGGGGTCCGGCAGGCCGCGCTCTTCACGTTCCCTCAAAGCCCCAAGCACATCGGCCTCTACCAGAACTTTGGCTTCTGGCCGCAGCACCTGACGCCACTGTTGGAGAGGCAGATCGCCCCCGGCGCCGCTGGGAGCCCCGCCACGTACGGCGGCCTGGGAGACCGGCAGCGGGACGAGGCTCTGGGTGCCTGCCGGACGTTGACGAGCGCGATCTTCGAGGGGCTCGACCTCGGGCACGAGATCCGCGCGACGCACGCGCAAGGCATTGGCGACACGGTTCTGCTCGACGGCGACGCGGAGCTCGACGGCTTCGCCGTCTGCCACCTTGGGGCCGGCGAGGCGGGAAGCGACACGTGCTTTGTCAAGTTCGCCGCCGCCCGGCCGGGACCGAGGGCCAGCGAGCACTTCGAGCGGCTGCTCGACGCCTGCGAGGATCTCGCCCGGAGCCACGGCCTCGGCCGGATCGTTGCCGGCGTCAATGCCGCGCGCCACGACGCCTACCGGCGGCTGCTCGGACGCGGGTACCGCACGTGGCTGGAGGGCGTCGTCATGCAGCGTCCCAACGAGGCCGGCTACTGCCGTCCCGACGTCTACGTGATCGACGACCTGCGCTGACGACACGGAAAGCTCGGCATATCCGTCGCCCGCCACCACTACGACCTGTGGTGCCTGCTCAACCACGAGTCCACCCGAGGGCTACTCCAACGGCCCGACCTCGTCGCGGCGATCGATGGCGAGGTCCTCGTGCACACTCACTACTTCACGCCCGACGAGCACAAGCACACTGTCAGAAAGCGGCCCGTCGCCGGGTTCTCGTCAAGCCCGGCCTTCGACCCGGGCAACCCAGCCTCGAACCCATCACCGGCCCGACTCAGGCTGCCGGTTCGGCCAGGAACGAGGCTTCCACGCCGGAGAGCTCGCCGAGCTGCTCATCGCGCCCGCGGCTGGCTGGGAGCCGGATCGTGAACGTCGAGGTGCCCGGTCCGGCGGCGTAGGTGATGACGCCGCCGTTCGCGGACGTGAGCTCCTGCACGATCGACAGTCCCAGTCCCAGGCCGCTGGCGGTGCGCCGGTCGCCGATGCTGCTCTGGCTGAAACCCTTGAACATGTCGGGCACGAACTCTGGTGGCACGCCGCCACCGTGGTCGGTGACGTCGACGGTCGTCGTGCGGTGGTCGCCGGCGACGTTGATGACGACCGGAGGCGCGCCGTACTTGAACGCGTTGCCCACGAGGTTGGTCACGATCTGTGCCAAGTGGTCCGGGTCGACGTACACGGAGGCCTGCAGATCTCCGTTGAGCCGTGGCGCGGGGTGATCGGACGTGCCGGACGGGTCGAGCTCGCCGATGATGCTGGCAAGCATGCCACCTGCCGTGAGCACCAGCGGGGTGGGCCTGATCTGATCGTTGAGGATGCGTGAGACGTTCAGCAGGTCCTCCACCAGCCGGATCTGTCGCTTGGCCTGGCCGACGATGCGGCGAGTGAAGTCGCGTCGCTGCTGCTCGGTCAGCTCGCCCCACCGTTCGGCCATCGTCTCCCCGAGGCCCAGTATGGCGGTCAGGGGTGTCCGCAGCTCGTGCGAGACAACCGACAGGAAGCGGTTCTTGACATCGTCGGCCTCGACCAGCTCGCAGTTGACGGCCTCGAGTTGTTCGGCATAGCGCGCGAGCTGGTCGGCCTGGGTCGCGACGGCGGCTTCGCTGGCCTGGCGCTGCGAGACCTCCGTCTCGAGTGCGGTGTAGGCGCGGAAGAACGCCCCCCGGACCCGCCGGCGCAGCGACAACGTGGTGGCCAAGCCCACAAGGAAGGTGGCAGCAGCCAGGCCCTGCAGCGCCACTCGTGCCTGGCCCCGGGACCGGTTCGCGTCCTGGAAGGCGGCGAAGAACGCCTGCTCCGTCCGATCGAACAACCGCTTGGCCGACAGCTGGAGCTCGCCGATTGCCTCTTGCAGTTCGACGGGGCTGACCGTCTCGCCGTCGGGGCGGTGACGGATCTCGTCCACCGCCTCGTTCCGGCGCAGGAACTCCTCCATCGGGGCAGCCAGCTCGGCGTCGAGCGAGGACACCGCTTTCGCCAGGAGCCGTGCCTGATTGTTCAGGAGCTGGTGACGGATCTCGATCTGTGCGTCGTCGGCCTGGTCTTCGAGCAACAGCTGCGTGAGCAGGCCGGCCTCGCGCTGCACGTTGGTCATGTTGGTGAGAGCCAGCGTGGACCGTTGGTGGATCTCGTCAGCGCGATCGAGGTTGGCGTAGGTCTGCATCACCATCCCCATCGTCGCAACAAGCAGGACGACAACAATGGCCAGCGACAACTGGTGTTGCCAGTTCAGCCACCCTTCGCCCACCGGGTGGCGCCCATTCATCGCAGCTCCATCGATGCCACGCTCCATATCCACAGGTCCGGGTTCGCCCCGAGTTCCGAGCCGGCGGTGAACACCACCCGGATCGGACCGCCCTCGTCGATGGGGATCAGGGCGCCTCCCTGACGGGTCGCCAACAGCGTGTCTTCGCCCTGGACGTCCTCGAGGGCGAAGACCACGTGGTAGTCATCGAGCGCGATCAGTTCGACCTCGTTCGCCCCGCCCGGGTTCGCGTGGGCCAGGACGTCACGCAGCAGTACGCCCGTGAACGCCAGGTGCTCCTCCTCGAACGGCTCGAACACCGTGCCATCGTGGAGCGGGAACGCGGCCTCCAGCTCCGCCAGGTCGTAGAAGGTCGTCGAGGTCGACGTCTGGATCTCCAGCACGGGCTCGCCGGCAGGCCACGGCGACGGCGACACGTCCACGGCCACAAAGACCTCCGGGGCCTGACCCGTGCAACCGACCGTGACTGCGGCGCAGAGGAGCAGGGCGAGCGGGATGCGGATGATCATGGCGTGTCTTCCCGTCGAGAACCGAAGTAGGGGGCTCCCCCAATGTCGTCCAAACGGACGGAGTACTTGATCTCCGGCAGCGTCCAAGAGGGGTGGTTTTGCACTGGCCCCATCGAACTAGTTCGCGCCTGCCCGTCAGCTGTGAAGGGAGGGTCAACAGCGAAGGTCAGCGTCCCAAGCGACAACAGCATTCCCGGTGAGAGGACCCGGTCGCCTTGCTGGCAGAGACGGATGGTTCCGCTGCGGGGCTGGCACTTGGAGGCGAGCAGCCCCGATGCTCGCGTTCGGCGGGAGGGTCGCGTCAGCGACGTCACATCGTCCGCAGGGGTGGCTCGCTGTCACCACGGTCGCGCGGACCGAGCCGGGCGAGCAGCGGCCTGCCAAGCACGTAGCAGCTGTCGCAGGTCGTTTCGGATCGGGGCGGGCAACGCCCGCCGACCGCCAGCTCCCGGGTGGCATGTTGGTGGGTCCCCGTGCCGGTAAGGCAGTTTCCCGTATCCTGTTGTACGGTGAGCCTTGGGCGGTTTCCCGTATTGGCTTGTATCGAGGGGGTCGCCATGGCCACGGCATCTCGTGATCGCCACACGCCCGCTCGCCAGCGTGAGCGGATTCTGGGCTCGGTTGATCGGTTCTGGCGGCCTGAGGATCTCGCGACGTCAGGGTCGACCTCTCAACACCTGTTGGCGAGGCTTGTCGACGAGGGTGAACTTCTCCATGTTCGTCGCGGCCTGTACTGGCGTGGTCGGAGCTCACCGCTTGGGATGGCGCCGCCCCCCACGGACGCGCTGGTGGGCGAGCTCGCTCCCGGTCCGGGCGTCGGTCCGGCGGGGTTGTATGCGGCAAACCTGCTGAGGCTGTCGACGCAGGTGCCGCGTCGGGCGCAGGTCGCGGTGCCCTCCCGGGCACCGGAGAGCCTCGGCAACATCCGATTCGTGACCCGGTCGGCACGGTCAGGTCGCCTGAAGGCCGGGCTCGATCCGGCAGAGGTTGCGCTGCTCGAGGTTCTGGGTTCGTGGGAGTCGACGATCGAACTCCCGGCGGCCGAAGCCTGGGCACGTCTGCTGGAACTGCTGTCGTCGGGTGCGGCCCGCGCCAAGCGGCTCGCCCAGGCGGGGCGCACCGAGCCGGCATCCACGCGTGCCCGACTGCGCGAACTGCTGCGTGCCCACGGCCGAGATGACCTCGCCGAGCAGGTGCCGGCTGCGGACAGGCGCACCATGGCTGCCGCCGCACGCGTCCTGGAGGGCGTGGCATGACCTCGCCGCCAAGGTGGCGCGACACCGAGGCAGAACAGTTCGCTGCCGCCATCCTGACGGCCGCGGACCAGCTCGGCGTCCTGCCCTTGGCCGTGGAGAAGGACTACTGGGTGTGTCAGGCGCTGCGCGCGATCACCAGGCGCACCCCGGCGAGATCGTGTTCAAGGGGGGAACGAGCCTGGAAAAGCTGCGCACCATCCGGCGCTTCTCCGAAGACCTCGACCTGCTGGTCGTCGGCGACTACGGCTCCAACCGGGCTGCCGGCCGGGCGTTGAAGTCGATGGTGGCGGCCGCCGCGGAAGCGACTTTGGGCGATCCAATCGATGCACGCAGCGGAGGCAAGCCCGGCAGTTTCCACCGCAGCACCTACGTGTCCCCTCCCCTCATGCACGAAGGCCAGCCCGGCGCCATGGCCGACGCGTCGACGATCCTGATCGAACTTGGGCAGTCGGGAGGCCCCAACCCGCATGCCGTTCGGCCGGTCACCTCGTTGCTCAGTCGCCAGCTCGATGAAGCTGGTTTCGACACCGCCGCCTGGAGCGACTTGGCCG
>Ga0302046_10001171_pt1 | contig 24675 bp, 18 predicted proteins | sample RVTome_11_FD_200261 | JGI IMG/M metagenome (GOLD analysis project Ga0302046, IMG submission 200261) | Soil microbial communities from uranium-contaminated site in the Upper Colorado River Basin, Wyoming, United States - RVT147D111 (version 2) ... | reverse complement strand
CATGTGCTCTTCCGGCTGCACCCTCCCCAGCAACAGGCCCCCGCAGGCCGTCATCGCGGCAAGGAACACGGAGTGCGAGGAAAGAACACGGCCGCTCCAGGCATCCCAGAAAAGCACGAAGACGCCCGTCAGCATCAGACCCAACGACCCCAGGGTCGTCATGATGAGGCTGAGCGAGGCCCGATGACCGGCGCCGTCGGAGAGCGCATGGACCAGCTGCTCCTGGTAGGTCGTGCGCCGGAGTTCGACGGCTTCGCTGCGCCGTTGATGGAAGGCAACACGGGCCGAAAAGCCGTCGCGCCGCTTCTCCAGTTTCAAGCGGGCGGAAGGCCGGCCCCACGTGCTCCGGGTATCGCGGGCGATGCCCTCCAGGTATCGCACCGGGTCGATACCGTGGGCGCCCATTGTGGCGCCGTCGTCTCGTAAGCGGGCTTCATCGATCGTATGCGTCATGGCTCCAGCGAAGTACAGGGTGAAGGGCAAAGGCAGGGATCATCGCGCCTTCGCCTCCCTCTCCTGTCCTTCTATGGCACCGCTGGAACCGAATCTCGCAGACCGATCATATTTTTTAGCCGGCGCACCGGGGTGCGAAACATCGCCTCGAAGAATTGCGCAACTTTGAGCGCGTGCCTGGCACGATGATGTCAGTCAACAGCCGGGTTGTTTCCTCCCAACCAGCTCTGGATCCGTTTCTTTAACCACCGTTCGACGGAGAACCTCCATTTAACGATATAATCCGCCTGCTTTATCTCATCGTCGCTCTTGAAATAGTTGCCCAGGGTGGTGTCCCCGATGACGCGCGCGACCAGGTGCGGATAGGTCTTCAGTGTATTGGTATCCTGCACGACGGTGCCAAACGTGCGTGCCATCTTGGCCTGCAAGGGGGAGAAATGGGATCGTAGCCGGTCCTCCGAAAGTGTTGAGATAGCCAGATAATCTCGTTCGAGTCGTTTGGCAAGCTCGCGGAGGACGACGTCCGAGAGCTCGGCCGCCACTTCGCCCGGCTTCCACTCCAGGAGCCTGACGAAGCCGAAAGCGATCAGTTGATGAGGCGGCAGGTTGCTGCCGAACGTGACACGCAGTAAATACTCGTAGACGTCGGCCTGCTCTGGCGGAATCCCCAGGTCCTTGTCGTCGCCTCGGGGCTTGTCATCTCCCGGGTCGTTCCCGGAGCTGTCATCCTTAGCCTGTCTATAGAATGCTTTCCACTGATAACAGGCATGGTTCTTTGCAAACGTAGCAAAAGACGCCAGGGCCGGATCATAATCTGATAGTTTTTCCCAGACCTTGATCCAGGTCTCTGCGGCAATCTCCGCCGCATCCTCGTCATTATTAGCGCGGGCCCGCAGAAACCCCAGCACCTGCCGTTCGCACGAAGCATACAACGCGTTGAACGCCCGTTCCTCCCCTGCAAGGGCCCGATCGACGAGCGAGACCTGCTCCACCCGGTCGATCCACCGCTGGATATCGGTCTCAGGGGCATTCCTGTAATAATCCCTCAGCGTGGTCTCCCCGACGACCCGCTCCAGCACGTCAGCATGCCGTTCAGACAGGGCATTATACTTCAGCCGAACGCGTTCATCTCGGATCACGTCACCGACCGTGCGTGGCAGCGTTTGATCAAGCCACGGGATCCATGGATCGCGAAGCGTTGCTGGCGCGCCCGTTTGTGGTGGGGTTTGCGGGATGCGTTGTCTTAACGTCTGGAGTGGGAGGTCGGAGAGCGCCGCTATCTCTGCGGCGCTCCTGCCGGCAAAGCGCGCCAACACAAAGGTGATGATCTGATGGGGTAAGACGCGGGCGAAGAGCGTCAGGCCTTGTGGCTCTTCCGTCATTTGATTATCGAGTATGCCGGGGATTCTTGAGCTATTCAGCGTAAAACGTAACGCTGACGCCCCGCAAACACAATGATCAAATGACGGAACCTGCTGCTTCTTTTACACACAGACTCCTAGCACCGCAACCTCCCGACCCAGCAGGTCATACACTGCCAGACGCACTTCGCTCGCCGCGGGCAGCTCGAACGAGAGCCTCGTATAGTAGTTGAACGGGTTCGGATACGCCGACGACAACATGGGCCCGTGCGGTATCGCTACATCGTCGAACGCTTCTATGCCCCCTGGTGGATCTCCCGCTACGCTGCGAAACACCCCGCCATTTGTCCCGGCAAAGACCGTCCCGTCGGCATTGATCGCCAGGGCTAAGATACTCCCTCCTTAGCTGTCGAGTAGATGGGTTTCTCCGGGTGCTGTAGGTCAACGTTTGTGTTCTCCGTTTGCCGTTTGGTTTCCCAACGGTGCCACACTATCTCAACCGTACACCTGTTGTCCCCCACCGGGTAGGTCAGGGGCCTTGCGGCCCCCTTCCCCCCTCAGAACGGTGCAAGTGTCTTTCAACACACACCGCTCAAGCCTCGATAAAAGAGCATCCAATGCCCTCCGGCTTCACCACCGTTGAACCAAGGCTGTGAACCTGGCGGTGACAGTTCGGGTGGAGCAACATCAAGTTCTGCAACGTCTCCGGTCCCCCTTTGCACCGTTCCACGAGGTGGTGGACGTTCCAGCCAGTCTCGAACGTGATCTGCCCTCCACAAACGGGGCATTTGCCCTCTTGCCTGCGGTAGAGCGTGCTAAGCCGCCTCGTCCGGCCCGGATGGTCGGCCCACTTCCGGTCCAGTCTCGACTCGAAGTAGCGCTCCCACGCCGGGTCATACGGATTAGCTGCTGACCTGACCTTGATGTGCCGCTTGATGGAGATGGTGCCCAGTCGCTGGATATAGAGCCGCTTACCACGGTCTTCTCCGAAGAACATCCAGTTTCGATCCAGGTCGAAGTATTTCGCCGCAATCCATCGGCGCGGCTTCTGAGCATGTCTTCGTTTGGCCCATTCCCATAGTTTCCGCCAGATCCAGCTGTCCAACTGATAGAAGAGGGCTTTGCTGACCACGTGCCGGTAGTAGTTGCCCCATCCCGTGATGAGGGGATTGAGCGTGCCGATCACGCTGACCGTCTTGGCCGTCTTCATCCGCGTCAGGGTCTGGCTGATCTTCGCCTTGAAGCGCTTGATAGCCTCTGCCGACGGTTTGATGATCGTCTTGTCTCCAAACCGCCTGACGGTGAAGCCCAGGAAGTCAACCCCTTCATCGACGTGGATGATCGTGCTCTTTTGCTCATTGAGCTGTAGACCCCGTTCCTGTAGGAATGCGCTGACGAGAGGTTTGACTTCCTCTTCAAGACCTTCGCGCGAGGCTCCGGTGATGAGGATATCATCGGCGAACCGCACCGTGTTAATCTTGTGCGGATTCCTTCGGCTTCGGTAGCCGTTGCTTCGGGTGAAGTGCTCTTGCAGGAGCCCTTCTAGACCGTCAAGGGCTCGGTTTGCCAGCGTCGGTGAAATACACCCACCCTGGGGAGAGCCCTCTTCCGTCGGATGAACCGTCCCGTCCTCGACGAACCCTGCTTTCAGCCACATCGTGAGCATTTTGGTGTCCATCGGCATGTTGGATACCAACCACTCATGCCCCAGATGATCGAAACAACCCTGGATGTCTGCCTTGAGAATCCATCTTGCTGCATGGTTCCCCGACAGGACATTGTGGGTCTGCTCGATAGCATCATGCGGCGATCTGCCTTTTCTGAATCCATAGGAATTTGCGTCCGCCAATGTCTCCACGACCGGATCGAGCGCTAATTGATAGAGCGCTTGCATGGCCCGATCCTTCATTGTCGGAATCGAGAGGGGGCGGAGCTTGCCTGATTCAGCCTTGGGAATATAGATCCGCCGCAGGGGGTTGGGCTTGTAGCCCTTCTTGCTCAGACTAAGGGCAGCCTGGATCTTTTGCACCGGGGTCGACCATGTTTCCCCATCGACACCTGGCGTCTTCTTGCCTTGGTTCTCCGTCACTCGTCTGACCGCCAGTAATTTGGCAGCCATCGAGTGGGTCAACAAGTGTTGCAGTCTTTCGACCATTCGCCACTTGCCTTGCTGCGTTGCCTTCACGATACGCACCTGAAGCTGCCGCACCTTGCGTTGGACGACGTACCAGTTGACGTGGTGCCACCGGGGTGTGGAGGACGCATTCGCTCGGAAGAGTCTGCTCTTGCTGGCGCTCATTAGCTGTCCTGCTGAGGCATTCCTCAAGCTCTCTCGTGATTCGAGACCTGTCGGAAGTGGGCATCCTTTCGGATCAGGAGATCTCCACCGGAGGAGCGGTGGTCCCTATCTGGGGCATTACACCCCAGCCTTCGCTTTCTCCGACGTCTTTTACCCGCTGCCCCATCGGCTCACCTTACGGCTTGCTTTCTCTCCCGATGAAGAGAGGACAACGGGCTTACCGTGTTCCGTGTCGATGACTCGATGGGTTAGGTGCCGCCTGTACGCCGGAGGCGCTGTGTCTGCGAACAGAAAAAGGGCTACTTTCCGCTCCTGTCCTCGTACCTTTTGGTTCAAGCGTATCAGACCATGCCCAAGCACGATCCATCCAGTGTCATTCGCTTGTTTTCTGTGACGACGCTGTAGCGATTCACATTTGTTCACCTTACCATCGATCCCTAGCTCCTTGCCACCTCGACACTGGCAGCGTTGAGGTTGTCTCACGACCTCCTCTTCCGATCCGCAGATCGCAGGGTACATTGTCCCGGGGGCTTCGCACCCGACCGTTACCCGTCGCGCACGCCCCGGTAGGGAACTGGGAGCAGAATCCCAGATCACGTCCTTTGTTGAAGGCGTGATAGTCATCCACACAACTTCACGTCGCAAACCCCTCACAGAACCGTGCTTGCGCTACTGACGCACACGGCTCCTCAGATGAACATTCACCGCTACGGGTTGAAGAGGTTAACCATCAAACGCGGGCGCGGCAACGCAAATCGCTTACGCATCAGATTGTACTGCTCCCAGGTTAGCGACCGCCGGTTGCCCCGGCGGTTAAGCCACTTGAAGAGCAGCTTCTCTACCTCGCGCGCAAAGCGCCGAAGCGCCTCGAAGTTGTCCGTCACTCCGTAGTAGGCATAGTGCCCTCGTAGCTTGACGGCCACCTGCTCCCAGATCCACCGGGAGGGCTGGTGTCGAACCCGCTGGAGCCACACTTTGATGGCCACCAGCTTGGCCCGAAACTTCTTCGCTGACGTTTTACGCTTGACGCGATAGCGTTTTCCATCCCACGTCGTGGCGCAGTAGTGGGTAAAACCCAGGAAATCGAACGTCCCAAGCTTCTCCCCTCGGGCTGCGGCACGAGCGGCTGCACCCGGACCAAACTCAAGCATCCTGGTCTTCGAAGGCTCGATCTCGAGGCCAAACTGCTTGAGCCGCTCGATCAATTCAGCCATGAACCGTTCGGCATCTTCCCGTCTCTCGAAGCAGGCTACGAAGTCATCCGCCACGCGAATCAGGCGGGCCTTCCCCGCGCACCTCTTGCGGAAGGCCCGCTCGAACCACAGATCCAGCGTGTAGTGCAGATACACGTTCCCGAGAAGGGGCGAGATCACCCCACCCTGAACGGTACCGGTCTCGGAGACCTGCACCACTCCGTCTTCGAGAGCGCCTGCCTTGAGGAATCGCTCGATCATGCGAAGCACCCGCTTGTCTGCGATCCGATGCGCCAGAAACTGGGCCAACCATCTTCGGTCAACCGAGTCGAATCCGCGATTGATATCCGCTTCGACGACATAGCCCGTTGACCCGACATCGATGGTGCGACCCAGCGCTCGTAGCGCCTCGTGGCAGCTTCGCCCCGGTCGGAAGCCGTAGGAGTCGGCTACGAAGTCCTGCTCGTAGAGTGCCTCCAGGATTCGGACCAGGCCCGCTTGAACGAGTTTGTCCTCGAAGGCCGGGATCCCAATCGGCCTGAGTTGACCCGTACCCGGCTTTGGGAGGTAGACCCTGCGCACGGGCTGGGGCCGATACGCCATCCGGTGAAGCCTTCCGACCAGATCGGCCAGTCGGGCTTCGAGATCGTCGGCGTATGCGGCCTTGGTTACCTCATCGACTCCCGGCGCTGCGCTTGCACGCAGCTCTCGGAAGCACTCTCGCAGCACCTCCTCGTTGAGCAAGTGAAACAGGCTCGTGAAGCGAGCCCGAGGATCGCTGCGCGCCCGTTGGGCTATGCGAAGCCGTTTTGTGTTCACCGATTCGCCGGCTCTGGGTCCGGAGGGTGTGTCCGTGCTTCGCGCGTTCATCCTGTCCCCCCCTTTCCTCGGGCGGCATTACCCGCCGTCATCAGTACTATGGGGGGATCCGACTCCCTGACGCACATTTGCTGTCCTTCCTTTTGGCGGTTGCCCAGGGCATACTCTCGCGCGAGGTGCCTGAAAAGAGCGCCAGGGTCTCCCGGGTTGCCACCAGATCGCGATGTCATACATGCCATGGTCTCAGACCCCGGGGATGCAGAGCGTGCCTCGCCGTAGCGGCGCGCTCCGTGGTGGCTTCCGCGAAGTCGACCGCGTGGCCCATCCCAGTGTATGGTCTTACGGGGCTCGATCCCTTCACGCTTTCGCATTACGGCCTGCATGCTTGCTGTCCTACGCTTAAAGATCGAGATTACTCTGTCACCTCCAAGGACTCGCTACCCGGTGGCTGGCTGGGCCTTCCGGGGCGGGCATCGCACCCGCTCGATCTGGCGACCTTGCCCGGCCGCACCGACATCGTCCATGTAAGCGAGTATCTCTGGAAAGCAGCCAACGCGCTCTTGGGGGAGCACCATGCTGCCCGAGAGCAGTGGGTCTATGATCGGTTGTTGCTGCTTTTAGAGAGCCGCGTGGCGGAGGTTATCGCGGAATTCGAGCAGATCGAGGGGCCGCCGAAGGCGGTCCTTGAGGCGGTGCGCTACTTCGGCAATCACCGCCACATGATGGACTACAAGCGCTACCTCGGCTGTGGGTATCCGATCTCGACGGGGTTGGTGGAGGGGTGTTGTGGGCATCTGGTCAAAGACCGCATGGAGGGCAGCGGGATGCGGTGGAGCCGAGCCGGGGCGCAGCATGTGCTCGACATCAGAGCGGTGGACAAGAATGGGGATTGGGAGGATTTCAGTGGTTTTGTCAAAGAACAGGGGCAACCTCGCATACTCAAACATGCGGCCTGATGCCCCAGGCTCGTTATGCACTCGATTCTTTTGGCAGCTATTTTGGATGGTCTCCCTGTTAGGTGTTGCTGCGCTCAGGGAGAACTCTGACGGTTAAGAGTTCTTTGACCGTCCAACGATGATCGCTCAGCCCAGCAGCCATCGCTGGCGTACGAGACCGCCACCGCCGCGACGGGTCTCCACACACCTCCTCGCCGAGCGTCTTGAGCGGGCGACCCAGGTTGTAGACGATGTCTTCCCAGACTGCTTGGGCCTCGTGCATGCCCAGGAGCTTCGAAAATCCGAGCCCTTTGCGCACCAGACGGCCATTCATGTGACGCATCGTCAGGTGGGTCCGCTCGATATAGGCCGTTGAACCGCCTAACTTGGCGATGACCTCGTCCTGCTGGCCAAAGATCACCCGCAGCTTCGTGGCGATGAGACGGCCCCGCTCGTCGCGCTGTTTGACCATCTGAAGGTACTGCCATCGCTCGACGGGGTGTTTCTTCGTCGGCGGTCGCCCTCGGCCTTTGTAGGGCGGCACTTGGCCGTAGACCTCGACCATCGCCTGGTCGATGCCGCCCCAGCCATCGGAGATCGTCGGCGCAGGACGATCCGGGTGTCCCCGTCGTTTGAGGGTCTCGAAGACCTTCTTGCAGGCCTCGGTCTCGGTCTTGGCAATGCCGCGGGCTACGCGCAGGCGGGTGTCGGGCTCGATCATCGTTGAACGCCAGAATTGGCCGGTCTCCTCGGTTTCCGCGTAGCGTTTTTTTGGCCTTTGTTGCCGACGTAACTCCAGAGCGCGTCCAACTGTCCGCGCTCGATTCGATAGTCGTTGAGGAGTTGTTCTTCGAGTTCCTCGGCGTGCGAGGCCGCCTGGCGCAACCATTTGAGGATGGTGTCCTCCTTGAACCCCTTGGCCCGGTGCAGACTGCTGATGCGCACGCCGTCTGCCAAGAGCGCCAGCGTCTCAAGGATGTCTTTTTCATCGGTGCGTTTGCCGTGGAGCAGCGTGCCGTAGTTCTCGTTGAAGGTTTTTCGGCAGGTTTTGCAGCGAAAGCGTTGCTTGCCTTGGCGGGTTTTGCCGAACTTGATGAGGTTGTTGTGGTCGGTTTTGCCGAAGTCGAGGCAGTCTTCGTAGGGGCAAAAGTCGCCCACTTGAGCGAAATCGGACATCATGGGTACCATTGTGGGTGAAACAAGCCACAATGTACCTGAATCTACAACAACTCCCAAAAGGGAGACCATCTGAAACAGAGAGGCCATGAAATCCGCGATGGAGGCAGGCGTCATAAACTGACCCAGCCTCGACCGCATGTCAGGATCAAGCTGGCGCACTGCATCAAGGCGATACGATTCCACTACCTCGACAGATTCTTTGACTACACGTTCTTGCGATGAGGTCACAGCCCTATACACGCTGAGTTAACAGGGTTCTTAATAAAACCAGCCGGCTTCGCTACTTCATACCCGAAGAGGTCGACGCTGATGAGAGCAGCCGTTCCCATTCGAACATAGCAGTAACGGGAAGACAACAGGGTGTCATACTACATGCGCTTTCTCTCTTTCATAACCGGCCTCACGTAGCAGCACGGCTCCCGGCATGCTACGGATCGGATAAATGAAAGCCTGACGACGGCATCCGGGCGGACCCTCATCGCTTCTGCGTCGTGCCTACCGACGGCGCGCCCGTCGAAGTATCGGCGAGGCGGGCCTGGATCCACGCGATGACGATCTCCTCGACCTTGATGCGCTGCTTGAACGTCCAGTCCGTAAACGAGTGGTCGGCAAAAGGAATGATGTGCACGTCGAGGCGCCGTCGCCCCTCTTCTTCCAATACGTTCTGCAAGGCATCAATGCTCGGGCGGACGGGCACGACCGCGTCGCGATCCCCGTAGACGGCCAGCATAGGGGTACGCAAGAACTTCAACTCGGCGGTGTAATCCCGGCCCATCGAGTTGTACATGGGCGTGCGGGGCAGCCGGTCGGCCGTCGGCGGGAGGACGGCTTTGCCGTAACGCCGGGCTGTTTCTTGGATCTCGTCGTCCATCGCGATCAGCGCCTCGGCCTCGTTGTGGGCCACTGCGGCGAAATGCTTTTGCCAGAGAAGCAGGGTTGAATCCAGCACGGTACCGGAGAGCCCCCACCGGATCAGGCGCTGTTCGAGGGCATAGAGGCGCGTCGCCTCCAGCGACGTGAACGGCCCCGAGATGCTGACGATGAAAGCGACCCGCCCATAACGCACCGACACGACAGGGGCCAGCCCCCCGCCCTGGCTAAACCCGACCAGCCCGACGCGGTCGGCTTCGATGTCCGGTCGGGCAGCCAGCGCCGCCACGGCCGCCGCCGCATCGACGGCAAAGTCGTCGAAAAAGGCGTCCTCCCAGACGCCGCCTGAAGCGCCGGTGCCGCGCTTGTCATAGACCAGCGCCGCGATGCCGCACTGGGCCAGCAAGGGAGCGAAGAACAGCGGGGCCTCGTTCAGACGCGCTTGCCCACCGCCATGAAGCAGCACGGCGCCGGGATGCGGCCCCGGTTCGACGGGCAGGAAGAGCTGGCCAGCCATGGAGACATCCCCACTCGTAAAACGCACCGCCTCTTTGCGATAGGTCCCGGCCGAGTCTACCGCTACGTCGAGGCATGACGGCCGGGTGGAGTCGGTATTGGAGAAAGCCACTTCGGCCGGCCCCGCGCGAAACGCCAGGATCAAAACCGGAATCAAACCGCGCAAGGTTCTCAGCACCGTTTCAAGCAATCTGTTTACAATCTGTAGAAGCTTTCAGCGCTTCTCGAATACGAAGGCGGACGTGCCGGTCCAGGATCGAGCCCGTGTACGGACAGTCCGGGGCCTCCAGGGCGGCGCGTAGCTGTTCCAGCGTGTGTGCCGGCACGTGCGGCACCACCCGCGTAAAGCGCGGACGCATGCGAGGACCCAGCATAACCCGTCTCGACTGTAGGGATTAGGTTTCAAATATACGACGTAGCGGTATCAGCGTTGGTTGAAGGTTCTTCATGAAGCGTATCTTCTCACGGCTTGAAAGACACCCCGTGGGAACCGCGCAGCGCCTTACCGTTTCTTGTCCGAGCCCGCCCATCTAGCCTTCCTGGACGCTATGCCCGCCAACAATTCGCCGGAGACCCCGCCCGCCAAGCGGATGTGGGACGGACGGTTTGCCGAAAACACCGACGCGCTCGCCGAAGCCTTCAACGCGTCGATCGACGTCGATCGAAAGATGGCCCTGCACGACATCCAGGGTTCCATCGCCCATGCGACGATGCTGGCTGAACAGCAGATCCTCTCGCCCGAAGAAGCCGCGCTGATCATCGGCGGCCTCCACCGCATCCGGGAAGACATCCTGGCCGGCCGTTTTGCCTGGAAGGTGGAGCTTGAAGACGTCCACATGAACATTGAGCGAGCCTTGACCGAACGGATCGGCCCCGCCGGCGGCAAACTGCATACCGCCCGCAGCCGCAACGACCAGGTCGCGACCGACTTCCGCCTCTGGCTCCGCGAGGCGACGCACGACCTCATCGCGCTGCTGACGGCGCTACGAACCGTCCTCGTGGACCTGGCCGACCGGCACCTGGGCGTCGTCATGCCGGGCTATACGCATCTGCAAGTGGCCCAACCGATCCTGTTCTCGCACCATCTGATGGCCTACTACGAGATGGCGACGCGGGACCAGGAGCGCTTCGCGGACTCGCTGAAACGCCTCAACGTGTCACCCCTCGGAGCCGGGGCGCTGGCGGGGACGGGTTTTCCCATCGACCGGCACCGGACGGCGGAACTGCTCGGCTTCAGCCGCCCGGCCGCCAACTCGCTCGACGCCGTCTCGGACCGCGACTTCGCGCTCGAATTTCTGGCCGCTGCCGGCATCGCCATGATGCACCTCTCGCGCCTGAGCGAAGAGTTGATCCTGTGGTCCAGCCAGGAGTTCGGATTCGTCACGCTGCCGGACAGCCACACGACCGGCAGCAGCATCATGCCGCAGAAGAAAAACCCCGACGTCTCCGAACTCGTCCGGGGCAAGACGGGCCGCGTCTACGGCCACCTGATGGGACTGTTGACGGTGATGAAAGGGCTGCCGCTGGCCTACAACAAAGACATGCAGGAGGACAAGGAAGGCGTCTTCGACAGCGCCGAGACGCTCATGACGGCCCTCCAGCTCTACATCGACATGCTGCCCCGGATGACGGTGCACGCCGCCCGCACCCGCCACGCCGCCGGGCGCGCATTCAGCAACGCGACGGACCTGGCCGACTACCTGGTGCGCAAGGGGCTCCCTTTTCGCGAAGCGCATGACGTAGTAGGCCGCCTCGTGGCGCTGTGCCTTCAGGAAGGAAAGGACCTGCAAAACCTGACGCTGGACCAGATGCAACGCATCTCGCCCCTGATCGACGCCGCCGCGTATCAGGTTTTAACGCTGGAGCACGTCGTCGATGCCCGCACGAGCTACGGCGGCACCGCAAAGGCCCAGGTAACCACGCAAATCAACCGGGCGCGGACGGCGCTGGGCAAACGTGACCCTGAAACGTGAAACGGGAAACGGGAAACGTGAGGGTGCTTCGCTACAGCGTCTCTATGAGCTTCATCACGTTTTACGTTTCACGTTTCACTGCCCGCCGGCTTCACCGCCTTCGGCCCAGCTACCTACTGCTGCTGCGCCCAGGCGGCTTCTTCGCGGTCGCCCGGGGGAAGCGGCTCCCAGGTTGGTTCCGGCGGTAGATCCGCTTCGAGAAGCGCGGGCGCATCGTCCCGGGTGACCCGTACACCGACGCTCATGGCTTCCTCGGCCTGGCCCTTGAAGACCCCCCGCGTAGGCGGCACATCGTCGTAATCACGCCCGACGGCGACGCGAATATGGCGCTCGCCGACCATCAGGTTGTTGGTCGGGTCGAACCCGACCCATCCCAGGCCGGGCAGCAGGGCTTCGACCCAGGCATGCGACGCGTCTTCGACGGAGCGGTCCTGGTCGATTTCCCGATGAAAGAGATAGCCGCTTACGTAGCGACACGGGATGCCGAGGCGGCGCACCAGCGCCGCCATGATGTGCGAAAAGTCCTGGCATACGCCGCGCCGCGCCGCGATGGCCTCGTCGATGGGCGACTCGACGTGGGTGCTCATCGGCTCATATGCGAAGGCTTCGTAGAGACGGCGCGTCAGGGTACGCAGCACGGTGAGGGGATCCGCCATGCGTGCCACGGCCAGCTCGTCTGCCAGCGCATCCAGCCGTGGGGTAAACTGGACGAAGCGGCTCGGCTGAAGGCAATCCCAGGCCATGCCGTCCGCCATCAAGCCGTCCAGTGCATCCCACGACGCCTCGGGCAGCGCCTCGGGCCATGCAGGCATGGGCTGGACCTCCACCTGCCCCTCGGCCGTCAGCAAGAGCTGGGTGTGCGGCCGGGGCACGTCGAAATGATGGATCGTGTTGCCGAGATAGTCCTGGTACGACGCGACCGAGACCCGAGGCTGGACGGTGAGCGTGAAGGAACGGCAGCGCTGCAACCCCTCGGTACGCGGCTGCATACGAACCTCCATCACACTCTCCCGGACGGCTGTGCTGTACTGAAACCGCGTGACGTGGCGGATGGCGTAATGCATAACTTCGCGCCCGTGGATTGGCGGTGCATACTGAACGGGCAAGTTTACGGCATAATCTACCGCGCTTCTACCCGTCACACGGGTAATTTATCGCTGACGGAATAATTGATGTAGGTCTGGTAGAGCACCGTGTGGAGGCCGGCGCACTGCTGCCCCACTTGCTTCAAATAAGGGTGTAGGCCTTCGGTGACGATCTCGGCGATATGGCCGTAGTCGAGCATAGCCTTGAGCCGTCCGACTCGCCGGTTGACCTGGCTGTTTTTGTGGGTATCCGAAACCCCGGCAATGAAACCGAGGGCGCTACGCATCATGGTGACGGAGAAGTTGATCGAGTGCGGAAACTCCTCATTGAGCAGGAGAAACTCGGCGATGCAATCAAAGCTCGGATCGGGGGTATAGACGTTGCAATACGCCTCGAAGGCCGTACAGCTACGCAGCAACCCTACGGCATCGAGAAAGGCATCCATCGTATTGCCCTCGTGGGGGTCGACATTCATGTCTTGCAAGTGCACATCGAGCAACACCGCCGTATTGCCGGCCCGTTCGATATACTGCCCGAGCTGAATGAAATGCCATCCCTCGCCCCGGTTCATCGTGGAGTCGCTGACGCCCTGAAACAGGTGTGCCCCTTGTTTGACGGCCTGAAAGAACGCGTGGGGCTGGGTTTGCCATTCCTCAACGGCATCGGCGTGGGTGACGTGGAGGTACAAACGGTTGATCTGCTCCCACATCTCGGAACTGATCTGCTCGCGTACCTGACGTGCATTCTCGCGTGCCGCGGCGATGCAGTCCACGACGCTCGTCTTTTCGGCGTCGAAAGTGAGGGTCTTGAGAGCAGTATAGGCGTCCGGGAGTCCCCGGATCGGATCCAGTTGAAGGCTGGCGTAAAGCTTCGTCCAGGCGCGCCCGACAGCCTCCACAGACCGCTCCGGCATCAAGTCGAGCGTTACGTCGATGAGGCGGGCCGTGTGCTCGCCGCGCTCCAAGTAGCGGCTCATCCAGTACAGGCTGTCAGCCACGCGAGAAAGCATCATGGAGTCGTTGTGAAAAAGTGTTTGGGTGTTACAGTGCTTGAGGGTAGGTTTGCGCTTTGTGGTGAAAGGTTTTCAAGGAGGCCTGACAGATCTGGTTTCACCGTTTCGCGCATACCTACCTTGGGTGTTTCAATCACAGGGAGACGCCTCCCTGATGGTCTCTGCTGATTTACTTCGGTAATCCGGCGATGCCCAACGAACGCCTCCCTGATGGTCTTTGATGTTTTACTTCGGTAGTCACAGGGAGACCCCTCCCTGCAGGGAGGTGGCCCCGGCGTAGCCGGGGACGGAGGGTGTAGCAGGCCGCAGCGACACCCCCAGTCGCCTTCGGCGCCAGCCCCCTGCCAGGGGGCGGTGGGCTTTGCCTTACCGGACCAAGTTCTCAAAGACCATCAGGGCCGGGCGTGATCGAGGCCTCACCACCTTGCGCACAGCTATCCAAACACCAAAACACACAAACACCGCCAAGCAGATCCCTCGAATCGGAACTAGGTTGCCGCTTCCTGCAACACCCACGTATCTTTGCTGCCGCCGCCCTGCGACGAGTTAACCACCAGGGACCCCCGGCGCAACGCAACGCGGGTCAGCCCACCCGGCACGATGGTTACTTCCTCACCGGAGAGGACGAAGGGCCGCAAGTCGACGTGCCGGGCCTCGATGTTGCCCTCGACGAAGCAGGGCGCACAGGAAAGCTGGAGCGTCGGCTGGGCGATGTAGTTACGCGGGTTGGCCTGGATGCGCGCGCGGAACTGCGCCCGTGCCTCCGCCGTGCTGTGCGGCCCGATGAGCATGTCGTACCCGCCCGACTCGCCTACGGCTTTTACCACCAGCGCGTCCAGGTTGTCCAGCACGTGCCGGCGCTGCGCGGCGTCTTCGAGCAGATACGTCTCCACGTTATCCAGGATGGGGGCTTGGTCGAGATAATAGCGGATGAGCGCCGGCACGTAGGCATAGACTGCTTTGTCGTCCGCCACGCCGGTGCCCACCGCGTTCGCCAGCGCTACGTTGCCGGCCCGGTAGGCGCTGAACAGGCCGGCCACCCCGAGGGCCGAGTCCGGCCGAAAGGCGAGCGGATCGAGGAAATCGTCGTCGATCCGGCGGTAGATGACGTCCACACGCCGCAGCCCGGCCGTCGTCCGCATGTACACCATATTGTCGTGGACAAGCAGGTCACGGCCTTCAACGAGCGCAATCCCCATCTGCCGGGCCAGGAACGTGTGTTCGAAGTAGGCGGAGTTATACACCCCGGGGGTAAGCAGCACGATGGTGGGGTCGGCGGTATACGCCGGCGCCAGGGAGCGGAGGGTCGCCAGCAACGCCTGGCCGTAGTGCATTACGGGCCGGACTCCATAGTTGCGGAACAGACCGGGAAAGACGTGCTTCATCACCTGGCGGTTGGCGAGCATGTACGAGACGCCGCTCGGCACACGCAGGTTGTCTTCCAGCACCAGGAAGCGTCCGTCGTCCACCCGCACCAGGTCGGTTCCGGCAATCGCCACGTACCGGTCGTGCGGCACACCCAGGCCCCGCATCTCGCGCCGGTAGTGCTTGCTGCTGTAGACCAGGTCGCGCGGGATGACACCGTCCTGCAACACCTTGCCGCCGTGGTAGATATCTTTGAGAAAAAGGTTCAGGGCCGTGAGACGCTGCTCCAGACCCCGTTCGATGACGGCCCACTCGTCGTGCGTGATGATGCGGGGCAGGAGGTCGTAGGGAAAGATGCGTTCGGTTCCCTGCGCTTCGCTGTAAACCGTGAAGGTGATGCCCTGGTTGAGAAACGACAGGTCGGCCGCACTCTGACGCCGCACCAGCTCGTCGTCGGGAAGCTGTGTCAGGTAGTTGAAGAGCGCCTGATAGTGCGGACGCAGCCCCCCCGCCGGCGTAAACGACTCGTCATACGCACGGCCGACGGTATAGCGGGTCAATAGCGGCGTACCGTTGAGGTCCTGCACCGGATTCATGCGTCGCTCATGCACCGATTCGGTTGACATCATCGTCCCCCCTTTCCATATGAAAGGCAATAAGAACCGTCAACATATGCAAAATATCCGATATTAAACTTGAGAAACGTATAATTATCCGAAGGAAATTAGGGTATCTCCGCGAAATACTTCCAAAATTAAGTCAGGCATCATCACGCCGCACCGATTGCACGCCGAGCCGCTGGGCGAGATCTTCCCAGCGACCCCGGCTCACCTTGAGGCGTCTGTCGTCTACGAGACGCACGGCATAGTCACCGCCCGGATTGAAAAGCAGCCGGTCGATGCGGTCGAGTTGGACGATAGTGCTGCGGTGGATGCGGAAGAAGACGTCCGGGTCGAGGCGTTCCTCCAGGGCCTGCATCTGCTCGCGGATGAGAAACGTATCCTCGCCCACATGCAGTTCGACGTAGTCTCCGCTCGCCGTGATGAAATCGATGCGGTGTATGGGCACGATGCGCATCTGTCCGCGCATCTCTACGGCGATGCGCTCCAGGTAGTGCGGCCTGGGCGCGGCGGGCGGCGCAGACAGCGGAGCATCCTGGAACAGGGCGGAAAGCTTGCGCTGGAATTCATGGACGGTCCGGAGGGTTATCGCCTGCCGGGCCCGGGCAAACGCCTGGTCGAACCGGTCGTCGTCGAACGGCTTGAGCAGGTAGTCGAGCGCCGCCAGGTCGAACGCTTTGAGGGCATACTGGTCGTAGGCGGTGGCGAAGATGACCGCCGGCATGTGCTCCGGGCCTATCTCCTGCACGACGTCCAGGCCGGTGAGGCCCGGCATCTGCATGTCGAGAAAAACGAGGTCGGGCTTCAGGCTGCGGAGGGCGCGGACCGCATCGCGCCCGTTCGTCGCCATGCCGACGATCTCTACGTCCGCTTTGCGGCTGAGCAGGTCTTCGAGCCGGTCGCGGGCCGCCCGCTCGTCGTCGACGATCAGAATCCGTAAAGCACGCTCGGCAGCCATAGGCGGGACGGCTTATGATTCAGACGGTGCTCGTGAACAGGTCGGCGGCGGTATGATAGGGCAGGGAAATGTGCGCTACGACGCCACCGCCCTCCGCAGGCGCAAGGTCGAAGCTCTGCTCGGCTCCGTAGAGACTCTCCAGCCGCTCGCGTGTGTTGCGCAGCCCGATGCCTTGCGATAGAGAGGCCGCCCCGTCGCCGGAAGGCCTGGCAAGGCCGGGGCCGTTGTCCCGCACGCTCAGGTGCAGGCGTTCCTCCTCGCGCCAGGCGCGAAGCTCGATGCGGCCCTCGTCTTCCAGGCCGCCCACCCCATGTTTGATCGCGTTCTCGACGATCGGCTGGAGGATCAGGTTGGGTACAAGGGCTTCCAACACCGCTGCGTCGATGTCGCGGTGGATCGTTAAGGTATCCCGAAAGCGGATGGACTGGATTTCCAGGTAGCCGTCCAGGAAACCCAATTCCTGCCGCAGCGGCACCTCTTTCACTTCCGTCATTTCGAGGGTGTAGCGCAAGAGTTCGCTCAGGCGGGCGATCATACGCCGCACGCCGCGCGGGTCGCGTTCGAGGTAGGTAGAAATGGTGTGGAGCGTGTTGAAAAGGAAGTGCGGATTGATCTGCATCCGCAGCGTTTGCAGGCGCGCCTCCGCCAGTTGCGCTTGCAGTTCGGCGGTATGGGCGTGGAGTTCGGCCGCCTGCGTGCGCAGCAGGACCGTCTCTTCCAGATGCTCGCGGTATTGCAAGAAGTAGCCGCGCGCAAAGCCGGCTGCCAGGACGACGAGGTAAATGATGAATTCGTCCAGGAAGAAGACGCTGAGGAGCCGCCCCGTGAAGGAGAACGGGATCTCCATAGTGGGAACGACCCAGGCTCGAAACGTAACAAAACCCAGCAGGTCGAAGGCAAACCCCACGACCAGCGCCATCGAGAGGTGCAGCAGGAGGTGCCGGAACCAGGTTCCGCCTTCCAGCCTGAAGCGGCGGCTGAACCAGAAGATGCCGGGCGTCAACAGCGCCCAGAGGGTGTACTCCAGGAGGGCGTGGGGCAACTCGCCCGTCAGCAAGCGTCCCGGCTCTCCGAGGCGTGGATCGAGCGCCCGCTGGCCCAGGGTAAGCACAATGATGAAACCCCAGAAGGCAAGGATTACCCCCCCTTCCAGCCACCGTTGCCGGCGGGCACCTTCCGGAGGATCGACGGGGCGGTCAGGGTCCGGCCCGACCGTCGCTGTTTCCTTTGTCATAGGTATAAGGGCACGCAACGCCCCGGCTGTTTGACTGCAAAGGTACGATACACGGCCGTTAATACCATTTCTCTTCATCGCATTTCCGTGCAGTTCACAGCGCGCCCGTGCAGTTCGGCCCAAGGCCTGCATCCCATCCATCCACCGCGCCTTATAAGCTGCCAGATTGTGAGTCCGGCCACCCCGCCGAACACCGACAATATCACCCGAACCGGCTCTCCCCGAGCATCTGACCATGAAAAAAGTGAATATCCTTTTGATCGTTCTCCTGTCCCTCGGTGCCGTGCAAACGATGCAGGCGCAAAGCCCGGCCGCCCGCCCCGGCGGGGCGCCGCAGGGAGCCGCTGCCGCCCAGGGACAGGTTACGGGCACCGTGGTGGATGCCGACGCCGACGAGCCGATTGCAACCGCGACGGTGGCCCTCTGGCGCGCGGCCGACTCCACCCTGGCTACGGGAGCCATCACGCAGGAGGACGGCCGCTTTGTCCTCGACGGCCTGCGCGGGGGGTCGTATTACGCCCGGATCAGCTTCGTCGGTTTCGAGACACAGACGATCTCGGGCATCACCCTGGACGGCACCGCGCAGCCGGTAGACCTCGGCATCATCCGCCTCGGCTCGGACACCCAGCAACTCGGCGAGGTAGAGATTACCGCCGCCCGTGAGTTCATGGAGGTCGGCATCGACCGCACGGTCTACAACACGCGCGACCAGCTCGTCAGCCTCGGCGGCAACGCCGTCGACGTCTTGCAGAACATACCGTCCGTCGAGGTCGACATCGACGGCAACGTCAGCCTGCGCGGCAACCAGAACGTCGCCATCCTCCTCAACGGCAAGCCCGCCCCCATGACGGGCGACGCGCTGACGAGCTTCCTCCAGGGCCTTCCCGCCGACGCCGTCGAGCGCATCGAAGTGATCCCGAACCCGTCGGCCAAGTACGAGCCCGACGGCATGGCCGGCATCCTCAACATCGTGCTGAAGCAGGACCGCGACCTCGGCCTTAGCGGCAGCGTCAGCGCCAGCGCCTCGTCCAACGACAACTACAACGCCTCCACCAACCTCAACTACGGCAAAGGCCGCATCAACCTCTCGGCCTCCTACGGCCTGCGCTTCGGCACGCGCGACGGCGAGGGCTGGCTCTATCGTGAAAATCGATTCCTCGACCCGCTCACGGTGCTCGACCAGAACAGCTACGACGAGCGCGGCATGCTCTCGCACAACCTCAACACGAGCCTCGACTACCGCCTGAACCGGTACAACACCCTCTCGCTCTCCGCCCTGCTCAACCAGCGCGGCGGCGACACCGAGGGCCTCATCGCCTATAACGAGCGGGACGCCGCCGGGCTCTTCCTGGGGCGCTCCAACCGGCTCACCGAAGGGGACGGCTCGAACCTGAATACGGACTATCGCCTCTCCTTCCGGCGCGTGCTCGACCCCTCGAAGCACGAACTCATCACCGAGCTGCGCTACCAATCGTCCTGGGGCGACGACTTCGACCGGTTCACGGAAACGGCCTTCACCACGATGGACGAGACGGGCGGCACCATCGTCGAGCGGCAGACCAACGAGCAGGACTCCCGCAACGAGGGGGTATCGATGCAGGTGGACTACACCCGTCCGCTCGGCGAGGGCACGAAGCTGGAAGCCGGCTACAAGGGCGAATGGCAGCAGATGAACAACGACTTCTACTCCGAGACGTTTGACGCCGAAACCGGCGCCTTCACGGCGGACGTGAACCTCAACAACGCCTTCGCTTACGACCAGCAGATCCACGCCGCCTACGGCATTGTGGGCACCGAACTCGGACGCTTCGGCATGCAGGGCGGCGTGCGCCTGGAACAGGCCCTGACGAACTTCACGCTGGAGGCGACGGACGACGCGTTCGAGAACAACTACTTCAGCATCTTCCCGAGCGCGTTCCTCACCTTCAAGGCCAGCGAGACGCAGACCTTCAAGCTGTCCTACAGCAAGCGGATCAACCGCCCTCGTACCGGCGGCTTCTTCAACCAGCTCAACCCGTTCAGCGCTAACGCCGATCCGTACTTCCGCCGCGTCGGCAATCCGTACCTCAAGCCCGAGTACGTCCACGCCTTCGAGGCCGGCTTCACCCAGTTTACCAAGGCGGCTACCCTCACCGTCTCGCCCTACTTCCGCCGCACCGTCGACGTGATCCGGTTCATCGAAACCATCGACAACGCGGGCGTCACGACGCTGACCTTCCAGAACCTCGACACGAGCGACTCGTGGGGCACCGAGTTCATCGGCACCCTGCAACTCGGCCGCTGGCTCAATGCCTACGCCAGCTTTAACCTCTACAAAGTCGTCACCGACGGCAGCAACGTCGACAGCGACCTGAGCAACAATGCCATCGGGTACGCGTCCCGCGCCAACGCGACGGTGAACGTCCGGCCCGGCCTGGACCTCCAACTGTCGTACTTCTACAGCTCCCCGCTCGACATCGAGAACGGACGCATCGCGGCGCGGCAGATGACGGACATCGCCCTGCGGCAGAAGCTCCTGGGCGACAAAGCCAGCCTCAGCCTGCGCGCCAGCGACGTCTTCGGGACCATGGGCTTCCACCTGTGGCGTGAAGACGCCCGCTTCTCTCAGGAAGTCGACCGCTCCTTCAACGCCCAGCAGATCGGCCTGAGCTTCAGCTACAACTTCGGCCAGCCTGCCCGGAACAACCGGCGCGACCGCCGCGAGCAGGGCGAAGGGCCGATGCCGGACGATCCCCAGATGCAGATGCAGTAACCCGCAGCGCGGGCCCCGGCAAAACGATCAGACGGCAAACCAACAAGAAAAGGATGACGCGGATCTACTCGGAGGCTCCCTCCGTACGATCTGCGTCATCCTTTTCTCAGATGACGGGCCCTCAAGCCGGTCCGTACGCCCTGTCCCATTTGGAGGCAACAACCATGAAAAAGAAACCGCCGCAGGAAAAACCGGGAGGCACCTCCCTCAGCCGACGCGCGGTCCTGGGCGTCCTGGGTGCCGCCGCCGCCGCCCCCTTCGTGGGGCGCCTTCCCGGCCAGCCTGCGATGGGTCACACCCCACGCACCGCGATGCCCGCCTGCGTCGTGCGGCCCCAACAGACGGAAGGCCCGTACTTCGTCGAGGCAAAGCTCAACCGGTCCGACATCCGGTCGAACCCGTCGGACGGCTCGGTACGCGAGGGCGTTCCGCTGCATCTTGTGTTTCAGGTCTCCCGGATCGGCGACAGCGCGTGCGCGCCGCTCGCCGGCGCCGTGGTGGACGTCTGGCAATGTGACGCGCTGGGCATCTACTCGGGCGTGAAGGATATGAACGACTTCTTTGATACCCGAGAGCAGCAGTTCTTGCGCGGCCATCAGGTGACCGACGAGTACGGAACAGCCCGGTTTACGACGATCTATCCGGGCTGGTATCGGGGCCGGGCCGTCCATATCCACTTCAAGATCCGCACCGACCCGGCGTCTCAACAGGGATACGAGTTTACGTCGCAGCTCTACTTCGACGACGCCCTCACGGACCAGATGCTCGATCATCCTGCCTACGCCCCCAACAAGCAGCCGCGCATCAAGAACGAGCGCGACGGGATCTTTCGGAACGGCGGCGACCAGTTGATGCTCGCCTTGACCCGGGACGAAGAAGGCTTTACCGGCACCTTCGATATCGGCCTTCAGCTATCCTGAACGGGTTGGGGATCGAACCTACTTGCGCCGGAGGGCTGCGCCGAATAGCTTGCGGGTATCGCCCATCATCCCCGCGCTCGCTATGCCGTCCCCCGCCCGCTGCGCCCTCCTCCTCCTGGCCGCGTCCCTCCTGCTGGCCGGCTGTGACGCGCCGTCCGTAGAAGCCCCCGACCTGATTCTCCACAACGCGACCATCTGGACGGCCGACGCTGCCAACCCGACGGTCCGGGCCGTTGCTATCCGGGACGGCTATTTTGTTGCCGTCGGCTCCGAGGACGATGTGCTCGGCCTCGCCGGCCCCGAGACGGAGACCCTCGACCTCGACGGCCGCTTCGTCACCCCCGGCTTCATCGACACGCACGTCCACTTCGCCTCGGCGGCGCGCTTCCTGGAGTTTAACATCATGCGGACGGGGACGCAGGACGCCTTCGTCGCCCGCGTCGAGGACGTCATCAGCCGGCTGCCCGAGGGCGAATGGATCCTGGGCGGCTACTGGGGGGCCTACGACCAGTGGGCCGAGGGCAGCGCCGGCGGCGAAAGCCGGGAACCGTTTGTGCCGGATCTCGGACGCATCGACTCGCTCACGCGGGCCTATCCGATGTTCATCCGCAAGTTCGACAACAGCGCCTTTGCCGCCAACACGGCTGCGCTGGAAGCCGCCGGCATAGACCCCTGCGCGCCCGAAGCACCCGGCGTGACGTTCGAACGGCGTGAGGACGGCTGCGCTACCGGCATCATGACGGGCACCGAAGGCGTGCTCCGCCTGTTTCGGGACGTCGTCCCCACCGGCTTCACCCACGAACGGCGTCTCACCCAGACTCGCAACGCCCTCGCCGAGATTCGGCGCTACGGCGTCACCGGCATCAGCGACATGTCGGACGAAGAGCAACTCGCCCTCTACCGCGAACTCCACGACGCCGGCGACCTGACCGTGCGCGTCGACTACCGGTATCCGCTGGACGAGTGGTACAAGCTGGCCGAACAAGGCATCCGGCGCGGCGACGGCGACGCGTGGATCCGCCTGGGCGGCCTCAAAGGCCACATCGACGGCATCATGGGCACGAGCACGGCGCGCTTCTTCGAGCCCTACACCCACGCCCCCGAGAACCGGGGCACCTGGCGCCGCCTCATGGTCGACGAAAACGGCCACTTCGTAGAAGGCCAGTTCCTCGACTATATGCTGAAGGCCGACAGCGCCGCGCTACAGATCACCGTCCACGCCATCGGCGATGAGGCCAACCACCTGCTGATGAATTACGTCGAGGCGCTCAATGCGCAGAACGGCCCGCGCGACCGGCGCTTCCGGCTCGTCCACGCCCAGGTCATCGCCCCGGACGACTTCGACCGCCTCGGCGCGCTGGGCATCCTCGCCGAGGTGCAGCCGTACCACCTCAGCGACGACATGCGCTGGATGGAAGAGCGGATCGGCCACGAACGCTGCCGGGGCGCCTACGCCTTCCAACGGATCCAGGACAGCGGCGCGATGCTGGTGTTCGGCTCGGACTGGCCCGGCACGTCGGCCGCCGAGTATCCCATCAACCCGATGCTGGGCCTCTACGCCGCCGTCACCCGGCAGACGCTGACGGGAGAACCGCCGCAGGGTTGGTTTCCCGAGCAGCGAATCTCGATGCAAGACGCCCTCAGGGCCTACACCTACAACGCCGCCTACGCCAGCTTCGAGGAAGACCTGAAAGGCTCCATCACCGCCGGCAAGCTGGCCGACCTGGCCGTGCTCTCGCAAAACCTGCTGACGGTCGACCCCGCCGAGATCCTGAACACCGAGGTGCTCTACACCGTCGTGGGCGGGCACATCGTGTATCGATCCGAACCATAAGCAGCCATGCATCGTCTCCTCTGCCTCGCCGTTCTTTTCCTGTGCGGAGACCTCGCCCTCGGACAAAGCCCGCTTGCTCCTCCTGCTGCCACAGCAAATACCGAAGGACGAAAGCTCGACGTGTCGTTCCTGTTTCACTTCAACCAGGACCTCGTCCCGATGGGGGCGGTCGCGAGCCTCGCCGGCTACGTCGGCCTCCTCGAAACCCTGCGCAGGCACCCGAACCTTCCCGTACAAATCCAGATCTCGGGCACGTTGCTGAACAACCTGACCTGGTTCGATAAACGCCCTATCGACTTGATCCGAGCCGGCGTAGCAGCGGGTCAGTTTGAACTCCTGGGGAGTACCTACTCGCAGAATGTGATGTACGCCTCTAACGACCCCTGGACGAACGCCCGGCAAATCGACACCCACCGTGCGCTGCTCAAGCAACGCTTCGACGTCGAGCCGACCGGCTTCTGGAACCCGGAGCGCGTCTGGACACAGGCGTTCGTGCCCCTCCTGGCCGGGCACGGGTATCGCTACACGATGGTAGAAACACATATCCTGGCAAAGACGGACCTCCCGGCGCCGAATCACCTCGTACGCACCACGCGGCGGGACGGCCAGGCACTCGACGTCGTGCACGACGACACCTTCTTCAAGGATACCTTCGACCGGGCCGTCGACACAGGGCACGCCGACAGCCTGCTCCACTACCTCCGCACGGTGTACGAGGCCGATACGACGGACGCGTTCCTCGTCGCCTACTTCCAGGATGCCGAAGCCTCCGGCCTGTGGCAATACGAACGCGGCGAGGATCCCCGCACGACCTGGAAGACGCTGGACAGCCTGCTGACCCTCCTCGAAGCCCAGGACTGGCTCCACGTCACCACCGGCGCGCGCTTTCTGGCGGAGAACGCCACGCGTGTGGAACAGACCCCGATCGCCGACGGTCAGGCCGACTGGATGATCGCGTTCTCCAGGGCGATGGGCTACGAAGACTGGTACGACTACCTGGCGCGCGACCCCGTGCAGGTCCACTTCCGCCCCCTGTTCACCCAGGTCAGGGATTCACTGCACTCCGTCGATGCCGCGCTCAACGCGACAACCGCCGCGCCTTCCCACGAAGCGGCGACCCGGTTGTTTGAGCGAGCCGTCCGTACATTTCTGGCACACGAGTACGAATATGGCGCGAGCTGGTACTGGACGATTCATGACGGCGATTTCAACTTTGTGCGCGAGACGCTCGTCAGCCTGCTGGCCGTGCGCTACGCCCTCCATCCCGTCACCCGCACGTATCAGGCTGACGTCAAC
>Ga0302046_10001170_pt1 | contig 24685 bp, 32 predicted proteins | sample RVTome_11_FD_200261 | JGI IMG/M metagenome (GOLD analysis project Ga0302046, IMG submission 200261) | Soil microbial communities from uranium-contaminated site in the Upper Colorado River Basin, Wyoming, United States - RVT147D111 (version 2) ... | reverse complement strand
AGAGCGTTCATTCAAGTGCGACCACATGCTATCAAACTTTTGACGAAGCACCTGGAGTCGATCCATGGCATCGCATGCTGCCGCATCACTTATCAGATGTAAAGCTTATTCCTTGACAGGCCCTAAGCGTTGCGTCATATTCCCATTCGATTACCACTTGGTTTGACGCGTGGATAAGGATTAGATTGGAGTCTCGGACTTTCGAGTTCGCCCCAAGATACCAATCTGGCTCGGTGTTGCACGCCGTTGCCCACGGATATTCGCCAGCAAACGCATAGAGCCACTTACCGCCTTCCGGAAGCCAACCGTTGAAGTAGTTACGACCGGCTAGGGCCTTGATCGTTTTACTGAACCGCGATTTGGGCACTAAATATCCCCGCAGATGCATCCACGTGTCTCGATATGGAGTGTTGTATTCCATGTTCGGACGGTATTCGCTCCACTTGGGAAACGCTGTTAGAACAGTCCAGCGCTGTCCAGCGTGGGTCGTCGGCTCGAGCAAACCCTCCAGCGACGGCAGGTCATCTCTCTTCGCAACCCACGTCGCAAAATCCAAATTCTTCGTCGCGGGTAAATCCACTTTGCCGCGAAGCCACCAACAGTGTGAGTCTGTTCGCTCAGGAACGATCGTGCAGGATAACGTGGGATCTAGTTTGCGCTCATCCTCAAGGATTAGCGGTGTGCGCCTCAGCTCTGGATCAAACGATGAACGCTTTTCGCGATCCACATTGTCGTGCAACCGCGATGCAAGACGATACAAACCAATCCACTGATACTTTTTGCCAATTCGCTCCGCCCAGACAGACTTACTGCGTCCGCCACCGCCAATGCTTACCATGTAGCCGTCATACCGGTCGAAACTTTCGCCTTGGAGTCCGAGTTCTTCAATCGCGTGTTTGGCAATCCAGCCACCGATTGACGGTTTATTCATTTGATGCATCCAGGCGCTGAGACAATTAATCGAATAGTGATTGAAGTCGTCAGAGAGGCAACTACGCGTAACGCAATAAATCGCTCTGTCGCCTTTTCTCCACCCTTCCAACTGTTCTTGTGTCGGGACCGTCAACGGCCAATCGGATGATTTCTGTCGCTTCGTAGTGGTCAACGAATCGAATCGCCCATTGAGACAGCCGAGATGTTGCGCCAACTCACCGATGCATCGGATATGATCTCGGACAATAGCATTCTGAAACGCGGCGGGCGACGATTCGTACATTGTCAAAAGAGCTTCCGCCAGCGACTGCAACACCTTTTTATCGGGAACGGCAATCAGCGTGCCGTAAGCGCTGAGCAGCACACGCTCTGCGATCTCGTCATCATCAACACAAAGGAGTCTCTCGACGTGGGGAAGAATGATTTCTGGAAATGCTCGGAAGATCGCAATGGTTGCGCGTGTCGCGTAATCTTTCACCCGACGATCTGCGGCTGCGGAAAACCAAAGCAGCATCAGTGACCAGCGCGCGGCTGCGTCAGCGTCAAGTTTTCTAAGTTCGATGTCGGCGCTCGCCTCGATGAGACGCTTCACAATGCCTTTGTCGTCGTACTGTTTGTGCAAATACGCGCACCAAAAACTGTCTCGCTTTCCAATGGGCAGTGACGACAAGAGGTCACTTGTCCAATACGCATCAATCGCCGAAGCATAAGCGGAGACTGCAAGCAGTGAATCCATCGCCTGCCATGTGTCTTCTGAAAGCAATTGTCTCGCGAGGTTGCCTGTCGAAGGCGAAAAGGAATCCGGTGTGCGCCATGGAAGTGCGAGCATCGTCAGCGACAAAACAGTTTCTCGAACGGACAAATCCTTGATGAGGTTTGGAAGTTCAATCCCGGCCGCTTCCGGTAGCAGAATGGAGAGAGCCTGCACAATTCCCGCGTTTGCTACTACAGATGAGGAAGTCGCCAACAGCTTTTGAATATTTTCGTTTGCTGAAAACTCGGCAGCCATTCTGTCAGGGGCTGTCTTGGGTAGTAATTCGGCTGCGATCAAAAAGTCACCAAAACGCTCAAAGGCTGGGCGGAGGACAGTCTCTCCTCCAAGACCACCCGAGACTGGCCCGTCTTCAATTAGGAGGTCAGCTTTTACGAGCCATTCGAGGACGGGCAGTGTCGCCCCTTGGGGTCGTTTCTCATTTACGACCCGCTGGGCCTCAGACCAAGGCAACGCTGCGCCGCCGGATTTGGCGATGGCACCTGCAATTGCCAAGAGACTTCCAGCGACAATGCTTGCGCCCGGCGATACGTCGTGCTCGGCAGAAAATTGCTTCTCCTTTTCCGCAAGGAAGGCATTGATGACAGGCGTCAACCCGATCCACCCCGTCGGCAAGCGTTTGAGGCCATTGAGTTGTAGAGTTTCACAAACCAGCTTTAGGTATAGCGGGTTTGACAATTCCGGTTGTAGGACCGGAACCAACGGCGGCTCCAAGTTGTAATGGTAAAAAAACGCGTCGCAAGCCTTCCTTTCAATTCCAGCAAACCCTCGATGCTCCACGACGTGATACGGATGCGATTGCGGCAACGACACAGAAAGAAATGAAGTTCGACATGAAACGCACAATTTGAGAAATGGCCGCTTTTCAAATTCATGTGCCAAGGGCAGGAAACGTTGGAGCCAATAACCTCGCGGTCGCGTTTCGTTGACAGCATCAATGCAGAAGATCAATGCAGTGCCCGAGGCTTCGCCTGCTGCGTTGAGTGCATCGAGGATGCAATCCTTCCCTATAGTCAGGGGCGACCCGAAAGCCTCGACAAGCCTCGTCCATTCAGCTGGCTGTCCGCTGAACTGATGACCGAATGTGACGCAAGTGTACGCTCCATTTTCGAGACGCTTGCGCGCCACGTCGCAAATGCCGTGGGTTTTCCCCGATCCGCCCGAACCGGAAAGAATGAAGGTTTTCTGGAATGCAAGGAAACCGGTTGGTGATTTGAGCCAAGCCGCGAATCCGTTGAATCTGGTCGCAGTCTCCCTTACGGCGTCAAGGTTTGCAGCGGGAAAGCATACTTGATACTCGGCCATGTACGTTCGGAACCGTTTGGAGTCGGCAGTGCCTTGTCCGTGCTTCGCGTCCAGTTCGTTTGCCAACGTGAATTCAAGTTCACCCAAGGACAAGTTGAGTCGGTCTAGCTTGCTCAAAAGTTGCTTTAGCCCGATCTCGGTCGGATCGCTCAGTAAGCGATCTGCACGAGCGACTGCATCGTTACACTCTTTTATCGCAGTTTCGCCCGCCTGCAACTCGCTAGCTGGCCATGCTGGGTTCATGGGATCGCTCTTCGGGCTAACCTGCCGGCACAGGCCCTAGGCCACTTGCCGGCAATCTTCAACTTCGCGAGCCAGAGCCTCACGCCATTGGTTGCCATTCCCGAACGACGAAAACCAAAACCATAGGTCAGTCTCGACATTTAACTCGGCAGTGTAGCGAGGCCCAGCCGTTTTGATTGCTGCAACAACGTGGTTCTTGAACCAGTCGGGAGATAGGATCGTTTCGTTGAAGAAATACTGTCGAATTCCGCCTGATGAATCGTACTGGAAAAGAAGCGATTGAAGTTCGCTCACTGGCCATCGTTCGATTTCAAGTTTTCGCCCTTTCGCTTTAGCTTTGGCTATTGCCTTCTTTATCCAAGCATCAAGTTTTTCCGTCTGGCATTTCGCGGGCTTTCCCTTTTTCGTCTTCCGGCCAGTCTTTCCTGTTGGATCGAATGGAAAGCAAACGATGTATTTGGTTAGATTCTTGTGGATAGAAAGTGCCGTCGCAAGCGAGTAATTTGCTTGCGCTATCAAATCCTCAACGTCGAATACAAACTTCGCTTGCCAGCCTGTTAACGTTCCATCCGCTAAGTGGACAGCGCACTCGACTCCGCCATCGCCACCTGCTCCATGAAAACGCTCGAATACTAAACCCGGCGCACAAGTTCGTCGCGCCAGCTGACAACACAATTCTTCAAAGGCATTTGACTGTCTGCCGCACCGTGCTGCAATTGATTTGAACTTTATGTCCGGCATTTTCGCTTGGCCCGGCAGTTAAATGGTGGTTGGTGGACACAGCTTTTCCGCGCGCAATCGTTTGGCAATTACTTTCGCCGACACGCCGAACTTTGGCCCGATGCGTTTGTCGATGTCGTCGAGCGCGGCTTCGTCGGCAGCCAGCCAGTCGGAATAGCCGGCGGCTTGCGCGGATTGGGTCGCGGCTTGAAAGGCTTCGCGCAACGGTTCGGGCGGCACAACCAGGCGTCCGGCGAATTCGTAGGCCTGCGATTCCACCCTGCCGTATTCGACTTCGGGAATGGCGGAGATGTAATCGAACCATTCGGCGGCGGTGGCGTGTTGCAGTCCAGCGTAGATGTCGCGGTGCAAGACGAGATGGCCGATTTCATGGGCGACGGAGAAGCGCAGGCGGTACTCCATGCGCGGATTCATGAAGGCGCGACGGTCCACAAGAATGGATCGCAGATTGCCCATGAGGAGCGCGTCAATTTCCAGTTGTTCGCGCAAACCTTCCGCCGGGATCAATTCAAGCCCCAGATCAAATTCGGCGAGGTCGAGGACTTCAACCGGCACGCTGTGTCCTGCCGGATGCGAGGCACGGAATCCCTCGGCGGCCTGCCAGATTCGCTCCTTGGGGATGAATGGCGCTTTGAATCTGCGCGGGTCGTTCACGGTTGGTTGGCGCTTCTGATGATTTCAAGCAGTTTCTCCAAATCTTCCCGCGAGGGTTTCTGACCGGAGAGCGTGCGGAAGAACACGGGGAGCTTTTCGACGAGTTCCTCGTCCTTGAGCACGTAATCGGGGATGCGCCCGGCATCCACGGCGGCGTAGTCGAAGAACTTGAGCCAGTCGTCCGAGCCTTGCTTGAGGCCGAGTTGTTTGGCCCAGGTGCGGAGCGTTTTCTCGTCGCGCGGCGGCGTGAGGATTCCGCGCTCGATCTTGCTCCAGTTGCTGGGGTCATGGCCGTGTTCCAGGCAGAACTCGCGCAGGCCAAGGCGCTGTTTCGCCCGGATTTGTTTTATGAATTCGCCAAACATAGGTCTGATTTTATGTTGTGGTGACATAATTACCACACACGCATCGAGAAAGGCAATAGCGAATGGCGCAGGAAAAATTTCGTTGTCCCACCCCGGCCACGCCGAAGAAGCTCAGGACAATATGAAGTTGAGCCAAGGGTTCGGCGGCGGCCACGATCCAGCGGGCGCACAGCATCTCCTTAATGGGCATTGTCTTCAGTCAGCCGAGTTGTTGCTCAAGCTCATCCGTTTCGCGATGACGCGCGAGCGTATCGCGATAGATGCGTTCATGGTTCGTCCAGAACGAAGCCGGGACATCCAACACCTTCTCAAGTTGGAGGGCGGTATCGGACGTAATCGCGGCCTTTCCGGCAACGATCTCGTTGATCGTTTTGAGCGGGCGGCCCATGCGTTCGACGAGTTCCGCCTGCGTCATGCCGAGGGTTTCAAGGGTTTCGGCCAGCGTCTCGCCCGGTGGGACGGCGAAGTTGGGTTCAAATGTCGTGTTCATGTTTTTATTGTCTCTCACGATCCAGCGGACTGAAGTCCGCGCTCGTGCGCTTGAGAGAGATCATGCACCGGAGGGTGAAAGTCCCTCTCAGGCGGTGCCGGATCCGGGGCTATGGCTTTTCCGGCTTGGGTGGTTCTTCGTTGAGCGTCGCGGCCGGTTGTCCAGCGCGCTGACGTTCTTTCTCGGCGATGAGTTGCCGCAATTCCTCGGCGTTGCGAATCATCGGGCCGCTGGGTGGGTGTTTGGGGGACCATTCCCGAAGCTGCTCGACGAAACGATGCACGTCATAGCCCGCCTCGGCTGCCAGGCGGTCTTTGATATCCCAGACTTCCTGAAGAATCGGGTTCGGTTTCATGCGGTCATACTCCCATGATTTCGACGGGGTGTAAGCGGAGGACGACCGGGCGAGTAACAGCCTGTCGGAAACTCTTTGAACACGCGCGGTGTTCAAGCCCCCGCCAGAGAGCGCACACAGCAGACCTCGTCTTCGCGGAGTGGGGCGAGGGCGGATTCCGGGACGGTGATGACGGCGATGGAGTCGCCCAGCGCATTGAACACCTCGGCACTGTAGCCGTCTTCGCGATCCCGACCGATATGGTGCTCCACCAGCTTGACGATGTCGCCGCGCTTGAGCCGTTCCTCCGGGAGGTCGCGCGTCAGCACCATGTCTTTGTAGAGTTCAAATTTCATCGCGTTCTTCGTTTGTCCGGCAGCAAGGTAACAAACTTTGTGACGCCCGACAAGTGCTCGGTCATCCAGATTGCGCTCACGGTCAACGTGAAGCCGTTGGGTCCAGTCAAACCGCCGTGGGTTTCGTAATACTGGCCGAAGTTGTTGGATTTTCCCGGTGTGGCCTCCAGCGGTAACAGTTGCGTGCGCAAGTCGCGCACCAATTGGTCGGCGATCTCCAGGGAGTAACGAATCATCTGCCGGGAAGCGGCGGACTCCGGTCGCATTGTGGTCCAGGTAAATCACAGTATCATGTCGCGGATTTGATTCTCTTTCGGGTGGCATCTTACCGCCCGGAACACGGGGCAAGGATGCCCCGCGAACCTTCAGGCTGGAAGCCTAACCTACATTCTAAAACAGGCTCTGAAGGAATCTAGGCCGTCGGCGTCGCCGGATTCCCTTCGCACCTGCAGGCGGCAGGGAAATTTTGTGGACGTTTGACCCAGGTCGTCGCTCGCAGACTCGCTGGCCATGGGCTATTAACTTTCGGGCTTTCAGCCCTGGCGTTTTGTCAGGTTTTCGTTACTGCCGTTCAGGGAGAATGAGCCTCGTTCGGTTTGATCCAGCGGCGAAACGCTTTTCCCGCAGCCCGAGGCGCTCCTTCCAAAGTAGGAGACGCTGTTCCTCCCATTGTCCAATAGGCACGCGCCTGATTCCTGATAGTCTTGCAGGATGAATTGTCGGCGAAAGCTCACCCACAATGGCGGTCTTGGTTTGGCCGTAGATCCATTCGTCCGCCTTCGCGGCAATTCAAACCAATTGAAACGTAACCCGGAGACAATCACATGAGCACGATCACGACCAAAGACGGCACGACGATTTACTACAAGGACTGGGGCAAAGGGCAGCCCGTCGTCTTCAGTCACGGATGGCCGTTGAGCGCGGACGCCTGGGAGTCACAGATGTTCTTCCTCGCATCGAATGGCTGCCGATGCATCGCGCATGACCGGCGGGGACACGGGCGTTCCAGCCAGCCGTGGGACGGCAATGACATGGACCAATACGCCGACGACCTGGCCGAACTCTTCGAGAAGCTCGATCTCAAGAACGCCATCATGATTGGCCACTCGACGGGCGGCGGCGAAGTGGCGCGTTACATCGGTCGGCACGGCACGAAGCGGGTATCCAAGGCGGTGCTCATGGGCGCTGTGCCGCCGATCATGCTCAAGACCGCGGCGAATCCCGGGGGACTTCCCATCGAGGTGTTTGACGGTTTTCGCAAGACGTATCTGGAGGACCGGGCGCAATTCTTCCTCAACGTCGCGAGTGGTCCGTTCTTCGGCTTCAACCGGCCCGGTGCGAAAGTTTCGCAAGGGCTGATCCAATCGTGGTGGTTGCAAGGCATGATGTCCGGTCACAAGAACGCCTACGATTGCATCAAGGCATTCTCCGAAACCGACTTTACCGATGACCTTAAGAAGTTTGATGTGCCCACGCTGATCCTCCACGGCGACGACGATCAAATCGTTCCGATTGATGCTTCGGCCAAACTCTCGGCCAAGCTCGTAAAGAATTCTGTCTTGAAGATTTATCCCGGCGGCACGCATAGCCTCGGAGACACGAGCAAAGATCAACTGAACCGAGACCTGCTGGAGTTTATCAAGTCCTGAGAAACACAAATGTTCAAAGCCAGCACTACAGCTCAACGTCGCGATTAACCTGGTCTCAACCGAAAGGAAACCCAGCCATGAACAAGACATTGCCCGAGGAGCCGCTCGGCGAATCGAAACAGCCGGCGTCCAATTCCACCACGAATTGCAAGGCATGGCTCGCGAAGTCGCCGAAACAGCCAATGGTGTTGGAAACCGTTGACCTCGGGCCGCTCGGGGCCGAGGACGTGGAGGCCGCGGTTGAACACTGCGGCTTGTGTCATTCCGATCTCTCCGTGTTGAACAACGAATGGGGCATTTCACAGTTCCCCGCCACGCTCGGGCATGAGGTCATAGGTCGGAATACGGCGGTGGGGCCGAATGTCAAGGGACTCAAAGTCGGACAGCGCGTGGGCGTCGGCTGGAACTCGGGTAGCTGCATGCACTGTCACCAGTGCATGTCGGGCAGCCACCACCTTTGTGCTCGAACCCATCCCGGTCGCAGCCTTCTCGCTCATCATGGGACAGCGCAGCGTTTCGGGTTCGCCGACGGGCTCGCCGGTGGCGATCGCGACGATGCTCGACTTTGCTTCTCGCCACAATGTCCTCCCGCAGACCGAGCATTTCCCGATGAGCAAAATCAACGAAGCCTTCGCCCGGCTTGAATTAGGCAAGGCCCGTTACCGTATCGTGCTGGACGCAGATTTCTGATCGGCCGTCGAGTATTTCACGTCCAGAAACGCCACTACAACTCACCAAACACATGAGCACACACCAATTGACCGGCAAAGTCGCCGTCGTCACGGGCGCATCCAAAGGCATCGGCGCGGCCATCGCGAAACATCTCGCGGCGGAAGGCGCGGCGGTCGTCGTCAATTATTCCTCCAGCAAATCCGGCGCGGACAAGGTCGTTGCCGCAATCACCAGCGCGGGCGGCCGGGCCGTGGCGGTCCAGGCGGACGTGGCGAAGCAGGCGGACATTGACCGCCTGTTCGCCGAGACGAAGAAGGCGTTCGGTCGGCTCGACATTCTGGTGAACAACGCGGGCATCTACGAATTTGCCCCGCTCGAAGCCATCACTCCGGAGCACTACCACAAACAATTCAATTTGAACGTGCTTGGCCTCATCCTGACGTCGCAGGCGGCGGTGAAGCTGTTCGATGCCGCGGGTGGCAGCATCGTCAACCTCAGTTCGGTGGTGAGCACGCTCGCGTTTCCGAACGCCTCGGTTTACAGCGCCACCAAAGGAGCGGTGGATGCGATCACGCGCTCGCTCGCCTCGGAACTCGGCCCGCGCAAAATTCGCGTCAATGCCATCCGCCCCGGCATGGTGGAGACGGAAGGGACGCACGCCGCAGGCATCGAGGAGAGCGAAATGAAAAAGCAGGTGCTGGCGGGGACGCCGCTGGGCCGCCTCGGCCAGCCGGACGACATCGCGGGCGCGGCAGTTTTCCTCGCGTCCGCCGATTCGTCCTGGATCACGGGCGAAACCCTGGTTATCGCGGGCGGTTCGAGGTGATTGCATCGTTGGCGTCATCCGCCGGATGGAATTCAGCCACAGTGAAACCATGAAGCCGCAAAAATCCATCCTGCTGATTCACGGCCTGTGGGTGACGCCTTCAAGCTGGGAGAAGTTCAAGGGCCATTTCGAGAGTCGCGGCTACAACGTCATCGCGTCGCCCTGGCCCGGCATCAACCAGGATGTCGCGGCGATGCGACGCGATCCATCAGGCTTGAACGGCATCGGCATCGCAGAGGTCATCGCGCACTATACCAAAATCATTCGCAGTCTGCCTGAACCGCCGATCATCATGGGGCATTCCTACGGCGGCCTCATCACGCAACTCTTGATTGATCGCGGCCTGGGCGCGGCGGGGGTGGCGATTGATTCCGTTCCGTCCAAGGGAATTCTCATCCTGCCGTTGTCCACCATACCAAGCGAGTTCTGCCGTCACCGAATACAAGGAATTTCCCAACCGCAGCCACTACATCATCGCGGAAAGGGGTTGGGAAGAAGTCGCCGACTGCGCGCTCAACTGGACTGTCTCCCAGGCGGCCAAGCCCCAGCCCGTGGCTTCAAACTCAGTCCACGCCTACGCCTGAGTGCGTCTTTATCCGAATCCGATCAACGACAATCCATAGAAAGGAAAAACACATGTCGAACTATCACAAACTCTACACGGCGCAGGACAGCGCCGTCGTGTTCATTGACCATCAGCCGCAGATGACCTTTGGCGTGTCGAACATTGATCGCGCCACGCTCATCAACAACGTCACCCTGCTCGCCAAGGTGGCGAAGGAATTCAAAGTGCCCACGATACTCTCCTCCGTGGAGACGGAATCCTTCAGTGGCTACATCTGGCCGCAATTGTTGGATGTGTTTCCCGGTCAGGAAGTGGTCGAGCGCACCTCCATGAGTGCGTGGGACGATGCCGGCTTTCGCAAGGCCGTCGAAGCCACCGGCAAGAAGAACATCCTGCTCACCGGGCTGTGGACGGAAGTGTGCGTCGCCTGGCCGACCATCGAAATGATCGGGGCGGGTTACAATGTTTACGTCGTGGAAGATTGCTGCGGCGCAACGTCGCAGGTCGCGCACGAAGCGGCGCTCTCCCGCATGGTGCAGGCTGGCGCGATCCGGCTCACGACCATTGCCGCCCTGCTCGAATGGCAGCGCGATTGGGCCAAGCGCGAGCATTACGACGCGCTGATGGGATTGATCAAGCAGCAAGGCGGTGCGTATGGCGCGGGCGTGGAATACGCCTACACGATGGTTCACAAAGCGCCGCAGTCCGCCAAGAAGCCTCAAGTCGTGCCGAAGAAGGGCGGGCATTGAAGTTTTGGAGCGTGGGCTTTAGTCGGCTTCAACGTGGGGTTGTCGGCGAGCTTGGAATCGGTTGGAGCACATCATGGTTTGGAAGTTGAAGCGGCGTGAACGCCGCGCTCCTGTTCACCTTAAATTATGCCCATCCACATCGCCATCACCCGCCGCGTGCGACCCGGTTGCGAGACCCAGTTCCAACAGGCCCTGCGCGAATTCTTCCAGGCCTCGTTCGCGCACGGCGGCGTGTTGGGTGTGACGATGATCGTGCCGCCGCCGGGCGCAGACTCGCGCGAGTTCGGCATCCTGCGCACGTTCGCCGACGAAACGGACCGCGACGATTTTTATTCGTCGCCCATTTTCAAGGCGTGGGAGAAGAAGTGCGAACCGCTGACAGAATCAAACTCCTGGACGTATCGCCAGTTGCACGGACTCGAAGCGTGGTTTCGTTCGCCGCACAATCCGCCGCCGCGCTGGAAGATGGCGGTAGCGACAGTGCTGGGCGTTTATCCGGCGAGCCTGCTTCTTTCAGTGACCGTTGGCGACGCCGTTCACACCTGGCCGTTGCTGGCGCGCTCGCTGGTCTTCGCCGTCGGGATGGTCGCGCTGCTCACCTGGGTCGTGATGCCGTTGGTGACGCGCCTGCTGAACCGCTGGCTGCATGCTCAGCACGAAAAGAATCTGGAAAAATGAACCGCAGTTCATCACGACGGGATTTCATCAAGGCTGGTGCCGCGGCGCTGGCCGGAACTCTGGGAGGCTGTGTTATGACACCAACAAACAACCATCACGCGGACCTGATTCTTTACAACGGCCGCATCACCACGCTCGATCCAAAACATCCCGAGGCGACGAATCTCGCCGTCAAGGATGGCCGCATCGTCGGCGTGGACGACGCGGAGAATTACGAGCGCGGCCCGGATACCAGGACGATTGACTTGAAAGGTCGCCGCGTCATCCCCGGCCTGAACGACTCGCACCTGCACGTCATTCGCGGCGGGCTGAACTACAACATGGAACTGCGCTGGGATGGCGTGCCGTCGCTGGCGGATGGATTGCGCATGTTGAAAGAGCAAGCCGCACGAACGCCGCCGGGCCAATGGGTGCGCGTGGTCGGCGGTTGGAGTGAATTTCAATTCGCGGAGCGCCGGATGCCGACACTGGACGAAATCAACGCCGCCGCGCCGGAAACGCCGGTGTTCATTCTGCATCTCTATTGCCGGGCGCTGTTGAACCAGGCGGCGTTGCGGGCCTGCGGTTACACGAAGGACACACCCAATCCACCCGGCGGAGAAATCCAACGCGATGGCAGCGGCAATCCGACCGGCCTGCTCATCGCGCGACCGAACGCCACGATACTTTACTCGACGCTCGCCAAAGGTCCGAAGCTGCCGCCTGAGCATCAGATGAATTCCACGCGCCACTTCATGCGCGAACTCAATCGCCTCGGTCTCACGAGCATCATTGACGCGGGCGGCGGGTTTCAGAATTACCCGGACGATTATGCAATCATCAATCAACTCCACGAGCGCGGCGAATTGACGCTGCGCATCGCCTACAATCTGTTCACGCAAAAGCCGAAGCAGGAGCAGGAAGATTTCGCACGCTGGATCAAGATGACCGGTCCAGGCAAAGGCGATGACTATCTCCGCTGCAATGGAGCAGGGGAAATGCTCGTATTCAGCGCGGCAGACTTTGAGGATTTCCTTGAACCGCGTCCGGATCTGAACGCGTCATTGGAAGGCGAACTCAAGGAAATCGTCTCGCTGCTCGCCTCAAACAAGTGGCCATTCCGGCTGCACGCGACCTACGACGAAAGCATCACGCGCTTTTTGAACGTGTTCGAGGAGGTGAACCGCGATGTGCCGTTCAAGGGATTGAACTGGTTCTTCGATCATTGTGAGACGATATCGGACCGCAACCTGGAGCGCGTAAAAGCGCTCGGCGGCGGCATTGCCATCCAGCATCGCATGGCTTACCAGGGGGAATACTTCATGGATCGCTACGGCGAACAAGCCGCTGAACGCACCCCGCCCGTCCGCAAGATGCTGGAACTTGGCATTCCCGTCGGTGCCGGCACCGATGCGACGCGCGTAGCGAGCTACAATCCTTGGGTGTCGCTCTACTGGCTCACCACCGGCAAGACGGTGGGTGGCGTTTCAATGTATCCCGACACGAATTGCCTGAATCGCGAAGAAGCACTCAGGCTCTACACGCAAGGCAGCAGTTGGTTCTCGAGCGAGAGCGGAAAGAAAGGCGCGATTGCCGTCGGTCATCTGGCTGACTTCATCGCACTCACTGACGACTACTTCTCTGTCCCGGAAGAACAGATCAAGAGCCTGGAGTCCGTGCTCACCGTGGTGGGCGGCAAAGTAGTTCATGCGACGGTAGAATTTTCCTCGCACGCGCCACCGGCAATCCCGGTGTTACCCGAATGGTCGCCCGTAAAAGTGTTCGGCGGCTATGGCGCACCGCTGGATGTGCGCAAATCCGCACGCGCGGGCGTTCCCCTGCCGCAACATCAACACACTTCCGATTGCAAGCACGGCTGCGCTCATTCCGCGCACCAACTCCTTGCCGGGATTGAGGCCGTCCGCAATCGCTACGCCGGCTTCTTTGGCCTGGGCTGCGATTGCTTTGCGTTTTGAGAACCAACTGCGGATTCCGGGGCAAACCAACCAAACAATAGCCGCTTTATGAAGACAACCCTCGTAAGGTCAAAACGGTCGAATGAACGCAAATTCAAGCATTTACGTCGGGGGTGAGAAGTTGATTGCTGGCCATGAGTTTGGTTCAATTGACCCGATGAATTGGAAGCGAATGCTCGCTTATGTCACGGGCTCCGTCGACGAGGAACTCTTGGCACGCAACGAGTATCTGGCCACAGAAAACCGAATCCTGCGCGGTCAGATCAAAGGCCGCATCCGGCTCACCGATCCGGAGCGGATCAGCTTGGCTTCCGCAGCCAAAAAACTGGGCCGCAAAGCGCTGGAGGAAGTGGCGCAGATCGTCCGACCTGAACCGATCACACTCCGAAGTCCTTGCTGCGGTTGATTTCTTCACCGCCGAGGTGTGGACGGCGGGCGGGTTAACGACTTACTATGTGCTGACGTGCATGCGACTGGCGACCCGGAGCGTAAGCATCGTCGGAATCACGTCCTCACCCGATCTTCGCTGGATGGGGCAGATGGCTCGAAACATCAGCTTGGCGGAGGTGGGTTTCCTCAACGGTTGCCGTTATCTGCTTCACGACCGCGACACGAAATTCTGCGAAACATTCACCGGGATTCTGGAGGCGGTTGGAATCCAGTCGGTGAAGTTGCCTCCGCAAAGTCCCAATTTGAACGCCAATTTGGAGAGATGGCACCGATCGGTAAAGAAGGAATGCCTGTCGAAATTGATCCTGTTCGGCGAAGCGTCGCTGCGACAGGTCCTTTCAGATTACGTTTCTCATTTTCACGGAGAACGAAACCATCAAGGAAGAGGGAATGTCATTCTCTTCCCCAAGGCCGAAGATCGAATCGGTGAATCCACCGGCCCAATCCAGACCCGCGAGCGCCTGGGAGGCCTGCTGAAATTCTACTACCGTGAGGCCGCATGAGGTTTTTGACCCTACGGGGGCACAAGCCCCAAGGCAAGTACCCCGATCACTCCAACGGCAATGGACGTGCGACGTAACTTCATTGCGAAACCTATCGCCCAATATGGGCCTGTCCGACGTTAGAACACTATTGGTGTCCTTCCTGTTCGGTGTCGTTAGTGTTTGAGCGGGAGCGAGAAACCTGGGTAGGAGCCCGCCGGACCGGCAATCCCAGCAGGCCCGTGAAACCTAGGTTCCGGGCTTCCCGGACCTCCTTGAGCCCAAACTTAATCTTGTCCAGGTCGGGGCGAGGGCGGAATGATCCGAAGCACTGATCCCACAGCGTGGAAAACGCGCCGTAGTTGGAGTCGGTTTCCGCCGGAATGTCGGAGTGATGCACCTTGTGGATACCGGGCGTGACGAGTCCGCGCCGGAGCAACCGTTCCATCCAGGCCGGGAACCCGATGTTGGCATGATGTATCTGCACAATGGTGAACATGATCGTCTCGTAGAGTACCACCTCCCAAAGCTGAACCCCCAGCAGGACGATGACGGGAACGCGCAACGCGGAGGACATCATGATCTCCCCGAAGTGAAACCGGCTGGCTGTGGTGACATCCATGTGCGGGTCCGAATGGTGGACACGATGGAACCTCCAGAAGAATGGCAGAGCATGATTCCAGCGGTGCCACCAATACATCCAGAGGTCGAGCAGGACGAACGCAGCAACGGCGTGCAGCCATCCGGTGAGCCGCACCCAGTTCAGCAGTCCGAATCCGTGGTGTTCCGCCCAACGGGCCGCCCAGAACCATAGTCCCACAAAGACGGCTGCGACGAGCATCGCGTTGGCACTGCCGAGCACGAGATTGCGGATGTCGCTGCGGACCCGCTCCTTTGTGCGTCCGCGATAAAAGGCGAAGAAGGGCGAAGCAGTCTCGAATGCCACGAGGAGGAATAGGATGACGAGGCTCAAGACCATCTTCGACTGCCACAACCCGTGCAACAGCCCTTCCATCGGACCCAACGGAATGGCAGAAGCGTTGGCCCGATGCGGCGGTTTGAGGAGGCGCACGGCAAATTCGTTGTAGGGATGCACCTCCGACACGCGAGCGCCCATGTCATCCACTATTGGGAATCCTTCATTGGCCCAAGCGAAGATCGAGCCCTCCAGATTGGATAGGTTGGTGTAGCCAGCCCTGCGGAGGCGGTCCACCAGTTCCGAGGATCGGTAACCGACGGAACAATAGGCGACGACCGGTCGATTGGACTCCAGCAGGCTGGATAGGGCGGTGACCCCGGCTTCGGGCGGCACTCGCCGCGCACCGGGAAGGTGACTGACGTTGAACTCGCCTTCGGTGCGCACGTCCAAGAGCAGCGGAGGGGGGGACGAAGTGTCCTTCAGCCAGCCATGAAGTGTGTCAGGAGTGACTTGCCGGACGTCCGGAAATTGTATTCGGATAATCGTCGAAACCGCTTTTAGCCCCAAATCAGCGGGCCGCAAAACGAGCGCAACGACCAACGCGGTCAGTGTGAGGGCCAAGACCGCCAAGACTTTTTGGAAGAGCCGACGCATCCGGGAGGAGTTTAGGGCCACCGAGTAGTGTCAGACAAGACCACGCTCGGAGATGAAGGTGCCTATACAGACCGACGCTCATAAGCCCATTTGGCGGCTGGGTTGGGTCCTGGAGGTTCATCCGGCAGCCTCGGCGACGTTGCGTCGAAACCAGATTCCGGAATGCCAAGGGGGAAGGTCCACTACCGAATCGGGCGCGGCAACTGAGCCAGCCTGGACTGCCCACTCGATGATCTGGTCAGGGCGCGGTCGGATGCCGTCGCGGGAAACCTGCATGAACACGGGGAGGTTGGGCTCGAATCGGTGCTCCCAGTCGATCCTAAATCCCAGGACCTCGACGTAATACTTCTTGCTGGCCGCGTAGTTGGTGATCCTCAGTGTGGGGAATACCCTTTGCTGCGGGGTATTGTCTTCGGTATCCATAAGCGGTGCGTCCACGTGTCCATGCTGTTAGGCAGACCGGCTTCAAGCATTAGGCCCACCAGTGTTTATTGTATTCATCGACAGTTGTGAAGCCAAATAGTAGTCTGAATGATTCAAAAACAATCTCATATTCAAGAGCCATCATTGCTTGGAAATCTGCATCTGGCCGAGAGAAAACTCGACCCAATCGGTCACTCTTCTCGAACTCCCGTTTTGCTTCTTCAGGCTCGATTCGGAGGGGTGTGCTTGTCACACGTCCAGGTTTTCCCACCCCGACATAAACTGAATCCTGCTTCTGCTTATCAAGATGTCCGTTAGCAATTTTCCTCGCTTGGCGATCGCACCGAGTATCATCATCCCAAATCCAGGTCGAATCTCTATCTCTAGACACTTTCTCGTGTCGAATGATGTTCATGGCATCTGCTATGGTTGGCGGGAGTAGTCGTTGTTTCCGCTCCTCAAGTCTCATCAAAAAAGCGTCCCAGTCCGGCTGCATATAATCCATTATTGTTCCCACAAGTTGCTTGCATGTGTGATCTCGCAAGGTGCGGCGAACATCCGAGTTCCAGGGAATTGCTCCTGTCTGAACGAGGTGAAGCAGGAAAGCCTTAGCGTATTCCTCCTGCGCGAGGATAGAAAGAGCGTACGCGCTCGCGTATCGGTCCAGATCGAGAAGCCACCGAGCATCCTCCACCAGTCGGTCACCGTTTTCGAGTGATGCGCGAATAGTCGGTGACAAATCATCTGGCTGGGCTTCCTGCTTCACAGGAATGAACTGAAGATTGCTCATTGGCCTCCTCGGTATGTTGAGTGCAGTATGTCTAAAGATGAGACCAGCGATGACGGCTGAGAGACACTGTTGCCGACACTCGCAGAGTCGATTGGTAGAATGAAGCCGTTACACGGGCGGGGATACGGAGTGCGAGTTCGCTCCGGGCTTGATTCACTGCATGGATTGAAGGTTTACATTTGAATTTGATTAGTTGACAAACAGCAGGTGGGATCTCCTACAGCGAGCTATCAACCCAAACCATCCCGTTTGTCGCGTTACGCATATGAGAAAACGACTCCTTGCGCAATCAAATAGTGATGGTTTCCGATGAGTCATGATTGCTGTTTCCTTCACCACTTGCGCTCTTCACAACATCGTTCAACCCGCTACCCGTGCGGACTCAGCGCAAGTGGGCGGCGGTCGGAAGCCACGGTGGCGTAAAGGTTCGATCGTCCTTTCCAATGACACGCACACGATAACCGTGGTTGAAGCGATCCGCTCAACCTAGTGCCGTACAGAGTATTGATTCACCGTTGCCAGGTTCATGGTCAGTGCTAGTCCGTCCTGGCTGTGGATCGTTTGCACCATTTTGTGATCGGAGGAGCCATTGGTGATGTGGCCACTATTATTGGGGCTCGGTCACAGGTCCCACTGCATCGGACAAGGGCCATAGTATGGGTGTGGCAGTTTAGAGCGCAGAACCAAAGCGAGCATGGATTATTCATGCACTGTCCGACTTCGTTCCCGCCAGCCCCTGCGTATCCCTACCATCTCCCCCTCCTCAAAAGCCTCCCACAACGATTCCGCGTTCCGCTCGCGGCCAAACTGGTAGCCGGGATGATCCGCATACTGCCGCTTGTTCTCGCAGATGTCTTGGCACGCGGCCACGAACGCCTCCTCATCCCCCAGTTCCTCCCGTGTGAAGTGCCCATGCTGGGCGGCCTCCAGGCCAGATTCAACACCCATCCGGTGCGCCTGCTTCCGGGTCACCGCTCCGCCCTCCCCTGCTTCACATCCCGCAGTGCCTGCGGCAGGAAATACACGTCAATCTCCAGGCCGATGCCCAGTGGCCCCGGAATGGTGGCCAACTCCGCCAAGGAAAAGTACCCATACTCATCGCAGTCCCCGCGCACGAGCCCGAATACCTGGTCCTCGCCGTCCCACTCGGTGATGAACCACGTCCAGGACCCACAGGGGTCGAATAGTTTCACGTAGACGATGGCATCGTCCTCCTTGCCCTCCTGTGCGTAGATCGCGGGCACGCCGCGCAACATCAGGGCTTCCTTGAATTGGGCCAGTTTCCTGGGGCCGGGAGGAACGCCGTTCTGGTCGATGTGACGGTCCAGGGGTTCGGTTGGAAGCGGCCTATTCATGGTCCACCTCGAAACGGAAGTAGAAACGGGGATGATGCTGGAACATGAGAGACCCAGCCCGGCCATCGGTCTTGCGCCGAACGACCACGAAGGGGGCGGCAAAGCCCACGACCTCAAACTCCCGCGCCAACTCCTCCGTGCTCCAAACCTGGCCGTGGCGGGCTTCGAGGGTGGCGCGATCTGCCGGTGCCGCATTGACGGTGACCAGGAGCACTCGCCGCTTCTCTTCGGTTGGATCGCCGGACTGGGCAATCTGGCCTGCCTGGACTTGGGAGGCGGTCCTAGATCGGGGATCATTCATCCCTTCAGTTTGACAGGTTCAGGGATCGAACCGGAACTGGTGCAGGTCAGTCGTTGCGGACCACCAAGCCGAACAGGCGCTTCAGCGCATGGCGTTCGTGCGGGCCATTGGCCAGGCTGAAGAGGGTCGCCACCTCACCTGCCGCCCAGGCAATGGCACACTCCGATGTCTCCCCTTTGATCTGGCCCCACAGGGAACGCAAGGCAGGGTGCCTCCTGAGTTTGGCCAGGGCACGTTTCTCCACGTTGCGGACGCCGCGCTCGCTCATGCCGAGCAATGCGGCCACCTCCTTTTGGGTCAGTAAAGTGGAGCCACTGGTGCCCGACCGGGATCGCCTTACGCGCACGGATGCGGGCTTGGGCCTCCCTCCCTGGACAAGCCGCTGCTTGCGGGCTTGGGCCTCCCACTTCCTGGCCAAGGCCAGGGCGGCGGCGCGGTCGGTTAATCCAGTGGATCTCCAAACCTGCCTCCCCGGCTCCGAGCCCATGAAGAGGGCCACCCACTTGGTGCCTCGTCTGGGAAGATGGACACTGGCCTCGGCCAGAATGGGGGGATTGTGATCCAGAAGGCGGGCAACGACGGTTTGGGCGTCCATGCCATAACTACACTTCCCGGGTACGCGGTCCACTCCATTCCCCTCCTCCTCCTCCTGCCCGTCATATCCAACGCTTCCCCCAGGAGGCCAGTGGTATTTATCGGAAGAATTCATCCTGAATAATCCAATCAGCGATCCGTGGGCAATGCCTGCTGGTACTAGCCATTCCAGTGGCATCAAGAGAAGGTCAATCCTGGGCAGATTCTGCCGATACCCAAAGTGGGGTGTCAGGGGAGTGAAAACAACCGAGCAGAAATCCAATGAACACGCCTCAATCCAAACTGTTTTCTTACGTCGTCAACCATGACCATGGGTTCGCGCCCAATCCATATCACGGGTGTTGTACGCTGGCACATTGCAAGTTCAGCAAAGATGGCAAGCGCAGGAACATCGTGGAATTGGCTCAACCGGGTGACTGGATCGTCGGGACGGGCGGCGCTGATCTGTCAAGGAGCAGCGGACACGGCACCATCGTCTACGCCATGCGAGTCGATCTGAAGTTGTCGCTTCGTGATTACTTCACTGATGCGAGTTTCATGAAGAAAAAGCCCAGCACCAAATACCGCTACGGAGACAACCTGAAGAAGCATGTTTCCGAGCAAAGGTTTGTGCTGATCGCTAAACGCTTCTACTACTTCGGGTCCAACGCAGTGCCAATTCCGAAAACGCTCAAGACCGGTGTGCCTCCTCTGGAGAAGCGTGGACCAGGATTCAAATCGAACTTTCCCCAGTCCTTCATCCGGAAGTTCGAGAAATGGATAGAGTCTTTGCCCCGTGGAGTCCAAGGAAACCCGTGCGCGATAAACCACTCTCGTCGTTGTGGGCCGTGTAACCGAAAATCGGCGGCATGAGCGTGACGGATCATATCCTGACGCCCAAAATGAATCATGACCTCGCTGGATGAAAACGACCACGGCTTCAAGGCAATATCCACACAAAACTGGCAGGAGGCTGATCTGCCCATTCTATTCCCTGATTTGAACTCGGATCAATGGATCGCGTCGTGCCTCCACGCCGTGACGGACCCGTGTGTTCCAAAAGAGGTAAGATCCCTGGTGGAAGTCGCTCGCGCTTCGATCATCTACGGATGGTTCTTCTACCCGCTTCTGACCCTCGGGAGTGAGCAGTGCCAGCGGTGCCTGGAAGCAGGCGCTCGGGCTCGCTGCTCGCAACTTGGTCTTCCCACCAGCAGGCAACGTAAGAATGGCACAGTGGCTCCCACCACATTCAACGATCATATCGCTCGACTGGCAAAGGCGGGAATCATACAACCGGCACAGGAAGAACTCTGGACGGCCTCCCGCAAATTGAGGAACAGGTCCTCACATCCCGAGTGCCAAGCCGTCATTACGCCAGGCATGGCCGTGAGGACGTTGGACTCCTCCATTCAACTACTCAACCGACTGTTCCTGACCGATCCCAAGTGATCCAGCCACTGCCGTTTTTCCGAAGCGCAGGCCATGGAATGCGAGGAAAAAGGTCTCGCGGACTCAAACCTTTTGACGGATCGGAACCGTATTCCTCATTGCGGTTCCAGTTCATGCTCGCCCAGGGGCACCTGCGTGCCGCGAAAGGCCCCTTCCTCGACAATGTAGATGGTCTTGGGCCCGGCCATCGGATCGCTGTAGCTGCTCCTCGTGGCTCGAACTTTCGTTCCGGGCGGCAGGCGCGTCGGGCGGCCATAGTTGTCGTAGCCGACCACGGCCCCGAGTGGGCCGACACGGCGCATGCCTGGTTCGGTGGGGGCCCTGCCGGTGACGCTCGGCGGGCTGTCCGGCCTGGGTCCACTGGCAACCGGCGTAGTCGGAGATCCAGAAGATGGCATAGAAGACCGCGATCCAGCCAAACCAGCCCAGGGAATAGTGCTTGGGTGACTTGGCCCTCTGGGCCATCTCGTCAGTGGGTGAACTTGGCTGCGGTTCCCTGTTGTCCTGGCTCATGATGGAGGTGTCGTTCCCCTTAAAGCATGGAGTCGAGTGATCGCCGTGAATCTACCGCTACAGTCCCAGGACCTTTTTCTTTTTCTGGTCGAAATCCTCCTCGGTGATGATCCCATCCTGCTTCAGCCGGGCCAGTTTCCTGAGTTCCTCCTCGGCATCCGGGAGCGAAACCACATTGGGCGTGGATGCCGTTGACGAACCCGTGTTACCGCGCCGCTCCCGCAGCACAGCGGAACGCCGGATCAGGTAGTAGGGAAAGGAGGCGATCCACAGGAGAAGGCATGAGAAGAACCATGCCGCCGCACCATTGTTGGCCGAATACGGTTCCTTGTTGAGGGTGATCCGGTTGGCTTTGGCGTCCTTGGCAACCCAAACACTGCTCCCGATGACAAAGGCAAGACCGACGATCAGCCCCGCCGCCTCCGCGCTGAGGCCCGTGAATTGAGGATCATTCATGGTTCCTGATGTTTTGCCTGTCCACGCACAAAGGCCACACGCGGAACGTGTCCGGGGAAGGGGATTCCACACACTGGGGTGCGCGTGCTCAGCCTTCCGCTGGACCGGTGCTGCCTCCCCGCCCCAGGCCCTGGCAATGACCTTTAGCTGACTCCCGTTGGAGTTCTCCGGCCATTGCCGGTTGCTACGCTAGCGTAGCACATCCGAGGCCAATGCCAGCCTACAGTGACGCCAGTTTCACTGAGCGCATGGCCAGAACGAAAAAACCCGCCAATATCGTCGGACCCCAGGTCCGCAGGCGACGGTCCGACCTTGGGTGGACCCAGGAAGAAATGGCCGCTCAGTGTCAACTGAACGGGTTGGACATTTCACGCGGCACCCTGTCGCAGATTGAAGCGCAACTGCGCTGCGTGACCGATGATGAACTATGGGCCTTGGCGCGGGTGCTCGGTGCTACTACCGACAGCCTGTTCCCGCAGGAGAAGCGGCTGCGTGCTTCCAACGCGAAGAGCCATAGGAAACCTCACTGAGGCACGGAGCGCCCGTCGAGGGCCAGTAGTCGGTCTGCCCGTAGTTTTGGCTGGGCTTGCGAACCGGCCCGTCTCGACGACTACAACACCAGCCGCCTGCTTTCCAATCAGTCGCAGGGCCTTGAACGTGGTCATGCGGCCAACCTCCAAGGCCCTTCCTCCTTCATGAAGAAACCGCATCGGCGCATACGGGATCTTCGGACTGCTGGACTGGAATTCATCCCGCCCCTGAACAGATCCGCTTTGACGCGTCCAGCGCCTCCAGTTCCAGGGGCGCGTTCCGGTAACCGTCGGCGGCGCACTGGTTGAGGTACCGCTCCAGGAATCCCTGGATGCCTCCCAGGCGCTCGTACTGGGCGACGTGGGCAAACTCGTGCGCCAACACGTGGCGATCCCCCAGAGAGCCCTCGACGATGAAGATCCCGTAACGCAACGTCAGCCCCACCGCCGACCTCGGATCAAAGCCCAGGACCAGGTTGACCTCGGCCAGCACCCCCTCCTGGGGGTAGGGAATGGCGGCAATGCGTGCCAGGCGGATCTTCTCGGGGTGGGCCACTCCGGCGGCGCGGGCGTCCTGCATCTGGTCGGGTGTCAGCGCCACGCCGCTGGCCAGCGCATATCCCTCGAACCGCTCCCCCCAGGCGCAAGCCATCGGCAGGATCGCCCGGATTTGCTCGGGCATGAGCCTTGCCATAGGGATGGGGTGTTACCTCTTTGAGGGGGAGGGTGCCAGAGGTATTTGGACCCCAGATGGCTAGTCACCCGTTGTCGCGCCTGCCTGTCCTCCCGTGTCTGGGTCAGGGAACCCTGACGCCTTTGTGCGGCGAGGGCACCGACTGCTTGAATCCTGGCCATGACGGCTGGGAAACCCGCAGGTGTCAAGCGGGCTGTCATGGGCAGCACCGCGAAGGGGCCTGCCACACCATCCTCCCGCCACACAGTCGCGGGACAGGAGCAGTCAGGAGGGCGCTCACCCCAGCCTGATCGGGGATTGGTCGAGGCCGAGGCCAACCGTGGAGACCGTTTGCAGGCATGGGTCATTTGCCTTCCTTGATGACGACGTTCTTCTTGGGATCGACCGACTTTCCGCCTTCCAGGACCAGCCGGGTGAACACCACCTTGGCGGTCAGATTGGTGCTCTCAAGTGGTTTGCTGGACGTAACGACGAAGTGGAAGGCATTGGTCGCTTTGGGCTCCAGGCCCGACTTGTCTGGAGCACCGCCGATCACCCAGCGGGTGGCCTGGCCCACCACCTTGCCCCGCTCATCCGACACGAACACGGCGGCGCGGGCGGAATTGATGGTCTGGGTGAAGTTATTCTTCAGCGCCAAGGGAACGATTGCCTTTTGGCCCGCAATCTTCACGTGCGAAGACGTGACCTGTAATTGCGCAGCCGCTTGAAGCGGAACCGTCGCCATCAATATCAACCAAACTTTGCGAAAACTCATACAACATTCCTGAACGGGCCATAGTTCACATGTGTGTGGCGGACCTGCATCAGCACATCCTACGTGCCGCTCAAGTCCTTTTCACAATTCACGAGAGACCGTGAATTGGTCAGGGGGACTGTTCCCACCATTTAAAGGTCTTTATCTTCTCGAAAGCCTGCCGGTCGTGTTCCAAGATTGCTGAACCGTATCGCTGCAATGCGTCGGACAGCCGTTGAATTTCACGGCGAATCTCCTCATCGGAGTTGGCGATCCCATATCCCAGCGATTTCTCGACTGCGGGATGATACGCTTTCAGAAACAACCTGAGTTGGAAGCGGTGGGATGGAGGATTCTCGTCGAGGACGACATCCACTTCGCCGCGTCCGCTGTAATTCACTTCGACCATTACACTCTTTGAAGTGTACTGAACTTTGTTCGGTTCACTACTCGTTAGAGTGAACCCATACCGCTCAACCAAAAACTGAAATTCATTCTGAGCGTGCTTCTGAAAATCAGGTGCATTCATCACTTGTTTACCTCTCTATTGGCCGGATGGCTTCGCCCAAAAAACATCGCTGCCTTCCTGATTTCGCTGCCAACCCTGCGAACTCAAAAAGTCCCGTTCGCGTTGCATCCAACCGCCGAGCGCGTTCGGATTGACCTCTCGGATGGGATTTCCGATATTCATGGCACGCCTAAGTGCCTGCTGGTTTTGCGCCCAGTCCAACGTCTCATTTCGCAGCCAAGGCAAGTTCAACGTGTATTCCCCAGGCCGAAGCATCGAACGGTTGAACTCACTCGTCTTGTAAAGAACGAAGTTTGGGTTCTCAAGGTTCTTTACGAAGCCAAACTCCAGTTGTGTTGTTCCCTTTGCAACCGTTGCAGAGTTACCCAAGAACCTCGATCCCCCACTACTCCCCGTCAACGTATCATCGAAGAACCCCCAGGAAGTCCTCAGATCGGTGCCAAACGCCGTCCCCCCGGCGCTGAACGTCCTCGACGCGCCCCATTCGTAGCCGAAGGCCGATCCGGTGCGCGTGGCCCCCATGCCAAACGCATCGCCAAACAAGCCC
>Ga0302046_10001169_pt1 | contig 24697 bp, 19 predicted proteins | sample RVTome_11_FD_200261 | JGI IMG/M metagenome (GOLD analysis project Ga0302046, IMG submission 200261) | Soil microbial communities from uranium-contaminated site in the Upper Colorado River Basin, Wyoming, United States - RVT147D111 (version 2) ... | reverse complement strand
AAATGAAGGCCCACCGCCCGTTCCGTCGCTCCCCCAGGTAGCAGACAACCGCGCGCCACCGTGCGGCCCGCGCCCAAGACCAACAGCACTGGAGGAACGATGTTCGTACGACACGCGCTCCTGACGCGCACGCCGGCCCTGGTGATCTGGGCTGGCCTCGCCGTGGCAGCCTGCGGCGGCGAGGACGACGACGGCGGGATGATGGGCCCGGCGCCGATCACGACCGTCGCCGTGGCGCCGCAGGCCACCACCGTGATCTTCCTTGGCGACACCGAGCAATTGAACGCGGTGGCCGTCAATTCCGAGGGGGCACAGGTTTCCGCCACCTTCACCTGGGCCTCGGACGACGCGGACGTGGCCACCGTCGACGCCGCCGGCCTAGTGACCGCCGTGGGCTCCGGGACCGCCATGATTACGGCCACCACCGACGGCGTCTCCGGGACGGCTCAGTTCACCGTCGACATTCGGCGGCGCCGCGACGGCGACATCGTGCTGTACAAGGACTTCGACTCCTGGGGGAACGGTGAGGACCTCGTGCTCCAGGGCGCACCGTTCAACTACGTGGAGGGGACGGACTACCTCACGCGCCCCACGGCGGACATGGCGTCGGGGATTCCCAACACGACGTCGCTCATCGTCCTGCCGTCGGTCTCGAGCAGTAGTTTCGAGTCGCAGATCACGGCGATCAACGATCCGGCCGCCCAGGGGTTCCTCGATTCCTGGGTCCGAGGCGGCGGCTGGCTGGCGGCGCATCTGGCGGACAACTCGGACCTCGACTACATGATTCCCGGCCTCACCGGTCCCGCCGACGAGAACCTGGCCTGCGACGGGCTCACGCTCGTGGCGGCCGACCACGCCCTGATCCGCGGACCCGACGCCGTGCTGGGCACCGCCGACGACCTCACGAACGACAACATCGACCTCACCGACAGCTGCAGCGACAACCACGGCTCGCTGGAAGGCATCCTGCCCGGCAACGCCACCGTGCTGATCGAAGAAGAGGTGGACGGGCGGCCGGTGTATGCGACGTATCCGCTTGGTGAAGGGCGGGTGATTGTCACGGCGATCACGCTCGAGTGCGGCGCCACGACCCTGTGCCAGAGTTCCATGGTGTTTCTCCCGACACTGGCCAACCACTACTACTGGGCGATCAACGGGCTGGATGCGGAAGCGGCGCCGGCGCCACCTGCCGGGCTGGTGGCTCCGCGCGTCCAATCGACCACCAGCGGCACCCCGGGCTCCGGCCCGCGGCGTTGAGGTGGGAGCGAAGCGGAGAAAGCAGCTTGGCAAGCGCGGGGCCGGGTCCGCCCGGCCCCGCGAGAGTTCCCACCAACGACACACCGCACTCATGGACGCCCAACGCTGGCACCGCCTCGAGGAGCTGTTCCACCACGCCACCGCCCTGCCCCACGCCGAGCGCGCGGCGTTCCTGGACGGCGTGTCCACCGACGATCCCGACCTTGCCGCCGAGCTGGCGGGTCTGCTGAACGCCACCGGAATGAGCGAGGCGTTCGTGGAGGAGGTGATGCGGCGGGCGGTGGGGAAGGAGAGGCGGTAGGCGGTCGGCGGTCGGCGGTCGGCGGTAGACGCTGCCGACTGCCGACCGCCCGCGTTTCGATTACCATTCCCCTCCATGAACCGTTCCGCGATGCTCGACCGCCTCCGGGACCGGCGCGAGCCGTGGGACCTCGTCATCATTGGCGGGGGGGCCACGGGCATGGGCGTCGCGGTGGACGCCGCGTCCCGCGGGTTCGACGTGCTGCTGCTGGAGCAGTCCGATTTCGGCAAGGGTACGTCCACCCGCTCCACCAAGCTGGTTCATGGCGGCGTGCGCTACCTCAAGCAGGGAAACGTCTCGCTCGTCATGGAGGCCCTCCGGGAGCGCGGTACGCTGCTCCAGAACGCTCCCCACCTCGTGTCCGACCTCCAGTTCATCGTGCCCAACTACGTGTGGTGGGAGGCGCCGTTCTACGGTGTGGGTATGAAGGTGTACGACGTGCTCGCGGGCCGCTACCGGTTCGGCAAGTCTCGCAACTTGTCCGTCGAGGAAACGATCGCGCGGCTTCCCAACATCGAGCGCGACGGCCTGCGGGGCGGCGTGCTGTATCATGACGGGCAGTTCGACGACGCACGCCTCCTGGTGAACCTGGCGCAGACCGCGGTCGAGCAGGGCGCGGTGCTCGTGAACTACGCACGCGTCGGCGCCGTGCTGAAGAACGGCGCGGGCTTCGTGGACGGCGTCCGCATCCACGAGATCGAGGGTGATGCCGAGCTGGAGGCGCGGGCGCGCGTCGTGGTGAACGCCACGGGTCCGTTCACCGACGCCGTCCGCCGAATGGACGACCCGGCGGTCCGGCCGATGATCGCACCGAGCCAGGGCGTCCACGTGACGTTGGCCCGTGAGTTCCTCGCGGGAGATTCCGCGATCATGGTCCCGCGCACGAGCGACGGGCGAGTGCTGTTCGCGGTGCCGTGGCACGGCCACGTCATCGTGGGCACCACCGACACGCCGCTGGACACGGTCTCGCTCGAGCCGCGGGCCACGGACGAGGAGATCGACTTCATCCTCGAGACGGCCGTCCAGTACCTCGTCAAGGATCCCACGCGCGACGACGTGCTCTCGGTGTTCGCGGGCATCCGCCCGCTGGTCAAGAAGATGGGCGAGGAGGAAAACACGGCCGAGCTGTCGCGCGACCACACGATCGAGGTGTCGCACTCGGGGCTGATCACGATCGCCGGCGGCAAGTGGACCACGTACCGCAACATGGCCGAGGATTGCGTGGATCACGCGATCACGATCGGCGACCTCGAGGAGCGTCCGTGCGTCACGAAGACGCTGCGCATCCATGGCCACACGCGGGACGCGGATCGGTTCGGCGCGCTGTCGTGGTACGGCGCCGACGCCACGGCCGTGCAGTCGCTCATCGACTCGCGGGACGACTACGCGCAGCGCCTTCACGCCGACCTCCCCTACCGGGCCGGCGAGGTGGTGTGGGCCGCGAAGCACGAGATGGCGCGCACGGTGGACGACTACTTGTCCCGCCGGAGCCGCACGACCTTCCTGAACGCACGCGCCGGCATCGCCATGGCTCCAACCGTGGCGCAACTACTGGCGGAAGCCCTCGGCCGGAACGAGGCGTGGATCGATGCCCAGGTCAAGACCTACCGCGAGCTCGCCAGCGGGTACCTCGTGGGAGGCGCGGAGCGCGCCCTGGCTTCCTGACCACACCCTGACAGATTCCTGACGGGCCGGCGACGCCCAATCTCCCGGCGCGTACTACTGTGCCAGCCTCAGCCGCACCCAAAACCGCCCAATCGCCCAGAGGGGAGCCTCCCATGCGCGCACTCATGTACGCTGCCGTCCTCGTCATCGCCGGAGCGCCCGCCGCACCAACCGCTGCCGCGCAGTTTCCACCCGACACCCTGACGAACCTCAAGGTCTTCCCCCAGGACATCACGCCGCGGCAGCTGATCGACGTGATGCGCACGTTTTCCTTCGGGCTCGGCGTCCGCTGCCAGTTCTGCCACGTCGGCGAGGAAGGACAGCCACTCTCGACGTTCGATTTCGCCTCCGACGAGAAGGTGACGAAGCGGAAGGCGCGTGACATGATCGAGATGGTGCGCGCGATCAACGAGCGGCACCTGAGCGGGCTCGAGGAGCGAACGGATCCGGCCATCGAGGTAGGGTGCGAGACGTGCCATCACGGCGTCGCCAAACCGCAGCGGATCCAGGACGTGCTGGCGGCCGAGTATCCGGCCGGCGGCGCCGACGCCGTGGCGGCCAAGTACCGCGCGCTGCGCGCGGAGTACTACGGGACCGCGGCGTACGACTTCGGGGAAGGGACGCTTCCGGACCTGGCCGGTACCCTCGTAGGCCGGCCGGATGTCCCGGCGGCGATCGCCGTGCTGCAGCTCAATCTCGAGTACTTCCCGGCGTCGTCACTGACGCATTTCGTTCTCGGGGAGGCGCACCGCGCGGCGGGGGACACCACGGCTGCGGTCCAGAGCTACGAGAAGGCGCTGGAGCTGGATGCCGACAACCGGGGCGCGCGGATGCGGCTGCAGCAGCTGGGGCGGGAATGACGGATCCTGCCAGTCTACCGCAGGTGGCTGTACAGCCACGCCTTCGCCAACCGGAGATCGCGGTGGACGGTGACCGGAGAGACGTCGAGCACCTTCGCCGTCTCCTCGTAGCTGAGCCCACCGAAGTAGTGCAGCTCGATGGCGCGGGCCTTGCGCTCATCCTGCGCCGCGAGCCGCTCGAGGGCTTCGTCCAGCTCCACGAGATCGGGAAGGTGCGCCGGATCGACCACGGCGGCTCGTTCCAGCGAGACCTTTTCCATCTCGCCGCCCCGCTTGGCCCGCCCCCTGGCGCGGGCGTAGTCCACCAGAACGCGCCGCATCGTGCGGGCGGCCACCGCGAGGAAATGGGCGCGATCCTCCCATGGCACGTCCGCGTCGACCAGGCGCAGGAACGCCTCGTTCACCAGCGCGGTGGCCTGGAGGGTATGGTCGGCGCGCTCGCGCCGCATGAACCGATCCGCGAGCCGGTGAAGCTCGTCGTACACGAGCGGCACCAGCCGGTCGACGGCCGTGCCGTCGCCGTCGCGCCACGCTCGCAGCAGACCGGTGACGGTCGTCTTGGCGTCGCCGGCGGGCGTGACGGGGTCAGGGCCGGGCTCGGTCGGCACGTCTCACAGCTTGTCCGGGTTCGGAGGGTAAAGACACACGCAACGTCGCCAATGTAACGCGGATGGCGGCGAAGCGTGAAGAGCGCCGCGGGGAATGGAGATTGCAGATCGGAGAGTACAGATTGGAGATCGGCGATCGGGCAACCAGCCATGAGCCGTTCGCCATTCACCGAGAGGGGGAGCATGCGGGGCTCGACACGCCTCATCACGTTCATGTCAGCGCTGCTGGCAGCCTGCGACGGCGAGCCACGCGGCGACCGCCCGGCGGACGCCGGAGGGCCGGCCGCCGCCACGATCACGTACGCCGACGGCGCGTTCGCGCCCGCGCGCGTCGAGATCGCGGCGGGAGCATCGGTGCGGTTCGACAACGCCTCCGAGAGCCCCGTGTGGCCGGCATCGCACATCCATCCGACGCACGCGATCTACCCCGATTTCGACGCGAAAGGCCCCATCCTCGGAGGCGGGTCCTGGACCTTCAGGTTCGACCGCGCCGGATTCTGGCGCTTCCACAACCATCTGAACCCGACGCAAAACGGCCTCGTCGTGGTCCTGAGCGACGGCTCCGAAGAGCCGCCGCCACCGCTCCGGATGAATCCCGAGGAGGCCAATTTCCTACCAATGCCGGCGGTCTTGGACTCGGTGGCGGGGGCGCTGCTCACCAACGACTCGCTGCTGCACCACTTCATCGAGACCTACGGGCCCGCGCAAACGGTGGCCGTGCTGGCGCGTGCCGGGGCCCGCGCGCGGGTCGACTGCCACCAGCGCGCCCACATGCTGGGCCACATGGCGTACGGCCGCTTCGGCGCGCTCGCACTGGCGACGGCAGGACACGAGTGTCACTCCGGCTCCTACCACGGCGCCACGGAGGCGATGTTCCAGGAGCGCGGCACCCTCAATCTCGAGCAGGACGTCGCCGTGCTGTGTGGGGAAACGACCAACCGGTTCTTCCGGCATCAGTGCATGCACGGCATCGGGCACGGTCTCATGGCGTGGGCCAGCTACGAGCTGCACGACGCCCTCGCGCTGTGCGATCGCGCAGGCCAGACGCTGGACCAGCATTCGTGCTATTCCGGCGTGTTCATGGAGAACGCGGTGGGCGGACTCCAGGGGTCGATGGGGCACAAGACGGAGTACCTCTCCACCGATCCACACTTCCCGTGCAACGTCGTGGACGACCGCTACATGGCGCCGTGTTACTTCTATCAGACCTCGCACATGGTGAGCATCTTCCGTGGCGATTTCGCCAAAGTGGCGGCCGCCTGCGCCGAGCTGGAGGGCTTCGCGCGGCGTCTCTGCTTCGAGAGCATGGGGCGCGACGTGGGTGGCCGGTCGCGCCACGATCCGGAGCGATCGATCCGGCTCTGCTCGAGCGCCACTGACGCCCAGGACCGGCGCCACTGCCTCGACGGCGCGGTGCAGGACTACTTCTGGGACGCGAGCGGGGCCGAGCCCGCGGCGGCGTTCTGCCGGGCGCTCGACCACGACGCCGACACACGGAGCTGCTACCTCACCATCATCCAGCGCGCCCGCGACATCCTTCCCGATCCCAATGAGCGCGCCCGATTCTGCGCCACGCTCGACGAGCCGTACGCGCGGCGCTGCGCGCAACTGCAGTAAGAAGTGAGAGGTATGAAGGCCCGCCCCACCCCTGCTCTCAGGCGACGCGTGGGGACGAGGGGACGTCTACTTCTCATGTCTTACTTCTTACAATTGAGGGGTTTGCGACCCGCGCACCGGAAACTGTTACAAACGTCACAGACCCAACGGGGCCGACCGGGGTAGAGTCCCCACCATGCTTCATCGCCGTTTCCTCGCCCTCGGCGCACTGATCTGCGCCGGCTGCACGGTGCCCGAGCCGCCGGACGCCGTATGGGTGACGATTCCGCCCGGCGCGAGCCTGGCCGCCGTGGCAGATACGCTCGCCGCGTACGACATCGTCCGATCGGCCGGAGCGTTCCGGCGGTACGCGCGCATCGGTCGCAAGCACCTCGGCATCAAGCCGGGCACCTACCCGCTGCGGGCTCGTACACCGATGGGGAAGGTGCTCGTCCTCCTGCGCCAGGGTACGCCGCCAGTGGAGCGCATCGTGATCCATGCGCGGGCGAACCTCGCGGAGACGGCGCTCACCCTGGAGCAGTGGCTCGGCATCCCCGCCGAGAGTACGCTCGCTGCCGCGGCGGACTCGGCGTTGCGCGCGCGCCTCGGCGTGACGTCGGCCACCATCGAGGGTTACTTGTTCCCCACCGCGTACTACGTCCCCGTTCCGGCCACCGCGCTCGACGTCCTGCGCCAAATGGCGGACACGTTCGAGGCCCGGTGGCGTCCCCGCTGGGGCGCGCGCCTGGACGCGCTCGGTCTCACGCGCCACGAGCTGGTGACGCTCGCGTCGATCATCGAAGGGGAAGTGATCTACGACGACGACCGCCCCAACGTGTCGTCCGTGTATCACAACCGGCTTCGTACGGGGATGCGGCTCCAGGCCGATCCGACCGTGGTCTACGCCCTGGGGAGACGGCGGCGGCTGTATCACGGCGACTACGACATCGAGTCCGAGTACAACACCTACCGGATCAACGGCCTGCCGCCGGGGCCCATCGCGCAACCGTCGCTGGCCAGTCTCGAAGCGGCGCTGTATCCGCCGGAGACCGACTACCTCTACTTCGTGGCGGGCCGCGACTCCAGGCACCTGTTCTCTCGCACATACCGCGAGCACCTGAACACCATCCGGCGGGTACGGGTACGCAGCGCCACGGGTCGAGCGGAGAGCGAGAGGCTGACGGAAGCAGAGCGGGAAACGGCACCGGCTACGGGCTCCTAACAGCCACACAGCGCGCGCCGCCGCAGGCGCCGCGCCGCCGCATCAGCGGTGGCTCACACCTACATTCCCGCCGCCCCCTCCAACGCCTCCGAGAGCCGATTCAGCGCCGCACTCACTCGCGCCACCATCGTGTCGACCTCGGCCCAATCACGCTCCTCGATGGACTCGCGGATGCCGGGCAGCGTCTTGACGCCGTAGCCCGTGTAGAAACCCGGCGCATAGATCTGGTGGCGGAACCAGGGGCGCCGCGGCAGCCCGGCGTCGTCCGTCAGCAGGCGCTCGGCCCCGAGCAGCCGCTGATTCAGGCGACCCGCGACGTCGGGCGAGACGTCGCCCGCCGCCAGCGTCGAGTCGACCATGGCGTCGAACGCCTTGGCGGCGGCCTCGAGATCCGTTACGGCGTTCTGTACCGGGGCGAGATTCAGGTAGGGCACCTCGTCCTTCGCGTCCGGCGCCACGAACGGCTCCGTGGGATCGGCCGCGAGCCGGTACGAGCCCTTCTCTACCAAGGCGTTCTCGCGCGCGGTGCGCTCGCGCAGATCGTCGGCGAGCTTCGTGACCTCGTCCAGGTAGCGCTTCACGTGACTCGCCAGGTTCGAGAACCGGAACGGAAGCACGTCGGCGTTCGCGAGCCGGAGCGTGAGCCGGCCCGTGGTTCGGCTGAGCGTGGCCCCGTAGACGAATCCGGGATCGCGGAAGCGGCTGAAATGATCGTACGAATCGTATGCCGAATGGTACGAGCCGCCGCCGCCCTCGCCGCCGAAGCCGATGTTCAGCGTCGCGACCCCCATGTGCTGGAGAAACGGCGTGTAGTCGGACCCGGAGCCGAGCGGGGAGATGGGCAAGTCACCGGTTTCGTCGGGTGCCACGTCGCCGCCCGTGGCCATCCGCGCGCGGCGGCGCTCCCACACCGGGACGTCGTATTGCGGGTCGGTGACCTCGCGGGCGACCTCGTTGACGAGCCGCTCCAGCGCGTGCGAGCCGCCGGCGCCGAGAAAGCCGCGGCTGTTGCCGTCGGTGTTGATGTACGCGACCGCGTGGCGGCGCAACTCGTCGGCGTGGTCCTCTACCCATTCGGTCGATCCCAGCAGGCCGGGCTCCTCCGCATCCCACGCCGCGAAGACGATGGTGCGCTTGGGACGGTGGCCGTCGCGCGCGAGCCTGCCGATGGCGCGCGCCTCGTCGAGCAACGCGACCATGCCGCTGAGCGGATCGGCGGCACCGAATACCCACGCGTCGTGATGATTGCCGCGGATGATCCACTCGTCGGGGTACGTAGCGCCCGGGAGCCGCGCGATCACGTTGTGCGCCGGGCGGAGCGACCAGTCGAACTCGAGGCGGAGGTGCACCTGCGCGGGGCCGGGTCCGATGTGGTACGTGATGGGGAGCGCACCGCGCCATCCCGCCGGGGCCACCGGCCCGCCGATCGCCTCCAGTAGGGGCTGCGCGTCGGCGTAGGAGATGGGCAGCACCGGGATCTTCATGATGGTGGGCGACTCGTCCACCGAGTAGCGCTCGGCGTCCTCGGTGGCGCCCACGAACGGGGTCAACGGATCGCCCGGATACGTCGGCATGTCGGAAACGGAGCCGCGCTGCGCGCCGTGCGCCATACGGTAGGGCCCCTCGGGGTAGACGTCGCCCTGCCAGTAGCCGTCGTCCCGGGGATCGCTGTAGAGGATACACCCCACCGCCCCGTGCTCGTGCGCCACCTTGGGCTTGATCCCGCGCCACGACCCGCCGTAGCGGGCGATGACGATCTTCCCCTCCACACTGATCCCGCGGCGCTCCAGCTCCTCGTAGTCGTCCGGGACGCCGTAGTTCACGTAGACGAGCTCGGCGGTGACGTCGCCGTCGGCGGAGTACGCGTTGTACGGCGGAAGGCGCCCCTCGGTGATGGACGAGGTCGCGTCCTCCGGGAGCGTCGGCTCCTCGAGTCGCGCGGTGAACCGGGTGGGCGCCACCAGCTCCACGACGCGTACCTGGGGCGTCGGGAACAGCACGTGGTACGTCTCGATCGCGACCTCGTAGCCCCAGCTCCGGAATCGCTCGGCCATCCATTCGGCGTTCGCTCTGGTGTGCGGGGCGCCCACGTGATTGGGCGCGGACGACATCATGCGGTTCCACGCCGCCTGGCTGTCCGCGCTCACCAGCCCATCGAGACGGCGCTCCAGCTCGAGTTGCCGTGCGGTCGATGCTTCCGTGAAGCCGAGGATGCGCGTGTCGTTGGGCCGCGGCGTGGCCGCCACCGCGAGGAGTGCGAGGCCGACGTACACAAGCGGGCGGGCGAGACGCATGCGGTGCTCCGGAGGAGTGGGAGAGGAACGACGAAGGATTCTGGCGTCCCGGCGCCCGCCGTGCAAGCGGGAGCGTGGGTCGGTAAGCCGGGACCCCCCCGCGCACGGCGGTTCGCCGTGAAAGGCGGGTAAGCCGAAACGGTCTATTCGGGGTGGGGCCGCACGATGATCCTCCTCCCCTCCAGGAGGAGGTCGGCCCGCGCCGAGCGGACGGTGAACGCCGGATGCTCGATCAGGAGATCGCGGACGTCGGTGACGGCCTGCCCGGCAACGAGCGTCAGCGGCGCCCCGCCCGCGGTCAAGGTGGGCGTGGTCGTGTCGCTCACGGCGGCGCGCAAGGTGAGAGAGCCACGGTCCTCGATCACCGGCGCGTTGAACTCGGACCGCAGCGCCGCGCCGGCACACGGCTGCACCCAGCGCGTATGAAGGAATACGCCGGGCGCCACCTGGAGGAGATTCTGCGGATCGATTCCGCACAGTCCGATGCGCGACAGCCGGTCTCCGGCGATCTCGACGACCAGGCCCGCGCCCGCGAGCAGGCTGTCGACCTGCGACTGTCGCAGGCTGCGGAGGCGGTCGACCGAGGCGCGCGCGGCGTCGGCCAAACCGTTCCCGCCGAAGCGCCGCGCGGCGTCCTCGCGAAGGGCCGTTTCCGCGTCGTAGTATCCCACCGTGTGCGCCAGCGCATCCTGCAACGTCCAGTTCTCTGCGACGAGCCGCGTCTTCCATTCGGTTCCGCCCAGCCGGTCGAGCAGGTAGGCTAGACCGGGTCCGGTCACGTAGTACCGCAGCCGGATCGAGCGGACCATGTCCTCGGTGAGTGTCTGGAGGTTCCGGACGATCTCGGGCGTGCGGTCGGTGCCGGTCGCTGACTGGGACACCTTGTATCCGGCGTACTCCGCCATCCCTTCGTGCAGCTCGGCCAGCGTCTCGAACTCCGCGATCTCGGGATCCAGCCGGCGGTGTCGCGCGAAACGCTCGGCCAGGAACTGCCGTGCCAGCCCCTGGGCGGCGGCGGCGGACGCGGCGGCGAGCGCCGCGGCAAGCAGGTGGCCCTCGAGCGCCATGCCCGCGTCATTCAACGCATCGAACACCGGATAGCGGGTCACGAGGAACGAGTTCTCGCCCGCGGCGAAGCGCAGCCCCTCCCGGCGCACACCACCTTCGAACACGTGGAACGCCTCGTGGGCCGTGAGGGCGATCAGGTCGATGAGCGGCTCCGATCCGTCTGTCGAGACCTGCGCGGTGGCGCGCTCGCCCAGGATGACGTTGGTGCTGGCCGCGCCACGGGCCGCGTCGTGGAGCACGCCGGCATGCGACACGCGGTCGAGCGGCAGGAAGCCCTCGGGGAGGGCGGCCGGCCAATTGACGAGCACCGAGCCGCGTCCGGGCACGACGTACAGGACCGGGATGGTATCGGGCCGGAAGCCCGGCCACGCGGTGCCGTCCCGCCGCATCCCGACGTCGGCCACGGCCTGCTGCGCGGCCACGAGGCGGTGGACGAGGTCGGCCGGCAGGCGGTCCTGGGCCGCCGCCGCCCGTACCCCGGCGGCGAGCGCCGCCACCGTGGTCAGCGCGCCCCGCGTCAATCGTGCTCGGGCGCCGAACGCGGTTGCCACGTGATCCCCCCTTCCGGTTTGACCGCGATTTCGAAGTCCCGCCCCTCGTCCCCACCCACGATCACCAGGTGCAGCGCGTCTTGCCGCAGCCGCTCGAGCTCAACGGGCTCTCCTTCCATCGTGGCGCCGACGATCCGTGTGCCCTCGAACTCCAACGTGAACACGCCGGCCGGATCAGCGGCGTTGACGGTGTAGTGGAGCGGCGCCGCGGGGGCGCGCGGCGCCAGACCGAGCGCGGCGAGCGTGATGGCGGCGAGCGCGGCCGCGGCCGCGGGGATCGGCCGGCGTCGCGCCCAGGCCGCGAGCCGGGATTGCCTCAGGCACACGCTTGCGACGTCGCGCCACAGGTTTCGGCGGGCGGCGGCGGCGCCTCCGCGGCGCCGGCGGCGCGCGTACAGTTCCACGAGGTCGCCGGCGATCTCTTCGCGGCACGCCGGATCGACGGCCCACCGCAGCACGCGATCGAGCGCCGCGCTCATGGCGCCGCCGGGGCCTCCACGGCCTGCCAGAACCGGGCGCGGATGGTCCGCATGTCGCGTAGCGCGCGCAGGCCGGGGGCGGTCGCCTCGAAGAAGCGCCTGCGCCGCCCGCCCCGCTCCTTCGTCGCGCCGCCGACGCGCGAGCGCACGAATCCCTTACGCTGAAGCCGGTCGAGCGCCGCGTACACGGCCCCGACCGACACGGCCTGCCCCATCCGCGCTTCCAGCTGCTCCTGGATCGTGACCCCGTAGCCCTCCCCCTTGAGCCCGGCGGCCGCCAACAGCACCAGTTCCTCGAAGCCACCCAAACGGTCGGGCAATGTTTTTCTCTCGAGGTTTGTTATTTGTTCGCTAATGTATAGGAAATCGAGAGAGGTGCAAGGGGGAGAAGGGGTTAGGGGTTAGGCGGGCTTGCGACCCGGTCACCCTGCCTGAAAGCACCAATCCCCAACCCCTAGCCCCTTTCTCCCCTGACACCGATCCTCCCACGCCCCCGTAAAGAGCTCCATCCACCCTTCCAGCACGAGGCCAGCGCCATGGACACCCTCCGTCACGACCTCAAGCTCGCCTGGCGCACGCTGCGGGCGCACCCGGGATTCACGACCCTGGCCGTTCTGTGCCTCGGCATCGGGATCGGCGCCAACACGGCGATGTTCAGCCCGGTGGACGTGTTCATGCTGCGGCCCTTGCCGTACGACGAGCCGGACGAGCTGCTGGTCACGTGGGTGACGAACGCCGAGCGCGGGTGGGAAGAGGTCTCGCATTCGGTACCCGACTTCCTCGACTATCGCGCGCAGAGCCGCACGGTGGACGTGGCGGCGTACACCGGCCGCAGCTTCAACCTCGCGGGCGACGGCGCGCCCGAGCGGCTTTCCGGTACGGCGGTGTCGTACAACTTCTTCCGTGTGTTCCGGGAAACGCCGGTACTCGGCCGGGGGTTCGTGGCGGAGGACGAGGAGCCCGGCGCCCCCAAGGTGCTGGTTTTGAGCCACGGGCTCTGGGTGCGGCGGTTCGGGGCGGATCCGGGCGTGGTGGGGACGACGCTGCGGCTGGACGGTGAGCCGCACACGGTCGTCGGCGTGGGGCCGGAGCGGTTCACGTTCCCGGGCGACGACAGCCAGATGTGGACCGCGCTCCAGCTGGACCCCGCCGAGAACCGGAGCTGGCACTACCTGCCCACCGTGGGCCGCCTGGCGGCGGGGACCACGGTCGATCAGGCGCGCGCCGAGCTGTCGGCGATCGCGGCGGGTCTGGCGGAACGGTATCCCGATACCAATGCCGGCAACGGGATCGCGGTGATGCCGCTGTGGGAGGAGCTGTTTGGCCAGGGGTTCCGGGAGGGATCGGCGATCGCCACGGCGGCGGTCATGGCGCTGCTCCTGATCGCGGCCGCCAACGTGGCCAACCTGCTGCTGGCCCGCGCGACGGGGCGGGAACGCGAGCTGGCGGTGCGCGCGGCGCTCGGCGCGGGACGGTGGCGGATCGCGCGGCAGTTGCTCACGGAGAGCGTCGTGCTCGGAGCGCTGGGCGGCGTGGCGGGATTGCTCCTGGCCTATCCGATGGTGCGCGGTCTCATCGCGCTTTTCCCGCCCGATCTCCCGCGGATTGACGAGATGGGGCTCGACCTTCGCATTCTGGCGTATGGCCTCGTCGTCACCCTGTTCGCGGGGGTGGTTGCGGGATTGGCTCCGGCCCTCCACGCGGCGCGGCAGGACGTCAACGCGACGTTGCAGGAGGGCGGGCGGAGCGGCACCTCCGGCCGCCGCGGCGCCCGGCTCCGCAACGGCATGGTGGCGGCCGAGGTCGCGCTCGCGATGGTATTGCTCGTTTCCTCGGCGCTCCTGGTGAAAGGCTTCCTGCGGGTGCGGAACGCGGATCTGGGATACGATCCCGGCAACGTGCTCACGCTGCGGGTGGACCTGCCGGAAGCGGACTACGCGGAGGACGGGGACCTGCTGCGTTTTCACGACGTCCTGCTCGAGCGCGTGGCCGCGCTCCCGGGCGTCCATAGCGCGGCGATTACCCACCGCCTCCCCCGCACCGGCAATTCCGCAACCTACTATCACCCCGAAGAGCAGTCGCCCGACGAGGGACAGTGGCCGGTGGTGTCGTACCGCACCGTCTCGGCGGGCTGGTTCGAGACACTCGGCATCCCGCTGGTCCGCGGCCGGCCGTTCGGTGACGCAGACCGCGGGGACGGGGAACGGGTGGTAGTCGTCAATGAAGCGTTCGCCGCGAGGCACTGGCCGGAGGGCGACGCACTCGGCCGGCGCGTCGTGCTGACGTCGAGCACGCTCACGGTGGTGGGCATTGTCGGCGACGCACGCGAGAACGACGTGGACGGGCCGGTCGCATCGCCCATGATCTACACGGCGGCCGCGCAGGTTCCGCCCCGCGAGCTCGGGCTGGCGCTGAAGACGTCCGGCGACCCGCTGGCGCTGGCGGGCCCGGTGCGCAGCGTGGTGTTGGCGATCGACCCCAACCTGCCGACGTTCGACGTGATGGCCCTGGAGCGGCGGATCGCCGACAGCCTCCAGACCGACGGCATCATGGCCAAGATCATGCTCATGCTGGGCGGCATCGCGCTGCTGCTGGCGGTGATCGGGGTGTACGGCGTGATGTCGTACTCGGTGAGCCAGCGCACGCAGGAGATCGGGATCCGCATGGCGCTGGGGGCGGCGGACCGGCAGGTGGTGGGGATGGTGGTGCGCCAAGGCGCCCGCACCGTGCTCGTCGGCGCCGGGGTCGGCCTGCTCCTGGCGTTCGCGGCGAGCCGCGGGTTGTCGTTCTTCTTGTTCGGGCTCAGCCCCAACGACCCCGCGGTGTTCCTGAGCGTGGCGTTGGCGCTGTTGCTCGCCGCATTCGCCGCGACGTACGTACCTGCGCGCCGCGCGACCGCGGTGGATCCGTTGATCGCGTTGCGGGCGGAGTGAAGCAGTGAGGAGTGAGGAGTACGTGCGGGCATGCGCCCGATGTGAGCGCGACCGTCATCTGAAGCCCGGACACTCCGCCAGTCGCACTCCTTACTCCTTACTCCTCACTCCTCATTGCGGGCGATGTCACGGCCGCGCCGGCTCGATGTCGATCGCGATGCTCCGCCACCTCCCTTGCCGGAAACGCATCACGCTCAAGACGCAGCGCGTCACATGGCCGAGCAGGATGGCGGTCCAGATGTCGGACGGCTGAAGTCCGCGTGTCGCCTGCAGGACGGCGCACAGGCCGAGCGGAATCACGATCTGCGAGACGATCGAGATATAGAACGGGCTGCGGGTGTCGCCGGTGCCTTGCAGGCCACCGGTGTACGTGAGTGCGACGGTGATGAACAGGCCGGACACGCTCAGGAACCCCAGCAGCTGCTGGCCGATCTCGAGCACGACGCGATCTTCCATGCCGAACAGCCCTAGGAGCGTGCCCGGGATCGTGAGGAATGCGACGCCGATCGGCACGGCCAGACAGAGCCCCATCCACGCCGCCACGTGCACCGCGCGCGTGGTGCGCTCGGGGCGCCCCGCGCCCAGGTTCTGTCCGGCGACCGCGGCAGTCGCGCCCATGAGGCCAACGGAGGTCCACGTGATGAACGAGAACAGCTCCGTGTACCCTACGGCGTAGGCGGCCTGCGCCTCGGCACTCCGCTCGAGCGAGCCCACGAAGCGGAGCAGCAGTACGCCGCCGACGTTCATGGCCACGCCCTGCATGCCCGTGGGGAGGCCGAAGCGGAACAGCGACCGGATGATCGACCAGTCGGGCCGCCAGCTCATGCCCCGGTGCAGCGCCACCACCCACTCGCCCGCGAACAGCCGCCAGATCGAGAACGCCGCGACGGCCGCGCCCGCGATCACCGTCCCCATCGCGGCGCCGGCCGTGCCGAACGCCGGGATGGGTCCGAGGCCGCGGATGAACACTACGTTCAGCACGACGTTGAGCACGGTCATCGCGATGCCGAGTCGCAGCGGTGTACGAGCGTCGCCGGCCGAGCGCAGCGCGCCGCCCAGCATGAAGAAGACCATCATGCCGAAGCTGAACAGGAACATGATCCGGATGTACGGCAGCGCCTCCGCCTGCACCTCGGGCGCGGCGTTCACGATCCCGAGCAGCGACGGCGATAGGAAGTACCCGATAGGCGCGAGAATGCCCACCGACAGCGCGAAGGCCGTCAGGAACGCCTGGTAGACCGTGCGGTTCACCTTGTCAGGGTCGTTGGCGCCCGCGAACCGGGCCACCAGCACGCCCATGCCCGTGAACAGCGATACGATGAAGACGATCACCACCAGGAAGATCTGCCACGCGACGCCGATCGCGGCGTTGCCCGTGTAGCCGACGAAGTGGCCCACCATGGCGTGGTCGACGATGCCCTGGAGGCCGCCGATCACGTTCTGGAGCATCGTGGGCCACGCGAGCTTCCACACGGCCCGTGGAATGGGACCTTCGACGATGGATCGGTCGAAACCCTTGGCGGGGCGGGACGGCGTGGCCATGCGGTCGCGGCGATCCGGGAGAAGAACGCGGAACACTACTCAGGAGGGGCGGTTCGGACAAACCAGGAAGGGGATTGGGCCTTACGGCTGCTGAGGTGGCACGGCTGTATGCTGGTACGAGATCGCGCGAAACGACGGAACGCCGGAACGATGGCTGGGCGCTCCGCCAAACCCTCCGGCGTCCATCGTTCCTACGTTCCGTCGCAACTGCAGAATGCCGACTGCCGACTGCCTATTGCCGACTGCCTCCGGTTGTCACGGACGAACCGCGATGCTCCCTTCGATCACCGGATGCGTCCTGTCGTTGTTGTCCGGCCAGATCCGTGCCTCACAGTACTCCTCGGACGTGATGATATCAGCGGCTCCTTCGAACCCCAGGAATGTGGAGCGATCGTTCCCCGGCTCGTCGAGCACGCGGAACCACACGTCGTCGCCCGGCTCGGTGATGTCGGTGAGGAAGTCGGGGTGCTCGGAGTCGTTCTGCGTGACCACCCCACCGACCCACGCCCGGTGATTCTCGGGATCCACCGCGAGGCAGGTGAGCTTACCGTCGAAGCTGATGAGCAGATCGTCGAGCAGCAGCGACTGGTGGAACGTGCCGGTGGCCCTGCCGTCGGCGCCCATGAAGACGTTCCAGTTGAAGTCGATCTCCAGCACGCCGGACAGGAGATAGGTGCCGTGACCGGCCGTGGCCGCCACGACCCCACCGGCAGTGGTGGAGAGCTCGGACAGGGAAAGATCGGCGGCGTCGGTGCTCACGGGATCGATCGGCGCCTGGCACGCCACGAATCCGAACGCGGCGACGAGAGACGCCGTCCGACGAAGATGGCCCATGGGTCCTCCTGCGTTGTGGGATCGAGAGAGGGGGAAGCCACGCCGCCGCGGCGAGCGCGAGGCCGGGCGGCGCCGACGTAGGTTAGAGCCCGGCGCGGTGCAGTGTCTTGAACGGAACGCGCCACGTTGAACGGAGCTAGCGCGCGATCCCGGACTCGACTACCGTTCCGCCGTGCGCCACCGCAGAGCTGGACGGGAACCGTCGGTTGGCGCAGCATGGATGTCGGGCAAGCCTGACGGAGCCGTCACGACAGTGTCGATCAACGCGGGAACCGGGCACCGAGAAGGGCGGACCGGTCGTGCGTCATGCAGCTGACCGTGCGGCAGGCGGCCTCGTACCTCGGCGTCGACGATGCCACCGTGCGGCGCTGGATTCGGACCCGGGGGCTGCCCGCGCAACAGGTCGACGAGCGTCCCCATCTCAACGCGGTCGAGTTGTGGGAATGGGCGCTCGAACAGGGCGTTCCCGTATCGCGCCGCTTGCTCGACGAGGCCCGGCGCCATCCGGATGAAGTCCCTCCGCTCACCGAGTTGCTCGCGCGAGGCGGCATTCACCACGACGTGGCCTCGGAGGACAAGAGCGCGGTATTGCGGGCGGTCGTCGCCCACCTGCCGGTTCCCGACGAGGTCGACCGGGACTTTCTCGCCTCCATACTCGAAGCTCGCGAAGCGATGGGGTCGACGGGGATCGGCGATGGCATCGCGATTCCACACGTCCGCAACCCGATCCTGCTCCGCGTCACCGACCCGTCCGTCACCCTGTGTCTGCTACGGGTACCCGTGGACTTCGACGCGATCGACGGCCAACCCGTCCATGCGCTGTTCACGGTGATCAGCCCGAGCGTTCCGGTTCATCTACGGATTCTGGCGCAGCTGGGCTTCGTCCTCCACGACCGGGAGCTACGCCGGCTTCTGGTGGAACGCCGTCCCGCCACGGCGCTTCTCGATCGCGTACGCGCGCTCGAGGCCCGCACGAAGTCGCGGGACTCCACGGCACCCGCCCCTTGACTGAGCGGCCCGCGCTCCGCCCGACATGACCCTGTTCTTCCTCGGGGTCGTCCTCTTGCTGCTGGGCGGCGCCGCGGCGGCGTTGCTCCCGCGCCGGCGCGCGGCGGACGCCGGGTTCGCCGCGCTGGCCGGCGGCGGGTGTGCCGCCGCCGCCGCGCCCGCCTTATGGGCGCTCGCGGGTGGGACGGTGGCGGACCTGCGTATCACCGCGGCGGTTCCGGGCGGTGACTGGGTGTTCGGGATCGATCCGCTCTCGGCTTTCTTCCTGGTGATCGTCTGCGCGGTCGGCGCCGCGAGCGTGTTGTACGGCGTCCCGTATCTGGCGACCGAGCGCGCGCACCGCTCCGTGAGAGTGGCGCACCTGCTCACCGCGATCGAAATCGCCGCTCTCGCCTTGGTCGTCGTGGCGCGCTCCGCGATGCCCTTCTTGATCGCGTGGGAGGTCATGGCGGTCCTCGCGTACTTCCTGGTGGTGTTCGAGAGCGAGCGGGTGGCGGTGCGGCGGGCCGGACTCATCTATCTCATCGGGACCCACACGGGGACGCTCGCGCTGATCGCGCTGTTCGCCTACTGGGGCCAACTCGCCGGGGGTCTGTCCTTCGCGGCTCTGGCGGCGGCAGCGCCGATGCTCCCCGCTTCCGGAGCGCTGGTGTTCACGCTCGGCCTGGCGGGATTCGGGTTCAAGGCGGGCCTGGTCCCGCTGCACTTCTGGCTGCCCGGCGCGCACGGTGCCGCCCCGTCGCACGTGTCCGCCTTGATGTCCGGCGTGGTGATCAAGATGGGGATCTACGGGCTGCTCCGGCTCGTGACGCTGGTGGGACCCCCGCCCGTTTGGTGGGGCTGGCTGGTCCTCGCCGTCGGACTGGCATCGGGTGTGCTCGGCGTGCTCTGGGCCCTGGCGCAGCATGACCTGAAGCGGCTACTGGCCTACCATAGCGTCGAGAACATCGGGATCATCCTGCTGGGCCTGGGCGTCGGCGCCCTCGGCGCTCGATACGACGCCCCCGTCGTCGCGGTACTGGGCTACGCGGGGGCCGCGCTCCACACGCTCAATCATGCGTTGTTCAAGAGTCTTCTGTTTCTGGGTGCCGGCGCGGTGTTGCACGCCACCGGCACCCGGGAGATCGACCGGCTCGGCGGTCTTGCTCGTCGCATGCCGTTCACGTGGACCGCGTTTCTGGTCGGCTCGGTGGCGATCGTCGGCCTTCCCCCGCTCAACGGCTTCGTGAGCGAGTGGGTCGTGTATCAGGCGTTGATCCGCAGCGCGGACGTTTCGCCGGCGCGCGCAGCGGTCTTCGGCGTGGCTGGGCTCGCCCTGATCGGCGCCCTCGCGCTCGCGTGCTTCGCAAAAGTCTGCGGCGCCGTGTTTCTCGGGCAACCGCGGACATCGGCCGCCGAGGGCGGGCGGGAGGTCGGGTACGGGATGCTCGGTCCGATGTTCGTGCTGGCGGCGGCGTGCGTCGTGATCGGGCTGGTGCCCCTCGTGGCAGTGGCGCCGGCACTGCGAGTTGGTGCGTTGGTGGGCGGGGTCGGGACGGCGGCGGTGAACGACGGGTTGGCGGCCGTTGCGCCCGCGCTTCGCCGCATCACGGTCTTGGCGTTTGCGCTGGTGGGCAGCGTCGCGGGCGGTGCATGGTTGATGCGCCTCGCGTCGCGGCGCCGCACCCAGACGTCGAGCGAGACGTGGGGGTGCGGGTACGAGCGACCGAGTGTGCGGATGCAATACACCGCCGCATCGTTCGCAGCGCCGCTGCTCGCCGCGTACGGCCCGAGTGCTGGTGTCCAGGTCACGCGCGAGCACGGGGCCTTCCACACGCATCCGCTGGATCTGGTGCTGGACAAGCTCGTCCTGCCGCTGTGGACCAGATTGCGCAACTGGGCGATCTCGGTACGGCCGATCCAGCAGGGGCGGCTGTGGGTGTACCTCCTCTATCTCCTTGGTGCGTTGGTGGCGCTGTTGCTCTACCTCGCGCTCCAGCTCGAGCGGGTCTCCTGGTGACTTGGTCGGCCGTCGCAGCCGTCGTGATGCTGTTCGTCATCGCGCCGCTCGTCCCCGGCATTGCCGCGAAGACCAAAGCCCGACTCGCAGGGCGGCGCGGGGCGCCCGTGCTGCAACTGTACTGGGATCTGTCGCGCCTGTGGCGAAAGGGCGCGGTCTACAGCCGGACCACGACGTGGGTGTTCCGGGTCGCCCCGGTGGCGCTGGTGGCCACGGCTGGGGCGGCGACCTGTCTCGTCCCGCTCGACGGCGCTCGCGCGATCCTGAGTTTCAGCGGCGACTTCGTGGCGTTCGCCTATCTCCTGGCCTTGGGGCGGTTTCTCCTCGTCCTCGCGGCACTCGACACCGGTTCGAGCTTCGAGGGCATGGGGGCCAGCCGCGAGGTGACGGTGGCCGCCTTCGCCGAACCCGCTCTGTTCCTCGCCTTCGTCGCGGTCGTCGTCGCAAGCGGTGAAACGTCGCTGAGCGGCGCGCTTGGTGCGGCGCTCGCCGGAGCGTGGCCCACCGCCGCGCCCGCGCTCGCGATGGTCGCGGTGAGCCTGTTCCTCGTCCTGTTGGCCGAGGGCTCGCGCGTTCCCGTCGACGATCCCGCGACGCATCTCGAGCTGACCATGATCCACGAGGTGATGGTGCTCGACCATAGCGGGCAGGATCTCGCGCTGGTGCTGTACGGCAGCGCGCTGAAGCTCTCGCTGTTCGCCGCCTTGCTGGTGGGCGTGGTGGCGCCCCGCGCCGCGCTCCCGCCGCTGGTCGCCCTCCCGGCCCTCGTCGCGGGCATCGTCGTCGCGGCCGTGGCGATCGGAATCGTGGAGTCGGTGACGGCGCGCCTCCGGCTGGGCCGCGTGCCCCAGTTCCTCACGGCCGCGTCCGCGCTCGCCGCGCTCGGCGTGATTCTCCTGCTGGCGGGTAGCGGGACATGACGCGCGTCGCCGAGCTGCTGCTGCTCCTCGTGATCCTCACGAGTTTCCTCGCGTTGGGCACGGCGCGGGTCTCCGCGTGCATTCGCGCCGTCGCCCTCCAGGGGCTCCTGCTGGGGCTCTTGCCCCTGGCGCTGTATCCCGCCGGGGGAGCGCACATATGGGGTCTCGCCGTTGGGACCGTGCTCGTGAAGGCCGTGGTCCTCCCGCGCTTCCTCAACTGGGCCATTCGCGAGGCCGCCGTCCGGCGCGAGGTCGAGCCACGGGTGGGCTACCCGATGTCGCTGCTCGTGGGCGTCGCCGCCGTGGCGGCGGCGTTCGCGATCAGCTCCCGGCTCCCGCTCCCCGAGCAGGCGCACGAGATGCTCGTCCCGGCCGCGCTCGCCACCGTCATGCTCGGGCTGTTCATGCTGACCACGCGGTCGAAAGCGGTGGTGCAGGTCGTCGGGTACCTCATTCTGGAAAACGGCGTCTACTTGTTCGGCCTCACTCACGTCGAGCGCGTGCCGTTCCTCGTCGAGGTGGGGGTGCTGCTCGACGTTTTCGTGGCGGTGTTCATCATGGGCATCGTGGTGTTCCACATCAACCGCGAATTCGATTCACTCGACTCGTCCCACCTCTCGGCGCTGAGCGACTGATGCTGCTGCTCGCCCTCATCCTCGTGCCGGCTGTCGCCGCCCTGGGGGCGAGCGCGCTGCGCGGACCGGCGAGGCGCACGCCATGGCTCCTGCTCGGGGCAATGACCCACCTGGCCCTGGTGGCGGCCGTCGCGATCACGCCGCCGCGGCCCGTGTTCCACGGATGGATTGCGCTGGACGCGCTGGGGCTCGTCGTGCTGGCCACCGTCAGTGCGTTGTTTGCCGCCGTGGCGGTGTACGCGGTGGGATACTTGCGCCGGGCCCACTCCCCCGGCGGGCGCGCGTTCGTCGGCTGTCTCCTGGCGTTCCTCGCCGCGGCGTCCCTCGTGGCCCTCAGCCACCACTTCGCGCTGTTATGGGTGGGCCTGGAAGCGACCACGCTCGCGCTGGCGCCCCTGATATTCCACAAGCACGACCGTCGCTCGCTCGAGGCCGTCTGGAAATACCTCGTGATCTCCTCCGTCGGCATCGCGCTCGCCCTGCTGGGCGTATTCTTTCTGGCCACGGCCCAGGCGGGCGGCCCGCCGGGTGCACGACCGCTCGTGGTCGAGGATCTCATCGCGTACGCGGACCGACTGCACCCGGCCTGGCTCCAGGCGGCGTTCGTCTTCCTCCTCATCGGGTTCGGTACCAAGATGGGCCTGGCGCCGATGCACACGTGGAAGCCCGACACGTACGGCGAGGCGCCGAGTCTGGTGGGAGCGCTCATGGCCGGAGGGCTCACGAGCTGCGCGTTTCTGGGGCTCGCGCGCGTCACGGCGGTCGCGACCGCGGCGGGGAGCGGACCCTTCATCCGCCCACTGCTCCTCGGGTTCGGCGTCCTCTCGCTCGTCGTCGCGGCCGCGTTCCTGATCGTTCAGACCGACGTGAAGCGGCTCCTCGCGTACTCGAGCGTCGAGCACATGGGCCTCCTCGCCGTGGGCCTCGGCGTGGGCGGCGTCGGCGCATACGGCGCCGTCCTCCACATGATCAACAACGCCATGGTGAAGGGACTGTTGTTCTTCGCGGTGGGCAACGCGGTGTTGCGCGCCGGAACCGGGGCGCCGGCGGCGCTCTCCGGCGCGCTGCGCCGCGCCCCGGCGTCCGGTTTCCTGCTCCTCGTCGGGCTGTTCGCCGTGACGGGGTCGCCGCCGTTCGGCCCGTTCCTGAGCGAGTTCGCCATCCTCGGCGCCCTGTTCCACGCGGGGCATTACTGGATCGCCGCGATCATGCTCGCGCTGTTCGCCGTGATCTTCGTCGGACTCGCCGCGAGAATCCTCGAAGTGGTTCACGGCCCGCCCTCGCCCTCGGCACCGGGCGTGGGGGAGGATCCGTGGCGCCTCGCCGCACCCGCCGTTCTCGCCATCGCGGTGCTCACGCTCGGCGTCTTCATCCCGGGACCGCTGTTTCGCGCCCTCGCCGAGGCCGCCGGCACCTTGGGCGGCGGCGCACCGTGACTCCACCGCGCGACATCGGGCTCAGAAACCGCCGCACCGTTCGGTGGGAGGCGGTGCCCCGAGCCTCGATCGACACCTTTGCCGCAGAGATCGACGAAGCCGTGCGCGAGGGATGGCGCCTCGCGTCGCTCTGCGGACTCCCCGAAGGCCCCGACGGCCTGTGCCTCCTGGCCGTCTTGGCCGACGACCAGGGAGGCGCGTTGACCGCCACCAGTACGGTCGTCGGCGCGGAGTATCCCGCCGTGAGTCGCGGATGCCCGCAAGCGGCGCTCTTCGAGCGGGAGATCGCCGAACAGTGTGGCTCGTTGCCGCGCGGCCATCCGGCGCTGAAACCGCTGCGACGTCATCCGCCGGACCACGCGCCCGCATCGTGGCGCGCGAAAACCGTCGATCGTGAAGGCTACCCCTTTTCGCACGTCGGCGGCGACGACGTGCACGAGGTGGCCGTTGGACCCGTGCACGCCGGGATCATCGAACCGGGACACTTCCGCTTCCAAGCATACGGCGAAGAGGTCCTGGCGCTCGACATCATGCTGGGCTACCAGCACCGCGGCGTGGAGCGACTCTTGGAGACGCACGACCTGGTGCGCGCCGTACTCGTTGCGGAATCGATCGCCGGTGATACCGTGATCGGCCATGCGGAGGCGTTCTGCGGAGCCATCGAGGCGCTCGCCCGCAGTCACAAGACCGCACGCGCGCAGGCCGTTCGCGCCGTCGCCCTCGAGCTCGAGCGGCTCGCCAACCACATCGGGGATCTCGGGGCGATGGCCGGCGATGTCGCGTACCAACCGGCCGCCGCGTTCCTGGGCCGGTGGCGCGGCGAGTGCCTCAACCTCCTGATGACGCTGTCCGGGAACCGCTACGGCCGCGGCCTGATTCGCCCGGGAGGGGTGGCCTTCGACCTCGAACCGTCGATGGCGTCCGACATGCGGGACCGGCTTGAGCGGCTGCGCGAGGAGCTCGCGCCGATCCTGCGCATGATGTTCGAGAACGCCTCCGTGCAGGCGCGGTTCGAGGGCGTCGGCGCGGTCCCGCGCGAGCTGTGCGACGCGCTCGGCCTCGTGGGCCTCACCGCCCGCGCGTGCGACGTGGGGCGGGACGTCCGGCACGACCATCCGTACGGGGCGTTCCGGTTCGCCCACGTCCCGGTGGCCACGGCATGGGCCGGCGACGTGCTCGCGCGGGCGCTCGTGCGCCGTGCCGAGATTCAGCGCTCGCTCGACTTCGTCATCGAACAGCTCGACGCGCTCCCGAAGCGCGCCATCCGTACGGATTGCGGCGCCCTTCGCCCCAACGAGCTGGCGGTGGCCATGTCCGAGGGGTGGCGCGGCGAGATCGTGCATGTGATCGTCACGGAGGCCGAAGGCCGCATCCGCCGCTGCAAAGTGAAGGACCCGTCGTTTCACAACTGGGCGGCGCTGACGCTCGCGATGGCGGGCAACCAAATATCCGACTTCCCGCTCTGCAACAAGAGCTTCAATCTCTCGTA
>Ga0302046_10001168_pt1 | contig 24703 bp, 20 predicted proteins | sample RVTome_11_FD_200261 | JGI IMG/M metagenome (GOLD analysis project Ga0302046, IMG submission 200261) | Soil microbial communities from uranium-contaminated site in the Upper Colorado River Basin, Wyoming, United States - RVT147D111 (version 2) ... | reverse complement strand
AACATTCGCCCGCATTGTCCGCTCCATCTGCCGTCCCTGCGGCCCGGCCGTCGGACGACGAATGGCTCGAGCACCGCGAGCGGAGCCCCGATGCGCGTCCTGATCGCCGATGATGATCGCGTTTTCGCCGAACTCGCCGCCAGCCGGCTCCGGGCCCGCGGCTTTTCCGTGATGATAGCCTACGACACTCCCACTGCACTCATGAACGCAGTCCGCCACACGCCGGGCGTCATCCTGCTCGACATCCGTATGCCCGGCGGCAGCGGGCTCGATACACTGAAGCGGCTCAAGGCGAACGCACACACCGAATCCATCCCGGTCATCATCGTGAGTGCGACCCGGGATCCCGGCGCCGAATCCCGCGCCCTGCAGGATGGCGCAGCCGGGTTCCTCCACAAGCCCGTCGAAGCCGACGCCCTGTATGCCGAGGTGTGTCGGGTGCTCGGCCGGCCGATGGAGGACGGTGGGTCGGCGTGAACGGCGTGGACGCGACCCGTCGTTCCCGTTCACTGGTATTGATCACCCCCGTGCACCCTGTACGATGCAGCCTGCCCCGGCACCAGCACCAGAAAGCAGCCGCCAGCTGCGCTGCTCCTCCGTTCAGGCCCGGCCCGGTCTACAGAAAACGAGCCCACGCCGTGGCTCCGTAACGGTCCCGTAACACGCCGCCGGCGAGGTTGCGACGGGTCACGGGTCTGCCGAACTTTGAGCCGGGTCGAGATCCGGGCGCCTGCCCGGGGATCCGATGCGCCGATCACGCGTCGCAGAACACAGACGAATACTCCTGGCAATGGACGACGAAGGCCAGAGGCGTCCCCGCCTGTTCCGACTCGTATGGCGGTGGAGAGATTCGGGTACAATGGGCACGGGTCCGTGGATGCATCGGGGCGATGTGGTCGAGGGCTGGCTGCAGAGCCTGACCCAGCGCTGGGGCGAACGGGTCGAGCACTGGATCGAGACGGAATCAGGCGACCCTCTGGCCCTGCGCAACAATCGCCCGGACGAGCGGTCGGCCAACGCCCGTGAGCAGGGCCCGCAGGAAACACCGCGCGCACTCCAGTCGTAGATCGATACACGACAATCGGCCAGCAGGAAGCCCCCGCGATGGCAGTCGCGGTGTATTCGTGCGTGGTGGATCCGCGGGCTCTGCGTGGCGGCTGGAGGTTTGATGGCATCGATTCCGATCGTGGCGACCGTTGCACTGGCAAGTCTGGCCACGGTTCAGGAGTTGCACGGCGCAGTCGCGCAGGCGGATGCGTACCTGGATGTGTGGGCGAGCGAGCTGGTCGAGCGCGGGCGTGAGCGGCGCACGCGTGTGGACCAGTCGATCGATCGTTATACGACGCGGGTCGAGGAGCGGATCTCGGCAGGACTGCGCACACTCGGTCGCGAGCGACTGATCTACCGTCGCGAAACGGTGGGCGACGTCGACTGGCGACGCGACGGCACCGTGCGCATCGAGATGCTGGGTGCGCGCGAAGTGATCCCGCCGGTGCTGTCACGCGCGCAGATACCGGAAGAACTCGACAGCTTCATGCCGCGGCTGGCCTTCGATCCGGCCGAGAGCGACGTCTTCATCCGATTCGACACCACGTTCCTGCGCCATCCGCTGGCACCGGGTTCCGAAGAACACTACCGGTTCCGCTCGGGTGACACGGCGACGATCCGGTTGCCGGATGGTCGTACGGTGCGGTTGTTCGAGCTGGTCGTGATTCCGCGTCATGACGATTTCCACCTGCTGTCCGGCTCGTTCTGGCTGGACGCGGATACATACGGCGTCGTGCGTGCGGTGTTCCGGCCGGCCCGGCCGTGGGATTTCGATCGGGACTCGGACGACGATGATGATGATGACGTGCCCGGATTCATCAAACCGATCCGTGGTGAGATCCGCTACGTCACAGTGGAATACGGGCTGTGGGAGCTGCGCTGGTGGCTGCCGCGCGTGATCGCCGCCGAGGGCGTGCTGCAGGTCTCGTTCATGAGCATGCCCATGCGCTACGAGCGGCGCTACGGCAATTACACGGTGGAAGGCGACACGACACGTCCGTTGCTGGCCGCAGACAGTGTGAAACCGATGCGGCCGTGCCGTGCGACCATCAATGTCGTCATCACGAACAGCCCGTCAGACAGTGCGCGCGCGCGGCGCAGGGCGGAACGTATTCGGGCGCGCGAAGAGGCGAGGGCTGCAGGGGAGCGCTGTCGTGACCGCTACCAGGTGATCGTGCCGGATGACGTGCAGTCATTGCTGACCAGTGAGCTGCTGCCGGCCGACGTGTACGCGTCCGGTGTCGAGCTGCTGACGGAAACCGAGCTGGCCGAGTTGAAGAGTCAGGTCGACGACCTGGTCGAGGCGCCGTGGCAGCTGCGGCCGCCGACGTTCGCATGGGGTATGGGCGCCGCGAATCTGCTGCGCTACAACCGCATCGAAGCACTGTCGATCGGAGCGCGCACGGAAATCGACCTCGGGCGGATGCGTGTGGAGGCGAACGCTCGCATCGGCGTCGCCGATCTGGAGCCGAATGTCACACTCGACATGCTGCGCGAGACAGCGGGCTCCGTGCTCCGGCTCGGTGGGTACCGCCGGTTGGCCGCGGCCAATCCGGAAGCCCGGCCGCTCGGCTTCGGCAATTCGGTCAACGCGCTGCTCTTCGGTCGCGATGACGGCGAGTATTTCCGGGCATGGGGTGTCGAGCTCGGTGTGCAGCCCGGCCGTGCCGAGTCACAGCGCTACGACCTGCGACTGTACGCCGAACGGCAGTCGGCGGCCTCGGCGGAAACCGACTTCAGTGTTCGCCATCTGCTGGATGGCGATCACGCTTTCCGGCCGAACATCGAGGCGGCTCGCGCGGACCAGGCGGGCGCTGCCATTGGGTTGCGCACATCGCACGGACTGGACCCGCGCGGATTCCGCTGGGGCGGTGAGGTGCGTACGACGGCGGAGACCGGCACGTTCGACTTCGTGCGTCCGGACCTCACGTTGCGTACGTCCATTCCGCTCGGCCCGCTCGCACTCGCACTCGAGGCCGGTGCCGGCACGTCGCTCGGTGATCCACCGATCCAGAGCGAGTGGTTTCTCGGCGGGCCTGCCAGACTGCGTGGCTACGATGGCGGGATCGTGCACGGGCCCGCGTACTGGCGCGGCCGGATCGAGCTGTCCGGCAGCCGGCCGGGTGCACGGCTCACGCTCTTCTCCGATGCGGGATGGGCCGGTCAGCGCGCCGCTTTCGGTACCCGCGATGCCCTGCTTTCCGCCGGCATCGGTGGCAGCTTCCTGGATGGACTCATCCGCTTCGATCTGGCGCGCGGGCTGCGCTCACCACGCAACTGGCGGCTCGACCTGTACCTGAGTCGCGGACTCTGAGCGCCGCGAACACACGTGTCAGCATCTGCGTGTCAGGGTGCGCTGATCGTACCGACCAGGAAGGGTGCGCTGGTCGGCTGCGGCGAGCCACCGGCCGGCTCTTCCGTCACCGCCGCGATCTGGAACTCGAGCGCCGGGTCGATCGGCAGACTGACCGTCGCCGTGCCGCCCGCCGTCGTGTTGAACAGACCGAGGCTGACCGGCGTGCCGTCCGCAATGCCCCACAGCTGATAGGTCCGTCCCGCGGCCGCCGGGTCGAGGTCGAATGCGGCAATCACGACACGACCGCGATTGCGATTCCAGTAAACGCGGGCCGATGGCGGCTGCTGGCCCCGGGCCGCCAGCCGGGTCGTCGCAACATCCGCTGCCAGCACTGCCGCCAGCAATGAATCCCGCTGTGCGAGATCGGCGCGCACCTCGGCCAGCTGCGCTTCCCGCGACGACGCATCCGCTGTCAGCTCGGCCAGCCGTTGCTCGAGATCGCTGCGCACATCACGCTCGCTCAGCCAGGCCGCTGCCGAGATCAGTGCAGCACCGATGCCGGCCGCGGCGAGCCAGCGCCATGGTGTCGTGCGCGGCGACCGTGCCGGTGCGGCCACGATCGGATCCGGCAAGGGTGTGGCCGGTCGCGTGCCGATCGGCCGGACGCGGCGCGCATCTTCGACGATGCGCGCGCGCAGGCCGGCTGGCGGCTCGCGCGCTGGCGCCACAGTGGCGAGACCGGCAGCAACCGCACGATAGGACTCGACGTCTGCGCGGCACGTGGCGCAGTCTGCGAGGTGCGCCTCGAAGGCCGCACGCTCTTCCGCATCCAGCGCATCCAGCGCGAAGGAGGCCGCGTGCCCCGTCCACGGATGCGAATCGGTCTGCCCGCTCATCCGGCCGCCGCGTGCAAGGCGAGCGTACCGCGCAGCTTCTCCATGCCGGACCGGATGCGCGTCTTCACGGTGCCCAGCGGTTCGTTCAATTCTTCGGCAATCTCGCTGTGCGAGAGTCCGCCGAAGAAGGCGAGCTCAATGACCTGCCTCTGTGCTGCGGGCAGCAGAGCGAGTGCGGCGGCGACGCGCGCCCGCAATTCGCCACGCTCCGCGCCAATGTCCGGTTCCTCGGGCGAGGAGGGCCGGGCGACATCGACGCCTTCGAGCACACTGATCCGATCGACCAGTGCACCACGCCGGCGCCGCGCGCGCAGGCGGTCCAGCGCGCGCGTCCGCACGATCATCGTCAGCCAGCCCGCGACACTCGAGCGCGCCGGATCGAAACCCGGCGCCGACGTCCACACCTGCATGAACGCGTCCGCCACCGCCTCCTCCGCTTCGCCGCCGTCATTCAGGATGCCGAACGCCAGCGAATACGCGAGCCGCCCGTGCCGGTCGTACAGCTCCGCCAGTGCGCCATCGTCGCCCGCAGCCATGCGGGGAATGAGTGAGCCGTCCGGATCGGGTGTTCGCACGAAGCTCTTCGGGTGCTGGATGGTAGTCGGGTCGGATGATGCGGGGTGGGTCCGCGTTGGGCAAGGATTCGGATGGAACGGGATGGAACGGATGGAACGGATGGAACGCCGTTCAGAAAACCATTCTCATCCCCACGCTCAACGCCCGTGGCGCACCGGGCGTGAAATGCAGCTCCGTGACCGGCATGAACTCGTTGCGCAGGCGGGATGTGGTTGCGAACTGGGCTTCGTTCCAGGTGGTGTCGAAGATGTTGTCGAGTGTCGCAACGAGTTCGGCGCGGCCGATCCTGTGTGCGCCGAACAGCTCCCAGACCGAATAGCCGAGTGCACGCACGTCGCCCGATTCATCGGCGGGTCGCGAGCCGATTCCGCGCCAGCGTACACCGCCACGCCATGTGTCACGTTCAGCGGTGAGACCGCCGGTGGTCGTTACGCGTGGTGCGAGTGGAATGCGGTCTTCACCGGCAGGCGTATCGAGGAACCGGCCACGCGCGACATTGAGGTCGGCATCGGCCCAGAGCCAGGGTGCCAGTGCGAAGCGGATCGATGCATCGATACCGGTTCGGCGCGTCCGGCCGCTCGCCTCCGTCGTGCCCTCGTCACCAACCCAGACCAGCTCGCTCTGCAGGTCGAGACGCCAGAGCGCGAGCGACGCGCTGCCCCGAGACCACGTGGTCCGGGCACCCGCTTCGGCACCGGCCGCGCGCGGCAGCACACGCAGCGAGTCACCGGCCAGTGCGACTGCGCGCGCATCATTGGAGTGGAAGCCGAGCCCGGCATTGGCGAAGAGCGTCGTGCCACGAGCCACGTCGAAGGCAAGACTCGCCTTGGGACTCAGCTGCACGTGCCATGCTGCAGCGGGCGGCAGATTGGCGCGGTAGTCGGTCACGTCGAAACGGAACCCATCGGCGCGCAGTCCGAGCCGCAGCCGCACGCGGCTCGCGACGCCGGTCTCGCGCTCGATCCAGCCGTACAGGTGATCCTGGACGATACGCGCATCGACGCGCGTGCCCAGTCTGCGACGTTCATGCTGATCGTGCAGCGCGATGGCGGCGCGATCGCTGCGCAAACCGGCGCCGGCGTGCGTGCGTCCGTCGCGGCCCAGCAGCCGGCCCGTCTGCGCCCCGCGCAGCTGCAGCCCGGCGAGCACGCGGCCATCCACCTGTTGGATGCCGTCACCATCCGCGGGATCGTCAAGGAAGAAGGTGAAATTGGAGAACAGGTCGAAGTCGTTGCGGACGGCGAACGCACGGATGGCCCACGACCGATCGGCAGTACCGCCAGCCAGCGCGACGCTCGCCTCGTAGCGCGATGTCTCACCACCTTCCGTGGCATCAATGGCGCCGAAGCGGCCGATCGTGCCGCTCGCGATGGCGCGCTCCGGCACCTGGCCGGAGGCATCCCAGGACGCGGCAAAGCCGGAGAGCGTGCCGGTCAGACGCGCACCGGCGAGCATCGTCGTCGCCTTCAGCAGGAAGTTGCCGCGACGGTGATCCTGCGGTGCATCGAACGGGCCGCGTGTGCCGAGTCCGGAAAGGGCGAGGTAGCCGCCCGTTGTCGTGGCATCGCCACCGAAGGGCAGTGCAGCATGCAGGTGCACGGTCTCGAAGCTGCCGGCGCGCACACCCACGCTGCGCTCGAGCCGGTCAACGGTCTCGAACGTGACGCTGCCGGCCGTCGCGAAATCGCCATCTTCCGCTGCGTACGGACCCTTGCGCACGATCACGCTCTGCACCACCTCCGGCATCAGGAAATGCAGGTCGGCATAACCCTGGCCGTGTGCGTGCGACACCACGTTGACCGGCGTGCCATCGACGGACAGAGCGACATCGGTCCCATGATCCGCATCGAAGCCGCGCAGGAAGATCTGTTCCGCCTTGCCGCCGCCCGCATGCTGCGCGATCACCAGTCCGGGAGCGAGGCGCAGCAGCTCCTGCGACGATTCGCGCGGCCGCAGCCGCACGTCGGCCTGCCGTGCGACACGCGACGATGCTGCGTCATACGGCCGATCGGTCGCAACCACGAGCGCGTCAATGCGCAGGATGCCCGGCTGCAGCACCACGCGCGCAGCCTCGCCAGGCGTCACGACCACCGTGTCGGTGACGTGGCCGAAACGGGTGAACACGAGCCGCTGTTGCGGCGCGCCGGCCACGAAGCTGAAGCGCCCGTTCGCGTCCGTCAGCGCGCGCACGCGATCGCTCTCGCCGAGCAGTGTGATCGCGACATCGGACAATGCGCGACCGGTGCCTGCTTCCACCACCGTGCCGCGATAGAGGGGCGATTCCTGCGCCGTGGCGGGAACCGTTGCGGTCAACGTGAGCAGAGCATACAGCAGAGACCGGCGAGGCATGGACCCGTCCTCCTGGAAGTCGGTGCACGGACGATCGGTTCGACCGTGGTACGACCGGGACGGGACGTATGGATTGGATCGGGATTTCAGCCGTTCGGCAGGGCCTTCACGAGGACCACCGTCACGTTGTCGCTTCCGCCGCTCGCCTTTGCCATGGCGACGAGCCGTTCCGCCAGCTGCTGCAATGGCTCCTCGCGTTGCAGCGTCGACTCGATCTCCGCGTCGCTCACCATAGCGGTCAGGCCATCGGAACACAGAAGGAAGATGTCGCCCGGCTCGATGTCGAGCGCGAACACGTCCGGCATCAGCCGTTCTTCGGTGCCGAGCACACGCGTCAGAATGCTGGCGTAGGGGTGGCTGCGCGCCTGTTCCGGCGTGAGCACGCCGGCATCGACCCGTTCCTGGACCCAGGTGTGATCGCGTGTGAGCTGCTCGAGGCGGCCGCCTCGCGCACGGTAGACACGCGAATCACCGACGTGCACAATGACGCCCCGGCTGTTCCCGCTGTTGCCCGAGAGCACGCTGAGTGTGGTGCCCATGCCGCGCTTCTCCGGCTCCGCGCGGCCTTTGCGCCGGATCTCCCGGTTCGCCAGCGTGAACGCGCGCACCAGCGGATCCGCCGCATTCGCGCGCGGTTTCCGGCCCGCGGCCGCTTCGCGGGCGACGGCATCAACGGCGATCCGGCTCGCGACTTCGCCCGCAGCATGGCCGCCCATGCCGTCCGCCACAGCGAACAACGCAATGCCGATGTCGTCCAGCAGCGCGTCTTCGTTGTTCGGTCGGTGCAGACCGCGGTCAGTGATCGAAGCGGATTCCCAGCGCATCCGGTTGTTCATTTCAGCGGCAGGGCAGGGCGAATCCCGTGCCGCTCCCGTGCATCCCCGTTGAGTCCCACCTGCCCCTCAGCCGATATTGGTGCATGAACTCCGCGCGAATCCGATGGACCGCAGTGGCCGGCCTGTGGCTCGCCGGCCTCACTGCGTGCCGCATGCCCGGCACAGGCGAAAGCACCGTACCGCCCACAACGTTCCCCGTCGAGATCGCGTCGGGGACCGCTGTCGGCGTTACGCTGGTGCTGCTCCAGGCCCAGCTCGATTCCGCGCTCGCGGCCGGACTCGATGGAGCCGGGCCCGCTCACCTGGTTCGTGCCGAGGCCATTTCGGATCGTCTTCTCGAAACGCGTTTGCCCTTCGCATGGATAAGCGCGGAATCCTATAGCGTGGAGGCCAGACTCCGGCAGATCCAGACCCAGGCCGACCGCATTGTGGCGTTGCGGGTCGGCGGCGCACGCCGCGAGGATGTCACCTCCGAGATCCAGCAGCTCCGTGATGCCGTCGCCGGCCTGCGCCGCGACCTCGGCGCCAGCGGCGGCGCTGCACCAACACCTGTCCAACAGCTTCTCTCCACACTGGATACGACCCGCAGGCGGTAAGCCACCGGCCGTCCCTGCCAAGTCGTCCGCGATCCGCTCCGCCGGCTCCCCGTTGCGGACCCTGGCCCGCCGGACAGGCCGGTCCCGAGCCCCCGACGCAAGGTCGGGGAACCCGCCGTCACCCGTCCGGCTTCGTTGTTGCACAGTGTTCCGGACAGCCCGAAATCGCTCGCCCGGACGGCGCCCCGGCAGGTCTGAGAATGGCCCCGATCCACATGGGTTGGACCGCGGAACACTCATTCTGCCGGGGGGTTACAGGTGCGAGCGCCGGCGGGCCCTTTGCCCTGCGGGCGCTCGCTGACAAAGAGGAAACATGAGTGCGCACGAGAGTCACGCGGAGCGTCGCACCGCGAGCCGAGATAGAGGGGATCCACAGATGATCGCCATTGCTGATGCGCGCAAGCGCCGTCGCCGGAGTGGCCGGCTGGAGGCCATTCTCGATGCGCCCGAGGAGCGGTCCGCGCTGGACCAGTACCTGCGTGACGTCAGCCGCCACGAGCTGCTGACGGCCGAGCAGGAGATCGCGCTCGGTCGCCTCGCGCGCGAGGGTGATGAAGACGCCATTCAGCGACTGGTCCGCGCCAACCTGCGATTCGTGATCAGCGTGGCGAAGAAATACCAGAACCGCGGTGTCAGCCTGATCGACCTGATCCAGGAAGGCAACGTCGGCCTGGTCACGGCGGCGCGGAAGTTCGACATCGACCAGGGCGTCAAATTCATCTCGTACGCCGTATGGTGGATCCGCCAGGCGATTCTGGCGGCGCTCGCCAATCAGGGTCGCGCCGTACGCGTGCCGCTGAACCGGGCGAGCGATCTCGCGCGCATCTTCCGCGAGCGGGAGCGGCTCAAGCAGGAGTTGGGGCGCGAACCCAGCATCGGTGAAGTCGCGGAAGCGGCACTGCTCACGCCCGAAGTCGTGACGTCGCTGCAGACGCTCAATGCAGCCGAGATCCGGCTCGATGCACCGATCGGCGACAGTGAGGACAGCCAGCTCGTCGAACGGTTCATGTTCGAGGAAGCGGAGCGGCCCGAAGAACAGGTCGAAGAGCGACTGCTCGCCGAGCACATCGAGCGTGCACTCGATACGCTCACACCGCGCGATGCCCGCGTCGTGCGGCTCTACTTCGGTCTGGACGGCGGGCGCGAGCACACGCTCGAAGAGATCGGCAACATGCTCGGCGTAACGCGCGAACGCGTGCGCCAGCTGCGTGACCGCGCGCTCAAGCGACTGCGCGAAGGTGAGCTGGGTACAGCGCTCGAGTCCTTCGCCGCCTGACCCACGGCCCCGTGAGTGAGTCCGGTCCCCGTCCCGCGGGGACCGTGCTCCGGGCCGGCGGCGGTACCTACGACGTATCCCTCGACGACGGCTCGACCGTCGAAGCCTCGATCCGCGGCCGACTCAAGCTGCAAGCCCGCACGGGCGATCGCGTCGTGGCCGGCGACCGCGTCCGCATTGCACATCATGACGATGGTGCGCACACCATCGAGTCCGTCGAACCGCGCCGCTCCCAGCTCGCGCGACGTGCACCGGGCCGTGGCGCGGGCCGCGCTCGCATCATCGTCGCCAACGTGGATCAGGTCGTCATTGTGTTCGCCGCGGCACATCCCGAGCCTCACCTGCGCATGCTCGACCGCTTCCTCGTCCTTGCCGAAGCCAACGATCTGCCCGCACGCATTGTCGTGAACAAGACGGATCTCGTGGCGCCGGGCGCGATCGACGCCGGCTGGGCGCCCTACCGTGACGCCGGCTATTCCGTGCTGGGCACGAGCGTTGTGGAGCAGCGCGGTCTGCACGAGCTGCGCGAACAGCTGTGTACACGTGAGAGCGTGCTGGCCGGCCCATCCGGCGTCGGCAAGTCGTCGCTGCTCAATGCCATCGAGCCGGGCCTCGGTCTCCGCATCGGCGACGTCAGCGCAGCCGTCGGCAAGGGTCGCCACACCACGGTGACGGCGCAGCTCGTGCCACTCGGCTGCGGCGGTTTCGTCGTCGACACGCCCGGTCTCCGCGAGCTGGGTCTCTGGGGTGTCGACGACGATGCACTGCCCACGCTCTTCCCCGAATTCCGCGCGCTCGCCGATCAGTGTCGCTTCCGCAATGATTGCTCGCACGTGCACGAGCCGGACTGCGCCGTGCGCGCAGCCGTCGCGCGCGGCGCCATCGCCCGCGCACGCTACGACAGCTACCTCGCCATGCGCGAGCATTGACCTCGGCCCTCTGCGGCCGGCCAGCAACCGAACCGTATACGGCTGAGCGAATGCGCTTTTCGCTCAGCCGGCATGCGACTCACCAGCCAGCGCGATCACGATCCGTTTTCGATTCGAGGCAAGCCGTGCTCCATTGTCGGGCCAACGGTCTCATTGCGGTACCATCCCATGTCCGGTCCGATCGCCGTAACGGATCGTGTAACAACCAGTTGGCAGATTGTGCGGTGCTGGCCCGGTTGATGCCTGTCGCAATCGGTGAGGACCCACATCCGAGCAGCGGCGAGGAGGCCGACCGTGCAGAAGAAGGAAAGCTCCAACCGGAAGAAGGTTGCGAAGTCGTCGCGCAAGCTGCGAATCGACAGGAAAGTGCTGCGTGACCTCGCGCCGGGCGCCAGCGCAGCAAACGATGCGAAGGGCGGGGTTCTGTCGGGCGGTGGCCGGCCCAGCAAGGCTGCCACGACCCAAACGTACTTCTGCCAGATGACCACCGCGTGATGGCTGGCTGAAACAGCAGTGACGTCCGCCGCGTGACGTGTGCGACGGACCTGGCCGGCGGACTCTGTTCTGCATGGCCACGAACGGGTCGTGCAGGCCCGGAAAAGACATGAGCGGTGACCCGGCGCCCGGATCGGCCTGCTCAACGTCGCACTGCCGAGCGGCTGGAGCGGTGGCCGGGTCGACACATTCGCCATGGCGAAGGGCCGGGGGGAGCGCGTGGCGTGTTTCCTGGAGCTATCGGCCAGGTCGGCGGATCCACGCAAGCCGCCGCGGGCCACACGACCACCGACATCGGGTGAGCCGGCGGCAGGGACAGACCACCAGCGCCGAGCGTTGCGGCCTCATGAACGGGCAGCGGGCTGTGAAACTGGCAAATCACGGCCCTGCATTGCACTATTCCGATGACAGCCCGCGCAGACGGCTGCGCGACGGTCGTGAACGGAGCACTGCGAGGCCGGGATTCCGGAGCAGGAGAAGAGTCGCGCGTACAGAGGAGCAGCCGGTGTCGCCGGCGTGGCGGCACTGCTCATTCTGCTCTGGCTGCTCGCACCGCGCGCGGTGCCTGCGGCAGGCGAGCACATCGGCCTGTTCAGTCTGCTGCCCGCGGCCGTCACGCTGGGGCTCGTCTTCATCACGCGTGATGTCATCACCTCGCTCTTCCTCGGCGTAATCACGGGCGGCGTCGTCGCCGGCGCCAACGTGATCACGCAGTTCTTCCTGCCCGCCATCGGCTCGTCCAATTTCGCCACCATTCTGCTGGTGTATCTCTGGGCGCTGGGCGGCCTGATCGGGCTGTGGACGCGCACGGGCGGCGCGCGCATCTTCGCAGAGCGCGCCGGGCATACCATCGTGCGAGGCCCGCGCACCGCGAAGTTCTTCGCCTGGCTGGTCGGCATCATCTTCCACCAGGGTGGCACGATCTCGACAATCCTCGCCGGAACGACCGTGCGGCCGGTCACCGACGAACAGCGCATTTCGAAGGAGGAAGTCACCTACATCGTCGACTCGACCGCATCACCGGTTGCCACGATTCTGCCATTCAATGCCTGGCCGCTCTACGTGGCCGGTCTCATCATCGGCACGACGCCGCTGTTCGAGACGGAGACCGCCGCCGTCAATTTCTTCTTCCAGTCGATCCCCTTCAATTTCTACGGCATCTTTGCCGTACTGTCTACACTGCTGTTCGCATTCGACCGGCTGCCGTGGGTGGGCGGTCGCATGAAGCGGGCCATTGAACGGGCGCGCACGACAGGTCAGCTGAACGCGCCCACGGCACAGCCGCTGGCCGCGCGCGAGCTGACCCAGCTCGATGTGCCGGAGGATTATCCAGGCGGCATCGACGACTTCCTCGTACCCATGCTCACACTGCTCGGCATCGCTATTGTGCCGTATTTCTTCACCGGCAGCGTGCGTATTGCGGAAGCGTTCGGTCTGGCCGTGCTCGTCGCCATCGTGCTCGCGCTGGTGAAGGGCATGCCGCTCAGGGTGGCCGTGGCAGGGTTCGTCGACGGCTGCAAGGGCGTCACGGTCGGCGCCATCATACTGGCGCTTGCGGTCACGCTGGGTGAGGTCTCCCGCTCGCTGGGCACTGCAGCATTCCTCGTCGAGACGACGACGCACCTCATCCTGCCCGCCGCGCTGCCGGCCATCTTCATGGCGATCTGCATGGCCGTCGCGTTCTCCATCGGTTCGTCGTGGGGCACCTACGCGGTGGTTTTCCCGCTGGCCATGCCGCTCGCGTTCGCAGTGAATCCGGATCCGCTCTACATCTCGCTGTGCTTCGGTGCGGTGCTGGGTGGCGCCGTGTTCGGTGACCAGTGCTCGCCGATTTCCGATACGACGATTCTCTCCGCGCTCGCCTGCGGTGGCGACATCATGGACCACGTCATGACGCAGCTGCCGCTGGCACTCGCCGCGGCCGGCCTGGGTGCCGTCGTCGCGACCATCGTTGCGATCGTGATCTGAAGCGCTTACGCGGACCGGCGCATGACCTGGGCACTCGCCTCGAGCGGTGGCAAGGACTCGACGCTCGCGCTGGATCGCGCGCTGCGCCAGGGTCATCACATCCGCTGGCTGCTCAACTTCTTCGATGCGGCGACGGCGCGCGTCCGCTTCCACGGTGTTCGCGCTGCGCTCATTGCGCAGCAGGCGGACCGGCTCGGCCTCGACCTCGTCCAGTCCGGCACGTCGCCGACGAACTTCGAGGATGTCTATCTGCAGGCACTCGATCGCATGGTCGACCTGGGTGCGCAGGGTATCATCTACGGCAACATCCATCTCGCGGATGTACGCGCGTGGTACGAAGAGCGCACCACGTCCAGAGGCCTGCAGCATCTCGAGCCGCTCTGGGGCGAAACGCCAGCGGCCGTGGTCGCGGAAGTGATCGCGCGCGGGTATCGTGCCCGGCTCACCAGCGTGGACCTGCGCATGGGCGACCGCGCCTGGCTGGGCGAGGAGCTGGATGCGCAGCTTGCTGCGCGCGTGAGCGCCCGCGCAAATACCGACGTCGCGGGCGAGCGCGGCGAGTACCACACGTTCGTGTTCGACGGCCCGTTGTTCCGTTCACCGATCGATGTCGTGACCGGTGCAGTACGTGAGACCGAGGGCCACGTGGTCATCGATCTGCTCGATGCCGGCGACCGGGGCGGGTCGATGACGGGGCGAATCGTCGCCCCGTCATTGCATTCACGTCACAGTCCGATTCCGGCGCGCAGGCCGATGTAGACGTTGCGCGGCAGGGCGGGGAAGTTGGCGATCTCGGTGTAGCGCTGGTCGAACAGATTGTCGATGCGGACGAGCAGATCGAGATCGGGGCCCGCACCACCACGCAGCAGCGCGTAGCCGCCATTCACATCGACGGTCGTGTATGCGGGCAGGACGACGCGGATGCCGGCGAACTCGACCGGATCGGAGAAGTCGAGATCATCACGGCGTCCTACCCGTGTGATTGCTGCAGTCATGTTCCAGCGAGCAGCGGTCCAGCCTGCGCGGAGCGCGGCGCGCTGTTTCGGCCGGCGCAGCAGGGGCCGGCCTTCGAGGAAGGCGCGGTCGCCACCGAATCCGGCGTCGAGGACCTTCGTCTCGAGGTGTTCCCATGATGCAGCGACATGCAGCCCCGATGGATCCGACCAGCGTGCGGCGACTTCGATCCCGGACGCCTCCGCCGCCGCAATATTGAAATAGTTCGGGTCCTGCGGAGCCGGCGGTGAGCCCGTGTACTGGATCAGGTTGTCAAAATCCTGCGTGAATGCGGTTGCGGCGAGTGTCAGCCGGCCATTGACGAGCGTCTGTTCGGCACCAACTTCGGCATTGCGGGAACGCTCCGGCTCGAGCGCCGGATTGCCGCGGGCGAAGCCACTCGCGTAGTTCTCGAAGAACGTCGGCTCCTTGAAACCGGTTCCTGCGGCGGCGCGCAGGATGAGGCCGCCGGTGTGCCAGTTCACGCCGGCGCGCCACGTCCGGAACGTGCCGAAGCGGTCATTGCCATCGAGACGGCCGCCGGCGGTAACCGTGAAATCGGCGGCATGTGCAACGGTCTGGGCATAGAACGCCCGGCTCGTCCGCTCGTTGTCGCTGGCATCCTCGAATGGTCCGAACGAACTTTCGCTGCGGATCGTGCTGCGGGCCCGCTGCCGTTCGGCCTCGCCGCCCACCGTGATGACCACGATGGATGACGGGCGCAGGTCGAAACGCACGTCCGCCGCGCGGCGGCTGACAGCATCGGTGCTGTAGAACGCGAAGCTGCCCAGTGTGTCCGCCGGACCATCGGGTGCGTCCTCCGTGCGGTAATCGCCCGTGCTCGAGCTGAGCGACAGGTGCGCCTCGATCACGGCGGAGATCACGCGACTGGCCTCCAGCCCGAGCGAAAGATTATCGCTCGACCGGAACTGGTTCGCGTCGACCAGTGCGCCCGCACCGTTCGTCGGGTAGTGGAATACGCCGTCGGTCCAGCGCAGGCTCAGTGCGGCCGCGGTCCGTTCATCCGGGCGCACTCCCATCCGGCCGCTCACCGTCGTGCTGGTGTTGTCGTTGTTGAACGCGTACGCGCCATCGGTCGCGTGGCGGGCGGCGTTGATCGCGTATTCCGTGCGCGTGCCGCCACCACTGACCGTGCCGCTGCCGTTGAACGAGGCGGAACCGCCATCCGCCTGCTCGCCGACGCGCGAACCGCGGCCGGCGCCCGCCGTCACTTCGACGCGCGGTGCACCGCGGCCACGCCGGGTGAAGATCTGCACGGCACCGGTCACCGCATCGGAGCCCCAGACCACGCTGACCGGGCCGCGCACGATCTCGATCCGCTCGATGTCGTCGGTCGTGAAGTGCCCGATGTTGAACGTGCCGCCGGGATCGTTGACCTGCACACCGTCGACCAGCACCTGGATATAGTCGGATTCGCCGCCGCGTGCGAACAGCGATGTCAGCGCACCGGTCGATCCACTGCGCACCACGGCAAGGCCCGGCACTTCGCGCAGTGCATCGGCGACGAAGCGCACGCCGCGCGCACGCAGCTCGGCGCCGCGCAGCACGGTCACTGCAGCGGGTACCGCCGCGCGTGGCAGCGGCAGCCGGGTCGCCGTCACGACCAGCTCACCGAGGCGGAACGTATCGGGTGGTGTCTGCTGTGCAGTCAGTCGTACCGGAGCCGGGGCGAGAGCGGTCACGAAAGCGGCGACGACGATGATGCGGCGGTCCATGGTGCTGTTCCTTCCTGTTCGGTCAGGGTTCGTTCAGCGGTTCGACGCGTTGTCGGGCCGTGCCTCGGGATCCTGATCGGTGAGCGGTGCAATCTGCGGTGCGCCCACGTCATGGCCGGGACCGGGATGCGGAAAGACACGCACCGGCCAGCCGTAGACGCGTTCAATGATGTCGCGCGTCAGCACATCTCGCGCCTCGCCGCCGGCAACGACACGGCCGCGGTCGAGCAGCAGCAGCTCGTTCGCATAGCGGGCTGCGAGATTGAGATGGTGGGTGACCAGCACGATGGTCGTGCCGTCCTTGCGGCTGAGTCCGGCGAGCAGCTCGAAGATCGCCATCTCGTGCGCTATGTCGAGCAGCGCGGTCGGTTCATCCAGCACCAGCGTAACGGGTTCCTGCGCCAGTGCGCGGGCCATGCGTGCGCGCTGCCGCTCGCCGCCCGACAGCCGGTCCACCGGCCGCGACGCGAACTCGCTCACGGCACAGCGCTCCATGGCGACTTCGATGGCCATGTCATCGGCGCGGCTGGAACGGCGCCACGGACCGAGGTGCGGGTAACGTCCCATGGAGACCAGCTCGCGCACGGTGATCGGGAATGGCATTTCCTCCGACTGTGCGACAACGCCGATGCGACGCGCCAGATCGCGCCGTGACCACTGCGCCAGCTCGCGGCCTTCGTATTTCACATGACCGGATTCCGGGTGCAGCACGCCGAGCAGCAGGCGCAGCAGCGTCGACTTGCCGGAGCCATTGGGTCCGATGATGGCGAACAGTGAGCCCGATCCGACGGACACGGTCGCACCATCGATGGCCGGCCGTTGCGCGCCGCGGTAGCTGAAGCGGACGGCGCTGACATCGAAGGCCGCACCCGGCGCGGCCGCGGTCGGCGCGTCGCTCATCGCAGACTGCGGGCGAGCAGGAACACGAACAGCGGCACACCGACCAGCGCAGTGATGACGCCCACCGGCAACTCGGCGGGCGACGCGAGCGTGCGCGCTGCAGTGTCCGTGAGCAGGAGAAACGCGCCGCCGGCGAGGAAACAGCCGGGCAGCAGGAAGCGGTGGTCGCCGCCCCAGATGAGTCGCAGTGCGTGCGGCACGATGAGTCCGATGAAGCCGATGACGCCGCATACGGCGACGGACGCAGCGACAATGAGCGATGCGACGACGTAGGCGATGGCCTTGACGCGCTCGACCGGCACACCGAGGTAGTTCGCCGTGTCGTCGCCCAGTGCGAGGAGGTTGAAGGCACGTGCGAGTGCAATGAGGATCACGGCCATGGGCACGATGTAGAGCGCGACCAGCCCGGTCGCCGGCCAGCTGGCGGTCGCCATGCTGCCCATCATCCAGAATACTGCGGAACGGAAGCTCTCGATGTCCGCGTACGTCAGCAGCAGCAGGATGACCGCATTGAAGAACGCGCCCAGCACGACACCGGCGAGCAGCAGAACACGCGTGTCGAACCCGCGACCGACACGCACGGCGATCCAGAAGACGAGGCCGATCGTGCCGATGGCGCCGGCGAAGGCGGTCAGCGGCAGGCCCCAGGACGCCGCCGCCATCCCCGTGACGATTCCGAGCACGGCACCGACGGCCGCGCCGCCGGATACACCGAGCACGTACGGTTCGGCGAGCGGATTGCGCAGCAATGCCTGGAATGCGGCGCCGCTGGCTGCGAGTCCGCCGCCGACGACGATGGCGAGGAGGGTGCGCGGCAGTCGCAGGTCGAGCACGATCGCGCGCGTCGTCGCATCACCGGCACCGGTGAGTGCATCGAAGAGTGCTGCCGCGGTCAGCTCGGCCGGTCCGGATGCCAGACTCACGAGTGCGGCGAACAGCAGTGCGCCCGCAAGAATGGCGAGGCGCCAGGCGTTGGAGTCGCCGATCGTCGGGATCGGCCGGTCGTCCGGCGACGCCAGTGTCCTCAACGTTCCAGCTCCGGATGGATTGCCGTCGCCAGCGCACCGACGGCGAAGACGAGCGATGGGCCCGGCCGGTTGAACAGGTTCGCATCGACGACGCGCACGCGACCTGCCTGCACTGCATCGAGACCACGCCAGCCGGGCCGGCCGCGCAGATCGGAGAGCACGTGATCGCGGGTCCGGTCCGTCGTCGAGACGATCACGACATCCGGCTGGCGTGACAGCACTTCCTCGACGCTGACCGGCGGCCAGAGCGCACCGACATCCGCCATGACATTGTGGCCGCCGGCGATCTCGATCAGCTCGTGCACGAACGTGCCCTGTCCCGCCGCAGTCGGCGGATCCAGGCCGACGAGGTAGATGACGCGGTTGGGTAGCGTTCCCGCCACGGCGGAACGGGTCGCGGCGATGGCCGAATCGAGAACGGCTGTCATCGAATCGGCGCGTACGGTCAGGTCGAGCAGCGCGCCCAGATCACGCACACTCTCGCGCAGCTCCGCGAGCGTTTCCACGCGCGACGTGTATACGGCGATGCCGAGGTCCTCGAGCCGTGTCACGACCGAGCGCGACTGGCGATCCGGCCATGCGATCACCAGATCGGGCTTCTGCTGTGCCAGCCACTCGACGCTCGGGGCCAGTGCCTCACTGATGGTAGGCAGCGCTGCGAGGCGAGGATCGGCGTCGAACTGCGTACGTGCGAGCAGTCGATCCGCGGCATCCAGCGCGAGGATCAGGTCCGTGCGTGCCGGTATCAATGAAATGATGCGTCGGGCAGGCGATTCGAGGCGGACCGGCCGGCCATCATCATCGATGACCTGGACGGCGGCGCGTGCGGGCGAATGCGCAGCGCGATCGGCACAGCCGGCAACCAGCACGCACAGCGCGATGACAACAAAAAACCCGTCCCCGGTCGGGACGGGAAGGATCGGTGTGCGTGCTCGTCGATGAGCCACGTGTGTACCCGAACCCTTCCCTGGCAAGGTTCCTTCGGGTCACGAACGTCGCTCGTCTCCTGGCTCGAGGCAGATCGTCCGCCTTCCCGGACCGCGCGACTCGCAATCCAGTGGCTGATCCTGGACAATCCACACCGGGCTGCACTCGCCCGGGCCTCTTACAGTGGCGGGGCCGCACCGGTCTCACACCGGTTTCCGGACGCGCCGTTCGTGGTCTGACGAACGAAGTGTAATCGTCGGCACTGCACGCGCGCAAGCCGGCGTCGCGCTCACTCAATGCAACGCGGACGTATCCGTTGTGGCTGCCGGCGCCGTTGCCGGTGCGGGCGGTGCCGGTGCAGCGCAGCGGTCGCGCATGAGCCGGCGCCATACGCCATCGCGGCCGGTGCCGACCGCTTCGAACCACCAGTCGCTGGTGCCATAGACGCGCAGCAGCAGCTCGGGTTGATCATCGCGATCCCAGTCGAGACCGTCGACCACGGACGGCGCTGCCTTGCCGCCATTCGCATAATCGCGGTACTCGACGAACACGGTGTCGAATCCCATGCGTGCCGGCAGGCCGACGAAGAAGAGGGAAGCACCGGCATCATCGAGACCGGGTCCGAGCGTGTCACCGATGAGGAACGTGGCAGTGAAGGCGAGGTCCTGGGTGCCGGCGCGGGCGAAGGGACGCAGTTGAGCGAGTGCGCGCTCCCAGTTGCCGGGCAGCGGCGCCCGTCGCGACCGCAGCATCTGATCGGCAAGGATGGGTGCGAGCACACGCATGGTGCGCGTCGGTTCGATCGACTCGACGGTTCGCCGCGGAATCTGCGGCGCCTGCACCTTGGCGAGGGCGAGGAATTCGCGGACGTCGGCGGCGCTCGCACTCAGTTCGAGCAATCCGGTCGCACGAGCGGCAGGACCGCAGGCTGTGGTTTCGACGGCCGCCGCCTGGGCGACGAACGTGCCGGCACGCACGCCGCCACGGAACAGGACGAACTCGGCGCCCTGCCGGAGATGCTCGGCAATGAACGATTCGTGGAAGAAGTTCGGATTGGCGGACGGCCGCAGGGGTACGACCGAATCGCCGGCGATCTCGGCGACAGGCGACAGCCGACCGCCGCCGGCAGTTGCTTCGACGTGATAGAGGATGGGCCCCTCGGGCAGCGGGTCGATGCCCGGTTCCACACCCGGCTCGGGGGGTCCGCTCGCTTTCGCCGGTGGCGGTACGATGGTCACGTCCGCACCGCCCCAGCTCACGTTGTCGCAGCCTGCCAGACTCGCTATGATCAGGCAGCCGGCCAGCGGGGCATGCTTGATGACGACCTCCTCGGGTTCATCCGAACCGAAACGTACAGTCGTACGTAAGCATCGAGCAACGGACCACGCCATGGCGCCCGGAACCGGACCGGAGCGGCCCGGCCGGAAACCGGCGACCGCGAGCGCATGGCATTCGATCCCGCCGAATTCCGCCGAGTTCTGGGACACTGGGTCACGGGCGTGGCCGTCGTCGCAGCCCGCCGTGCCGATGGTGCGCCCTGCGGTCTGACGGCGAATGCCGTGACCGCGCTCTCGCTCGAACCACCGCTCGTGCTCGTCTGTGTCGATCGGGGCGCCGATTCCCACAACTGCATTCGCGACGCCGGCGCGTTCACCATCAATGTGCTGGGCACTGGAACGGCGCCGCTGGCGCGACGATTCGCGGCCCTGGATCGCGCCGACAAGTTCGACGGCATCGTGTGGCACACGGCCGTGACGGGTGCGCCCGTTCTGGCTGGCGCGCTCGCGTGGATCGACTGTCGCGTCGATCAGGTGCTGCCCGGCGGTGATCATACCATCTTCATTGGTGAAGTCGTGGCCGCGGACGCAGCACAGGGTGAGCCGCTGCTCTTCTATCGTGGCGGCTACAGCCGCTTCACTCCATGAGTGCGGGGCGCAGCGTGGGGACGATCGTGCAACCTTTCCTCGTCGGCGGCGCCATTGGCGCGGCGATCGCGGCCGGTCACGCACTGCTTCTCTACACGGGCGGTGGTTTCCTGCGTGCGGCCGGCTTCCTGATGGCGGTCACGTTGGGGTCCATGGCTGCCGGGCTATGGACCGCAGGCGCAAATCGCAGCCGCCCCGCGCCGCGCTCGCGCTGGACCTGGATGATGATCGCGTTCGGCATTGCGGGCATCTTCGCTGCCGCGTGGAACGTCAATGCACCACTGCGCAGTGCGGCGTGGGGCGGTGCACTCGCCGTCCTGATCGTCCTCGCCGAACCCGCCTACACGGCCGGCCTGCTGCTGGGCGGGCTCGGTGAGCGACCGGGCGCACAGGCGCCACTCGCAATTGCCGGTGCGGCCATCGGTGTCGTGCTGGCGGCGACCATCTTCATTCCGCGCGCCGACGCATCCACCGTCTATCTGGGCGCCGCGGCCGCCGTGCTGGTGGCCGGCGTGTTTCCCGCACGCACCCGTGCGGCGCACAATGAGGAAAGGATCACCATGAAGGGGAAGGTCGCGATCATCACCGGGGTGGGTGCGCGCGGCCAGCTGGGCTACGCGATTGCCGACCGGTTCCTGGTGGCCGGCGCCAGCGTCATCGTGAGCGCGCGCGGTGCGACAGTGCAGGCACTGGCCGAAGAACTCGGGCACATGGGTCGGACCGTACAGGGCGTGGCGGCGGATCTCACCTCCGCCAGCGACGTCAGCCGGCTCATCGAGACGGCTCGCGAACGGTTCGGCCGGCTCGATGTGCTGGTCAACGTGGCCGGCGGCCTCTCCGTCATCAAGCCGCTCGCCCAGACGTCGCCCGAAGAATGGCGGCGCGAGATCGAGCGCAATGCGGAAACCGTGCTGCGCGTGAGCAATGCTGCGCTGCCCCTGCTGCGCGAATCGGGCGGCGCCATCATCAACTTCGCATCGCCAGCCGGCCTGCGAGCCGCAAAGAGCCTGGGCGCGTACAGCGCGGCGAAGGCCGCAGTCGTTGCGCTGACGCGCGCCATGGCGCTCGAGGAGAAGGCGCAGCACGTGCGCGTCAATGCGATTGCGCCGGGCACGATCGACACCGAGCAGAATCGCCAGTCGATCGGCGATCCCGCCGATGCCAGGTTTGTCACCCGCGAAGAGATCGCCGACGTCGCGCTGTTCCTGGCATCGGACGCGGCGTCCGGCATTTCCGGCGAGACCGTGCACGTGCTGGGTGAAGGACTGCGGTGATCGTCGCCCACCTCGCGGACCTGCACCTCGGATATCGCGCCTACCACCGGCTGGTGGCCGGCCCCGAAGGCGAAAACGGCCCGCGCTACAATGCGCGTGAGCGCGACGTCTCGCTCGCCTTCCATGCTGCGCTCGACCGCATTATCGAGTTGCGTGCCGATCTCGTCATTGTCGCCGGTGATGTCTTTCACACGGTGCGGCCATCGAATGCCGCAATTGCCGACGCGTTCCGCCAGTTCGCGCGGCTGCATGCAGCACTGCCCGACACGCCGATCGCGATCATTGCAGGCAATCATGATTCGCCGCGCGCACTGGAGACCGGCAGCATTCTGACGCTGCTGCAGGAGATCCCGCACGTGACCGTGGTCGATCGTGAAGCGCGCGTGCTCGAGTATCCTCGCCTGGACACGGCCGTCATGTGTCTGCCGCACAGTGTGCTCGCGGGCGGCTCGCTCGGCGAGATCGAGCCGACCACGGACGCGCGCACCCGGATCCTCGTGATGCACGCCACCGTCCGGGGCGAAGCGGTGGACCGCATGCTCGGCTACGTGAGCGAGTTCGGTGGCGCGCAGATCGACATGTCGGACATCCGCGTCGAGCGGTGGGACTACGTCGCGCTGGGCCACTACCACATCGCGACACAGTGTGCGCCCAACATGTGGTACGCCGGCGCCATCGAGCGCACGTCGACCAACATCTGGATCGAGACGGGCCCCAAGGGTTTCGTGACGTGGGACACGAAGCAGCGGCAGGGCACGTTCCACGTGCTGCCCACGCGACCGATCGCCGAGCTGCCGCGCTTCTCGGCATGGACGAGTCAGGATGGCGGCCGCTACCTCGAGCCATCCTGGATCGACACGCGCATCCGTGACCGTGTCGAGCGCGTGCCCGGCGGCATTGATGGCCGCATCGTTCGTCTGGTCATCGACGACATGCCGCGCGATCTGTTCCGCGATCTCGATCATCGCCGGCTGCGCGAGTATCGCGCACGGGCGCTGCACTTCCATCTGGACGCACGGCGGCCCGTGCGCCGGCCGCTCGTACCGAATGCAGCCATACGACCGGCCCAATCACTCGAGGAAGAGGCGACCGCGTTTCTCGGTGAGGTGTGGCAGCCGTCCTCCGGCGACATCCAGCGGGAACGTCTGGTCAGTCTGGCGCGCATGTACCTCGAGCGTGCAGGCAGCGACGAGGCCGATCCGCTGGTCGACATCGGCGATCCGGACTGACGCAGCATGCGCCTGGTCAGCCTCGATCTCACGAACTTCCGCCAGCATGCCGGAACCGCGATCCGGTTCCGGCCCGGCCTGACGGGCATCATCGGACCGAACGGCTCGGGCAAGAGCACGATCCTCGAAGGCATTGCATGGGCGATCTACGGCAGCTCGGCTGCGCGCGGCACCAACGAGACGATCCGCTTCGCACGTGCCGGCCGGCGCGCGCGTGTCGAAGTCGAGCTGGTCTTCGAGCTGGGCGGCCACGAACATCGTGTCATCCGCACCCTGCACGATGCCGAAGTCTTCATCGACGGAAGCGCCGCTGCAGTCGCCACGGGAATCGCCGGCGCCACGGTGTGGCTCGAATCGCGGCTCGGCATGAACCGCAGCGAGTTCTTCAATACCTACTTCACCGGACAGAAGGAACTGCAGTTCCTGGCCAACATGGGGCCGGCGCAGCGCGCCCGGTTCCTGAACCGGCTGCTCGGCTACGAGCGGCTGCGTCGCGCCCAGGATCATGCGCGCGACCGGCGCAGTGCGATCCGCCACGAGCTGGACGGCCTGCGCACGGGCCAGGCCGACCCGATCGCACTGGAACGCGCCATCGAGACCGCCTCCCAACGACTGGAGGCCGTCAGCCGGGAAGCCGAGACGGCGGAATCCGCGCGCATCGAGGCAGGCACCCGCGTCGTCGCCATCCAGCCCGTCTGGACCGAAGCACAGAAGCGCCGTGACCGCGCCCGCGACTACACACATGCGACGCGCGCCGCCGAACAGGAGCTGGATAGCGCCACCCGTGACCGCGACCGGACCGACCGCGAGCTGCAGGCGATCGCCGAAGCCGAGCGCACCCTGCAGTCACTCGCCGTCCAGCTCGCCGCGCTGCCCGAGCTCGTCTCTCGCAATGACCAGCTGGCCGCATTGCGGCGGGCCGCCGAACGCCGCGAGATCCTCGAGCGCACCGATGCCGCACTCACCGAAGAGATCGGCGACGCTGCACGGCGGATTGCCACGCTCGAACAGGCGCCCGCGCTCGTGCGACAGTATGCCGACGAGCTGGTGCGCGCGCGCGCTGCCGTCGAACAGATCGAAACCGGTGCGGCGGCACTGCAGGCCGAGTGGTCCGGTCAGAAACAGGAGGTGGCGACCAGGCTCGCATCCTACCTCGACCGCGCGCAGGAGCTGAAAGACAAGATCCGCGAACTGAAGCGAGCCGGGCCCGACGGCATCTGTCCGACCTGCCAACGGCCGCTCGGCACTGGCTTCGATGCCGTCATTGCTCGCCTCGAGGACGAGTACGACACCGTTGTACAGGACGGTAAATGGCTGCGCCAGCGCGAGAAACAGCTGGGCCGGAAACCGGCCGACCTGGCGGACGCCGAGAAACGCCGTGACGTGCTGCGCACTGCCGTCGAAGCGGAAGCGCAGCGGCTGGCACG
>Ga0302046_10001167_pt1 | contig 24718 bp, 19 predicted proteins | sample RVTome_11_FD_200261 | JGI IMG/M metagenome (GOLD analysis project Ga0302046, IMG submission 200261) | Soil microbial communities from uranium-contaminated site in the Upper Colorado River Basin, Wyoming, United States - RVT147D111 (version 2) ... | reverse complement strand
CACGACGATCGCGTCGTCACGATGATCGCCCAGCAGAAAGCCGCATCCCTCATCGGGATACGTTGCCTCCAGGTGCTCGTGAATATCTCGCAGCACGGACGGAGAGATGTTCATGCGGCGGACCCCACCAACCGCGTTTCCTCCGACAGGTATCGGGTGCCTCCGTCCGGCGCAACGACCACGACGGTCGCAGCCCGATCAGGAGGCAGACCGCTCACGAGCTGTTCGGCGGCGATCACCGCCGCGGCGGCCGACCATCCCAAGAAGATGCCGTGTTGACGAGCAAGGCGTCGCACGGCGTCCTCCGCATGCTCCGTGTCGACGAAGATCGTGGAATCGATCCTGGTCGAGTCGTAGATCGGCGGCACGATCGCGGACTCCAGGTGCTTCAATCCCTCGAGTCCGTGAAACGGACCGGATGGCTGTACACCGATCACCCGGATCTTACGATTCCTTTCTTTCAAGTAACGACCTGCCCCCATGATAGTTCCAGACGTTCCGATGCCGGCCACCAGGTGTGATACCGCCTGGTTTGTCCCATTCCATATCTCAGGCCCGGTGGTCACATAGTGGGCCTTCGGATTGGCGGCGTTTCCGTACTGGTCGGCGTACCAATACCGGTCGGGCTCGGACTCGGCCATCTCGCGCGCTCGCCGAATAGCTCCGTCGCTGCCTTCCAGGGGATCCGTGTCGATCACTTCGGCTCCGTACATTCGTAGCAAGATGCGGCGTTCTGATGAAACATTGGTCGGCACACATACGGTGACGCCGATGTCCGCCGCGGCGCCGAGCATCGCATAGGCAACCGCGGTATTCCCGCTCGACGCGTCGAGCAGCCGGCGCCGGGGCAGCGCTCCCGCCGCGACGCCGGCATGCAGGATCGCCCGCGCCGCCCGATCCTTTACCGACCCCCCTGGGTTCAGCCATTCGGCCTTGAGCAGCACACGAAGGCCCGGCCGGTCAAACGCCGGCCCGGAGAGCGGGAGCAACGGCGTGTTTCCCACCAAGCTCCACAACGCCGGTTCGGAGAATGGCACCGGTGCTGATCGCGATGTATATCCAGGCACAGCAGTCGTCATAAAATGCAAAAAACCCACCCCTGCGATTCCGCGGAGGTGGGCTCTCCAAGCCACTTGGGGTGCTGGCATGCAAACGTCAGCCCGTCCCGACCTCCACAGGTGAGGGTCGGCAACAACAACAGATCGCGGGGGCTGCCCGATAGTGCATGGGTGTCATTACCGAACGTTTATGTCGGTTGAGCGCTGGCGTCAAGGAGCACAAACTTGCGGCGGCTTTCCCCGTGCTCCACGTTCTTGAGGGGCACAAGGGGACGGAGGCCCGCCGCCGCCGTTGGATTGAGTGTCTCACAAACATTTACCACACCGATCGAGATGCGAATCATATCCATACTCACCATGATGCTCATGGCGTCGCCATTGGCCGCGCAGACCCTTCCCATCGTTCCCGAGTCGTGTCGATCCGAACATGACGCGAGGCTGGGCTTCGGGTTGTGTCCGGATTCGACGTTCGATTTCTACGCGACCGGCCAGTACGATGGGGCTGTGCCGCGTCCTGACTCGGTCTTTGGCTATCCGATCGGCAGCTGGCACACGACGTACGGGCGGATGGAGCAATACTTGGACGCGCTGGCGGGTGCGGCGCCGTCGCGCGTTCGCGTTATCGACTACGGCCGGAGCGTCGAGCGGCGCACGATGCATTTGGTGGCTGTATCGAGCGAGGGGACCATTGCGCGGCTCGAGGCAGTCCGTCAGGGGCTCACTCGACTGGCGGATCCGCGAGCCACGTCCACCGCGGATGCCGACGGCATCATCGGCACCCTACCGGTCGTCGTCTGGCTCAACGCGGCGAATGACGGGAACGAGACCGCGGCGTTCGAGGCGGTGATCCAGATCGCCTATCAGTTGGCGGCCGGAAATGACGCGAGGACGCGTCTCCTGCGGGACTCCGTTCTGGTCTTGATCAACCTCGCGCACAACCCGGAAAGCCATGAACGCATGGTGGCGTGGTACAACGCGTTCGTGATGGGAGATGCGGATCCTGCGGCACTCGAGCACAGCGCCCCGTGGGGCATGAATACCAACAACAATCATTATCAGTTCGATCTCAATCGAGATGGCCTGGGCCTCACGCAGACCGAATCCCGTGCCGTGGCGGCGGAGATGCAGCGATGGCGCCCGCAGGTGTTCGTCGATCTGCACGGGCAGACCACGCAGTTCTTCTTCCCGCCGGCCGCCATTCCGGTGAATCCGATCTACCCGGACCAGATGAACGAGTGGCTGGACGTGTTTGGACGCGGCAACGCGACCGCATTCGACACGTTTGGGTGGAGCTACTTTACGCGCGACGTCTACGACCTCTACTATCCCGGCTATTGGGACACGTATCCCGCCCTTCACGGGGCAACCGGGATGACGTTCGAAACCGATGGCGGCGGTGGGAAGGGCGTCCGGTGGCGCCGGGATGACGGAACGGTCCTTACCTTCGCGGACGGTATCGCCCATCATTTCGTCGCCTCCCTCGCGACCGCCGAGACGGCGGCTCGGAATCGCACGGCGCGGCTGCGCGCGTATTACGACTACTTTGCCAGCGCCTTGGCGGATGCCGGTAACGCGCCCATGCGCTCGGTCATCATCCTTCCGGGCAATCGTCCGGCGCGGGCGGATCGGCTGGCGGCGACGCTTCTGCGTCACGGCATCGAGGTCCACCGCGTCACCGCCGCCGGCACGGTGCAGGGAACGCGGTACGGGTCCGGGACCCAGGGTGGGGTCGAGGTCCCGGTCGGGTCCTACGCCATCGATGTGACGCAACCGAACGCCCGTCTCGCGACGACGCTTCTCACGCCTCACGTCGAGTTGCCCGACGACTTCGCCAATCAGGAGCTGGCGCGCAGAGCGCGGAATGCCCGGCGTGCGCCGTCCGAGCAGGAACGGCATCCGTTCTACGATGTCACGGCGTGGAACCTCATCCTGGCGGGCGGGCTCGATGGCGTCTGGACGGCTCAGGCCCTGTCATTGACGACGGACCCGGTGACGGCGCCGGCTGATCTCGCCAAACACCCTGGGGGGTGGGCGAGTGAGACGCCCCGAGATCGGATGGGCGGTGCGGGGGAACGCGCACGCAGCGCATACGTGTGGCGTCCCGGTGATCTGCATGCGTGGCGACTGGCGGCGCGGCTCATGGGCGAAGGATTCCATGTCGCGTGGTCCGGCCGCCCGCTCGTGGTCGACGGAGCCGATTTTCCGCGCGGCTCGTTCGTCGTGCGTGTCGTGCGGAATCCCGAGGGACTCCACGAGCGGATCGATGCCCTCGCGCGTGACGCCGGCGTACGCGTGACTGCGTCCCACACGGCGTATCCGGATCGGGGGCCCACCGGAACGGGATCCAATCCCGTGGTGTCCATCCGTCCGCCCCGCATTGCCGTGGCGGCGGGGGAGGGGGTTGGCATCACTTCATACGCCGCGTTGTGGTTCGAGCTGGAGCGTCGGGTGGGCTATCCGTTCACCGCCTTGCGTGCCTCGGACATGGCCGGGGGCGGCCTCGATCATTTCGACGTGATCGTGCTTCCCGACGGCGGCTACGGCAACTCCCTGGGCGAACGTGGTGCCAATCAGCTCAAGGAATGGGTGGAACGCGGCGGCACGCTGATCGCCTATCGGGGCGGGGCGAGATTCGTGCTGTCCAATGGCTTCGAGACCAGTCACGAGGAGGCGGATACGACCCGCCCGCCCGCCGATACCATTGACGCCATTCTCGCTCGCATCGATTCGGCGGCCCCCGCGAATACGGATGTCCCGCCCTCCGTCAGTCCCAACGCGCGGCCCGATGCGCCGATGCCGGCCAACGGAACCATGTTGCGGACGTTGATCGATCCCACGCACTGGTTGTCCGTCGGGTTCGAGAGCGATGAGCTGGTCCTGCTGACCCGGTCGCTCCCCCTGCCGCTGACGACCGGCGGTGTCAATCCGTTGGTGTTCTCCGAAGGCAATCGCCTCGTCGTGAGCGGCCATCGGTGGCCGGACAACACGGCGCGGACGTACGCCAATCGCGCAGCGGTCACGGTCGACGAGGTTGGTGATGGTCAGGTGATTCTGTTCTCAGAGGATCCACTCTATCGCGGTGTCTTCGACGCTCCCGGCGGCATACTCATGAATGCCATCTTTCTGGGAGCCCGGGGGAGGCCGGATGCTGACGAGAGATAATGCCCAGCGCGGTTCAGGGTACGCGGCCGGGGATTCGGCGCGGGGAAGGCTTGCGACGGGGCAGTCTTGCACACCTTACGTGCAGAGCGCACGATCCGCCTGCCAGCTGTCCGTCTCGGTCGGCTGGTCGAGTAGATGCGCGGGCCTCCGGCTTCCCGTGGAGCGTTTGGAAGACCGGTCAGTCGGTGTATTTCAGATCGCACCGCTCGCGACGCCACGTTCCGTCCCCGGCGTCGTGGAACGCGTGACACCACAGCATCTCGCCGGCGTACACGTGGATTGTCGCCGCGGTTTCGGTGCCGCTGTTGCGGATCCGGTGGTATTCGTTGGGTGGGACGAGGACGCCCACGTTGCCGACGTGGCCGGTCGCGGTGCGTCCCTCGGTGAAGCGCGGTGATGGATCCGAGGATGGATCGTCCACGGGATCATAGTGCGTGATGGAGATCTGACCGCGCAGGACGCACTCGACGCACCATTTGCCGGCGTGGTCGTGAATCGCAGTCCCTTGGCCCGGAGCCCACACCATGATCATCACCGAGTACGCGCCGTCTTCTGCCCGGTGCAAGAGGCGGCGCGCGTACCGATCGTCCGCCTCCTCAAAGAAATCGCCCGGGATCCCACGTGCGTGGTCCCGGGCGAGGTCGACCAGCGCCTCTTTGACGCCACTACAGATGGCCCGGGGCTCGCCCCGGCCCACGGCGCGGTCCAGTCGCTGGATCAGCTCGGTGACATTGGTGGGATTCTGGACTGATTGCGCCATGGCGTACCTCCGGCGACAGACGGCGTTAGATTAGGCGCTTCAACGCGTGAAAGGGGCCGTTCGGACCCAGGACCAGGGCGCCGTCCGGGTTCCGCAAAGTACTGCACGGATCGTTCCGTTTCCACCGGTCCGGTCGGACCGCGGGTGGTCGGAGCGCGACGGCGTGAGACGGGATTGGGGAAGGAACGACAAATGATCGAAACCCAGCCCGCCCTTTACAGGTAGTAGGGACAGCCACACCCTCGCGACGACTCACGACTCACGACTCACGACTCACGACTCACGACTCACGACTCACGACTCCGTCCGTCATGACTCCTTGGACCCGACGCATCCTGATCGCCAACGTTGTCGTCTTCATCGGCACACTCGTGCTGCCCGGTCTGCGGTTTTGGCTGTCGCTCATCCCCATACCGGTGTTTCTGATCCAGCAGCCGTGGCGGATCTTCACGTACATGTTCGTGCATGCCGATCTGCTGCACATTGGCTTCAACATGCTGATCTTGATGTTTCTCGGACCACCGCTCGAATCGCGGTTGCGCGGCCGACGGTTTGTCACGTTGTATCTATTGAGCGGTGTGGCCGGTGCGGCGTTGACCTTCATCTTCTCGCCCGGAGCGGCGGTGGTCGGTGCGTCGGGTGCCGTGCTCGGTGTCGTCGCCGCGTTCGCGTTCTTCTGGCCGCACCATCAGATCTACATCATGGGCGTCTTTCCGGTCCAGGCGTGGTTCCTGGCGGTTGCCTACGTGCTGTATTCGATCTGGTCGGGATTCGGCGGTGCGCAAGATGGCGTTGCGCACTTCGCCCATTTGGGAGGCGCCCTGGGAGGCCTCGCGTATCTCAAGCTTTCGGAGCTACGATCGGGACGAGGGTCCAAGTCGTTCAAGGCCCAGTACTACAAGGGCGTGCCGCAGAAACGTTCGCAGGAGGCCACGGCCATTAGCCGCTGGAAGCTCATTCCCCGGGAACAGCTTCACGAAATCAATCGCGACGAAGTCGATCGGCTGATGGCGAAGGCGGAGGAGGGCGGGGTGGGGAGTCTGACCCTGGATGAGCGGGCGTTTCTGGATCGGTTTGCGCCAACGGCGGGGTGATAGCCCTCCTATGTCGGTTTGAGGCCGGCCTCTGTGTAGTTTCGCCGCAGGTTCACGCGGCAACGCGCGTATCCTACGGATCACCACTCGATGGCCTTAGCAGGTTGGGCGACGTATAGGCAGGGAATGGTTGCTTGCTTGGGCGGTTGTGGCCACCCCCATCAGACACCAAAGATCTCGCGAAACCGTTCGGCCAGATCCGGTCCCGTCCCTTTGTCTTCATGTTTGAAAAACACGAACGCGTCGCTCCACGATTGCGCTTTGACCCGGTCTGCCCAGGCCGATAATTCGTCATCCGAATAAGCAGTCCGGCGGAGGCGCAGGTATCCCCAATCGTGCGCCGTCGCGGCAAAGGGCGTCTCTTCGTCTTCGTCCGTTTCGGCCGTTGCGAACACGGCCTGATGCCGGCGAAGGACGCTGTATACCTCGTCGTCGTACCACGACGCATGCCGGAACTCGAACGCCGCTCGGCAACGGCTGGGGAGGGCCGATACGAATCCTGCCAGCGTGTCGATGTCCTTCTTGAGGTTGGGCGGGAGCTGGAAGAGGATGGGACCCAGACGGTGTTCGAGGACGGAGGCGGTGCGGAGAAAGTAGTCCACCTCGTCGGCGGTGTCTTTCAGCCGCTTGAAGTGCGTAATGCGCCGAGAGGCTTTGAGGATGAATGCAAAGTCTTCGGGCACATCAGCGGCCCAATTGAGCAGCACCGACTCTTTGGGCATGCGGTAGAACGTATTGTTGATCTCGACGGCGTTGAAGTGTTGGCCGTAGTATTCCAGCATCTTCTTTTGGGGCAGCTTCTCCGGGTAGAAGACACCTTTCCATTCTTTGTAGGCGTACCCGCTGGTCCCGATGCGCAGCTTCATGGGTCAGGATGCCTCGCGCGCCTGCCCCGTATCCGCCGCTGCGAGCTTGCCATTGCTCACTCGGCGTATCGCCACCACCGCCTCGAAGATGAGCCACAGCTCGAGGACGAAGATCACGCCGCCCACGACGAGGAGCATCGTCTGGTTGGTCGTCCAGTACCGCATGAGGTTGCCGATCATCGCCCACGTGGTCATGAAGAACAGGAAGGCCATGGGAATGACGGTGATCCACACGCTGCGCTTCAGCGTCAGCAGAAAGATCGTGATGACGAGGAGGCTCAAGGCGGCCGTGAGTTGATTGGTGGTGCCGAACAGCGCCCAGAGCCGCATTCCCCCCGCGCCCCGATCGAGGCCCAGTGCCAGGGCCGCACAGCTCGCGACCGCGATGAACGTGGCCACCCATCGGTTCTGTACGGTCTTCACCCGGTACTGCGCGCCAAGCTCCGTGATGATGTAGCGTTGCAGCCGGACGCCGGTGTCCATCGTAGTCGCCGCGAAGCTGATGACGACCACGGCGGCAAAGATCACGGCCACCGCGTGGGGAATGCCGACTCCTTCGGCCAGGACCCCGATGCCGTTGACGAACGCCGTGGTGGCCCCGGAGGACGCCTGCGCCCATGTCGCGTAGTGTGCGTGCCAGCCGTCGATACCGGCAAAGACGGCAAAGCCCGCGGTCGTGGCCAGGATCGATGTTAGGGCGACGGTGCCTTCGCCCAGCGCGCCCCCGTACCCCACGTATCGGGCATCGGTCTCTTTGTCCAGCTGTTTTGAAGACGTTCCGGACGCCACGAGTCCGTGAAAGCCGCTGATCGCGCCGCACGCAATGGTCACGAACAATAGCGGAAACCAGCTTGGCGCATCAGCTGGAAGCTGGGTGTTGACCGCCGGCGCGATGACTGGCGGATTGGTGAGGAGGATGCCGAGGAAGATGATGCCCAGCGCGACGAAGAGCTGGTGGCTGTTGATGTAGTCGCGTGGTTGGAGCAGCACCCAGACGGGCAGCACGCTCGCGAAGAATCCGTAGACGAACAGCAGGATCACCCAACCGGCGCGCACCCCATCAGTCGTGGCGGCGGCCGCCGCGGCTTGCGCGTCCCCGCCCGCGGCGGTCACCTGCGCCGCGGTCGGGTTGAAGGTGAAGAAATCGGGTAGCGTAAACGGCACGTACTGGCCGATCCAAATGAGCAGGTACAGGACGGCGAGTGCGGCAAGCGACGGCCAGAGGATGCCGACCTTGGTTCGGTAGATCAAGAACCCCACGACGACGGCGACGACGAGACTGCCCCACACCGGCAACACCGCTCCCGCGTTCCCGATAAACAGGTTGGCAATGACCACGGCAAAGACCGCGTTGACCAGGAGCAGGAGGAAGAAGATGATGAGCAAGAAGAGCACGCGGGCCCGTCCACCGACGATGGCGTCTGCCAACGTGCCCATTGACTGAGCCTTGTGTCTCGTGGAGACCCACAGTGTTCCGAAGTCATGCACCGCACCGGCGAACACGGTGCCCAACACGACCCAGAGAAACGCTGGCAGCCATCCCCAGATCACGGCGATCGCCGGTCCGACGATCGGTGCAGCGCCGGCAACTGACGTGAAGTGATGTCCGAACAGGATGTGGCGGTTGGTGGGCACGAAGTCGACGCCGTCCTCGAACTGATGCGCCGGCGTTCGAAAGTCAGGATCCAGGCGATAGATATGTCGCGCGATGAAGCGGGAATAGATGTGATAGCCCGCGAGGAACGCGAACAATCCGACGATGAGCAGGGTGATGGAACTCACGCGCGGGTCCTCCGGCTCTTCCAGCGGCCGGCTACCATCCGCCAGCCACCAGCTAGGTGATACCTATTGGCGCGGGTAATCTGCCGGTCGTTCGGGAATGACGGAAGGGCTTTTGAGCCGCTCGGGAGTAATAGGGCTATCCCTCACCCCCCGGCCCCCTCTCCCGCACGGCGGGAGAGGGGGAGCGGCTGCTCGGCATGAGGTCGTGGGCAATCTCACGCAGCGCGTCGAGACCCACGACGTCGCCTGGTCGGAGATCGAGCCACACCATCGGGTACTTCGAGAACGATTTCGCGATGCGGTCGCGGTAGGTGGCTTCCCGCTCGCGGCGGCCGGTGATGAACGCGCCGTCCGATGATTCCGGCAGCAGGCGATTCACGATGATCCCGCCCACCGGAATGCGATAGCGGTCGAGCGCAATCAACGCGCGTTCCGTTTCGAGGATCGGCAGGCGTTCTGGAATCACCACGAAGACGAAGGCGGTTAATCCGGGGTCGGTGAGGAGGATGCGTGTAGCAGCGAACCGTCTTCTGCGATCCTCCAGCGCCGTGAGTACGGGATCGTCTCGTGGTGTATCCGATCCCGCCGCCGCACCGGCAACGTTGCGCCACATGCGACTCACGACATTGAGTTTGCGGCGGCGGGCAATCAAACCGCTCATCCATGCCGTCATGGTTTCTGGTAGGGATAACAGGCGCAACGTGTGGCCCGTCGGTGCAGTGTCGAAGACGATTCTCTCAAAGGCCGATGCATCCTCGGTGAGCAATCGCGTGATGCGGTCGAAGACCGCGGATTCCTCCGCGCCCGGTGACAGCCGCGCGATGTCGATCTGGCGATCGACCTCCGCCGCCAGACGTGGCGGTGTCGTGTCCGCGATCCGCGCCTTGACGTCCTCGATGTAGTGAAGGGCCTCGCGCTCGGGATCTAGTTCCACCGCCCACAAGTACTCGGTCACCTGCGTCGGATCCGGCCCTAGTGGCGTCTCGAGGATGTCTGCCGTGGAGTGAGCGGGGTCGGTCGAGACCAGTAGGGTACGACGGCCGCCGTCGGCAGCGTGCAGCGCATGGGCGGAGGCGAGCGTCGTCTTGCCGACGCCGCCTTTGCCCCCGTAGAACACGATCCTTCTGTCGGGAACGTTCATGAGGTCAACGTGAGGAACTTGTAGGGGCGAAACACCTTTCGCCCCTCTTGGGGCCGACCTTCCGTCCGAATGGGGCGCAAGGTTATTCGCCCCTACAAGTTCCTCCGATACTCTCCACCCACCTCGTACAGGGCATGCGTGATCTGCCCCAGGCTGCAACAAGTGGCGGCCTCCATCAGCGCGCCAAAGATGTTCCGGCCGTTCAGGGCGGCCTCCTGGAGCGATTGCAGTGCCGCGGGCGCGCGATCCGCGTGACGCGTCTGGAAATCACGCAGCCGATGAATGCACAGCTCTTTCTCGTCCTCGGTGGCCCGAGTGAGCGGCACATCCGGCTCGCCGGAAATCTCGTGACCCCGTGTGGGGAGGAACGCATTGACGCCGATAATGGGCAGGTCGCCCGAGTGCTTGAGGCGTTCATACTTGAGCGAGTCTTCCTGAATCTCGCCGCGCTGGTATTGGCGCTCCATCGCGCCCAGGACTCCACCGCGTTGTGTGATGCGGTCGAACTCGCGCAGCACGGCTTCCTCGACGAGATCCGTCAGCTCTTCCACGATGAAGGCACCCTGTGTCGCGTTCTCGCAGAACGTGAGCCCGAACTCCCGATTGATAATGAGCTGGATCGCCATGGCACGACGCACGGATTCTACGGTCGGCGTGGTGATCGCCTCGTCATACGCGTTGGTGTGGAGGCTCTGCGCATTGTCATAGATGGCGAGCAACGCCTGGAGCGTGGTCCGGATGTCGTTGAATTCGATCTCCATGGCGTGCAGACTGCGCCCGCTCGTTTGGATGTGATACTTGAGCAGCTGACTTCGCGCATTCGCGTCGTACAGACGCTCCATGGCTACCGCCCAAACGCGCCGAGCGACCCTGCCGATCACGGTGTACTCCGTATCCATTCCGTTGGAAAAGAAAAAGCTCAGATTGGGCGCGAACTTGTCGATCGGCATGCCGCGTGACAGGTAGTACTCCACATACGTGAACCCATTGGCGAGGGTAAAGGCCAACTGGTGAATGGGATTGGCACCCGCCTCCGCGATGTGGTAACCGCTGATGGACACGCTGTAGAAGTTGCGGACATTGTTGTCGATGAAGTACTGCTGGATGTCGCCCATCTTCCTGAGGGAAAATTCCGTCGAGAAGATGCACGTGTTCTGCCCCTGATCTTCCTTCAAGATGTCCGCCTGGACCGTGCCCCGTACCGTGGAGGCCGTCTCGGCCGCGATGCGCGCGTATTCCTCGTCGGTGAGGAGCGCGCGCACGTCGTGCCACGTCGCGCCACGACAGGCATCGGGTTGCAGCTCCTGTTCCTCGGTGATATCGAGACGACCCTCACGACGCAGGACGCGCCGGCACTGTTGGCGGATGGCGGCATTGAAGAAGAATGCGAGGATGGTGGGCGCCGGACCGTTGATCGTCATCGACACCGACGTCGTGGGGTTGCAGAGATCGAACCCCGCGTAGAGGCGCTCCGCCTCCTCGACGGTGAATACCGAAACGCCGCTCTCCCCGATCTTGCCGTAGATGTCGGGACGATGATCCGGATCCTCCCCGTACAAGGTGATCGAGTCGAAGGCGGTCGACAGCCGTTGCGCGGGCTGCCCGTCTGCCAGCAAATGAAAACGACGATTGGTCCGTTCGGCGGGGCCCTCGCCGGCGAACATCCTGGTGGGGTCCTCCGCCTGACGTTTGAAGGGGAAGACGCCGGAGGTGTAGGGGAACTCCCCGGGGACATTCTCGGTCAGTCGCCAATACAACCGTTCGCCCCAGTTCCGATATCGAGGGAGCGCCACCTTGGGGATTTTGCTGTTGGACAAGGTCGTGCGGTAGTTCTCGACCGTGATGTCCTTGTTCCGGACCTTATACGTGAACTGGTCGGTGTCGTAGTGCGACCGCCACTCGTCCCACGCCCGCAGGATCTCTCTGCTGCGTGGCGAGAGGCGTTCGACCCCCGCGTTGAACTCCCGCATCAGTTGCTGCTGGGCGTCGGTGCCACGAGACACTTCTGCATCCGCGAACGCATCCGGCCGCTCGTGATGCGGCCCCCCAAGCAGCCGGATCGCCCGCCGCAGGCCGTCCAGATCCGCGGCGATCTCCGCCTGTTCGCGGGCATGGTCGCGATACTCGCGGCATGTATCCGCGATCTCGCTCAGATACCGTTCGCGTTTGGGCGGTATGACGTATTGGGACGTATTGGTCACGCGTTCGGCATTGGCCGGATACCGGGTCTTCCAAGAGAGATCGAAGCGGCCGTTCAACTCACCGATCAGGTAGCCGTAGAGGGCGTTCACCCCGCTGTCATTGAAGTGCGCGGCACTCGTCCCGAACACGGGCATCTGCTCGGGCGAGACGCCGAAGTCCCGCCTGTTGCGCTGCAGCTGCTTGCGAACGTCGCGCAAGGCGTCATCGCTGCCCTGGCGCGTGAACTTGTTGATGACGACGACGTCCGCGTAGTCCAGCATCTCAATCTTCTCGAGCTGACTGGGCGCGCCGAACTCCGCGGTCATCACGTACACCGAGAGGTCGCACACGTCGACCACCGCACTATCGGCTTGACCGATCCCCGCGGTCTCCACGAACACGAGGTCGAAGTCCGCGCTCCGGACGATGTCGACAACCTCTCGCAGCGCGGAGGAGATCTCTCCGCGCGCGTCGCGCGTGGCCAGTGAACGCAGGAACACCCGCGGGTTCTTTAGCGCGTTGAACCGGATGCGATCGCCCAATAGGGCGCCACCTGTCTTGCGCTTGGTCGGATCGACACAGATGATGGCGACCTTCTTATCCGCAAAGTCGACCACGAAACGCCGGACCAACTCGTCCGTGAGACTCGACTTGCCGGCGCCACCGGTGCCCGTGAGCCCAATGACGGGCGTCACCTTGGCGGACTTCCGGTCCCCCTTGCCGTTCCGACCGTGCAGCTCGGCCAGCGTGATCGCGCGAGCCAATGAAAGCTGGTTGCCATTCGGGGAGATGGGGACGGCCGACACATCGAAATCGCATCCCTTGACGACTTCGTTGATCATGCCCTGGAGTCCCAGCGTGCGTCCGTCTTCCGGCGAGAAAACACGATCGATCCCCTCGTCGTGTAACTTCTTGATCTCCCGCGGGACGATGACGCCGCCGCCGCCGCCGTAGATCTTCACGTGCTGGGCGCCGCGCTCATCCAACATCTTGCGCAAGTACGTGAAGTACTCCATGTGGCCGCCCTGATAACTCGTGATCGCCACGCCGTGCGCGTCCTCCTGCACGGCGGCGCTCACGACTTCCTCCACGCTTCGGTTATGGCCGAGGTGGATGACTTCGGCGCCGGTGGCCTGCATGATACGACGCATCACGTTGATGGCCGCGTCATGCCCGTCGAACAGGGCGGCCGAGGTGACGATACGGACGGGGTGCTTTGGGTCGTAGACGGTTGTGTCGCTCATGGCATCCCAAACGGAGGTGCGTGTTCCTTATAATCTACAACCCGAGCGCGCCCCGACCGCCAAGGCGCCATGTGGGTACGTTGCAATGTGAACCGTCGTTAACAACAGTGGAACCCACCCTCCGGGGGCTCTTCCATTCCTAATCGCCGGTGCCAATCGTGGAACTGGTCGATCAACTCGGGATATAGTTCAAGCGTGTAGAAGGCGACCGGGTTGGGGACGCCCAGCAGGTCGGAGCACCCCACAATGAAGAACAGGTCGCGCTGACGAAGGGCTTCCCGATGGATTTGCGATCGGTAAGGCGCGAAGAACATTCCCTCGTAGATTTCGCGCGCGGATGCTAAGATCTGGCGGAAGGTGCGCCTAGCCATGGCCCCAATCAAACGGCCTTGGACCGGAGAGGGAAGGCGAGGCGCCAGAGCGTGTACGGGCACGACGTGCCGTGCCCGCTATCCGAAGCAACGTCACCAACGGGCACGTCGGGCTGTGCCCCTCACGACCTACGGAAATCGTATGCTATCGAGACTCGCGGCTTGTGGATCTGTGGCGATGGCCTTCCTCTCGCCACTACACGCGCAACAGGTGCCTTCGGTCGAGCAGCAGATCGGCCGCGCGGTGGCCGCGCTGCCCGAGGCGGATCGGGCCGATGCCATGGTGTTCGGGTATCGGGACGGGACCACGCTCTCAGTGCTGCGCGAGGGGACCAACGAGTTCGTCTGTCTGGGTGACACGCCCGGGGACGATCGCTTCCAGACGTCGTGCTATCACAAGGGGCTCGAGCCCTTTATGGCCCGCGGCCGCGCGCTGCGCGAGCAGGGCATGAACACGAACCAGGTTCGTGAGACCCGGGCCAGCGAGGTCGAAGCGGGTAGCCTCGAGATTCCCATCGGCGCCACCATCGTCACCTTGTTCGGATCCGTCGATGCCTCCGGTGCCGTGTCGGACAGCGTGAATGTGCTACGCGTGATCTACCTGCCCTTCGCGACCGCAGCGTCGACGGGGTTGAGGACGCAGCCCTCGCGCACGGATCCGTATCTCATGGATCCGGGCCAACACCGCGCGCATGTAATGATCCCGGGAGCCCGACGTGCCTTCCCCTGATCTCGAGCCTCCGTTGACGTGGGATCGCCTACAGACCGCAATGGCCTAGTGAACGTGCGCATTCGTGTCCGATCCGTGCCCCCGTGCGGTCAGGTCCTGCCTATCGTGCATCTCCCATTCACCTAATGAACTCTGATACCGTTTCGCTCGATATCCTCTCGCAACAGCTGCGGGATCTCGGCATCGCCTCAGGCGATATCCTGCTCGTTCACTGCGCGTTCTCCCGGGTCGGCCGCATCGAAGGCGGGCCCCTCGGACTGATTGCGGTGTTGCAGAGCGCGGTGGGGTCCGCGGGGACCCTCGTCATGCCGAGTATGTCGGACGATGACGATCATCCGTTTGACGTGGAAAGGACCCCGTGTCTCGGCATGGGGATCGTCGCCGATACGTTTTGGCGACTGTCGGATGTCGATCGGAGCGACAGTCCGCATGCGTTTGCGGCCCGAGGTCCCCACGCCTCACGCATCACCACGGTGCATCCGGTCGACCTCCCCCATGGTCTGGATAGTCCGGTGGGACGCGTCTACGAACTGGGAGGCAAGGTCCTGCTCATCGGCGTCGGGCACGACGCGGACACGACGATTCACCTGGCGGAATCGCTGGCCGGTGTACGCTATCGACGCCCCAAGTCTGCATTCGTACTCGAAGATGGGCGCCCAAAGCGCGTCGAGTACGGCGAGATCGACCATTGCTGTCAGCACTTCAACCTCGTGGACGGTTGGGTGGAGGAGAAGCGGCTGCAGGCGCGTGGAACGGTCGGCGATGCGCAGGCGCGTGTGATCCTCTCGCGCGACGTCGTTGACGTTGTGACCGAACGCCTCCACCTCGACGAAACGACCTTTCTCCACCCTGTCGGGATCGACAAACAATGCGATGAGGCTCGCCAGAGCCTTGCGGCGCTTTCCAAGAGTGAGTGAAGCCCGCCTCGTTTTGAGCGAAGCGGCAGGAACGGGTTGGAGTGTGGATGGGTATCGGCCTCCCGGGATTCCACCCGGGAGGCTGGGGTCCTGTAACGGAGGGAAACCAATGTCGGTGAGGTTCGACGGGTTCACGAAACCCGAAGAGATCTATATGAACGAGGCGTTCAAGCTCATGAAGCGCGCCTCGGGGGAGGCCCGGCGGACGCTGCTAGGGGGCAACCTGACCGCGTACAACAAGTGGTTCGACGCCAAGGCCCCGAGCACGCAGCTGATGAAAGTGTCGACCATCGTGAATCAGGTCGATCAGGCCATCAACGGCCGCCCGATTACGTTCGCCAAACTGGATCGTCCCGGGTTGAGCGTCAATACGAAGAACCTGTGCGGCTACGTGTTTCTCATTCGCCAAGGTGGGCAGAGTTTCCACGTGGGCAGCGGGATGCGGATCATGGTCGTATGGGCAACGCATGCGCAGGCGGATCTGGACTACCTCGCGCAGACCATGTACCATGAGCTGACGCATAAGGTCGGCAGCACTGATGACAAGAACTACAAGGAAAAAACGTGTCTCGGGTATGCCAAGACCGCGCCGCACATGGCCGCCAACAACGCCGAGAACTACAACCTGTTCCTGAGCGAGTTCATGTGAGGAACCGGTTTCCCAAAGGGTAATCAGGGAGGCGAACGGGCCTCCCTTTTCTTTTGTCCACCCCTCGGTGCGCCGCGCGGTCCGGTGTCGCGCCCTGCGGCCCGGGAGTGGCCCAGTGGCCTACGAACCGCGCCCCCAGCAGTTGCTTCGGACTCCATCTTATCATACATTGTGATTCCTACAATGTGATATTACCTCTTCCGACGCGACTGGTGCCCGATGAAAAGAGCCGTATTGCTTGTTGGGTTGATGGCGGTCCAACCGGTACAGGGCAACGCCCAGGCCCAGGCCGGCCCGGTCGAAGTGCCGCTCCGGATGGCCGGGGGCCGCCTGATAGTGCCCGTCATGACCGCCGGTGGCGCGAGCCTGGATTTTGCGTTGAGTACGGGCTCCGCCGTAACCGTGCTGTCCGAGTCAGGAGCGGCCACGCTGGGGACCGACGGTCCTCCAACGCTCGGGGGTCTGCCGATTCCCATGGACCGACGGTCGAGGGTGCCCGACAGCAGCTTACGTGCGGACGGGCAGGTGTTGGGCGGCATGATCAGCTCCAACATGCTGAACGGCTACGACGTGCTCATCGACGTGCCCGGTGGGAAACTCGTCCTGAAACCGATCGGCCCGCGCGTGGCATGGGATGGGGTGTCCCTGTCCGATCCGATCCCCCTGCGCGTCTTTCACGGGGTCGCGCTCGCGTTCGACGTCATGTTGGGTGGGCGGGAATATCCGGCCCTGCTCGATATCGGCACGCCCGTCGTGGTCGTCAACGGCGGAGTAAAAAACGATCTGGCGATTGAGGACGAGACGGTATCCACGCTCACGGTGGGTTCGGTCACCTTCGACCGGGTGCCGGTCAGCGTGCGAGATCTCGACGTGTTCCGGATGTGGTCGCCGGACGGAAGCGGCGTGGTCTTGGTGGGCGCGCCCATCACGTACGAGTGCGCGATTGCCTTGAGTTGGGTCCACCGCGAGATGAGGACGTGTCTGCAATGAGCCAGGAGTTCCTCGGGGAATTCGAGCAGATGGTGTTGCTCGCCATCATGCGGTTGGGCACGGACGCGTACGGATTGGCCATCAGGGACGAGCTGGAGCGAGTGGCCGGCCGGGCGCCGTCAACGGGAGCGCTTTACACGACGCTCGACCGAATGGAGAAAAAAGAGTTGCTCCAATCCACCCTCGCTAAAGGATCCCGGGAGCGGGGGGGCCGCCCGCGCCGGTACGTACGCGTCACTGCTGAGGGGCGGGCACAGCTCGCCCATGCACGACACACGCTGATGGCGTTGTGGGATGGCCTGGAAGGAGCGCTGGACACGTGAGCGTACAGGATCCTCCCCGAATGCTCGAGCGCATGATGGAATGGGCGTTGCCTGCCGGGCTCTCCGGGCAAACCACGCTCGGCGATATGGCCGAGGACTATGGGCGCCGCGCAACGCGGTCGACGGTGCGCGCCAATACGTGGTACATCGCACAGACCGCTTCGGTGCTCGTGCACCGGCTGCTCCGCCGGGGTGATCGGCGGACTGGACGCGATTCGGATTTCCTCGCGGACGTTCGGTGGTCGTTCCGAATCATGCGCAAACACCCGACGTTCGCGTTCGGTATCGTCGCCGTGCTGGGACTCGGGTTGGGCGCCAACGTCGCCGTGTTCTCGGTGGTCAACGGGACGCTGGCGAACACGACCTGGTGGGCGGATCCGGACGCCACCGTGGCGATTTGGCCGGACCGGGAGTTCTCCTTCGGGCACGTCGAGCTGTACACCGACAATCAATCCGTGTATCGGGCGAACGGCGGCTATGTGGAGCAGGCGTTCGCGCTCCGTGCAGCGGATGGGGAGAGTCAGAGTGTGAGCGGCGTGCGGATCACTCCGCAGCTATTCCGCGAACTGGCCGTGCAACCGATGCACGGCCGCGGGGTGTCTGATGAGGACGCGCTCTTCGGGGTCGAACCGGTCGTGGTGATAGGTGAGCGCCTGTGGAGACGGGCATTCGGCGCCGATTCGTCGATCCTCGGCCGCCGGATCGACGTGAGCGGTGTCCCGACCACGGTCGTGGGGATCCAGGGCCTCCACGGCAACGCGCCGGGCGGCCGGGCCGAGCTGTGGCTCCCGCTGGTGATGGACCCACGAGACGATGATTTCTGGAAGGCGCAGAATCTCAAGATGGTCGGCGTGCTCGCTCCGGGGCGGGACCTCACGCACGCGTTTGAAGACCTCACTGCGTACACGAATCTGCTGTCCGATCTCTTCCCGATGTTCTACCCGCCCGGCTTTGCCGACGGATTGGCGAACGTCGCTCGTGCGGACGAGACGCAGCGGCGCATGGTGTCGACGCCGCTCGTTCTGCTCTTCGGCGGGACAGGCCTCCTGCTGCTCGTGACCGCGCTCAACGTCGGTAACCTGCTGCTCGGTCGCGCCATCGACCGGCGTCGCGAATTTGCGGTGCGGACATCGCTCGGGGCGGGCCGGGGCAGGATCGTGCGGCAGCTGTTGGTCGAGGGGCTCGTGCTCACCACCCTGGCGCTCGCCGTGGCGTTAATCAGTGCGTCACTTGGGGGTCGCTGGATCGCGCAGCTGTTTGTTGAGGAAGCCGTCGTAGCGAACAGTTCCGTGCTATCACCGGTGGTGCTCGCCTTCTCACTTGGTGTCTCCGGTCTCGCGTGGTTGGTGTTGAACGGAGTGCCCGTTGCCCATTTCCTGCGCACTCAGCGGTTCGGGATGAACGTTGCGCCGCCCTCCGCGTCCGGCGTGCAACGGGGGCTCGTGACCGTCCAGGCCGCGCTCGCCACGGTGCTGCTGGTATCCGCGACGCTGTTGGTGGCGACCGTCGACAACCTGCGGCGGGTCCCATTGGGATTTGATCCGAACGGTCTCGTGACCGTTCAGCTTTCGCCGCCCCAGGACAAGGTCGAGTCTCCCGAAGTGGCGCGCGCGCTGTATGCGCGTCTCGTGCAGCGCGCGGCCGCGCTGCCCACCGTGCGCGCGGCCGGCCTCACCGGCTGGCTCCCCCTCAGAGGAGAGGCGCCGGCAACGCCCATCAATCTGCGATCGGCGCCGGTGGATCCACGACAGGCGGTGCGCGCGCCGATGCACATGGTCGACGCGGGATTTTTCGAGGCGTTCGAGGTCAATCCCTCGAGCGGCCGTCTTCTCACGGCGAGCGATCAGGCTGGTGTGCCGAGTGCGATCGTGGTCAACGAGACGTTGGCCGGGATGCTGTGGCCCGATGGCGCGGCGGTTGGGCAGATGATTGCGATCGATCCGCATGCGTGGAATCGCTGGGCACCGGTCGTGGGCGTCGTGCCGGACCTGCGCTCCGGCGCCATTACCGGCCCGGTCGGTCCGGCGCTGTATGTCTCGTTGGCGGAGAGCCCCGCCCGAGACGTGACGTTGGTTGTTCGAACGGCGGACGCGGCCATGACGATTCCGGCTCTACAGCGCATGGTGCGTGAAGTCGATCCCCTGGTTCCGATACGGGCGATATGGACTATGGACGACGTTGTGCGCGCCGCGTATTCGGTATCCTGGGTGATGATGGGGCTGCTGCTCGGCCTGGCCATTCTTGCCACCGCGCTTGGCGCGATCGGCATCTACGGTGTGCTTGCCCATCATGTGGCGCTCACCAAGCGGGAGATCGGCGTCCGTATGGCGCTTGGTGCACACCCGCGAATGGTCGTGGCGGGCGTCGTCCGCACCGGTCTGCTTCTGGCGGGCCTCGGCATCGTGGTCGGCAGCCTTGCCGCGGCGATTTCGACCCGCTTTCTCGAATCCCTCTTGTACGAGGTGTCTGCCCTCTCGCCGGCTGCGTTCGTAGCTCCGGCAGTGGCGCTTGCCGCTGCGGCCGCCCTTGCGGCATGGGTTCCCGCTGCCCGAGCGGGACGGCTGCCTCCGGCTCAGGTGCTCCGCGGCGAATAGATCAATCCCTCCGCGTCACGGCGGATTGCCTCGCGCTGAGCGGCATGGCATGAGATTACCGCGATGCGTCACCTGGATGCGAGGTCATGGTGCACCTGCGCGCAATCCGCCCTGCGACATTGCGGGCGGTCTGTCTTCTTCTCCTTCCGGTTGCGCTGGGCTGCGACAGCGCGGTGCGGGAACGCCCTTCATCCACCCCTTATTTGCAGGCGGCAGTTCAGGTTGGCGAATGGCTCCGAACGCAGTCGACCGGCGGCCTAGGCGGTGTCGTTCCGGACCGCATACCGGATGGTACGTTGTTGCCCGATCTGGGATCCGGCGCCGCGGGCCGAGCGCTGTTCTTTGCCGAGCTGTTCGCGGCGACTGGGGAGGGTGATCACCGCGCATCAGCGCATGCCGCGGCGCGTGCGGCCCTAACGGGCGCGACGGAGGCCATGGCCCTTGGTCTTTATAACGGATTGGCCGGTATCGCGGCCGTGGTGCATGAGGTTGCGAGGATCACCGAGGATGGGGCGTTGCGCGAGGCGTCGCGCGCGGTGTTCCATCGTCTCGCGGAGGTCTACTCGGACCGGGGTGCATCTGCGGTCGACGCTCATGATGTACTCACCGGTCGTGCGGGTGTAGGGCTCGCCCTACTCAGGGCCTTCGACGTGTTCGGTGATACGGTCTTCCTGCAGGTCGCAGAACGGGTAGGAGATGATCTCCTTGCCGTTGCGCAAACGACCGGGGATGGCGGACTGCGCTGGCTGCGAAGCACCTCGATGCCGCTCGACCTACCCAACTTCTCGCATGGGACAGCGGGGGTCGGCACGTTTCTGACCGGGCTCGTGGAGACGACGGGCGCGTTGCGGTTCCGCATCGCGGCACTCGCGGCCGCCGCCTATCTGCACGGCATTGCGGATCGTCGGGACAGCTTATTCCTGGTTCCATACGGTGTCCCCAACGACGGATACGTCACCGCCTATGACATCGGGTGGGCGCACGGACCTCCCGGCACCGCACGGTTCCACTATGCGCTCTGGTTGCTGATTGGGGACGAGGAAACCGAGCGTTGGGTGGACGCCGGCGCACGGACGGTGCTGGCATCGGGAGTCCCCTCTGTGACCACGGACTCGATTCGTTGGACCGGGCCCTTTCGTATCGATCGCCGATTCGGAACGGCGGGTGCCGCTGCCTTTCTGCTTGATTGGGGATTGGTGTCAGAGGACTCGACGTATGTTCAGGAGGCGCAGCAGATCGTAGACGACATCCTCAGGCGGGCCGCCCGCACCGAATCGGGAATGTACTGGCGCCTGCCGTTGGACGCGTTTCAGGGCGCAGAGAGGGATGCAGTGTTTACGGGATACTTCTACGGGGCGGCGGGATTGGGATTGACCCTCCTGCACCTGCACTATGCCATGCACGGTGCTTATCCCCAGGTGAGGTTGCCTGATGATCCGTTTCCTCGCGGTGCCGGACGGTAACCAGTGCGCCGCATTCCCATTGGCGGTGTTGAAATCCATAGGTGCTGCCGGCTGCAGTACTTCAACGAGGCCCTGCGGAGCATTGCCGGTCCGGGCTTGCTGAGCCGGCGACCGCTGGTCACATTGATGGTGTCATCAGCTGTGACGTAGTACCGGACCCTGGTGTCGAGACCTCGCTAGATCCCCAACCCGCTGTCCCTCGAGTCCGAGCGTGCCATGAGTCCACGGAGCCGTCGTCTGTTGATTGCCGTCGCCGTGCTGCTCATGGTTCCAGGGTGTCGTGGAGCAAATCGTGTCGACACGTTCCCGCCGCCAGGAGCAGATTCGGCGCAGGCGGGGACGGACAGCACCAGCTTGGGCCTAGCGCTCTATCAAGCGCTCTATGGCTTTGGCACCACCCGCCGAGAAGTGCGTGCGGGGTTAGGGACTCCCATCACGGCGCGGGCCGATACAGTCTCCAACCGGCATGTGGCGGCAATCGATTCGATCTTCATCTGGACCTATGAAGGTTTGGAGTTCCAGTTCTATTGGGCGACACCCGTTGCGCGTGAGCTGCTGCTCAAGACGTCGGCCGCGGCGGCACATCCGAGCGTTGCGGAGCTGGGCCAAACGGTTCGGAGTCCGGCGGCGGCGCAAAGAAATCTCGGGGCGGAACGGTTCGAAGATACGGTGGCGGATACAACGCGCCTCTATTTCTCCGTGACGGAAGACGAAATGGGAGCCGAGGATACCCTGATTCTGTACTACGTCGCCGGACAATTAGTGGGTGTAGCGATCGCCCCCTACGTCGATTGAAGACCATGCCATCTCGAGGGCCGTCGTGCCGCAATCGATCCCATAAGGTGTGTGCGTGAAGCGGTGAGGGGTGTGCGCCAGCCAGGTGCTCAGGAGGAACTCATGAAGTGGTTTGGTGCTGTGCTCGGATTTGCCGCCGTTTTTGTGGTCCGTCCTGCCGCGGCTCAGGACGCAGGCTTGACGCCTGCGGTGTTTATTGGCGCCAACTACCCCGGCGCCCCATCCTACCTGCCCAATCGGCCCTGGGTAGGCGCATCGCTGGTCGTCCCGGTGGTGTGGCGTCTCGACTTCTATCCGGCCATCGAGGTCCATGGGAGACCGGCCGAAGGGAACGCGATCCGGACCCTCATGGCCGTTCGCGTGCGACCTTTTGCGGGCCAGTCGCCTCTGTATGCCGGCGCCGGCGTTCTGGCGCACGGTGAAGGAATGGCGGCCTCATTCCTCGCGGGGGCGGAGGTCCCGATCCATGCGGCGGTACGTCCCTTCGGGGAAATGCGTCTGCGCGGGAATCCAACCTTCCTGGACCTGGTCGTGGGATTCAGGTTCCGCTCGTAATCTCGAGCACGCGGTGCGCATGCTCCAGGCAGCACGGGCGGGTCACGAATGAAGGCGGGTTAGTTGGTGGGCTCGCGAATGCGCAACAGCTCGATCAGCACCCGGGCGCTGTCTTCCGGCACCGCCCCACTCGCAAACACCAAATGGCGCTCGTCGAACCGCACGATGGACACCGTGGTGTCGGGTGGGATGCTGTTGACGATGACCGATCCCACGGGGTACCGGCGCGCCGACGTCGAATCGACCGGATAGGATTCGACCACGAATTGCGTGATGGAATCGATCATGTGAACGACCCGGAAACCGCTTTGACCGCGGAACTCGCTAGGGGCCACGCTCTGAACCGGCAAGTCGCCTAGTACCAGCGGTCGGGCGATTACCAGTGACGAATCGACATCCACCGCCGGCGAGTCTGCGGCCGCGACGCTCGAGGCGGTGTCGTTGGTCAGCACGGGCACGGTGTCCCGCACGGGGGCCGCCACGGGTTCGGGCTCGGGCTCGGGTTGCGGACGCGGCGGCGTTGCCGGAGCGGTCTGCGGCGGAGCGGGAGTGGTAGCCTCAACCGTATCGCCGACGACCGTTCCTTCGTGCACGGCGCCGGGGCTCGTGTCGATCATTGCGGCCATCGCCTGAGGAGCAGGTGATGCATCGCCGCCGCTCATTCGAACGACTGCGACGATGAGCACCGCGAGACCCGCGGCGATAGCTCCCCCCACGCCAACAGGCCGCCAGTGGAAACCCGAGCCTGACCGCCTAGCCGGCGCCGCCTTTACCGCCGGGCGGTCAGACTTCCTGGGCGCCGGACCTTTGGGCTGTGGTACGCCCCGGGGGGCCGCGGGCACTGCGGCGACCGCCGGCTTCTGCGACAAGGCCCCTGGTGAAGGCCGAGGGGTGGACGCGGTGGGTTGGGCTTCGGGTGACTCTGGCTCCGCAGGCTTTGGACGAGCTGGCAATGCCGTCTCAACCTTCAGTGCGGGCGTCTCGACGATTTTCGAGGCAGGTTCGGCCGATGCCTGCGGCGCCGCTTCAGGCACTACGGTCAACTCGGCGGAGATGCGTCGCGCCGCCCTGGTATGGCCTTGATAGTCCCTCTCCAGGTTGTCGATCAGCTCGCTCAGAAGGGCCCGGGTCTCGCCGCTGGATCGGCCGGAGAGCCCCTGGAGCGTTCGCGCCACGTCTTTGAGATCTGCTTTGTCGGCATACTCACGCAGGACGTCGAGGGCGCCGTTCAGGTGGCCGTTGGCCAGCAGCCGCTTGGCGTACGCGGCGTAGGCATCGGCGGACGAGGGGACGACGTTGATCATCCGGACGCATAGGATCCTGACGTCGTCGGCGGCCCCAAGTCGCGCATAGTGTTCCGCCGCTTGACGATACGCGGCGAACGCACGAGCGGGCTGCTGCAGTTCCACCCGCAGGTCCCCCACGCGGGTGTAAAGATTCAGTTCTTCCGCGAGCGCGTCCGGCCAGCTCTCGAGGTGGCGCAGGATATGTTGGTAGATGTCGATCGCTTCGACCAGATTGCCCTGCTGCTCCGCCTTGCTGGCCTGTTCTTTGAGTTCGGTAACAGTCGGCACGCGTTTCCCCCTCGGTGAGCCGAGTGTCAGATGAGGAAGCTACTTCGGTGACGGACGCAAGCAAACACTGGGCGGACAGGACGGACAGGACGGACAGGCGGATAGACGGTCGGGCGGTCAGGCCGACCGTTGGCCCCCTCACGGGCCTCCAGAAACGTTGCCAGAATCTTGCTCGATGCCGTCGCGGCGGGCAGTTTCGTAACTGACTCCCGCAGCATCGTGTAGTACGGCCTGCCGTGCAATCAGCGCCGATCTCTTGAGGGATTGCTCAGCGTGGCGAATGGATTCTCTTCAATCTGGTTTGACACGTTTCTGTCGCCGACCAGCGCGGCTCCTGTCCATCGTGAGCTCGATTTCATTCGAAAGCACTTGTCTGTTGCGGAATTTCCGAAGCTGCTCGATGTCCCCTGTGGGATCGGGCGTCATGCCGGCCCACTGTCGTCGCTTGGCTACGACGTGGTAGGTGTCG
>Ga0302046_10001166_pt1 | contig 24750 bp, 24 predicted proteins | sample RVTome_11_FD_200261 | JGI IMG/M metagenome (GOLD analysis project Ga0302046, IMG submission 200261) | Soil microbial communities from uranium-contaminated site in the Upper Colorado River Basin, Wyoming, United States - RVT147D111 (version 2) ... | reverse complement strand
CTCTTCGACGTGTCCAGTCTGGCACCGAACGCGGATTACTACTTGAGAGTGAAGGGGTTGGTCAAGGAGCGGAATCTTTTTCTGTTCGTACCTTGGGATCAGGACTCTGGCTGGGAGAAAGTGTATTTCACGTATCTGCCCTGAGCTGGCCTGAGCCGGCCTGAGCGGGCATGAGCACCATGGCTAACCCCGACAAGCCCCGAACGAAGAAGGAATTCAAGGACAATCCGCGCCTGCTGGCGGCGGTCGTCGCCTTGCTCGCCGCCGTTCCCATCGTCAGCACGTACCTGATCGGTAAGTCTCAGTCTTTCTCGCCCGGATTTCTGGCCCGCGTCTTCCTCTACGGATTCACCGTCGTCAACCTGACAGTGTTGTTGGTGCTGGTCTTCGTTCTGGCGAGAAACCTCATCAAGCTCTTTATCGAAAGGCGCCGGGCGGTACTGGGAGCCAAGTTCAAGACCAAGTTGGTGATGATCTTCGTCGGATTCGCGCTTTTCCCATCCGCGTTGATCATCCTCGTCGGTAGCCGACTCATTTCCACGAGCGTCGAGCTTTGGTTCAACCAGCCAGTGGAAACCGTTCTTTTGGGCTCGCAGGACGTGGTCGAGTCGTATTATCGAGAAAAGCAGGAAAGTGCGACGTTCTACGCGCGCATGCTTTCCAATGAGATGTCCCAGCAGCGTCTCCTTGCCCCTACCAACGTCCGAGCCCTTTTTCGCACGATGGAATCTCGCCTCACGCAGTACCGCTTGGACATGATCAACGTGTTCTCCACTGACGGGGAGTTGGTAACGCTTGTTCATCCGGGACTTCCGTTGGACGACAACAATCCCGATGCGGCACGCCGTCTCGCGGAAATCGGTCTCCGCGGGCAGGAGAGGCTGATACAGGACGAGTTGGGAGGTGGGGCCTTGGTGCGCTACGTCTCCCCCATCTACGGTTCGGGGACCCAGGAGGTCATCGGTGCGGTTGTCGTGTCGCACTTCGTTCCCCGATCCTTGGCTGCCACCCTGCAACTCGTGAACGACCAAGCCAACGACTACCGTCAGGCGGAGGCTCAGAAGGAGCCGATTCAAGAGCTGTTTCTTTCGTTCTTCGTGATGGTGTCCCTGCTCGTACTCTTCTCTTCCACCTGGATCGGGCTCTATTTGGCCAAGCGGATCACGGTTCCCGTTCGTGAGCTGGCGGAGGCCACCGAACGGATCATGGCCGGTGACCTCGACCATGCGGTCGGGGGCGCGGCGGTGGATGAGCTCGGCATGTTGATGGAGTCTTTCAACAAGATGACCGCCCAGCTCAAGGCGAGTCAACTTCGCCTGGAGCGATCGAGCGAGGACCTCGAGCTCAAGAACTCGGAGCTCGATCGCCGGCGCCGGTACATCGAGACCGTGCTGGAGAACATCACAACCGGAATCATTTCGATGAACCGCGACGGTATCCTGACGACGGTCAATCCGGCCGCTCTCCGAATGTTGGAGCTCGAACGAGAGGTCGTCGGACGTCACTATCGCGACGTATTCGGCGACGCCGATCTCGCGGAGCTCGAGCCCTTGCTGGAGGGCATGGAAGGAGACGGTCATCGCGCCCGCGAGGAGGAGGTCAATGTCGTCGTGGGCGGACGTGAGCTGCATCTGTCCGTTTACCTCACGATGTTGACGGGTGCCGCGGGCGAGCCCACTGGCCTCCTGATGGTACTGGATGACCTGACGCAGCTCCTCCGGGCACAGAAGGTTGCCGCGTGGCGGGAAGTCGCGCGGCGTCTGGCCCACGAGATAAAGAACCCGCTCACGCCGATCCAATTGTCGGCGCAGCGTATTCGGAAGCACGCTCGGTCCAAGACGCCAGAGCTCCCCCGAATCGTCGAGGAATGCACGGGAACGATTATCGATGAGGTGGATTCCCTGAAGAACCTGGTCGACGAGTTCTCTCAATTCGCGCGGATGCCGACGGTTGCGACGCGGCGCCAAGCGGTCAATCCGCTGCTGGAAGCCACGCTCGAGTTGTACGATGGCCTGTTCAAGGGCCTCAAGCTCGAGAAGCGCTTCGCGGCCGATCTTCCGGAGCTGAGTCTCGATCCCGATCTCATCCGTCGGGTCTTCATCAACATCATCGACAACGCGATCGAAGCGACCTCCGGCAAGGGACACGTCGTCGTGACCACGTCTCACGAGCCGCAGAACAATGTCGTGGTCGTAGAGATCGCCGATGACGGTCCGGGCATCCCTCCCGAGGATCGAGACAAGCTCTTCGTGCCGTACTACTCTACCAAGCGCCGGGGGAGCGGCCTGGGCCTGGCAATCGTGAGTCGCATCGTCGCCGAGCACCGGGGGCGGATCCGGGTCGAAAGCAACGAGCCTAGGGGATCGCGCTTCATTCTGGAGCTTCCGGTTGCCGAGCGCGCGGTCGGGGTGGGCATGTCATCCGGGCCCATCCCAACCAGCTAAGAGGTGCCGATGTCCCGGGAACGCATCCTGGTCGTCGACGACGAATCCGGCGTCCGTAGCTCTCTGAAGGGTGTCTTGGAGGACGAAGGCTACGCGGTGGACACGGAGTCGACCGCGGAGGCCGGGTTGGCCCGCCTGGAAAAGGACTCCTACGACCTCGTCATCATGGACATCTGGCTGCCTCAGATGGACGGCGTCGAGGCACTCGAGACGATTCGATCCAAGAAGAACGATGTCGCTACCGTGATGATCTCCGGTCACGGAACGATCGAGACGGCGGTCAAGACCATCAAGCTCGGTGCGTACGATTTCGTGGAAAAGCCGCTCTCCCTGGAGAAGACGGTCATCGTCATCAAGAATGCCCTCAATCATCGCCGGCTGGAGCAAGAGAATCGCTACTTACGAGAACGGTTCGAGAGCAAGCATATTCTTATTGGCGACAGTCCCCCCATGCGCGCGCTTCGGGAAGAGATTGCCTTGGCGGCACCGACCAACGGCCGGGTCCTAATCTTCGGTGAGAACGGAACGGGCAAGGAACTGGTCGCGCGATCCATCCATAACCAATCCTTGCGGCGGAATGCGAGGTTCGTCGAGGTCAACTGCGCGGCGATTCCGGAGGAGCTGATCGAAAGCGAGCTCTTCGGCCACGTCAAGGGTGCGTTCACCGGCGCGCTCATCGACAAGACCGGGAAATTCGAGCTGGCTGATGGTGGCACGCTCTTCCTGGACGAAGTCGGAGACATGAGCCTGAAGACTCAGGCCAAGGTGCTCCGAGTCCTACAAGAGCAGAAGTTCGAGCCGGTGGGGGGGACGCAGTCGATCGAGATCGACTGTCGGGTGATCGCCGCGACGAACAAGAATCTGGAACAAGAGATCCAGGCCGGGAACTTTCGCGAAGATCTATTCTTCCGACTCAATGTCATCCCGTTTCATATGGCGCCGCTGCGAGAACGCCGCGAGGACATTCCGGCGCTCGCTCGTCACTTCGTCGCCGAGTTTTCGGAGGAGAACGGCAAGAAGGTCAAGGAGATCGCCCGCTCGGCCTTGGAGCGTCTCGTGGCTTACCATTGGCCTGGCAACGTCAGGGAGCTCAAGAACATCATCGAAAGGTTGGTCATCATGGTGGCCTCGGACAGCATCGAGGCCAGGGACCTTCCACCACCCCTACAGCAAAACGGTGCGGCTCACTTCGATTTGCTGGGCGATTTCCCGTCCCTGGCTGCCGCGCGCGAGGCCTATGAGTGCCGGTATATCCAGCGCAAATTGCGCGAAAACGCGGGCAACGTATCCAAGACCGCCGAAGCGCTCAAGGTCGAACGGTCTCACCTCTATCGAAAGATGAAGTCGTACGGGATCGCTCCGCCGAAGAGCGAAGAGGGTGCCTAGCGGGCCGCCAAAATACGCAGTTGCTTAACTGCAGCTAGTCAGGCGGCGGGCTCTCGGCACCCAGTTTTTTCTTGGCGTTCACTTCGAGCACCTTGTCTTCCTCGAAGTCGAGAAGCTTCAAAGCACGTATGGGGTCCTCGGGCAGCGCGTCCCGCGGCACCAGCCCGACTATCTCCGAGCCCGCAACCTCGGCACCGAGACGCTCCGCCTCGGAGCATATGTGCTCGAAGACCGTAAGCATCGAGGTCGTCCGGTAGTCCGTCAAGTTCATGGATATCTGGGCGTGCTGTCTATCGGCCAGGTAGAGGCCCAGCGCTTTGACGCAGGGCAGTCCACCGCTCGAGGCACGGACCTTCCTGGCGATCGCCTTCGCGATCTCGATCCGATCGGTCGCCAGCTCGACGTTGAATGCGATCAAGACCTTTCTCGCCCCGATGGCCGAGGCACCGGCGCTTGGATGGGGGCGCGCCGGTCCAAAGTCCGGCTTCCAGAAGGGGGCCTTCAGCTTCGCGGCCAGGCCCTCGAATTGCCCTTTGCGAATCAGCGCCAAGTCCGACCGTCCTTTCTGCTGCGCCGCTTCCTCGTACAGGAAGACCGGTAGGTCGAATCGCGAGGCGACGCGTTCCGCCACCCTGCGCGCCAGCCGTATGCACTCGGCCATCGTGGCGCCCTGCAAGGGCACGAAGGGCAGGACGTCCACCGCCCCCATCCGCGGATGCTGGCCCTGGTGGTAGCGGAGATCGATACGGCTCAAGGACGCCTCGAACAAGCGCAGTGAAGACTCCTCGAGGGCTCGAGCATCCCCAATGGCGGTCAGAACGGTCCGGTTATGGGAAGGGTCGGAAGAGACATCTAGGAGGTGCGTTCCCGCGGGCGCCCCGAAAGCCGCCGCGATGGCTTCGATGATGTCGCGGCGGCGGCCCTCGCTGACGTTGGGTACGGATTCGATGATCCCCGCCATTCTCCTAACTCCTGGGCCTCCCACGATGCAGCGGAGCCCACCGCTTTCGGGCTGGTACCGGCGGGCGCTCCTCAGACCAGAGCGTAAAAGTGCTTGACCTAGACGCACTTACTGTTGTATGTATCATAGGGAGGCAGCCGTAAGTGTATCATTTAGGCACCAGCAGGCTGAAGGTAAACGAGTCAGCCTGCGCGAGCCGGAGCGTCCGACTTCGCCAAGGCTTCGTCGGGACCTCGCCGCCAGCCTTCGTCCGTACTCTGGACGAAGAGAACTTCCGCGGACCAGCCGAAGCTTCCAGCGAAGGCTGGGGGCCCCACGGCAGTAATACACGCTCGAACTCGTGTTTCAGCGGAAGGGAAGCGGCTGCCTCGTTCTGAAAGAGACATGATGGATTCGGACGACCGAGCCCGAGTCGGCAGCCGCACTGCCCCTACTGCTCAGGACGCCGCCGATTCCTCGCAAGCTGCACAACCTACTTTCGTAGTGGCAACGACCGGCGCGAAAACGCCGGAGCCCGCCGCCGTCGACGCTCCCCGCACCATCAGTGGCCTTCTCGAACAGGGCCGGGGACTCTTCCGACGCGGTCGTCTCCAGCAAGCCATTCACGTTTGGACCCGCATTCTGTTTCTGGACCGGAGCAATCACGCGGCGCGAGCGGCGATCGACCAGGCGAAATCCGTGATCGCCGAGCGCCAACGAGAGATGGATGCGCTGGTTTTGGAAGCGACCCGGCGCGCGGCTGCGGGGGATCGTCGCGGCGCACAAAAGCGCCTGGCCCGCGTGCTGGCACTCGATCCCCGGCACGCCGAAGGGCGGGGCCTCTGGGAGAAAATCGAAGAACAGACCCGCCGAGGTGAAGCCCGTTCCGGCTCGCTCGCGCTGGCTGGAAGACTCGCCGAAGAGGATGTTCTCCCGAGCCAGCGCCGCAGGGTGGTCGCACCGTCCTCGGTCAAGACCGAATCCGCTTCTCCTCTGAAAATGGCGGCGTTTTTCTTCAGCGCGCTCTGTTTGTTCGCGGCGGGCGCCGTCTATGTCCATCTCAATTGGGATTTCTTGGTGAGCGACGGTAGACCCGTCGACTTGGGCAGTGCGGAGCCCAATCAACCCGATCTCGGGGCTCCGACCAGCCTGCCTCCTTTGTCCGAGCTGCACTTCTTCAACGGCACCCGTCTCTACAACAAGGGATTGTATCGGGAAGCTCTGTCCGAGTTCTCGCTCGTGGATCCGGAGAATCCGAACTTCGAAGAGGCGCGCAGTCTGATTCTCTGGATCGAAGGAAGACTGCTACGCGGCGTGGTCCTGGCGGGAGTGTCCGAGGACTCCCATGCCCGAAACGAAAAAGGAGAATGAGTTGAATTGTCCGAGATGTCAATCCGAGATCGATCCCGCGATTCGTATGTGCCCGCAATGCGGTTCACCAAGGACGGCTCGGTCCAACGAACAGGTCGGAGCAACCGATTGGCGTCGGCACGTCCGGGAGACCGTGCAGCGCCGCAAGGAGCTACGTAGACAGCAGCAGGACCAGCGTGAGGCTGTTGCGCGCCAGCTGACTATCTTCGGTGAGGTCGGCGAGGCGGATCCGGAGCAAGATCTCGTTCGGCAACGGCGAGCGGAGATCCGTGCCAAGGTGCAGCAGCGCCTCGAAAGAGGCACTCCCCCGCACCGTCGCGTGCAAGCGCTCGCGGACGCGGGGGACGTTTCGATCCGTATGGGCACGGTCGGCGGCGGTTCGGCTGCCGTGGCCACGGCGCCTGAGATGGCAGAGATGCACGATGCGCCCGAGAGACCCGAGAGAATGGACCGGTACGACGTGGCAGAGCTGCCAGACACTGCGGATGGGTCCGATATGCCCGATATGCCTGGTATGCCTCGTAGGAACGTCGCGAGTCGTCCCACCACGGGGCCGCGAACGAGTCGCCCCAGGCAGCCTCATCGCAACGTCGGAAGCGATACCATCGAGCACTTCGAGCTGGCTTCGCCGGGCGAGAGGTTGCTGGCGGGCCTCATCGACTTCGGCTTTCTGACGCTCATGCTGTTGGGATTGGCTTACCTGACTACGAATCTGGCGAGCCAGCCCCTGCAGGCCCTGCCCCGTCCCGCGCTCGCCGCGCTCGGTTGCGTCGGATTCCTCCTCGCGGTGGGCTATTTCCTGTTCTTCTGGAGCCTCTCGGGACAAACGCTGGGGAAACTGTTGACCAGTTCCCGGGTCGTGGATCCGTTAGGGCAGCCCCTCGGGTTCAGCCGGGCGCTGGTGAGAACTCTGGGAATCGGTCTGTCCGTTCTTCCTCTGGGCGCTGGTTTCGTCGGCCTCTGGAGTGACATCGGACGGCGCGCGTGGCACGACCGGCTCGCCTCGACGAAAGTCGTTCGCATGTAACCACCGGTTCCGGCCCGACATTTCCGTTCCCGCAACCGCCGCAAACAATGGACCGCTTCTTTCTGAGGGCATTGGTGCGCGAGCAGGCGCCCCGGCTTCTCGGGCGTCGGGTACGCGGCATCAAACGTTGGGATGACGGGGGCTTCGTCATTCTACTAGGAGCCCGTCGCGGCACGGATCTCATCGTCAGCCTTTCACCGCACGCGCCCGGGCTCTACGTTGGACGCCCGCCGGCGTCCGGGGACGACTCGTCCAAGCATTCACGTCTCAAGAAACTGCTATCCGGCTCCGAGCTCGTGAGGATAGAAGCGGCTGCGCTCGACCGGGTCGTGGAGCTGACGTGGCAGCTTGCGAAGCCGAGCGGCTCGACCCGCACGATGGAGCTCGTACTCGAGTGGCCGGGCACCAAGACCGCGGCTTTCTTGGTCGACTCCGGTACTCGTGAGGTGCTCGACGTGGTAAGTCCCGGCACACCCCGCACTGTGGCGGGCGAGGTGTTCCGATCTCTCCCGCCCCCTCCGGGATCTCGGGAGGTCGCCGCTAGTGGGGCGGAGTTTCTCGAGCGTCTCCTGGCATCAAGTGGTGAAACGTCGACCGAGATGCGGATCGTGCGCGCGGCGAGCGGTCTGAGCCCACAGCTCGCAGAGGAAGTCGTTGCGCTCGCGACGGTCTCTCGAATCAGGACGGAGGAGGCGTTCGAGCGGGTGGCGGCAAGACTCGGCGACCCACCTCGCCCGGTGTTGCTGCGTCCAGCGAATCAGGCCTTTCATCAAAAGGGATACCGGCTAATGGTCTCCGCCATCCCGTTGTCACCTCGAGATGACTGGGAGTCGCGGTCGTTCGCGACGTGCAACGAGGCAGCGGAGGCGTTCATCGCCGAGTCGCGTCGATGGAACGCTGCCCGCGGCGCTTACATCGAGGCCGTCGGCGAGCTTCGCAAGCAACTGAAGAAGACGAAAAAGCTCCACGCTCGCCTGAAGGCTGAGCTCGATGGGCTCCGGCAACCCGATGAGCTGCGGCGTTGGGGCGAGATCTTGCTGGCTGGACTGCAACAGGCGAGGCGAATGAAGGACGAGGTGATGGTCCCCGATCCTTACCAGGAAGGGGCACCGCCCGTTCGTGTGCCCATCGATCCGCGGCTGGACCTCACCGGAAACGCGCAGCGATACTTCGAGCGCGCGCGCAAAGCGATCCGGAGTCGCGATCGTCTCGAGGCCCGCCTCGCAAAAACGAGCGAGCAGCTCGATTATCTAGAGACACTCGAGCTGGCGTTCGAGGACTTGGTCGAGATGGAAGCACTTGCCGCCCTGGTGGACGAGTTGCGGGAGACGGGAATTCTGAGAGCCCACCCTCAGTCGGGGGTGGCGGCAAGCGGTGCGAAAACCAAGAAGAAGGGAAGCGGGCAGCGGCTCGAGCCACGTCGCTTTCGCCTGTCGAGCGGAGCGGTTGCTCTGGCCGGACGTTCGGCGCGGTCCAATGAGGAGCTGACCTTTCGCATCGCGCAGCCGGAAGACCTGTGGTTCCATGCCGCGAGCACGGCGGGGGCGCACGTCGTGCTGCGCGTCCCTTCGGGAACCGAAGCCGGCGGAGAGGACATCGAAGAGTCCGCCGCGGTCGCCGCGTTCTTCAGCAAGGCCCGCGGATCTACGACCGCCGAGATCCTCTACGCCCCGCGCAAGAACATTCGGAAGATACCGGGGGCTCCACCGGGAACGGTTCGCGTGACTCGATTTCGGACGGTGCGGGTGCGGCCCGCTCTTCCGCCGACACGTTCTGATGAAGTGCACGACTAGGAACGAAGACGGTCAGTGGGCATCGTTCCCTTTCCGAGTTTGCAGTGTCGGCGATGATGGGCCTAGTCTTGAGCGGAGCCGGGCGTCAATGTATGTAATCGCGCGACTCAACGTGGCCGGACGCGCCTTTCTGGCGTCGATATACGTGATCTCAGCAATCAAGGTAGCCAGACGCCGATGAATTCCTTGTTACGAGCTCTCGCGGTATTCGTTGCAACGGGCGCCTACACGGGGTTCTTTCCTATCGCCCCGGGGACGGTTGGCTCAGTATTGGGCATTCTCATCGAGCGAGGTTTGCGCGCGACCGGTTCGGATCTCGTCTACGGTCTTGTCATCGTGGCGCTGTCGGTCGCGGGTGTTCTCTCGTCCCGAATCGCCGAAGAACACTTCGCGCGGAAGGATCCTTCTCACGTCGTCGTGGACGAAGTGGCCGGGATGCTGGTGTCACTGTATCTCATTCCGGTGAGCTGGATAGGTCTGCTGGTCGGGTTTCTTCTTTTCCGCCTGCTCGATATCGTCAAGCCGTTTCCGTGTCGCCGGGCCGAAAAGCTCCACGGCGGACTCGGAATCATGGCGGACGATCTCATCGCCGGGGTTTATGTGAACCTGCTGCTGCGGCTCGCCAGTTTGGTTTGGCCGGCGCTTCTCTCGGCGGGCTCGATGGGAGCCAACCCTTGAATGCGGAGATTCTCACGATCGGGAGCGAACTCCTCACTCCGGGACGACATGATACGAACGCGGCCTACCTGATCGAGCAGCTCACCTCTCTTGGCATCCTGGTCATTCACCGCGCGACCATCCCCGACGACCGCCGCGCGATCGCGGAAGCGGCGAAGCAAGCCTTGATACGCGCGGATCTGGTGCTTGCCACCGGGGGGTTGGGGCCGACTTCCGACGACGTGACGCGTGAAGGATTCGGAGATGCGCTGGGTCTTGCGCTTCACGTCGACGAGGGCGTTCTCGAGACGATCCGCCGCCGTTTCGAAAGGCGCGGCATCGCCATGCCGGAGGTCAATCGAAAACAGGCCGAGGTATTGGAGGGAGCCGAGATCCTCGCCAACACTCTCGGCACCGCCCCCGGCATGTGGATCACGGTACCAGCCGCGACAACGCCAAAAAAGACCGCCGCGGCGAAAGAAGTGATCCTCTTGCCGGGGCCGCCTCCGGAGCTTCACTCCGTCTTCGAGAGCCACGTTCTTGCCCGGTTGGCGGCGAGCGCCAAGGGAATCGCTTACGTGACCAAGCGCACGCTCGTCGCGGGGCTTCCCGAGTCGGTTGTCGAGCAGAAAATCGGATCGATTTATCGCGACATCGAGAATCCCCGCACGACGATTCTCGCCTCTCCCGGGCAGGTGGAGATCCACACGGTTGCCAAGGCGGACACGGCTTCCGAAGCCAGCGCCACCAATGAGGCTCTCGCCAGTAAGATACGGGCAGTCCTTGGCAACCGCATCTTCAGCGAAGCAGGGGAGTCGCTCGAGGAGGTCGTGGGGCGCATGCTGGTGGAAAGATCCTTGTCGCTTGCGGTAGCAGAGTCTTGTACCGGGGGTCTCATCACGCACCGGCTGACCCAGGTTGCGGGGAGCTCCCGCTACCTCGAACGAGGTTTCGTAACCTACAGTAACGCGAGCAAGGTCGAGCTGCTCGGCGTCGACGCCGAGCTCATTCGCTCGCATGGGGCCGTGAGCCCGGAGATCGCCGAGTCCATGGCGCGCGGCGCACGGACGCGCGCGGGAACCGACATCGCGATCGCGGTGACCGGCGTTGCCGGGCCCTCCGGAGGCACGGCGGAAAAGCCGGTAGGGCTGGTGTTCATCGCGGTCTGTGACAAAGACGCGTGCGTGGTACGTCGATTCCTCTTTCCCGGCAATCGCGCGCAGGTGAAACGCTGGAGCTCTCAGATGGCTCTCGATCTCTTGCGGTGGCGTCTCCTGGGAGAAGAAATCCCACCGTTCTGAAACGATGCGCGCCTTCATCGGTATCGAGGTATCGGCGGAAGTGCGAGCCGCGGTGGGCGCCTTGGCGGCCGAGCTCGAGCGCCGCGTGCCGAAGGCGAGGTGGGTTCCGCCTGCGAATCTCCACATCACGTTGCGCTTCCTGGGAGACACCAATGAGAAGATCTTGGGAGAGCTCGCCGACGAGCTGGGAGCGACCGTGGCCGCGTGCGTGCCCTTTCGGCTCGAGTTCCGCGGGATCGGGTTTTTTCCCTCGTCTCGTCGCGCCAGGGTGATGAGCGCCCTCGTCTCCAAGCCTCCGCGAGAGCTGGAAACACTCTATCGGAGCGTGGAGTCCACCGTGGGCCGTCATGGATTTCCGCCGGAGCGGCGCAGTTTCACGCCCCACTTGACATTCGCCCGACTGCGAACGTCGAGCGCCGCGTTTCCGGCGATTCAGGCGGAGCTCGAAAATCGTGCGCTCGGCCACGCCTCGGTCGAAGAGGCGATCGTTTTCGAAAGCGTCCTCAAGCAAAGCGGAGCGGTCTACCATGCGCGGGCACGACTCCCCCTGAAAGGATGAAAGGATGAAAGGATGACGGGAGCCCCCCCCTTGTGACCCAGGTCGCCGCGCCGGTCGTCGTCATCGTGTTGATGGGGGCCTACCTGCTAGGGTCCGTGCTCTTCGGCGTCGTCATCCTTCGAGCCGTGGCGGGGAAGGACCCGCGGGCAGCCGGAAGCGGGAACCCGGGAGCGGCGAACGTGATGCGGATCGCGGGAAAGCGACTGGGGGCCGCGGCGCTGGTACTCGATGCCGGCAAGGGAGCCCTGGCCGTCCTTCTTGCCCGCTCGTTGACACCCGATGAAATCGTCCTCCCCGCCGCGGCCGCGGTGGGGGCCGTGCTGGGGCACCTCTTTCCGGTTTTCTACCGGTTCCGGGGAGGAAAAGGGGTCGCGACCGGGCTGGGCGCTTTTCTCGCGGTCAGCTACCGGCCCGTGCTGGCTTCGATCGCGGTTTTCGTCGTCGTGCTGGCGGCTTTCCGTTTCGTCTCCGTCGCTTCCATCGCCGCCGCCACGTCGCTTGCGCCCTTTTGCCTGATGTGCGGCGAGCCCAACGCGGTATCGTGGGCGGCGGCCCTCACTGGCGCTCTCGTCGTGGTCCGTCACCACGCCAACATCGCCCGGATTCGAGCCGGGGTCGAGCCACGGCTCGGGAGCCGGGGTCTCCGCGGTCCTTGAAGCCCTCCGCGCTCTTTAGAGCGATGTCGGCCGAAAGTTGGTATAATGAAAGGTGTTCTGCCTGACAAGCTCCCGACCGCGGGGTTGGGTGTCTTCCCACTCCTGATGTTCGAATTGATCTATCAAGAGGAAGGGAACGAGCGGGCGGTTCCCATCGACCTGGGAGGCGTCGTACTCGGACGCTCGCCCGACTGCGACGTCGTGATCAAGGACTTCGGAGTCTCCCGCCACCACGCCAAGGTCATCGTCGACGGCGATCAGTGCCGCGTGGTCGATCTGAAGAGCAAGAACGGCACCCACGTCAACGGAACCGCGGTCGTGGAAGCCATTCTGAACGATGGCGATCAGGTAGCGCTCGGCAAGTTCCTTCTCCAGTTTCGGCGTACGCTGGCGGAAAAAGTCGTTCTCGACGAGCAGAAGCCTCTCTTGGAAGAAGCGGGCACGGTCATTCGCAGCGTCGGCGAGCTCGAGAAGTACCTCGGCGTCGCCGGGGGACAGACCGGAAGCGCCACCACGGCATCGCGCAGCAGACCGAATCTCGAATCCGTCGATATCGAGAAGAGCAATCGCATCTTGAGGAGCCTTTCCGAGCTCGCCAAGGCGCTCATCACGGCGCAACCAGAGGAAGTAGAGGGTCGGATCATGGACGCGGTCTTCGAGCACATCCCGGTGGATCGCGGGTTCCTCATGCTCTACGACGAGGACGGCAATCTGAAGCCGAGGGTGGTCAAGTACCGGCATGGGGGTGAAGAGGGGAAAATCACGATCAGCAAGACGATCGCGGATAGAGTGGTCAAGGACCGGGTCGCCATTCTCACTTCCGACGCCCAGGTGGACCCTCGCTTCGCTTCCGGTGACAGCATCCGCTTCCACGGGATACGCTCGGCAATGTGTGCGCCTCTCTGGAAGGGAGACAAGGTCATTGGCATCATTCATATCGATTCTCCCATGGCATCGAACACGTTTGGGGAAGCCGATCTGGAGTTGTTGTCGGCGCTGGGGAACTACGCGGCAGTAGCGATCGAGCAGGCAAGCCTAACCAGGAAAGTTCAAGAGGAGAAGGTTCGGAGAGAGCGTTTCGAGAAATACTTTTCGCCGGCGGTGGCCGAGCGCATCATGTCCGAGGGCGAGAAAGAGGTACAGGAGCTCGAGGTCTCGGTCATCTTCGCCGACATCGTCGGTTTCACCCAGATGGCTGAGAAGATGGAGCCTCAGCTGGTGAGTCAGCTTCTCAACGAGTACTTCTCTCGCATGGCGGACGTGGTGCTCGAATACGATGGGACGCTCGACAAATTCATCGGCGACTGCATCATGGCGGTGTTCGGAGCACCGTATCCTCAGGAAGACCATGCCGAACGGGCGGTTCGAGTGGCGCTCGAGATGCGCCGCCGCCTCAACGAGCTGAACAGGGAGCTGGGCAAGGATCCGCCGATTCAGATGAGGATGGGGATCAACAGCGGAAAGGTCGTTGCCGGCCCCATCGGATCTCACAAACGCAAGGAGATTACCGTCTTGGGTGATACGGTCAACATCGCATCGCGCATCGAATCCATGGTCGCCGAAGCCGGTCAGATCGTGGTGGGAGCGAGAACGCGCGAGTTGGTCGCGGACGCGTTCGAGGTCAAGGATCTGGGCACGGTATCGCTCAAAGGAAAGAAGAAAGCGGTAGGCGTCTTCGAAGTGCTCGGAGAGAGGGGAGGCGAGACCCGAGTCTTATAGGGTCCGAGGTGCTGAGTGCCAACGCCGGATAGTGGTGCCAAGCGGATGGTGAGGCGAGGAAAGGTCCTCTACGCGCTCGTCATCGTCATGATGCTCGCCGCCCTCGTCCCGCTGATCGTGACCAGCGCGATCCTGATCCGGCAAAACCGAAACGCGCTGGCCTTGTCGGAGGAGCTCGTTCAGCTCGACCAGACACGATCCGTTGCCAAGCAGGCGAGGCTCTACTTGCAGGCCATGCACGATCAAGTGGTCGGAATCGCCCAGACGTTCGGAATGGGCGAGAGCCCGTCGGCGGTCTCCGAGCGTATTGCCCGGGCGACGGACAGCGAAGATCTCATCCACTACATCCAGGACGGAAGCCATCTTCTCTCCATTACCGTACAGGACACCCACCAACAGGGCGGCGGCTATTCGCTCTACGATTTCAGGGAAGAACAAGTGGAGGCCTATTACGAACGATCACTGGAAGCCGGCCTTGCCGGCTTGCACTACGTGTCGGCTCCCTACGTTTCGGAAACGATGCTGGACACGGTGATCGTGATTTCGGCTCCCATCGTCGCTTCGGGTGAGGTGGCGGGCGTGGTGTCCGCGGTCGTCAGCCTGCAGCCGATCCAGGAGATGGTGGAGGGGATGGCGAAGGAAGGACGGGAGGTCTACGTCGTCGACGCGATGGACGTCATGGACGAGGCGGGGGTCATCAGCAAGACCGGACGGCTGGTGTTCCATTCGAATCGAGAGACGCTCTTCACCAATCCCAGCCTGGTGGGGAACCAGATGGTCGATGCCTTCAAGGAGTCTTCCGGCTACGAGTCGAGGCTCGTGAACTTCCAGCTGGTCGGCAGATCGGGAAGCACGCCCGTGGTGGGCACGTACACGCCCATCGGAGACCGAAGCTCCAAGGTCGCATTCCTACGGGATTTGGATTGGGGCGCCATCGTTCAGGCGAAAGAGGAAGCCGTCTACTACTCGGTCCGGGAGGTCTTGTGGGCCAGCGTGTGGTGGGTGCTCAGCTCGGGTCTTTTCGCCGTGGTGCTGGCCGTGGTCTTTGCCGGACGCATCTCGCAACCGATTGCCCGGCTGGCGGAAGGGGCGCGACGGCTGGCAGCGGGCGACTTCTCACGCGATATCGAGGTGTCTTCACGAAACGAGATCGGCGAGCTGGCTGACACGTTCAATCTGATGAAGGCGGAGATCAAGGGCTACATCCAACGGCTTCAGAAGGCCGCGGAAGAGAACAAGCAGATGTTCATGGGGGCGGTCAGCTCCTTAGCCGCGGCCATCGATGCCAAGGATCCCTATACGCGGGGCCATTCGGAGCGGGTCTCCAATTTTGCCGAGAAGATCGCGGCCGAGCTAGGATTGCCCGAGCGTGACGTAGAAGTCGTTCGGATTTCCGCATTGATGCATGACGTGGGTAAGATCGGCATCGAAGACAAGATCTTGGGCAAAGAGGGACCCTTGACGGATGAGGAATACGAAATCATGAAGACCCATCCCGTCAAGGGAGCGGTGATCATGGAGCAAGTGCCCCAGCTGAAGGAAATGATTCCTGGAATGAAATACCATCACGAGAACGTGAACGGCACCGGCTACCCGGAAGGCCTACGCGGAGACGAGATTCCGTTGACCGCCAAGATCGTGAGCGTAGCCGATTGCTTCGACGCCATGACCACGAATCGTCCGTACCAGAAGGCAATGGACATTGGCTATGTCCTGGAGCGCATGAGGAGTTTCGTGGGTAAGAAGTTCGACCGAGAAGTCGTTGAGGCTCTCATCAAGGCCTATGAAGAAGGGTTGATTCGACCCAATATGCCGGTCCGGCAGACGGTGTCTCTTGCCGGCTCAGAAGAGAAGACGCCGGCGGTGGTCGCTAGTGGGCATCGTCGCTAAGTACGCTCTCCGAAGCGAGGAAGGAGTTTCATGACCATCCCGACCCGATACCAAGTTTTGGTGGCTCTTGCCGCGCTGCTGTTGACGGGCGCATCTCAGGACGACGAGGTCGTCAACCGGGCTCTCACCATGTTCAATCGCGCCAAGTACCTGCACAGCGAGGGCCGATTGGACGAGGCGATCGCGGAGTACAAGGAGGCTTCGAAGCTCGACCCGGAGAACCCATGGATTTTAAACGCTCTGGGCTTGGCCATGACCGAAGCTCGGGACTTCAAAGAGGCGGAGAAAACCTTCCGGCAGGCGCTCAAGCTCAACGCCGAGCTCACCGACGTCCACAACAACCTGGGCGTCCTCTACTCGGAGATGGGGCAAAAGGAGAAGGCCTTCGAGGAGTTCACCACCGTCGTGCGAAACCCAGCCTATCCCACTCCGGAAAAGGCGTTGTTCAACATGGGTGCCCTGTACTTTCGGGATCAGAACTACGAGCTGGCGATGATGTACTACCGTCGCGCCGCGGAGAAGAGCCCCAAGTTTGCCTTGGCTTACCGTGGTTTGGGGGAGGTTCACCTGGCTCTCGACGAGATCGAGATGGCTTTCGATAATTTCGAACGAGCGCTCGAGCTGTCACCCAGCGACCTCCCGAGCCTCTACGAGGTGGCTCGCCTCTACGATCAAAAGGGTGAGACGGAAAAAGCGCTCGAGTACTATCGGCGGGTGGTCGAGGCCGATCGATTCTCGGTGTTGGGCAAGATCAGCCTCGAGCGACTGGAAGTGCTGAAGCCTGGGACTTAGTACGCAATCACCGCGGACATTGAATAGTGACCTGGGGCCCCACCGCCGCCTGGCTAGGTCCGGGTTACGGCACCGACCCAATTTGGCGGCTGACAGGAGGCTGCGGGTCCCGCCTGGCTAGCTCCGGTTACGGCACCCACCTAGTTCGGCAGCCGACCGGCGACTGTCCGTCTTCGCTCTTCGAGCTTCGGCGAGGCCTGGCCGAAGCCTTGGCGGAGGCCGGCGCGCGGGCTGAGGGGGCATTGATCAGTGGCCTGGGGCCCCACCCCCAGGCCTTCACGCTTCGTCGACTTCGCGACTGCGCGTGGGCTGAGGGCTCTCATCAAGGCTTGAGGTCATGCATCCAGGAGCTCCGTTTCAGCCGCGCGAGCTCGCTTGATTCTCGCCCCATCTAACGGGAGACTACGCCCGCTTGTCCGTGTTTCAACGTCTCAAGGAAGGACTCGCCCGCACTCGGGGAAGGCTTTCGAACGTCTTGAGTCTCGCCTCCAGCGGGCAGGAGCCCGACTGGGAGCAGCTCGAAGAAGCGCTCCTCGGCGCGGATGTCGGTGTAGCGGCCATGACCGAGCTCGTCGAGATCGTCCGGAGCCAGCGCCATCACGGTGATATCCGCGAGGCGTTGAGCCGGGCGATCCTGGACCTTCTCCTCGAGACCGAGAGGAAGGCTTTGCCAAGCGCGACGGTGTCTCCCCGAGTCGTCTTGGTCGTGGGAGTGAACGGAGTCGGCAAGACGACCACCGTGGCCCGGCTCGCCCGCCGAGCGAGCCTTGCCGGTCGCAAGCCACTTATCGTTGCGGCCGACACGTTTCGCGCCGCGGCGGCGGAGCAGCTCGAGAAGTGGGCGGTTCGCCTCCGGGTCGATTTGGTACGCGGGCGGGAGGGAGAAGATCCCGCTTCCGTCGTGCACCAAGGGCTTCAAGCGGCCATCGCGCGTGGAGCCGACGACGTCATCGCCGATACGGCGGGTCGCCTGCACACCAAACAGCCGCTCATGGATGAGCTGGTGAAGGTGAAACGGATCGCGGGTCGCGTCGTTTCGGGCGCACCTCACGAAACGTTGTTAGTGGTGGACGCGACGGTCGGTAGCAACGGTCTCGCCCAAGCGCGGCGTTTCAGCGACGTTTTGGGAGTGGACGGGATCGTCTTGACCAAGTTGGACGGCACCGCCAAGGGCGGTATCGTGGTTGCCGTGGCGCGAGAGCTGGGTCTTCCGGTTCGCTTCGCCGGAGTCGGTGAAGGTGAGGACGACCTGGTGCCGTTCTCGGCCGAGGATTTCGTGCGGGCGTTGGTGGGAGCGAATGGCGGAGATTGAGCGGAGACTGATGCGACGGGTGCTCGCGTTGGCCGCAATGGGACGGGGGTGCACAAGCCCCAACCCCCTGGTCGGCGCTGTGGTCGCGAAGGGTAGCCGGATCGTGGGGCAAGGCTTTCACCGCAGAGCCGGCGAGCCGCACGCGGAGATCATCGCACTCCGGGAAGCCGGTCGCGCCGCTCGAGGCGCCACGCTTTACACGAACCTCGAACCATGCTGTCACACCGGACGCACGCCGCCTTGCGTCGAGGAAATCGTGTCGGCAGGCATCGCGAGGGTCGTGTCATCGATCCGCGATCCGGATCCTCGCGTGAACGGCGGCGGTTTCCGAAGCCTGCGACGGAGCGGCGTGATAGTCGAGGTCGGACTCATGAAGAGCGAGGCCTCCTACCTCAACCGAGCATTCACGAAGTTCGTCAAGGAAGGGTTTCCGTTCGTGACTCTGAAGGGCGCGGCGAGCCTCGACGGTCGTATCGCGACGCGGAGCGGTGATTCCAAGTGGATCACATCGACCGAAGCGCGGGAGCATGCGCGGCTGCTCCGCAGGGAGCACGATGCGGTGCTGGTTGGGATCGGGACGGTCTTGGCGGACGACCCGCGGCTCACGGTGCGGCCGGCCGTTCGTCATCGCTCACCTCTTTACCGCGTCGTCTTGGACGGGCAGTTACGCTTGCCGCCGAGGGCGAGGCTTTTGTCCACGCTCGACGAGGGTCCGATCGTGGTCTTCGCCGGACCTCACGCGGAAAGCTCGCGGGCTCGTCGGCTGGAACAGCGCGGCGTGACGGTCGAGCGCCTGGCGATCCGTGGCGGGCGTCTCGACCTCCGCGGATTGCTTCGACACCTGGCGGAGAAGGATGTCACGAGGCTATTGGTCGAAGGGGGGGGAGAGACTCACAGTTCCTTCCTGGAAGAGGGTCTGGCAGATCGGCTGGTGCTCTATTTGGCCCCGCGGATCATCGGCGGGCGGGATGCGCGTGCCCTGGTGGGGGGTAGAGGACCGGAGCGGCTGACCGACGCGGTTACCTTGTCACGGCCGATCGCCTACCGAGTCGGTGCCGATCTGGTCGTGGAAGGGGACCTCTCGAGATAGCAAGAAGCGAGGCCAGGGCTTGTTCACCGGAATCATCGAGGATATCGGGCGCGTCATTGGCTCGGAGGATCGCGCCGGCCAGAGGACCCTGTCTTTGGAAGCGGGGGTCGTGGCCGACGAGCTCCACATCGGATCCAGCGTGGCGGTATCGGGAGTCTGTCTCACCGTAACACAGTGCGAGGGCAGACGATTCAGCGTCGACGTGTCGACGGAGACGCTCGAACGGACGACCCTGGGGCAGTTACCGCGTGACGGCCGAGTGAATTTGGAGTTGCCGGTGCGGCCGCAGGGGAGGTTGGACGGACACTTTGTGCAGGGTCATGTGGACGGGCGAGGCCGCGTCCTTTCCGTCCGCCAGCGGGGATCCGATCGCCTCATGCGAATCGAGCACGACCAGTCGGCGGACGCCCTCATCGTCGAAAAGGGGTCCATCGCCGTCGACGGAGTGAGCCTCACCGTGACCGCCTGCGGGACGGCATGGTTCGAGCTCATGCTCATCCCTCATACGATTCGCATGACCACGCTCGGCGAGGCGGCCGAGGGGGATGCCGTCAATCTGGAATACGATATACTCGGGAAGTACTTGATAAGACTAACCGAACTGGGGCGAATACCATGGAAAAGAAGCTAGACTTCGAAACGAACTCGGCCTTCTCCTCCATCGAGGCCGCGCTGGAAGACATACGGGCCGGCCGGATGGTGATCGTCGTCGACGACGAAAACCGGGAGAACGAGGGGGATCTCACGATCGCCGCCGAGAAGATCACTCCCGAAGCGGTCAATTTCATGGCCCGACATGGTTGCGGTCTCATTTGTATGCCCATGACCGAGCAGCGCCTGGACGAGCTTCAAGTCCCGCTGATGGTGAGCGACAACTCGTCCGTGCACGGAACCGCTTTTTGTGTCTCCATCGAAGCCAAGCAGGGAGTGAGTACCGGGATCTCCGCTAGCGATCGAGCGCGCACGGTTCTTGCGGCGATCGATCCGCGTACCCGTCCGTCCGATCTGGCCCGGCCCGGACACATGTTCCCCCTGCGGGCTCGTCCGGGAGGCGTCTTGGCTCGAGCGGGGCAAACCGAGGCGGCGGTCGATCTGGCGCGGATCGCCGGACTCTACCCGGCCGGCGTGATCTGCGAAGTCATGAACGAGGACGGAAGCATGGCCCGCGTGCAAGATCTGGTGGGTTTTGCGGCGAAACATGACCTGAAGATCATTACCGTTGCCGACCTCATCCGCTATCGACTCGAAACCGAGCGTCTGGTCAAGAAAGTGGCGGAGGCGAAGCTTCCGACCCCCTTCGGCCTCTTCCGGATGATGGCCTACGAGTCCTTGACCGATAAGACGACTCATCTGGCCTTGGTTCTCGGCGAGATCCAGCCAGGGGACACCGTGCTCGTGCGCGTGCACTCCCAGTGCATCACCGGTGAGGTCTTTCACTCGCAGCGGTGTGATTGCGGCCCTCAGCTCGACTCCGCCCTGCAACGGATCGGTGCGGAAGGCAAGGGCGTCCTCTTGTATCTCCACCAAGAAGGGCGCAGCATCGGCCTCGTGAACAAGATCAAGGCTTACGCGCTTCAAGACCAGGGTATGGACACGGTGGCCGCCAACGAGAGCCTCGGCTTCAAGCCCGACCAACGTGAGTACGGCATCGGCGCCCAAATCTTGCTCGAGATCGGCGTTCGGGACATTCGCTTGTTGACCAACAATCCGCGGAAGTTCATTGCACTCGAAGCGTACGGTCTCACCATCGTGGAGCGCGTCGCGATCGAGGTTCCCGCCACCGAAAGCTCGGCCAACTACTTAAGGACCAAGAAGGAGAAACTCGGTCACCTGCTCGAAAAAATATAGTCCGGTCCCGCCCCTCGACCCCCTCGAGAGAGAACTTCCTCGGGCGCCCGGGGAGCCTCCCTGCCGGGGCCCCGACCCGCGGTCGGATACGCGGGAAGTGTCACCTCCTCAATCGTTTCCGGGCATGATACGGCGTCCGATTGCCCTTGACTTTACTGGTCTGGTTCTCTAACATTAATAGATGCACCACTTAAGGGGGGGTAGTCCGCTCTGGTTGAGGCGGCTCGCGACGCGGCACCATGTTTGAGCAGATCTCTTCGAAGCTTCAAGGAGTTATCAAGACACTCCGCGGGGAAAGCCGACTCACCGAAGCGCACGTCGACCGGGCGCTCAAGGAGTTGAGGATGGCGCTCCTCGAAGCCGATGTGCACTTCGGCGTGGTCCGCGATTTCGTTGCTCGCGTGCGGGAACAGGCGGTCGGCCAAGAAGTCCTAGCGTCGCTCTCTGCGCCGCAGCAAGTCCTTCGAGTTATGCGCGACGAGATGATTCATCTGCTCGGCGACGCGCCGAGTCCCATCGAACTCGAAGGCCGGTGGCCGGCGGTCGTCCTGATGGCCGGGCTCTCCGGCTCCGGAAAAACGACGACCAGCGCGAAACTGGGCAAGTGGCTCGCCGCTCGCGCGAAACATCCCGCGTTGGTATCGGCCGACGTACGGCGTCCGGCGGCGATCGAGCAGCTCGCGATCTTGGCGGACCAGGCGGGTTTGAAATGCATCGAGCCAGAAGGTCCGGAGGGCACCGACGCGGTGGCACGGACGCGTTCCGCGAAGGCGAGCGCGGCCGATGGTGGATTCGATGTCCTCATCGTCGACACGGCCGGGCGGTTGCACGTCGATCCCGAGCTAATGGACGAGCTGAGGGAGCTCGTCGCGCAGACGGATCCCATTGAAGTCCTCTTCGTGGCCGACTCGATGACCGGGCAGGACGCGGTGCGGAGCGCGGAGGCGTTTGCCGAGGCGGTCCCGGTGACTGGTCACGTGCTCACCAAGCTCGACGGCGACGCCCGGGGGGGCGCGGCCCTGTCTCTCGCGGCCACGACCCAACGCCCCATCAAGTTCGTGGGAATCGGTGAAAAGCTGGACGCCTTCGAGCCCTTCCACCCGGATCGCATGGCGTCGCGGATCCTCGGGATGGGCGACGTGCTGACGTTGATCGAGCGGGCGGAGCAGGCGGCCGAGCAAGGTAATGTGGAAGAGCTGGCGCGAAAACTTCGGCGCGAGGAACTGACTCTCGAGGACTTTCGCGGGCAGCTCCAGCAGCTTCGCCGCATGGGATCCGTCAGCGAGCTGATGAGCTTCATGCCTAACTTCGGGGGCCAACGCCCTTCCGAGCTGGATGAAGCGGAGCTCGGTCGGTTCGAGGCGATCTTGGGCTCCATGACGCTCGAGGAAAGGTTGAACGCGTCCCTGATCAACGGGAGCCGGCGCCGGCGGATCGCTCGGGGAAGCGGTTGCGCGGTCTCGGACGTGAACCGTTTGCTCCGGCGGTTCGCCGAGGCGCGCAAGATGCTCAAGACCCTCAAGACTCTGAAGACGATGGCTGGCTCGAAAAGCCGGCTCGGGAAAATGATGTCTCGCATGAGGTAGCAAGGACCTTGAATCGAAAGGAGGTGAGAAGCTAGGAAATGCTGACCATTCGTTTAGCACGTTCAGGAAGCAAAAAGCGGCCACACTACCGAATCGTCGTATCGGATTCAGCGAAAGGACGCGGGGGCAACATTGTGGAAAACCTTGGCACTTATGAACCCAAGCGGAAAGAGGCGGCGGCCGATTTCGACCGGGAGAGGGCTCGATACTGGATCTCCAAGGGCGCCCATGCCACGGACACCATTCGCAGCCTTATGAAGCAAGCGCCCTCGTAGAGCCGAGCTCTGATGGAAGCGTACGGATGCAGATGCGGCCAGACGTGGGAGGGAGCGAGATGAAGGAACTACTGGAGCTCATAGCGAAAGCGCTCGTTGACAACCCCGATGCCGTCTCGGTCTCAGAGGTGGGCGGTGAGCAGACGACCATCCTTGAGCTTCGGGTGGCTCAAGAGGACCTGGGCAAGGTGATTGGCAAGCAAGGGCGAACGGCACGTGCCATACGCACCATCTTGTCCGCGGCCGGCATGAAGCTTCGCAAGCGGTTTCATCTGGAAATCATCGAATAGCATGGACGTCGTGCCGAGCTGGCAGGAGATGGTCGCGATTGGTCGGGTGGCGCGCGCCCAGGGAAGGAAGGGTGAGGTGGCCGTCAACCCACTTACCGACTTTCCGGAGCGCTTCCGCAGATTGGTCCGCGTCTTCGCCGATGACGGCCAGGGGCGCGTGGTGACGTTGCCCGTGGAATGGGTGCGCGAGCAGGGTGGGCGGCCGATCGTCAAGTTCGAGGGCGTTTCCCGGATCGAAGACGCGGAGAGGCTCTCCGGGCGCGAGCTTCGGATTCTGGAATCGGAGCTGGAACCATTGCCGGAGGGGAGTCATTACCATTTTCGAGTTCGCGGTTGCCAGGTCTGGGACCGCAACCGGGGTTTCTTGGGAGTCGTGGAAGACATCATGCGTACGGGAGGCACTGACCTGCTGGTGGTGCGCGGGCGCGGCAGCGAGGTCTTGATTCCTTTTTGCGAGGACATTTGCAAGTTGATCGACATCGAGGGGAGTCGGCTGGACGTCGACCTTCCGGAAGGACTGGTCGCACTCAATGAGGATTGATCTGGTAACGATCTTCCCTGAGATGTTCGGGGCGCTCGATTGGGGTGTGGTTCGCCGCGCACGAGAGGCCGGCTTGGTGGATATGCGGGTCCACGACCTGCGCTCCTGGACGACCGATCGTCACCGGTCCACCGATGACTCGCCCTATGGCGGTGGCCCAGGAATGGTGATGAAAGTAGAGCCGCTCGTGACCGCCATCGAGAGCTTGGTGGATGCCAATCTGAGCGGCGCAGAAAGAGCCGTGATTCTGTTGTCGCCGCGAGGCAGGCGGCTGAAGCAGAGGGACGTCGCGCTCCTCGCCAAAGCGAAACAGTTGATCCTCGTCGCCGGCCGCTATGAAGGTGTGGACGAGCGCTTCCTCGAATCCGTCGGAGCGGAGGAGCTTTCGATTGGAGACTACGTCTTGTCGGGTGGCGAGCTTCCGGCGATGGTAGTGGCGGATGCGGTCGTGCGCCTCGTTCCGGGAGCGATTTCCGATCCCCTGTCGGCACAACAGGATTCGTTCAGTCGGGGACTGCTGGACTATCCTCATTACACTCGACCGGTGGAGTTTCGAGGTCTACGGGTGCCGGACGTGCTTCTGTCCGGGGACCATGCCGCGATACGGCGCTGGCGAAAGGAGCAAGCGCTTCGCGCGACACGGGAGCGCCGGCCCGATCTATTGGCCGACGCCGAGCTAGATGGAGAGGAACGCGAGATCCAGGCCACTCTCGAGAGACTCGTCAGTACGCAATAATCAGTTGATTGGAGAGGTGCAGTTATGAACGTCATGGAGAAAATGGATGCTCGGGCGATGAAGGAAGGGCTGCCGTCCCTGCGCGCCGGAGACACGGTGAAGGTGCACGTGAAAGTGAAGGAAGGGGACAAGGAGCGCGTACAGGTTTTCGAGGGGATGATCATCGCGCTCAAGCACGGCGGCCCACGGGCGACGATGACGGTACGCAAGATGTCCTTCGGTCACGGTGTCGAGCGTATCTTCCCGATTCACGCTCCGACCATCGAAAAGATCGAGGTCTTACGCTCTCATCATGTCCGGCGCGCCAAGCTCTACTACATGCGTGGTCGCAAGGGTAAGGCGGCGCGCCTGAGAGAGGAGAGAGGGGCGATATCGTAGCGGCGACCAAGCCGAAGGTCATATTCGCGAAGTACCAAGGTGCGAGACTGAATTCAGCCATGTTGACCGGCAAAGTGGGAACGATCGGTTTCGGCCCGCGGGCTACGGAAACCAAGGTCTAATGGATGGCGCTCAATAGAGATCGGATCTTCAAAGCGG
>Ga0302046_10001165_pt1 | contig 24752 bp, 17 predicted proteins | sample RVTome_11_FD_200261 | JGI IMG/M metagenome (GOLD analysis project Ga0302046, IMG submission 200261) | Soil microbial communities from uranium-contaminated site in the Upper Colorado River Basin, Wyoming, United States - RVT147D111 (version 2) ... | reverse complement strand
CGCCGTCCTCCGGCACTACCTCGCGTTCGTCGGGGGGCGGGCGCCCGCTTCGTAGCCGCCCGGCCGCGGCTCGCCGTGCGCACCGCGCGCCCGCGCGCGTTGACGGCGACGTTGCTCGAACGCTAGGACCCAGGTACGGTCGCGCGCCGATCACGGGAGGCATCATGAAGGACTTCAGGGACAGGGTCGCCGTCGTCACGGGCGCCGCCAGCGGTATCGGGCGCGCGCTCGCGGAGCGCTTCGCGGGCGAGGGCATGAAGGTCGTCCTGGCGGACGTCGACGAGGAGCCGCTCGCGCGCGCGGCCCAAGAGCTCGACGCCCGCGGGGCGGCGACGCTCGCGGTGCCGACCGACGTTTCCAAGGCCGCCGACGTCGCCGCGCTCGCGGAGCGGACGCTCGCGACCTTCGGCGGCGTCCACGTCGTCTGCAACAACGCCGGCGTCGCGGGGGACATGCGCTCGGGCTGGGAGCAGACCCTCGAGAACTGGCAGTGGGTGCTCGGCGTCAACCTCTGGGGGGTGATCCACGGCATCCGGACCTTCGTGCCGATCATGCTCGAGGGCGGCGACGAGGGACACGTCGTCAACACCGCGTCGATCGCGGGGCACGTCACGATGCCGTTCGGGGGGCCGTACAACGCCACCAAGTTCGCGGTGGTGACGATCTCCGAGTCGCTGCACCTCGAGCTCGAGATGCTGGCGGCGACGGTGAGGGTCTCGGTGCTGTGCCCGGGCTGGGTGCGCACCCGCATCCTCGACTGCGACCGCACCCGCCCGGCCGAGCTCGCGAACGCGGCGCCGCTCTCCGAGGGGCAGCAGGCGTTCCAGCAGATGGCGCGCGCCCTGGTGGAGAGCGGCATCCCGCCCGCGGCGGTCGCCGACCGGGTGCTCGAGGCGATCCGCGCCGAGCGCTTCTGGATCTTCCCGCACCCGGAGATGCTGGCGGCGGTGCGCGCGCGCATGGAGGGCATCCTGGCGGAGGTGAACCCGAGCGCCGACGTCGCCGCGATCGCCGGGATCACGGCCGGCGCGGAGCCGAGGCGGCCGTGAGCATCGCGCGGCGCATCAACGTCGAGGGCGTCGGCCGGCTTCCGGCCTTCTCGCACGCCACGGTCCACGGCGATCTCATCTTCGTGTCGGGGACGCTCGGCACCAAGCCGGGCTCCTTCGACCTCGCCGAGGGCGGTACCGGACCCGAGACCGCGCAGGCGCTCCGCAACATCGCGGCGATCCTCGCCGGGGCGGGCGCCTCGCTCGCCGACGTCCTCAAGATGCACGTCTACCTGACCGACATGAGCACCTTCCGCGCCATGAACGAGGCCTACGGCGGGTTCTTCGAGGGCGAGCCGCCGGCGCGGATCACGGTCGGCTGCGCCGGCCTGGCGCTCGGCGCCGCGGTCGAGATCGACTGCATCGCCCGCAATCCACGCCGATGAGCGGCAGGGCGGACACCCCGATGGACATCGCGACCGTACGTGCACTCGCCGGCAAGCACCGCACCTGGGGCAAGTGGGGCCCCGACGACCAGATCGGGACGCTCAATTACATCACGCCGAAGAAGATCGTCGCCGCGGCGGCGCTCGTCCGGCAGGGCAAGGTGATCTCGCTGGCGATCCCGTTCGACGCCAACGGCCCGCAAACCGGGTTCGGCGGGCGCGTGAACCCGCTGCACTTCATGCTGCAGGACGGCGGCGACATCGCCAGCGGCGCGCAGGACTTCCTCCCGGGGCTGCGCTACTGCGACGACGCGATCACGATGCCGCTCCAGTGCGCGACTCAGTGGGACGCCTTGGCGCACATCTACTTCGACGGCCGCATGTACAACGACCGCGGTCCCGAGATGGTCACCAGCAGCGGCGCGCGCGCCAACGCGATCGATCAGCTCAAGGCGAAGGTGGTCTCGCGCGGGGTCCTGCTCGACATCCCGCGCCTCAAGGGCAAGCCCTGGCTCGAGCCCGGCGAGGCCATCGCGCCCGCCGACCTGGACGCCGCCGCGGCGCGCGCCGGGGTCGCGGTCGGCACCGGCGACATCGTCCTGATCCGCACCGGCCAGATCGCGCAGGTGCGCGCCCGCGGGAGCTGGGGGGACTACGCCGGCGGCCCGGCGCCTGGCCTGAGCCTCGCCACCGCCGACTGGCTCGCCGCGCACGAGATCGCGGGCTACGCCACCGACACCTGGGGCACGGAGGTGATCCCCAACGAGACCCCGGACGTCTTCCAGCCCCTGCACTGCGTCGCGATCGTCAACATGGGCATGCTGGTGGGCGAGATCTTCGACCTCGAGGGCCTCGCCGACGACTGCGCTGCCGACGGGGTCTCCGAGTTCCTCTTCGTCGCGCCGCCGCTGCCGATCACCGGCGCCGTCGGCTCGCCGATCAACCCGCAGGCCATCAAGTAGGCGGCGGCGTGCCGCTCCCCGGCTTCGACCAGACGACCTTCACGCACGACGGCGCGACGCGGCCGGTCTTCCGGCGCGGGCGCGGCCCGGGGGTGGTGGTGATCCACGAGGTCCCCGGGATCTCGCCGCCGGTCGCCGAGTTCGCCCGCCGGGTCGCCGACGACGGCTTCACGGTGTTCGCGCCGAGCCTCTTCGGCACCCCGGGGAAGCCGGTCTCGACGCCGGCGATCGTCGGCCAGCTCGCGCGTGCCTGCGTGAGCCGCGAGTTCCACGTCCTGGCGACGCGCCAGGCGAGCCCGATCACGGACTGGCTGCGCGCGCTCTGTCGCCACGCGCACGCCGCGTGCGGCGGCCCCGGCGTCGGCGCGATCGGCATGTGCATCACCGGCAACTTCGCCCTCGCCCTGATGGTGGACGAGAGCGTCATGGCGCCGGTCCTGAGCCAGCCCTCGTTGCCCTTCGGCGTCACCCCCCGGCACCGCGCCGCGCTTCATCTCAGCGACGAGGACCTCGCGGTGGTGAGGCGCCGGGCCGAGGCCGGCTGCCCGGTCCTCGGCATGCGCTTCACGCACGACTTCATGTGTCCGCCGGAGCGCTTCGCGACCCTGCGGCGCGAGCTCGGCGACCGCTTCGAGGCGATCGAGATCGACTCCGGTCCCGGGAACCCCCACGGCATCAAGCGCACGGCGCACTCGGTGGTGACGATCGACCTCGTCGACGAGGCGGGCCACCCGACCCGTGCCGCCCTCGAGCGCTGCCTCGCGTTCTTCCACGAGCGGCTGGATGGAGCGGCGTCGTGAGCGGCGCGCTCGCAGGCCGGGTCGCGCTCGTGACCGGAGGGGCGCGCGGCATCGGGCGCGCGATCGCGCTCGCACTCGCCGCGGCCGGGGCCAAGGTGGCGGTCGGCGACGCGCGCCTCGGGCGGTTCGCGGGCGAGCGCTACTATCGCCTCTCGCAACGGGTCTCGGACGCCGAGGAGGACGTGGCGACGGCCGACGCCGTCCGCGCGCTCGGTGTCGAGGCGAGCGCGCTCGAGTTCGACGTCTCCGACGAGGCGCAGGTGCGGGACGCGGTCGCGGCCGTCGCCGGGGCGCTCGGGCCCGTCGACGTGCTCGTCAACAACGCCGGCATCGTCAACAACATCGCCACCGTCGCCGAGATGACGCGCGCGGCCTGGGACCGTGAGCTCGCCGTCAACCTGACCGGCGCGTTCACCTGCATCCAGGCGACGGCGCCCGGCATGGCGGCGCGCGGCTGGGGGCGGATCGTCAACGTCGCCTCGGTGGCGGCCGAGCGCCCGTCGGTCTTCCAGCCCGGCTACGCCGCGAGCAAGGCGGGGGTGATTGCCCTCACCAAGACCGTCGCCAAGACCTGGGCCGCGGCCGGGGTGACGTGCAACGCCATCCTGCCGGGCCTGATCGGGACGGCGCTGGTGCGCTCGATGCGCGCCGACGTGCGCGACCTGATCCTCGCGCAGGTGCCGGCGGGCCGGGTCGGCGAGCCCGCCGAGATCGCTGCCGTCGCCGCCTTCTTGGCGTCGCCCGCGGCGTCGTTCGTGACCGGCGTCGCGATCCCGGTCGACGGCGGCTTCCTCACCGGCGCCCCGGGGTGAGGCCGGGCGCGGCCCGTTTGACTCGCGCGCCGCGCTCGGCTGTCGTTGCCGCGTGACCGATCCCGCCCCCGCCGGCGTCCTCGCCGGCATCCGCGTCCTCGACTTCGGCCGCTACGTCGCCGGGCCGTACTGCGCGGCGCTTCTCGCCGACCTCGGCGCCGAGGTGATCCGGGTCGAGAAGGTCGACGGCAGCGAGGACCGCTACGTGGTGCCGGTCGCCGAGGGCGGCGAGGGGGCGTACTTCTTCCAGTGCAACCGGAACAAGCTCGGCCTCACGCTCGAGCCGACGACCGACGAGGGCCGCGCGATCGTGCGCCGCCTGGTCGCGACCGCCGACGTCGTGGTCGCGAACCTGCCCGAGCAGACGCTGGTCGCGATGGGCCTCGACTACCCGAGCCTCCGCGCCGTCAAGCCCGACGTCGTCCTCGTCACCGCCTCGGCCTTCGGCACCGGCGGGCCCTACCAGCACCGCGTCGGCTTCGACGGCGTCGGGCAGGCGATGTCGGGGATCATGTACCTGACCGGCCCGCCCGGGCAGCCGACCAAGACCTACGTCCCTTTCATCGACTACAACACCGCGGCGCTCTCGGCCTTCGGCACGCTCGCGGCCTTGATGGCGCGGCGCGAGACCGGGCGCGGCCAGCAGGTCGACACCTCGCTGCTCGCGACCGCGCTCACCATCGGGAACGCCGTCCTGATCGAGCAGGACCAGACGCAACGCAACCGTACCAGCTCCCACAACCGGAGCCAGATCTCGGGCCCCGCCGACGCCTTCCGGACGCGCGACGGCTGGATCTTCGCGCAGGCGGTCGGCGACCCGCTCTTCCGCCGCTGGGCGCGTCTGATGGGAGAGGAGGCGTGGCTCGACGATCCCCGCTTCGCGAGCGACCAGACGCGCGGCGACCACGGCGAGGTGCTGAGCGCGCGCATGGCGCAGTGGTGCGGTGAGCGCACGACCGAGGAAGCGCTCGCCGACCTCGACCGCGCCCGCATCCCGGCGGCGCCGGTCTACTCGCCGCAGGAGGCGCTCGACGACCCGCACGTGCGGGCGATGCGCTTCCTCGAGCCCGTTGCCTTCCCGGGCCTGGCCCGCCCCGCGCTCGTCGCCGGCACGCCGGTCCGCTTGTCGGAGACGCCCGGCGCCGTCCGCCACCGCGCGCCGACGCTCGGCGAGCACACCGACGCGATCCTCGCCGAGCTCGGCTACGGCCCGGAGGAGATCGCGGAGCTGCGCGCGAAGCGCGTCGTCTAGCGCGGGACTAGTGGACCTTGCAAGCGCAGCGGGCGCGTCCCGACGGGCACCTCGCACGCGCGCCGGCGGCCGGCTCGATCGCGTGGGACACCGGTGCCGAGCATGGCATGGCCCCGGGTCGCCTGGAACCCCAGGGCTCCCGTTGCGCGTCCCCGAAGCATGAGTCAGAAACTGTACCTCGCCTCCACGAACACGCCCGTGTTGTCGCGCACGCGGCCGAAGAACGAGTGCATGGGCCCGTGAAAGATCTCGCCTCCGACGGTCGCCCTCCAGGCGTCGGTCACCGCGTAGGTGATCTTCGGGCGCAGAAAGAAGTCGTTGCGTGGCAGATAGTGGACGCCGAGCAGCTCGAGTTCGAGCGTGTCGTTCCAGAACCTCTTGGCGAGGCGGAGCGACCAGCCGTTCTGCACGGTGTCGAGCTGCTGGTTGATGACGAAGGTCTCGCGCGCGGCGAGAAAGCGTGCGCGGCCCAGCACCGGGTCGGGGCCGGCGAGGGCACGTGCCGGATCGACGCGCTCGGGGACCCAGCGCCCGACGTACTGCGCGATGACGCTCAGGTTGGTGAGGAAGGTTCGCTCGACGCCGAGCACGTAGGAGAGGTACGGCACGATCGACTCGAGGCGGCGTCCGTGAGGGTTGTCGGTGTGCACCCATGCCACCTCGCCGCGATAGCCGAAGCGGCCACGCGCGGTCGCGAAGTCGGCGCCGATCATGTGCTGGCGGCCGTAAGCGAGCCGCACGTCGCCTCGGATCGCCTGGGGCGTGTCGCCGAGGACGGCGTCGACGACGCGGGCCTCGGGCCGGAGGTTGTAGCCGTAGAAGTACGCGATGGAGGCGTCGATCTTGCCGCCGCTGCGGTCGAGCTTGACGCCGGCCGAGCCGTTCTCGAAGCGGACGGCGGGCAGGCGCTCCTCGAGCCGCACGCCCTCGGGCAGGTCGGCGATCGGAATCACGCTCGGACTGAAGACCGGCACCCACACGGCGGTCGCGCGCAGCGACGGCTGGACGTAGTAGTCGAGCGTGACCGCGTTCGCGCCGAAGCGGTAGCCGGCCTGGCCCTCGGGCAGCAGGAGGAGGAAGTCCTTCGGCGTGATCACGTCGGTGGGGTTGAGCTCGTCGGCCCGCCCCCAGACGATGATCTGGCGGCCGGCGCGCAGCTCCCAGTCGGCGCCGGCGACCTCCACGTAGCCCTCGCGCAGCTCGGTCACGACCTCGTCGACGTAGCGCAGGCTCCGCACCGTGCCGTGCGACGCGTCCTCGTCCTCGTGCCCCACCTGCTGGGCGAGCACGCGCGCCTCGCCGACCCAGCGCACGTTCTCGGCCAGCCGCAGGCGCTGCTCGAGGACGAGGTTCACCCCCGGGAAGTGCTCGCGGTCGTCGATGCCGTGATTGGAGCTGAAGTAGTCGAACGCGAGCGAGCCCCCGAGCCCGAGGCGGTCGAGGCCCGCGCGCACCGCGCCGTCGTCCGCGCGGCCCTGGCCGCTGGCGCTCAGCAGGATCAGAAGAAGGACGGCGGTCGCCGCCGGGGCCCGTCTCAGAACTCTCGCTCCAGGGACTGCTCCGTGAAGTGCTCGTCGCCGAGGCCGACGCCGACCTCGAGCTTCCCGATCGCGATCTCGGTCGCGTGCTCGGTCTGCTCGTTCCGCATGCCGAGGAAGGACGCCTGCCACTTGTGGTTGGTGGGGTCGATCTCGCGGACGTCGCGGGCCGTGAACACCTTCATCAGCTCGCCGCCGGTGTTCCAGTACTCGCCCCGCACCGACACGAGGTTGTCGCGCCGGATCCAGACCTTGCGCTTGCTGTAGCCGCTGGCGTCGCGCACCTCGTCGGTCCGGGGCACGCACATGACCACGTGCGTGGCGACGCCGTCGAGCGTCTCCGTGCCGAGGTACTCGTACGTCCAGTCGTCGACCTTGTGCCCGATCATGTCGCCGTAGGAGAAGTCGGTGCCGACGAAGCTGTTCTTCTTGCTGTTGGTGACCAGGCGGTGCACCTTGCGGAGCGCCGGCAGGTAGATCCAGATGTCGTCGTCGCCGTCGGCGTCCTCGACGAGGAGCGTCGTGGTTCCCTTCACCCCGGCCGGGGAGAGGAAGCGGATCAGCCGCTTCTGATCGACGCCGTTCGGCAGCAGCTTCGTGAGGATCCTCGTCTCCCGGACGCGCCGCGTGCCGTCGGCGCTGATCAGCGTCATGGTCAGCTCGGCGCGCGAGTCCGCGACCCTGCCGACGACGAAGTTGCGGCGCATGATGTCGGCCGGATCGGGCGCCGCCGCCGCCGGGTCCTCGGCGGCCGCCACGCGCGCGGTGGCGAGGAGCGCCGCGAGCACCAGGACGCGCTCCGCGGGGCGCGGTCGCCGCGCCGCACGGCGTGCGCGGCCCGCACCGGCCGGCACGGACCCGAGCCTCCAGGGGATGAACGGCATGGGCGCCTCCTCCCACGCGCGCCGGATTGCGCGCGGGTGGGGGCCTCATAGCGCGTTGGCGCCGGCATCCCAAACCGCCGGTGGCGGGCTAGGATGCGCGCGCCAGCCGCTGCTCGGGCTCGGCCGCGAGCTCCTCGACGCGCGGCGGCAGCCCGGCCCACAGGAACGCCGGCCGGAAGCGGGCCACGATCGACGGCAGCAGCAGGAGGGCGCTCGCCGACGAGACCAGCATCGCCAGCGCCACCAGCGATCCGAGCTGCACGTGCACCGCGAAGCCCGAGAGGCAGAGTGTCGCGTAGCCGAGCGCGATCGCGGAGGAGACGAAGAGGACGGCCTTTCCCGACGTCGCGAGCGCGCGCGCCAGAGCCGCGTCGAGGTCGTCGTCGGCGCCCGTGCCGGCCGCCAGCTCTTCGCGCGTGCGGAAGAGGAAGTACATGGCGTAGTCGGCGCCGATGCCGACCGCCATCGCGGAGATCGCCGACGTCATGGTGTCGAGCGGGATGCCGAGCAGTCCCATGACGCCGAAGTTGACGGCCACGGCGAGCGCGAGCGGCACGGCGACCAGCAACCCGCCGACCCACGAGCGCAGCAGCAGCGCGGCGACCACGACGGTGATGGTCGCGATCTGCGCGATGTTGCGGATCTTGCCCTCGACCATCACCTCGGTCGCCGCCGCCGTCGACGCCACCGTGCCGGTATAGCGGGCGGTGTAGCTCGGAGGGAAGGTGCGCGCGACCACCTCCTGGGTGAGCGCGAGCAACGCGAGGCCGTGGCGGGTGCTGTCGTCGTGGACCAGCATCCGCACCTTGGCGACGCGGTGGGTGGGGTCGAGCACGGTGTCGAGATCGTTGTCGCCGCCCGAGAGCGAGTAGAGGAACAGGTACTGCGCGGCGAGGTCCTTCGCTGCCGGGAGCGGCCCGGCGTCGGGATCGTCGGCGGTCATCGCGGCGTGGATGGTGTGCAGCGTGTCGACGTACGAGAGCGCCTTGCCGACGCCCGGCTCCTGCTCGAGGCGGCGCTCGAGATCCCAGATCGCGCGGATGATGGCCGGATCCTCGAGCGCGCCGTCCTCCTCGCCCTCCACCAGCAGGATGAGCGTGTTCGTGCCCGCGAAGTGCTCGTTGATCGCCGCGTCGTCGACCCGCACGCGGTCGCGGGTCGAGAACTCGCGCTTCAAGCTCATGTCGACCTGGAGGCGGCTCGCCAGGCCGGCGCATGCCAGCACGATCAGGATCGCCACCGCGAAGATCCAGCGCGCGCCGGTGCCGGCCGCCGCGCGCGCCGAGAACGCCAGGAAGGCGTCGAAGAGGGGGTGCGCCTCGGCCTCGCGCTCGCGCTCGCGCCGCCGCGGCGCCGGCAGGCAGGCCCGCACCGCCGGGATCACCGTCATCTCGATGACGAGCGCGGAGAGGATGCCGAAGCCGGTGAAGAGCCCGAACGTCCGGATGCTGGCGGTGCGGAAGGTCACCAGCGAGCAGAACGACAGCGCCGCGACCGTGCCGGCCGCGAGCATGACCGGTCCCACCCGCCCGAGCGAGGCGACGATCGCCGCGTCGACGTCGTGGAGCCGGTCGTACTCCTCGTAGAAGCGCTTCAGGACCTGGACGGCGTGCCCGGCGGCGACGGCGAGGATGAGGATCGGCGTGGTGGTGTTGAAGGGATCGAGCGCGACCCCGAGGATCCCCATCAGGCCGACGGCCCACACGACGGACATGAGCGCCGTCAGCAGCGGGAGGAAGAGCGCCTGCAGCGTCCGAAACGCGTGATAGTGGACCAGGCCGATGACCAGGAGCGCGAGCGGGAAGAGGTACGCCATCCGGCCGGCGTAGCCCGAGAGCTGCGAGAGGAAGATGACCGGCCCCGCGAGCCGGTACTCGAAGGTCCCGTCGTCGGCGGCCTGGAGGGCCGCCAGCACGGCGGCGTGCAGCTGGCGATAGCCGGGGATCTCGGGGGTGAGCTCGAAGCTCGCCTGCACGGCGGCCGCCGAGCCGTCCCGGGCGACCAGCGTGTCGACGTACATCGGGTTGGCGAGGGCGCGGCGGCGGACCGCGTCGGCGCCCGCCTGGTCGGTCGGGGGGGTCCGCATGACCCGCTCGACGTGGACCTCGCTGCCGACGCCGTACACGTCCTTCACGTGCGAGGCGGCGAGGCTCTGCGTGAGCGCCCGGTTGGCGCCCGGCACGCGGCCGATCCGGTCGGTGACCTCGGCGAGCTTCTGCAGGAAGGCGGGCGTGAACACCTCGCCGTCCCGGGGGAAGAGCCCGACGACGATCAGGTTCTTGTCGCCGAACAGCGCGTGGGTGTCGTTCAGCGTCTGGATGAACGGATGGTCCTGCGGCAGGAGACGGTCGGGATCGACCTCGATGTGCAGCCGGGTGGCGGCGGCCGCCAGGCCGAGGGTCGCGAGCGCGATCCCCGCCAGGACGGCGAGGCGATGGCGGATCACCCAGGAGGCGTAGCGGGCCATGGTCTAGGCGCCGACGGCGTGAAGGTACCGTGCCGGCTCGTCGACCAGGTCGAGCGGCGGGATCTCAGCGGGGAGCTCCACCTCGTCGAAGCTGAGCTCGCAGAAGAGCTCGTGGAAGGGGTTGCCCGCGAGCCACGCGTCGGCCTGTCGGAAGTCGTGCCACAGGATCTGGTGCGGGACGCCGTTCAGCTTCTCGTAGGCGGCGGTGAGGCCCGTGGTCTCGAAGCCGAGCGACTGATAGGTCCACATGCGCTGGGCCTTCGAGCACACCAGCTGGCGCTCGGCGCCGGCGAACAGCGCGAGGTCGTGGCAGAGGCGGAAGAGGCCGATCGACACGACCGGCAGGAAGGTCCGGGTCTTGCGGAACGCCTTCAGGATCGCGAAGCGCGAGATCTCGACGACCTCGGCGCGGTCGAGGTCGGCCGGCAGGTTGAAGTACTCCTCGGCCTCGATCGGACCGAGGGTGCGCGGCGTCATCCGCATCGTGCCGATGATCTCGCCGCTCTCGACGTGCTCCGCGACGAGCAGCCAGGAGCGGTGGTCGTACTCGTCGGGCACGTCGACGTCGTAGCCGAAGTCCTCGACGTACACTTTCCGGCGGATCTCGAGCGCGCGGGCGAAGGTCTCGGCGTCCTGGGCGACGAAGAACCGGTAGCCCGTGAGCAGGGTGGCGAGACCGGAGTCGGTGGAAGTCGTGGTCGCGATGTTCTGTGCGGCGGTGCTTGCCATGTCAGATCCTCCGACAGAACTCATAGGCAATGTCCATGCCACCGCTCGGCGACTCGTAACTACCTGATTTGTCTCAGGGCTGAGCCAGAGCCGACGGGAACCGCGGTTCCCGGTCGAGGGCCGCCCGGTCCGCCGGTTCCCATCGGGAGAGCGCAAGCCGCGCGCTCACGGCGAACGATTTGCGTCTTGTTCAGGTGCGGGCGCGCGGGAGAATTGAAGCGATCTCATGCAGTGGCATGCCCTCGCTCCGCTGGTCGCCGCCGTGGCGAACGTCTGTATCTGCGTCCCGGTCGTGCGCCAGCGCGGGCGGCAGCCCATTCACGTGGCGTTCGCGTGGATGACGCTCGCGATCGCGGCCTGGAACCTCGACGTCTTCTCGCTGTACTACTTCACCGACCCCCTGCGTGCCGAGTGGTGGAGCCGGGTCTTCCGCACGGGGATGTGCTTCGCGCCCGTGACCGTCTACCACGTCGCGCTGCTCCAGGCCGATCCGCGCCGCTCCCGCTCGCTCGGCCTGATGGCCGGCTACGCGGCGGCCACGCTGCTCGCGCTGGCGAACCTCGCCGGATGGCTCGTGAGCGGCGTCATCCCGCACACCTGGGGATGGTATCCGCGGCCGACGCCGCTGTACGCCGGGATCACCGGCCTTGTGCTGATCTACCTCGGGCTCACCGTCGAGCGCGTCTGGCACGTCTATCGATATCCGAGGTCGCCGCGCCAGCACACGCAGGCGAAGTTCTGGTTCCTCGCGACCGTGATCCAGGTGCCGTTCGTCGTCACGAACCTGCTGCCGCTCTACGGCCTCGACGTCTATCCGCTCGGCAACCTCGGCAACGTGCTCTACGTCAGCATCCTGGCGTATGCGATCGCCCGTCACCGGCTGATGGAGGTCGACTACGTCGTCCGCAAGCTCGCGAGCTTCTCGCTCGCGGCCGCGATCGTGCTCCTGCCCGGCGGCGCCGCGGTGTGGGCGCTCCATCGGGCGGGAGGCAGCACGCCGATGGCCGCGTCGCTCGCCGCCCTCGCGCTGGCGCTGGTGGCGACCGTCCTGATCCCGCTGCTGCAGCGTGCGCTCGAGACCCGCGTCCAACGGGCGCTCTTCCCGACGCGCTACGACTACCAGAAGCGGCTGCGCGGCCTTCCCGCCGAGATCGTGCGCATCCTCGACCGTCGCGTCCTGCTCGAGCGGCTCGCCACCGCGCTCGACGAGATCCTCGAGGTCGAGTGTGCCGCGGTGTTCGCCCGCCACGACGAGACCGGCCGCTGGGCCGCGGTGCCCGATCATGCCGAGGTGGCGCTGCCCTCCGAGGTCCTGGCGGCGCTCGAGGAGGTCCGCGAGCCGCTGCTCACGCCCGAGCTCGGCGCCCTGAGCGAGCGTGCGATGGCGGAGTTCGAGGCGCGCGGCTGGGAGGTCCTGCTGCCGTTGCGGGTGAACGGCAGCCTCGCCGCCTTGGTCGTGCTCGGCCGCAACCGCGAGTTCCGCCTGTTCACGGCCGAGGACATGCAGCTTCTCGCGACGCTCGCCGCCAGCGCCGGCGTCGCCCTCGAGAATGCGCGCCTCTCGGCCCAGCTCCGCCGCTCCGAGCGGGTCCTCGAGCAGTCGAGCCGGCTCTCCTCCCTGGGCATGCTCGCGGCGGGCATCGCGCACGAGATCCGCAATCCCCTCTCGGCCGTGAAGACCTTCCTCGACCTCCTGCCCGAGCGCCTGGACGACCGGGACTTCCTCACGGACTTCCGCGCCATGAGTCTGAGCGAGCTGAAGCGGGTGACGGACCTGATCACCGATCTGCTCGCGCTCGGCAAGTCGACCACCACGGCGCACACGGCGGTCGACGTCGCGGAGACCCTCGAGCCCGTGGTGCGCCTCATGGAGTCGACCGCGCGCAAGCGCCAGATCGGGGTGGCCTTCACGCGCAACGGCGCCATGCCGATGGTCTACGCCAACCCCAACCAGCTCAAGCAGATCATCCTGAATCTCATCCTGAACGCGATCGACGCCAGCGCCCCGGGCGCCGAGGTCACGGTCGCGTTGCACACCAAGGGAGCCGAGCAGGTCCTGATCGAGGTCCTCGACCGCGGCGCGGGGATCGCACCCGAGAAGCTCGCGCACATCTTCGACCCCTTCTACACGACCAAGGAGACCGGCACGGGCCTCGGCCTCGCGCTCGTCCACCAGATGGTGCGCGAGCACGGCGGCGAGATCACGGTCGAGAGCGCGGTCGGCCACGGCACGGCGTTTCGCATCACGCTTCCGGGCGCCTCGCTCCGGCAGACCGGCACGTGACGGCGCGCCGGCACGGGCCCACTCACATCCCGAGCCGCCGCATCTTCTTGGTAAACCCCCGGTAGGTCAGGCCGAGCTCCTTGGCGGCCTGGGCCTTCACGCCCCCCGCGCGCGCCAACACCGCGGCGATCTGCTCGCGCTCGAACTCGTCGGTGCGCCGTTGCAGCGCGCCCGAGGCGAGGCCAGCGGCGGCCGCCTCCTGCGCGACGTGGTCGGAGAGCAGGTCGTCGGTGATCGGCGCCTCGGGCTCGGCGAGGATGACGGCGCGCTCGAGCTCGTGCGCGAGCTCGCGCACGTTGCCGGCGAACGGGTGGCGCGCGAGCAGCGCCAGGGTCTCCGGGGTCGGGTCGCCGACGCGCTTGCCGAGCTGGCCCGCGATCCGCCGAACCAGGTGGCGGGCGAGCACGGGAATGTCCTCGCGCCGCTCGCGCAGGGGTGGAACCTGGATCGGGAAGACGCGCAGGCGATAGAAGAGATCCTCCCGGAAGCGGCCGGCCTGCACCTCCTCGGCGAGGCGGCGATTGGTGGCGGCGATCACGCGCACGTCGACCGCGTGCGGGTGGTCGTCGCCGACCGGCCGCACCTCGCCCTCCTGGAGCACGCGCAGCAGCTTGGCCTGCAGGGCCAGCGTAGTCTCGCAGATCTCGTCGAGGAAGAGCGTCCCGCCGTCGGCGACCTCGAAGAGGCCCTTGCGGTCGGCGTGCGCGCCGGTGAACGCGCCGCGGCGATGGCCGAACAGCTCGCTGTCGAGGATGCCCTCGGACAGCGCCGCGCAGTTGACGGCGACGAACAGCTCCGCGCGCCGGGGGCTCGCGGCGTGGATGGCGCGCGCCACCAGCTCCTTGCCGGTGCCGGTCTCGCCCTCGATCAGGACCGTCGTCGGCAGCGCCGCGACCTTCCCGACGAGCGCCAGCACCTCGCCGATCGCGGCGCTCTCGCCGACGATCTCGTGCCGCGCGCCCTCGCCTGCCTCGCGCAGATAGGCGTTCTGCGCCGCCAGCTTCGCGTTGGCGCTCTGCAGCTCGGCCAGCAGCCGGGCGTTCTCCCGCGCCAGATGATACACCTCGATCGCGCGTTGCAGGGTGAGGCGCAGCTCCTCGTCCTCCCACGGCTTCGTGATGTAACGATAGATGCGGCTCCGGTTCACGGCTTGCACGAGCGCCTCGTTGTCGGTGTAGCCGGTGAGGACGATGCGCACGGCGTCGGGCCGGATGTCCATCGAGCGCGCCAGGAAGTCCGTGCCGCTCATCGCCGGCATGCGCTGGTCGGCGACGATCACCGCCGCGTCGGAGACCGCCAGCATGTCGAGCGCGCGAGCGCCGCTCTCGGCCGTCAGGACCTCGAACTCGTCGCCGTAGCTGTAGCGGAACATGCTGAGGATGTCCGGCTCGTCGTCGACGACCAGGACCGGGAACTGGCGGTAGTCGACGTCCATGCGCATGCTATCCGCTCCCGCGCGCGGCCCTGTCAAGCGAGGCGAGCAACGGCAGCACGACGTGGAACGCGGTACCGGCCCCGGGCGCGCTCTCGACCGTGATGCGTCCGCCGTGCGCGCTTACGACGCCGTGGGCGATCGCGAGCCCGAGGCCGGTGCCGTGGCCGACGTCCTTGGTGGTGAAGAACGGGTCGAAGATGCGGTCGCGTACCTCGGGCGGGATGCCGCCGCCGTCGTCGCGGATCGTGACCGTGACGTGATCGTCCTCGGCGCGCGTCCGGACCCAGATGTTACCACGGTCGCTGATCGCGTCGCACGCGTTGGCGAGAATGTTGGCGAACGCCTGGTTGACCTGGCCGGCGTCGCACTCGACGAGCGGCAGGACGCCATAGTCGCGGTGCACGGCGATGCGATCGCGCCAGCGGTGCTCGAGGAGGCGCAGGCTGACGTCGAGCCCCTCGTGGAGATCGACGGGCTTGCGCGTCGCCTCGTCGAGCCGCGAGAAGGTCCGGAGATCCCGCACGATCGCCGCGGCGCGCTCGGCGCCGCGCCCCATGATGGCGGTGAGGTCCTGGGCCTCCGTGAGCATGCGCGCGACCTCCGGCGACGCCCCCTCCGCTGCCCGCGTCAGGCGGCGGCTGAGCGGCGCCACGCTGTTGGCGATGAACGTCACCGGGTTGTTGATCTCGTGCGCGACGCCGGCGACCAGCCGGCCGAGCGACGCCATCTTCTCGGAATGCACCAACTGGACCTCGGCGTGCTTCAGGCCCTGGTAGGCCGACGCGAGCTCGCGATTGGCGGACTCGAGCTCCACGGTCCGCTCCTGGACGCGCTCCTCGAGGCCCGTGTTCAGCTCGACGATCCGCTCGTACGAGGCCGCGTTCCGGAGCGCGAGCGCGACCTCGTGCGCGAGCGCGCGCAGGAACGCGGCGTCGCCGGCGGTGTAGAAGAAGCGCGAGCGCTTGCCGCCGACCGTGAGCGCGCCCACGAGCTCGTCGCCCAGCCGCACGGGCACCGCGACGACGGCCGCGAGCGCGGTCAGGTCGGCCTGGACGCCCTCGTGCGTCGCGGGATCGGCATAGAGCTCGGGGGGGTCGAAGGCCGTCAGCACCCGCTCGCCGTCGAGCGCCCCGGCGAGCGCCGGCGGCAGAGGCCGCTCGCCGCCGATCTCGCGGAGCCCGGCCTCGGGCGCGGCCGCGAACAGGCGCGTGCCCTCGTTCGGGATCGTCGCCTCGATGCAGGCACGGGTCAGGCCGGCGATCTGCTCGCGCTCGAGCGCGCCGGCGAGCGCGGTGCCGGCGGCCGCCAGCGTCTGGGTCGCGTCGTAGCGCGTCCCGAAGAACACGCGGTCGACCCAGCTCTGGAGACGGTCGCGGAGCGGGTTGAAGACCACGAGGACCGCGAGCGTGAACAGCACGGGAAAGACCAGCGAGTCGGTGACCACGCCGGCCTGCAGGATCAGGTTGAAGGCGAGCACGGCGACGACGTACGTGGCCGCGATCGCGCCGGTGAGGACGAGGTAGTAGGCGGCGCGCTTCACCATCGCGTCGATCTCGAAGAGGTCGTGCTTCACGACCGCGTAGGCCAGCGCGAGGGCGAAGATGAAGGGGGTGACGGCCGCGGGGTTCATCGCGATGCCGCCTCCGGTGAGGGCGGCCAGAGGGAGGACCACGGCGGGAAGCGCGAACGCGAACAGGCTGCCGAGGGTGATCACGCGCACGCGCTGGCGCGCGAGCTGCGAGGCGTCGCGCCAGTACGTCACGACGAGGCGGCCGATGAAGACGATCGCCACGACGCCGAGCGAGAGCATATTGCAGCGCAGGATCCACGTGTACTCGGGCGGCTCGTAGAGGAAGACCTGGTAGGGGACGAGCAGCGCCAGCGCCACCGCGTAGCCGGCGAACCGCAGGTGCGCGAGGCGATGCGTGTGCGGGAAGACCAGCGCCAGGTGGAGCCACGCGCCCGCCAGCATCGACTCCGCGAGGACGTGGAGGCGGAAGAAGGTCGCCGGTCCATAGAGATCCATCGCGGTGAAGAGAAAGAGGCCGACGCTCGCGCCGACGGCAAGCAGCGCCCGCGCCACCGACGCCCGTGGCCGGAGCACCCAGGTGACGAGCCCCGAGGCGAGAAAGACGGCGCCGTTCAGCAGGAAGACGCCGTGCAGCAGCACCCAGTCCCTCGCCCCGAACTCCTGGGTCGCGATCGTGACCTCGCGCTCGCTGCCCGCCCGGCGCAGGCGATAGCGCACCATCGTTCCGGGCGGGAGGGCGCCGACGATCGCGTAGGCGTCCGCCGCCGAAGTCACCCGACGGCCCTCGACGGCGACGAGCTCGCTCTGGTAGAGGCCGGACACGGTCGCGCTCGACCAGTGGGCGAGCCCGATCGACGCCACCACCCGGTTGTCGAGCAGGACGAACCCCGGAACGACGCGGCCGACCCACTCGAGGCTCGTCACGGTGGTGCGCACCGCCAGCGCCATCGCCGCGAGAGCGATGACGATGGCGCCGAGTCGAATCGCCGTCGACGCGGGCGGCGTGGTCGGAAAGGCCTCGGCCATGAGGGCTCTCCGGAGGAGACAACATCAGGCCGTCGGTGCGGTCAAGATTGCGGGCCAGGCGTTCGCGCGTCCCATGCGGGAGACTAGGACGCGCATGCCGTCGATTCCGGCGCCGGCGCCGCCAGCCGTCCCAGGCGGGCGATGGTCTCCTCGGCCTCGCGCATGGTGCGCCGGATGATCTCGGCGCACGGCAGCACCTCGTGGATGCCGCCGACGCCCTGGCCGGCCGGCATGCAGGTGCGGGCGCGGTCGGTGTGCTCGTCGAAGGCGAAGCCGAGGAGGCCCTCCTGCGCGCTCAGCATCATCTGCTCGGGGAAGGGGCGGAGCTCGTGCGGGCGCCGTGCCCAGTCGTCGACGTAGGGGTTCGAGATCACGCGCATCGGCTTCCCGGAATAGCAGCGCGTGATCGCGGTATCGGCGCTGCCCGCGTCGACGATCGCGGCCTTGTAGTCGGCGCTGGCGCGCGCCTCGGTCGAGGCGATGAAGCGCGTGCCCATCCAGATGCCGGCGGCGCCGAAGGAGAGCGCGGCGGCGAGGCCGCGGCCGTCGACGATCGCGCCGGCGGCGAGCACCGGGATCTTCACCGCGTCGACGATCTGCGGGATCAGCGCGATGCCGGCGACCAGGCCGGTGTGGCCCCCGGCCTCGGTGCCCTGCGCGACCACGACGTCGCAGCCGGCCTCCTCGGCGCGGACGGCGTGCTGCACCTTGCCGCACATGCTGACCACCTTGAGCCCGGCCTTGTGGCAGCGCTCGATCACCGGGCCCGGGACGCCGAGGCCGGCGATGAACGACGACGCCCCCTCGCCGATGATGATGTCGATCGCCGCCATCACCTGATCGGGCAGCGCCGCCAGGAGGTCGACGCCGAAGGGCTTGTCGGTACGCGCGCGCACCGCCTGCATCTGCCGCCGGATCTCCTCCGGGCTCGCGGTCGCCATGCCGAGGGTGCCGTAGCCGCCGGCCTCGGACACCGCGGCGCACACTTCGGCGTAGGCGACCCCGCCCATGCCCGCGAGGAAGATCGGGTACTCGATGCCGAACAGGTCGCAGATGGGGGTTCTCAACGTCATGGCACGTCCTCCGTCGCCGAGTTTCTAGTGCGGCGCCGAGCCTGACGCCACCCGCGAGATATTACAAGTATTGACCGATCTTGGCGAGATAAGTAATGTCGGGGCGTGCAGCCGACCGCCAAGAGCCTGATTCTCGATCTGCTCTCCACGCTCAGGGGCGGGGCGATGCCGGTCCGGGCGCTGGTGGCGGCCGCCGGGCTCTTCGGCATCGCCGAGAACGGCGTTCGCGTCGAGCTCGCGCGCCTGACGGCGCGCGGCCTGGTGACGCGCGACCAGCGCGGCCAGTACCGCCTGGCGGAGGCCGCCGCGGCCGTACAGGGACGCGTGGCGTCGTGGGGCCGCACCGAGGAGCGCATCGTCGACTGGGACGGCGGCTGGATCGCCGCCCACACCGGCGGCCTGCCGCGGGTGCGGCGCGGCGCCCAGCGCTCGCGGACGCGGGCGCTCGACTTCCTCGGCTTCCGCGAGCTCGCGCCCGCGCTCTGGGTGCGGCCGCGGAACCTGCGCGGCGGCGTCGCCGAGGTGCGGCGCCAGCTCCAGGCGCTCGGGCTCGAGCCGGCGGCGCGCGTCTTCGCGCTCGACGACCTCGACGGACCGACCGAGGCCCACGCCCGCACCCTCTGGGACGTCCCCGCGATGGTTGCCGCCTACCGCACGACGCGCCGCGCACTCGAGGAGAGCGAGCGCCACGTGCGGCGCCTGCCCGTCGAGCAGGCCATGGTCGAGACCTTCCTCCTCGGCGGCAACGCCATCCGCCAGCTCGCCCTCGATCCCGTGCTGCCCGAGCCCATCGTGCCGGCCGCCGAGCGCGGCGCGCTGGCGCGCGCGCTCGTGCAGTACGATCGCGTCGGGCGCCAGTGCTGGAGCGCCTTCATGCGCGGGTACCGGGCGCCCTACAAGCGGTCGCCGGTGAACCTGCGCGTCGTCAGCGCGGTGGGCGAGCTGCCCGCCGCCGGGAGTGCCACGTCATGACCGAGGCAGCAACGCGTACGGGCGCGCCGGCCGTGCCCCTCTGGAGCCAGGTGCTCACCCGCGAGGAGCGGCGCGCGCTCGAGCGCATCGATCCCTGGCGCTCGTGGTGGTCGATCCTCTCCAACTGGCTCGGCGTCTTCGCCGCCATGGCGCTGGTGGCGTGGGCGCCGAACCCGCTCACGATCGTGCTCGCTCTCTTCGTGATCGCCGCCCGCCAGCTCGGCATGGCGGTCATCATGCACGAGGCGGCGCACCGGACGCTGTTCGCGCGCCGCGCGCTGAACGACTGGGCGGGCGCCTGGCTCGCCGCGTACCCGATCTGGACCGATCCCGGGCCCTACCGCACCTACCATCTCAAGCACCACGCCCACACCGGCACCGAGCGCGATCCCGACCTCGGGCTGGTGACGCCCTTCCCGATCACGCCGGCGAGCCTCCGGCGCAAGGTGTGGCGCGACCTCTCCGGCCAGACGGGCGTCAAGCAGGCGATCGCGGTCTTCAAGCGCGACGTCGGCATGGCCACCGGCCGGCGCACGCAGCGCGACCTCAGCATGAGCCGCGGCGAGCGGCCCGACGTCGGCTGGCACAAGATCGCGCCGGTCGCGATCACCAACGGCGTCCTGCTGGCGATCCTGACGCTCGCCGGCTACCCGGCGCTCTATCTGCTCTGGGTCGGGGCGTGGCTCACGACCTACCGGCTGGTGACGCGCATCCGCTCGATCGCCGAGCACTCGATGGTGCCCGACCAGACCGATCCGCTCCGCAACACCCGCACCACGCGGGCGCGCTGGTGGGAGCGCCTGCTGATCGCCCCGAACCGCGTCAACTTCCACCTCGAGCATCACCTGCTGGTGAGCGTGCCGCACCACAACCTGCCGCGCCTGCACGCGATCCTGCACGAGCGCGGCGCGCTGGCCGAGGCCTGCGTCGCCAACGGGTATCCCGAGGTGCTGCGCCTCGCGGCGTCGCGCGCGGCGTAGGCGCCGCGACCGTCCTCAGCCTCCCGTCAGCTCGAGCATGTCGGCGGCGAGCGTGCTGCGGACGTGGCTGATCGTTGCCTGACGCAGGCGTGCGCGCGTGCGGGCGAAGGCGCCCGGGACGAGGGCGGTCAGGCGCTTGGCGGTCGTGTGCGCCTCGTCGACGACGCGCTCGGGGGCGGTGATGGTGTCGAAGAAGCCGGCGTCGACGGCGGCGGCCGGCGCGTAGATTTCGGACGTCGCGACGGCGCGCGTCAAGTGCCGCTTGGAGAGCCGCTCGCGCGCCAGCTCGACGCCGAAGATCGGCACCGTCATGCCGTTGGCGACCTCGTTCAGGCCGATCTTGAAGTCGCCGTCGGCGCCGACCCGGAGATCGCACGCCAGCACCAGGAAGGCGCCCATGGCGATGGCGTGCCCGGTGCAGGCGGCGACCGTCGGCCGCGGGAACTCGTAGAGGCGCAGCGCCAGCTCGCCGCCCGCGGACACCAGATCGATCACCGCCTGGCGGCCGCCGCCGCCGCCCATGACGCCGAGGTCGAAGCCTCCCGAGAAGCGCCCCGGGCGGCCGGCCAGCACCACCGCCTTGGCCTCGCCCTCGGCGCGGTCGAGCGCGGCGTCGACCGCCGCGATCACCGCCCGCGAGAGCGCGTTGGCCTTGCCGTCGTCGAGGGTGACGATCGCGACGTCGTCCCTGAGCTCGTACCGTACCGTGTCCGCCATGGCGGCCTCCTTCCGGGGTCGAAGCGCAGGAATGCATCCGCGCCGAACCATGGCAAGCGCGGGCAGGCGCGGCGGGGCTCGGCCGCGTTCGGGCGATTCGAGGCCGCGCGCGCGATCGACCCCGCGGACGAGAGCGACCAGGGCCGTGGACCGTGACGCGACAAGAGATATGGACGGCCCGGCATCCGTCGTGGTAGCCACGCCGCCGTAGCTTCGCGCTGCCGCGCGCGTGGCATCAGACATCCCCCGCCGCTCGGACTCCTCGATCCGGTGGAGGTTGCGGACCCGACCGCGGCCTGGAGAGTCGATGCCCCATCCACCGTCGCCGTTCCGTATGCTTGCGGAGATCGGCCTGCTCACGCTCGTCGCGCTCGCCGCTCCCGTCTCCGCCGCCGCGGCCGCCGGTCGGACGCCGGCGGTGGACGTCGGCGCGCGCGTCGCCCGCGCCCACCTTCCGCTCCTGTTCGAGCCGGACGAGGGCGCCCCGCACGCCGCGGCTCGGCTGGTCGCCCGCGGCGAGCGCTATCTGGTGACGGCCGCGCCCGGCGAGCTGACGCTCACGCTCCAGGCCGCGGCCGGCGTGCCGCCGCGCCGCCTGCGGCTGCGCTTCGTCGGCGCGGACCACGTCGCGGTGCCCACCGGCGTCGCCCCGCGGGCGAGCCGCAGCCACTACTTCATTGGCCGCGACCCCGCGCGCTGGCGCACGGACGTCCCGCACTTCGGCGCGGTGGCCTATCGCGGGATCTACGCCGGCATCGACGCCGTGCTCTACGGCAACGAGCGCCGGCTCGAGTACGACCTCGTGGTCGCCCCCGGGGCGGACCCCTCGGCCATCGTGCTCGGATTCGCCGGCTCCGACGACGTCGCAATCTCGGACGGGGTCCTCGTGATCGGCACCCCCGAGGGTGACGTCATGCAGCACCGGCCCTACGTCTACCAGGAGGTCGGCGGCGAGCGCCGGACCGTGGACGGGCGCGTCGTCGACCTCGGCCGCTACGACGGCGAGGCCCGGATCGGGTTCGAGGTCGCGGCCTACGACCGCACGTGCCCGCTCGTCATCGACCCGGTGCTCAGCTACGCCACCTACCTCGGCGGGCATCCCGACAACGACGGCCGGGCGATCGCGGTCGACGGCGCCGGCAACGCCTACGTCACCGGCTACACGCAGGCGGCGGCGTTTCCCACCCTCGGCGGCCTGCCGGTGCCGAACGACGCGCTCCGCGGCACCCAGGACGTCTTCGTCAGCAAGCTCGATCCGATCGGGGCGCTCGTCTACTCGACCTACCTCGGCGGGACCGGCGCCGGCGCCAGCGAGCGCGGCAACGCGATCGCCGTCGACGCCGCCGGCAACGCCTACGTCACCGGCGAGACCGACTCGGCTGATTTCCCGCTGATGGGTCCCCTGCCGGCGCCGAACAACGCGCTCCAGGGGAGCGGCGACGCGTTCGTCACCAAGCTCGGGCCCGACGGCGACGCGCTCGTGTACTCGACCTACCTCGGCGGCTCGGCGTCGTTCGACGTCGGCCGTGCGATCGCGGTCGAGGGGACGAGCGCGTACGTGACGGGCACCACGTTCTCCGACGACTTCCCGACCGCGGGGGGGCTGCTTCCGAACGAGCTGCACGGTAGCACCGACGCCTTCGTCGCCAAGCTCGCGACCGACGGCGCGTCGCTCGCGTACTCGACCTACCTCGGGGGCGGCGGGGTCGACGACGCCTTCGGCCTCGCGGTCCGGATGGGCGAGGCGTATCTCACCGGCGAGACGCGGTCGATGGACTTTCCGACGGTGGGCGGCCTCGCGGCGCCGAACGACACCCTCCAGGGCTTCAACGACGCCTTCGTCGCCCGCCTGAACGCCGCCGGCGACGCGCTCGTCTACGCGACCTACCTCGGCGGCGGGGACGTCGATCAGGGGAACGGCATCGCGGTCGACGGGGACGGCGACGCCTACGTCGGCGGGACCACCAAGTCGGGTGACTTCCCCGCCGTCGGCGGCCTGCCGGCCCCGAACGACGGCTTCCGCGGCGGCGCCGACGGCTTCGTGGCCAGGCTCGCCGCCGCGGGCAACGCGCTCGTCTACGCGACGTTCCTCGGCGGCAGCTTCGCCGGCGGCGGGGAGCAGGTGAACGGCATCGCGGTCGGCGGCGACGAGAGCGCGTACGTGACCGGCCAGACCGACGCCAACGACTTCCCGGTGGTGGACGGCCTCCCGCTCCAGAACCGCCGCGGCTCCAACAACGCGGCGGCGATCGTCGCCAAGCTCGCCCCGACCGGGGCCGCGCTCGAGTACTCGACCTACCTCGGCGGCACGGCGGCGGACGTCGGCCGCGGCATCGCGCTCGACGCGATGGGCGCCGCCCACGTCGTCGGCCGGACCCTTTCGAGCGACTTCCCGATCGTCAACGCCGCGCAGCCGGTGCGCGGCAGCGGCGAGCTCAGCGGCGGCGACGCTTTCGTCGCCAAGATCGCGGGCGGCGCGCCGGCGCCGCTCGCCTACGGCGCCGGCAACGTGTTCGTGTCGGCGCCGGGCTTCGGGGAGGTGCGCGAGTACGAGCCCGACGGCACCCTGGTGCGCGGCCTGCCGCTGCCGTCCGGCGCCTTCACGGGCGGCGCGGGACCCGCCGGCCTCGCCTTCGACGACGCCGGCGAGCTCTACGTCGCCGACACGGTCCAGCAGGCGATCTTCATCTTCGACGCGAACGGCGCCTTCGCGGGTCCCTTCGTTTCCGGTGTCACCGCCGGGCCGCAGAGCCTCGTCTTCGACCTGGCCGGCCAGCTCTACGTCGGCACCACCGGCGGCGACAGCGACGTCCGGAAGTACGGCCCGACCGGCACGCTGCTCGACCAGTACGACGTCTTCATCCACGACGCCTTCAACCAGTGGATCGACCTCGCGGCCGACCAACAGACGCTCCTCTACACCTCGCAGAGCGTCGACGTGACGCTCTACGACCTCGCCACCGACACCCAGCTCGACGACCTCTTCGTCGGCGACCAGGCGACGTACGGCGTGCGGGCGCTCCCCGGCGGTGGGGCGCTGATCGCCAACCTGGCGAACGTCCTGCGCGTCGACGAGGACGGCGACGTCGTCGATACCTACTTGCCGAGCCACGCCGACGCCCTCTTCGCGGTCAGCCGCGACCCCGACGGTCAGACCTTCTGGGCGGCGACCTTCGGCGGTCTCGCCGCGGAGGGCACCGTGCTGCGCGTCGATCTCGACAGCGGTGGGATCCTGGAGGAGTTCGGCGTCGTTCCGCCGCTCGGCGGCATCGCGCTCGGCGGGCTCGCGGTCCTCGGCGAGCTCACCGAGGCGCGGAACGGCGCCCCGGTCGCGACCCCGACCGGCCCGACGCCGACGCCCTCGCCGACGCCGACGGCGACGCCGGCCCCCGAGGTCTGCGACGACTGCGTCGACAACGACCTCGACGGCGACGTCGACCGCGACGACGCCGACTGCCCGGCCCGCGCCGACGGCCTCGGCATGGGCCTCGACGAGCCCAAGGGCGCGGGCAAGGCGAGCGTCACGTGCGCCAAGACGCTCGCCAAGGCCGGCGCCAAGCTCGAGGCCGCGAAGCTGAAGAAGCTCCAGACCTGCCTGCTCGCGGTGCTCGCGTGCGTGCAGCAGAAGCCGGGCGACGCCGCATGCGTCGCGAAGAGCGCGGCGAAGTGCGCCAAGGGGCTCGGCAAGCTGCCGAAGGACCGCGCCAAGCTCACAGCCGCGGTGACGAAGAAGTGCGCCGCGCCGGCGGTCGATCCGGCGGAGATGCTCGGTGACATCGGCCTCGGCTACATGCATCAGGAGGACGCCTGCGCCGCGCGCGGGGTCGGGAGCCTCGGCTCCCTCGCCGACGTCGC
>Ga0302046_10001164_pt1 | contig 24784 bp, 12 predicted proteins | sample RVTome_11_FD_200261 | JGI IMG/M metagenome (GOLD analysis project Ga0302046, IMG submission 200261) | Soil microbial communities from uranium-contaminated site in the Upper Colorado River Basin, Wyoming, United States - RVT147D111 (version 2) ... | reverse complement strand
GGAGCCGCGCCGGGTCGTCGACCTCGACGATCAGCAGCCACGACGGCTCGGGCACCAGCGGCCCGTCGATCGCGAGCGCGATCTCGCCGCCGAGCGCCGCCGCGAGGTCGTTGCGCAGGTCGATGCCGATCTCGTCCTGCGCCTCGGCCAGCTCGCCGCCGGCGCCGGGGTCGCCGGCGAGCGCCGCCGCGAGCAGGTCGTCGAACATCGCCTCCGGCTCCTTGAGCACGGCCGCGAACGCGGCCGAGGCGTCGGGCGAGACGTAGTCGAGCGCGCCCATCGGCGCCGGCTCGGCGAGCCACGAGGCCATGCCGCGCCGCGGGCCGCGGAACGACAGCTCGGCGCTGGTCTGGCTGCGCCCGCCGAGCCCGCTCCCCTCGGCGCCGTGGTGCTCGACGACCACGTAGTCGAAATCGGCGAGGCCCAGCCGCTCGCGCTCGGCGACGTGCTCGGCGCCGGACTCCTCGATCAGGGCGCCGAAATCGCCGACGAACAGCCACTCCACGCCGGCGGCGTAAGCCGCGGTCAGCCGCTCGTGGAGCGGGGTGCCGGGGAGCGCCGGCGCGGCGCCCGCGGCGGCGTCGGCGGCCGCGGCGAGGAGCGCCGGGTGCGGCGCCGCGATCATCAGCCCGTCGCCGGGCCAGACCAGCAGGCCGTCGTCGACCGCCGGCGCGGCGTGCGGGTCGGCCACCGGCACCAGCACCGGATGGCCGGCCTCGGCCGCCCAGCGCGCCGCCTCCTGGTCGAGGTAGTCGGCGAAGCCGGGGCGGACGACCTCGGCGAGGATCACCGGCCCGCCGCCGTCGAGGCCCGGCAGGTCGGGCACGAACGCGACCGCGACCTCGTCGCCGAGGTAGCCGCCGAAGTCCGACAGCGCGGTGATCACGCGGTCGAGGTGATCCTCGGCGCCGGCGTGCTCGGCCCACCAGGCGGCGAGCACCGGGCTGGTCGCGAGCTGCTCGCGGAACACCGCGTAGCCCTCGGCGAGCTGGCCGCTCAGGTTGGGCATGCCGATGAACGCCGCGGTCGCCGCCGGCGCGCGCTCGGCGAGCGCGCTCTCATAGCGCAGGCCCGGGCGCTCGACGCGCTCCTCGATCGCGCGCGACAGCGCCTCCAGCTCCTGGAGGAGCTCGACATAGCGGTCGTGGTGGCGGCTCCAGGCGACCTCCTCGGCGACCGGCACCGCGGTCAGACTGGCGCGGGTCGTGACCTGCTGGCCGGGGCGCAGGACGTCGACTCCGCCCCGCCCGCTCGCCACCCGCACCTCGCCCTCGATCACCGACACCCGCGAGCCCTTGACCCCGTGGTTGACGGCGAAGATGGTGCCGGTGACCGCCACCCGGCAGTCCTCGGTGGCGACGTAGAGATGGCCCTGCCGGCGCTTGGCGGCCTCGACGATGACGCGGCCGCGGTCGAGGCGGACGGTGGTGTCGCGCCGGCCGCGGCCGACCGCCAGCTCGGTGCCGGCGGCCAGCTCGACCGCCGAGCCGTCGGCGAGGCGGACCACGGCGGCGGCGCCGCGCGCGGTGCGCACGGTCTCCCCGGCGGCCAGCTCGGCGCCCGGGGAAAGCGGCGTCACCGCGCCGTCCGCGGCCACCCGCAAGAGCGCCCCGCCGTCCGCGGACTCCACCACCGCCGCCGCGCCGCGCGGCGCGATCGCGAGCCAGCCGGCGATCCCGGCGGCGGCGACCAGCGCCGCGGCGGCGGCCAGCCAGCGGCGCGGAAACCTCCGGCTGGCGGGCGTCGAAGCAGCGGGCGCCGGAACCGGCACCTGCTCGCCGCGCCGGGCCGCGGTCAGCGCGCGCCGGCAGGGGACGCACTCGCGCGAGTGGTCCTCGAGCAGGAGCTTGCGCTCGGGCGCCAGCGTGCCGTCGAGCCAGGCCGGGATCTGCGCCTGGAAGCCGGCGCAGCCGGCGATCGCGGCGGCGGGGTCGGCGGCGGCGCCGCGGCGGGGGCCGGCCTCGTCGGCGAGGCGCCGCCAGACGCGGTCGGCGGCGCGGCGCACCGCCTCGGGATCGAGGCGCTCGGCGCGCACGGCATCGACGGCGTCGGCCAGCGGCGGGGTCAGGAACTCGGGATCGGATTCACGGTGGCGGTTCATGGTCATACTCCTCGGTGGTGCGCCAGCTCGCGCTGGAGCCGGCGCCGCGTGCGGTGCAGGGAAACGGCGACCGCGGTCTGGGTCATGCCCAGCAGATGCGCGATCTCCTGGTTCGGCCAGCCCTCGAGATAGCGGAGGGCGAAGACCTCGGCGGCGGCCGGCGAGACGCGGGTGAGCGCGCCGCGGAGGGCGGCGCCCAGCTCGCGCGCCCGCCGCTCGCGCTCGGGGCCGGGGGTGGCGTCGTCGGCGAGGACCTCGTCCCCGCCCTCGGCCTCCCAGCGGACCTCCGGGCCGCGCCGCCGGCGGCGGCGCAGGGTGTCGAGCGCGGCGTTGACCGCCGCCCGGTGCAGGTAGGCGGCGGCGGTCTCCCCGAGGTCGGGCTCGTGCCGGCGGCGCAGCAGGCGCAGGAACACGGTCTGGAGCACGTCCTCGGCGTCCATCGGATCGCCGGTCACCCGGAACGCGGCGGCGAACACCCGCTCGCAGTGCTCCCGGTAGAGCGCCTCCAGCCCGCGCGCCGCCGCGCCGGCGGCCGCGTGGGTTCGGGTTTCGATCGGTGCAGGGCTGTGCAACGGGCTCCTCCTGATCGGCTGGCTGGTCTCTCGGCGGCCGAGCCTCGCTCGGCGGCTGCTCGTCACCCATGACAACGCCCCCCCGGGCCGTTTCTTACCGCTCCGACAGAACGTGCGCGAGAGCCTACGCCGGGGACGGCGTGGAGATTCGGTCGGCGGTGGGGCGGGAGGGTGGCGCGGCCCGCCGGACCCGCCGGGTAGTCCGCGGTTGACATGCGCGTAGTAGCAGCCTAGACTCCTGCCGTCCGGGCGCCTGGGCCCGGTCCGATCGTGGAAACCGCGATGAAAAACGTCTCGATGAAAGTACCGGATCCGCTCGCGAGCCGACTCGAAGCGGAGTCGGCGCGGCGACGGGTCAGCAAGTCGGAGGTCCTGCGTGAGGCGCTGGAGCAGTTCCTCGATCGAGATGCCGCTCAGTCTGCGGACTCGTTCACGGCGCGGGCGGCGAAGTACATCGGCTGCGTCGAGGGTCCGCCGGATCTCTCCTACGACCCGAAGCACCTCGAAGGCTTCGGCGAGGAATGAGCGCACCGAGCGTTCGGTGAGACGACGAGTCCTCCTCGATACCGGTCCGCTGGTGGCGTTCCTGAACCGCCGAGACCGCCATCACGTCTGGGCGAAGGACCGCCTGGCCGAGGCGGCGACGCCGGCGCTGAGCTGCGAGGCGGTGCTCACCGAGGCGTCGTACCTCCTGCGCCACGACGCGAACGGTCCACGGTCGGTCGCGAATCTGGTCGCCGACGGTTTGATCGCCGTGCCGTTCCGTTTCGCTACCGAAGCGCAGCGGATCGAACGCCTCCTCGCCCGCTACGCCGACGTTCCGATGTCACTCGCCGACGCCTGCCTGGTCCGGCTGGCCGAGATCGAAGCCGGCAGCGCCGTCCTCACCCTCGACACCCACTTCCGTATCTACCGAATGCACGGGCGGCAGGTGATCCCGGTGCTGATGCCCTGAGGCCCCCGAGCGGGGGATCGCCAGCTACAAGGCTGGCCGCTGGCTCACTGGCTCCTGGGCGATCGTCTCACGGGCTTCGGCGTCCGCGTCACCCACCGGGGGGCAAAGTGCTAGGTGGTCCGCTACATCCGCAACGGCTGCCGGCGGCGAATCACCCTCGGCCGCTACCCGGCCCTGAAGCTCGCCGACGCCCGGGCCAAGGCGAAGGAGATCCTCTACGCCGTCTACCGCGGCGAGGACCCACTGGGCGAGAAACAGGCAGCCAAGAACGCCCTGACCTTCGCCGAGCTGGCCGAGGAGTACCTCGAGCGGCACGCGAAGCTCAAGAAGCGGCGCTGGAAGGAGGACCAGCGCATCCTCCGGGTCGACCACGGCGGCACAGAAGAGCGCCTCAGTCTAGTCCACTTTGGCAAGGCCGGTGAAGCGCCACCAGCAGGTTGGCTAAATCCACCGCGCCACGCGACAACGACGCCCGTGAAAACGCCGTTCAGGGTATCGTTGCTAGCTTCACCAGTACCCCGCCGGTACAGGGTGATGTGCTGCTGCCGTGGCGCGGATGGGCCGTTTCTGGAACCGGCGACAGCGTCGGCGACTGTGCCTTCGCCGCCTTTTGTATTCTCTCTACTACCAGCGGAGACCGACGAGATCGACACGCAGCGGAACGCTCGGCACATCGAGACCTTGGCGAAGGCCTTGGCCAGCCAAGGAGCGGGCAGCGTCCTCATTGGCGCTGGGAGCAGCGTGTCGTGCGGCTATCCCGGTTGGTCGGGCTTCCTTCAGGAGTTACTGAGCGCCTTCGAACCCGAGCAGGCGGCCCGGCTCGGTGAACTGCGCCCGACGACGCTCGTCGACAAGGTGCAGGAACTGTTGAAGGGGGAACGTTTTACCCAAATCTTCCGGCGCACCTTCGCCCCTGAGCGCGCCACCGAGGGCCCTCCGCGATGGCTGCGCCTCCTCTTCGATCTCGAGCTCGACCTCTACATCACCACGAACTACACGCACGAGGTCGAAACCGTCTCCCATGACTACGGCTTCGACCCGGCGCTGCTCTGGTATGCCCAGGAAACGCCCGGCCTAGTGCGGCGAGTAGGCACCAAGCGCGCTCTATACCTGCACGGACGCTACGACGACGACCCGCACTACCGCCCCCCCGAGGTACGGGTGGTGCTCGGAGAGCAGAGCTACAAGAACGCCTACTTCACTCCCGGCAGGGTCCGCAGCATCCTACGGACCGTCGCCACCTCGACGACGCTAGTGATCGTCGGCGCGTCGCTAGCAGACAAGGAGATCGGTGACACGCTGCGCGCAGTGGCTGCCGAGAGCGACCAAGGCCCGCCTCACTACGTGATCTACGAGCTGTGGCCGCCTGGACACCCCCGCCACCAGGACCCCGAGGCCCTCGAGACCACCTTGCTCTCGGAGTACCACCTGCAGCCGATTTTCTACGAGGTCGAGATGGTGGCTGACAAGCCGGTCTTCCACGACCTCGTGCGAGTGGTCTCCCACATCGCCGCGGCGATTGCCGAGCAGCGCGCGCGCTTGCGGGCCGCCGGTGAGCGACCCCGCGACCTGACCGCCGATGCGTCGTTGGCGATCAACCTTACCCGTCTCCTCCCCTCGCCGCGCGACTTCGCTGCCGTCGCGCGTAGCGTTCACGTCGACACCACGCGCAAACTCCTCCAGCGAACACCCCTGGACCGATGGTCAGGCCTGGTCTCGATCGGCAGGCGGATGGGTACCATCGAGGCCCTTCGTGCGGCCGCTCGCAACCGGCTCCCGCACCGCCGGCACGAGGAGCTGCGGACCGCTGCGGCGCCTACCCCGGCGCTCATCGACCGCACCCGCGTGACCGCGTTCGTCGCCGCCACGGCGCCTGCCCAACCGTATCTCGGTCCGTTGAGCCGAGCGCCAGACACGGCGGCCGCTCGCGACGCCCTCGGGCTGCTGGCACTCGACCGCTATTGGGGCATCGGCTCCCCCGAGAACCCACAAGTCCAGGAATGGCGTGACGCTGTCGACGCCGAGGCGTCCGCGGTCCGGCGAGCATTGGAGAAGAAGCTCCTGACGGTGACCGACAAGGGCGAGGTGAGGTTGAGGGACGCTGAGGGAGACCTCGGCTTCGCCCTCGCCGCCGACCTCGTCGCCCGCCGCAGTGCCGCCGACTTCGGCGCCGGCGAGCGTCTGCTGGGCGCCGCGCTACCACGGCTCGCCGAGTACGACGCCTACCGCCAAGAGATCCTCGTCCACGCGCTCGCCTGGTGGCCGGCGGGAGCGCACCTCGTCGAGCGCTTCCTCGACGAGCGGTTCGCTGCGGGCGGCGGATCGGTGGACGTGCTGCTCGCCGTCACCTTCGCCCAGCGCCTGCTGCGCGAGGCTGGTCGCGAGCGAGCGGCGATGCAGATCCCGGCGCCGATCTCGGTACAGTGGGCCGAGCGTCACGGACTCGAGGCGTACGTGGCGTCGGTGCTGGAGATCCTGGGTGAGCAGCGGGTCGAGGTCTACCTCGACCGCTGGCTCGAGGCGAAGGGGCCGGCGCGCACGGCGCTCGCGCGCGCTATCCGTCGCTGCGCGTGGCACGGTCCGCCAGTGGCGCACCCTGTGCTGGCGGCAGCCATCGAGGCGAGCCGTCCCGAGACTCCCCTGCCGCGCATCCTGGCGCTGATCGCCAAGCCCCCGGTGAGGGCGCTCTGGCTCGATATCCTCCCTGCCGATCCCGGTGCGCAACAGATTGAGGCCCTCGGCGAGCTGCTGGCGCCGGCCATCGGCTGGCGGGCGCAGCGGCTGGCGCAGCGGGCCGTCGAGCTGCTTTGCGAGCACCCCGACTTGCTCTTGGTGTGGGATGCGCTCGGGGAACACCGCTGCGACTGGGTCGAACACCTGGAACCCGCTCGCCTCCTGCCGGGTGCGCTGACCGCGCTGCGAGAGGATCTTCAAAAACGGACGCTGTCGGCGGCGGAGCAGTGGGCCTTTGCTCGCCTCGGCGAGCGCCTCAAGGAGGCGACGCCGCCGAGCGCGTTGGAGAAAGAGGCATGAATCCGTGGAGACCCTATCTTCTCGAGGTCCTGGGGGAGGGTAAGGAGGCGACCGCCCGCGTCGACGAGACCGAGACGCTGATCCGCTCGTTGCGCAGCCGGCACCTGACCGCCAACGACCTGCTGCGGCTGATCGACTGGCTCGAGAAGCTCGACGCCTTTCGCCAGCTTTTCGTCCTTCCTAGCCTCCTCGACCTGCTCACCGACCCGGCGCGCTCGCTGCGCAGCCGCATCCTGCGGTTCGCCGGGGAGCTGGTGGGCGCCTCGTTCGAGTCCCTGCTCGCCGAAGTCGACCGGCTGATGGGGACCAAGCGCGACGCCTCCGCCCGCCTCCGCAAGGTCCTCGAAGAATTCGCCGCCATTCCCCAGCCGCCGACCGACGAAGAGGCCGGCGCCGACGATCTGGCCACCCTGCTGACGGAACGGGCGAACGTCTTCGCCCTGTCCCTGCTTACCGGCATCCACGGCTGGATCGCGTCGCGGCCCGACGCCGCGTCGCTGACCGGCGCCTACTCCGACTTCTTCGCAGAAGACGAGCAGAAGGCAGCGCGCGCGGCACTGCTCGAGCTGCTCGGCGGCGGATCGCCGTTCGTCCGCCACCTGGTCGCTCGCTGGCTCGGACGCACGGCGATCGGCCTCGACACTGACCCGCGGCAGCTGCTCTTCAGCCGCTACTGCAAGGACCCGGCGGCGGCCGTCGCCGCCTCTGCGCTCGAAGCCTACGCCGAGATAACAACGGACGCCGAGGTCGCCGCCACCACGCAGCGGCTCGAGACCGAGCTGCGCACCTGCGGCGAGCGTCAGGCCCGCTTCGGCGGCTCCACGGTGGTCGCGGCCGGCGACGCCGCGCGAGTCCTCACCGCCGCGGTGCTGCGCGCCATCGGCACCCTCGCCCGCCGCCATCCCTCCCAGCCCGAGCCCCTCGCAGCCCTGTGTCGCGTGGTCACCACGCGCCCGACATCGCGGCTGGACCTCCACTGCAACCCTTCCGTGGCGGCGCGCAAGACCGTGCTCGAGTGCGCGCTCGCGCTGCACGGCGCCCTCCTCCTCTTCAAGGTCCGCGACCTGCGGCGCGAAAAGGGGGTGCTCGTCGGCGACCTCGGCACCGGCGAGGCTCAGGCATTCGAGGAGCCGCCGGCGTCGCTGCCGCGGACCGACGTCTACTGGTGCGAGCTGGCGGCCGCCACCGACCCGCAGCGGCGGCTCTTCCGCCTCGTCGAGCCGTCGAAGAAGCACGAGAGCGTGCGGACCACCGGCGACCTGCTCGGCGTCGTGGCACCGCGCATCGATGCGATGGCGACCTGCAAGTCCCCCCGCCGGTCGGACATGCGCCTGCGCGGCCCCTGCGAGACCGAGATCCGCGCGCGCGCCACGTGGTCTTCGGCCGCCGTCGACGCCGTCGCCAGCGCCCTCCTCGCGGCGAGGCCCGTTGCTGCTGCCGACGGAACCGCCGACCTCGACGCGCTGCTCGCCTTCATGGTGGAGACGGCGGAGGCGGCCGAGCAGGTCCCGTTCACCGAGAGCCGCATCGGCGCCGACGGCATGGCGCTCCGCGGCCGCACCCGCGGCCTGCTGCTCAACGACTTCGCCCACGACGACTTTTTCGCACGGTTGTTCGCCGGCGGCGAGGCGGACGAGGTACGGGCGAGCCTGCTCGCCGCGCTCGCCACCTCCGCGTTGCGCGCACTCGACGACGACGACTCCTACCGCTGGATCACCGGCAACCTCGAGCTGCTGCGACGGATCGCCACCAGCGATAGCTACCCGCTCCGGATCCGGGGCGCCGCCGCCGCCGCCGTCGAGCTTCGGATCCGCGGCCTGGCGGAGGCGGACGCACCCCCAGTCGTCGTCGACACCAGCGCCGAGCGGTTGCACGGCGACGGTCGACGCGCCCTGCCCTTCGTTCCCGACTTGGTGCTGCAGGAGGTGTACGAGCGACTCGACGCCAACTCCGACCACGGGCTGCTGCGGACGCGCCCGGAGACTGCACCCAACTCGATCGAGCAGGTGACGGTGCGCGCCGAAGTCATCGTCCGCGCCCTCGAAGGACGCGCCGGCGAGGGCGCCGCGGAGAAGGACGTCGCTATCTGCCTGGCGGCGGCCGCGTCGCTCCAACGCGATAAGCTGCTTCCCGACAGCGCTCGCCGCCGGCTCGCCGCAGCATTCGTCAAGGCCCCGGCGGAGCGGCGCACGGCGCTGGTCCGGCGACTCTTCGAGCTGCTCCTACGCACCGCCACCAGCGCCCAGCTGATGGCCGTGCTGCGCCTCGCGCACCGCCGCGCCGAGCCGGCGATGGAGCAGTACCTCGGAAGGCTGATGGAGCGCCGGCTGGAGAGCGACCCCGACGCCACTCTCGACGTCGGCCTCGGCCGTTTCGACGTCCAGAGAATCGTCGACGCGGCGGCGCGGCGCACCGTGCCGCTCATCCACCTCCACCGGCTGGCCCGAGCTGGGCAGAGCGACTTCGTCCGCGACTTCCTTGCCCGCCGCCGCGAGCGGCTAGGTCGGCGCGAGACCGATCGCACCATCGCCGCGGTAGGCAGCGTGCGCCGCATAGGAAGGGTCGAAGACGACACGCTGGCTGTCGAGCTGCGGCCGATCCGCCCCGGCGAGCCGGCCGCCAACCTCGCCGCGTCGGCGGTCGACGTCGTGCCCTCGTTTGTGCACCACCCTCCTGGCCAGGTCGACGTCCGCTGTCTGGCGGCGCTTCACCGCACACCTCCCGAGACGCTGGACCTGCACGTCACCATCCTCTCGCCGGAGGATCGGCGCGCCCTCCTCGACGAGATGCTGGTTGGGCGCGAGTCGATCCTGCTCGCGGCGCGAGTCGTCGGCGAAACTGCTCAGGGTCGGCGGCGGCGGTTCGACCTCGGCGTGCAGGCTGCCGGGTTGCCTCGCCGCCCGCCGCTCGAACTCGATCGCGAGGTGGCGCCTGACGACATAGTGGTGGTCCGCCTGTGGCGGGAGCGCGACCGGCGGCTGGTGGTCACCGCCGGCAGCTTCCGACTCGTAGCCGACGCGGCAGGCGATGCCGTCGCCGACCTCCGCGGCCCCGTCAGTGCCGTGCGGTGGCTGAAGGAGCGTGCCGATCGCGAGCCGCTGCACCTGCGCTGCAGGGTGGTCGACCAAGTCCCCCGCGCCGATGGCAACGTGCGCTGCTTCTGCGAGGCGGGGTTCCTCCTCGACGGCAGACCGAAAGGCCGGCACCCCTCGTTCGTCGTCGACGCCGCCGCCGTGCCCGACAACGGCGACGAGGTCGTCATCGAGGCTTCGGAGCTCACCTTTGCCTACGTCGACGCCCCCGGGGAGCTGCGCGACAGCGTCGCCGTTCTGGAGCCCGCCGGCGGTCTCCAGGAGGGTCAACTGCTCTCCGGCTACCTCCGCCGGGATGGGAGCCCCGGCGAGCGCCGCACTTGGTTCGCGGAGGTCGGCGGCTGCCACCTCGCGGTGCCGCGTCGGTGCCTGACCCGCGACCTTCGCCGGCTGTTCGAGCTCGACGAGCTGCCCAATGACGCCCCTTTCCTGGCACGGCTAGGCAAGGAGCTGACGCCGCTCGTCGTCCAGCGCGGCGGTGCCGAGGCGAGCGTCGTCGACGCCGTGCCGACCTGGACCGTCGACGACTTGACGGTAGCCGTGGCAGGGGGAGCGGTCGAGCAGGTCACCGTCGTCGGCGCTGACCGCCAGGTGCCGCGCGGCATGGTGGTGGAGGTGGCTGGAGTCACCCCCTTGGCCGCGGAGCTCGGCGACAGCGCGGTGGTCGGCATCGGCACCCTCGCCTACGTGCGGCAAGGAGATCTCTTCGACCAGCGTGGCGACCCGGTGACCGTCGACAACCTGCTTCCCGGCACGCGGCTGTCGCTGGCGGTTTGGGAGCAGGATGGCGAGACCGCCGACCATGGCGCGCGCCCGCGACCGCCGATTCACCTCCGGCTGGCGGAGGAGCCAGACACTGAGAATCACCGGCTGGAGACTCGGCTGGAGGAGAACTCGGTGGTCAGGGTCCAAGTCGACGCTGACGGCAGCAAGTGGCTGGTCGACGCCCTGCCCGGCCTGCCGCCGCCGCGGGTGGAGCTCGCGCCACAAACCGACCCAAAATCCTTCCCGCGCGACAGCGTAGTCGAGGCCCTGGTGGCGCGGCGGTGGGATCCCTGGTCGACCGATCACCGCGTGCTAGTGCGCGGCGTGCGCTCGATCCGGCTGCCGATCGACGACGTGCGGCGGCTCGACGAGGTGCGCTTCTTCCTCGATCTCAAGCCCGGCGACCTGATCGACAAGTTCTACGAGTACCGGCGGATGCACGACCGGCTGGTGTGCATGACCGCTGCGCTGCGCGTCGAGATCGACTCTCTCACCCCCTACTTGCTGCCCTCCTTCCAGCGTCTACGGCCGCCGGAGATCCGCAGGCCGGTGAGGCTCACCCAGGTGGTGAATCAGTGGCCACGGCGTAACTGGGAACGGTGGCCGGCCAGCGCCCTCGGCCGCCTCGTCGCTCATCCGGTGGTGACGGGACTCGTCGACAGCGTGCCGGTGCCCGGCTCGTCGTGGAAGCGGATCACCGTGAGCTGGGGGGTGCGCGACCGCCATGGCGCGCTCGGCAAGCTCGAGCAGCTCCCCTCGCCCGATGTCGGCAAGGAGTACCAGAACGGCGACGTGCTCACCGCCCGGCTAAGCGGCGCGGACGTGGTCATCGACCGCCAGACCCGACTTCTGCGCGGCACCTTCCTCCACACCGCAATCGACGGCGCTGACTGGATAGGCCGCGCCCGCAAGGAGCGCCGGGAGCTGATCCACGCGGTGATCCTCGCCCTTCCCGAGGACGCCGCCGGGGCTTGGCTCCTCTGCGTCGAGCCCGCCGACCTGGTTTCCATCCGCGCTTCGGACCTGCGAGTGGCGCCGGAGATCGTCGACGTCGAGCCGCTCGACCGGGTGAAGCTGCGCCGGACTGTCGGGACCGATGGAAGCAGCGCGCTGCTCCTCGCGGAGCACGAGGACGGGATCTTGGCGGGCGCGGTGGGGCGCCGCTTCGACCTCAGGGTGATGCACTACGACCGGCACGCCGGGCTGTTCGGCGCCGAGCTAGCCGGCGGCGGGGCCCTCGCCGACTACCCGCCCCTACGGCTCGAGCTCTCCCACGACGAGCTTCCGCCCGGTGTCGACAGACGCCAGCTGATGCGCGCTGGCGAGAAGGTACAGATCCCCTGCACCCTTGAAGGCTTCGAGCTCGTCACCCAGTGTGACGACGACGACCTCTATGACTTTAAGCTGGTCTGCCGGCTGGGCCGCTACGACGTCCGCGAGGAGGCGCGCCCGAAGTTCGTCAAGCCGGCGCTCGAGGCAGCCCTGGCCGAGCGGGGCCGACTCGATGGCGTCCACGGAAAAGTCGAGCTGCTGGATCGTGCCGTGCGCGCGGACGACCCCGATGGTCCGGGCGAGGATCTCCTTGGCGTGCGGCTGAATCGCTTCGCCCACGATGCCGCGTTGCCGCTGCCGATGGCGGAGCAGACTTGGCTGCCACTCACCGGACAGCTGCCACAGCCAGGCGCGAGCTACGCGTTCACCGTCCTCCGCGCCGGCGACGGCGCGCTGGTCGCGTCGCTGCGGCGATCCCGTCCCCGCACCCTCGCCGAGTGGTTGGCGGCGCGCAGCGTCCGCGGCTCGTCCAAGAGCAGCTCCTCGCGGAGCGACTCGGCGCGGGCCGATTCGTCGAGGATCCGCCTGCCGTTACGATACTTCGGCAGCCTCAGCGCCAAGGACCGTGAGGAGTGTGGGATCTCGGCTACGCCGGCCGCGGAGGACGAGAGCGGGGAGGCAGGCGAGACAGAGGTTGGCGAACTGGTGCTGTTCGAGGTCGGCCCGGGCGAGACCTTCGTTGCCCGCCCGGAGGAGCTGCGCTTCCTCGGCGAACCCTTCGATCCCAAGGCCCTGCACGTGGGCGACGAGATCACCGAGGTCGACGTGCTGCTGGTGCGCAGCGAAGGTGAGGAGGTCGAGTGTCCGGTCCTCGACATCCTCGATTTCAATCTCGACATCGTGGTGGGCATCGGCGAACTCAAGCGCGGCTCCCACTTCGGCAAGGTGCGCGTCAGCGGCCGCCGGGTCGAGATCGTCGAGCTGCGCGGAGTGGGCAGCACCGACACAGTAAAGCCGCGCCGCCTCGGCCGTTGGCGGTTGGCTCTCGAGGAGGTGTCCCCCGCGGACCTCGAGCGGCTGGTGCACCTCGACGAGGACCACCTCGTTTACCTCAAGTTCCAGCGCGCCGAGCCCGAGCGGCGGACCCTCTTCTTCCGTCTGGCGACCACCGAGGAGATCTTCGCGCTCAACAACCTGGTCTACGTCGCGGCGGAGCGCGTATCCCCGCACGGCGCTAGCTGGAAGCTCGAGGTGCGGCCGCTCGACCGCCACCTCAAGGGCAGCTACTTCATCGCCGACACCCAGTTCTCCGCCCGGCTGGGACGCCTGCAGTCGTTCGATCCCGCGCGCGAGGGCAGCAGCATCTTCCTCGCCCGCGTGCGCAAGACACCCGAGGAGGGGCTCGAGCCGGGCAGGCAGCGATCGTCCTACGAGCTCACGCTGTTGCGGAACCCGCGCCGCCGGTTCCGCTACATGATGAGCCATCACGAGTGGCAGGTGATTGTCACCGGCACGCGCGAAGACGGCAAGGCGCTTTACGCCGAGGCCGGGATCGGGGTCCAGGTCGAGCTGCCACTGCGCCGCATCGGCCTGAGCGACCGTAAGCTCCCTCGTCCGGGGGAGATCCTCTTCCTCGATCGCGACTGGGACAACCGCGCGCTTGTGGTGCGTGACTCAGTCCCCAGCCATCTGCACTACCTGGCCGTCGACAGCCACCCCCTCGTGCTCGCCACGCTGTGGGGTAATTCGAGCTACCGGCGGCGGAAGCTGGAGGAGGGCCGCAACGACTGCAGCGTCGTCGGGCTGGCCCAGCTCCATGGGGTGACCCGCATTGGCCCCGAGAGCATCGAGTCCGACGAGCCCCTGCCACGACGCGTCGAGCGCCTCAGCCCCGACGTCAACTACGTGGAGCTGAGCGACCGTCTGGCGTCGGCGGCGGAGACGGTGGGACGGCTCTCCTTCGACGAGGCCGGTCGTGCCCGCTTCGAGAGTCAAAGCACCGGCACGACGTACTTCCCGGCGCGCGAGCAGGTGACCCACCGAGAGGGCACCGCCCGCGAGGTCGCCGCCGCGGTTGCCGCCAACCGGTGGCGCGACGGCCACGGCGCTAGGCACCCCGACCACGGCATTGACCGCGCGCTCCTCATCGCTCGCACCCTACCCGAGGAGGGGCTCTCGCTGACCTCAATGGCAGAGCGACCGCTGCCGGTGGATCATCTCGTCGAGCAGCTCGCCGAGCTGCGGGCCGCGAGCAAGGGCGCCGGACGGGAACGGACGCGGCCCCGCTCCTTTGTGGTGGCGCGCAGCGAGCCGGGGCGGCTGATCCTGGAGATCGCCCCCGGCCGTTACGCCGAGCTGCCCACCGCGCTGATGCGGCCGCTCTTCTCGGACGGCACGCTCGGCGAGGGTCTGACGCTGTCCTGGGAGCGGCTGGCGGCCGGCGACGAGCTGTCCCTCGAGCTCCTGATCTCCCCCGACCGCGACGCCTTCCTGCCGCGGTTCCGGGTCCTCGATCTCATCGCGCGCTCCGGTCGCCAGCTGGCCCGGCCGGTGGCGGTCGCGCTCACGCGGCGCGACGACGGTAGTCTCGTGCTCGGTAACGCGGAGGGCCCCGGAGTGCCGGCCCCGACCGCCGCCGGCAAGCTGCTTCAGAATGCCAGGCACGACCTCAAGGATCTCGCTGCTCCCCTCGAGCGCGGCGCCGAATTGCTGAGCCTGTTCGACCGTCATGGCTCGCGTTTGCTCCTCGTCGCCACGGTGATCGGCTCGACGCAGGGCCGGGGGGGCACGCTGCTCTTCCTTGACATCGGCATCCGTATCCGCATCGACGGGAAGGACAGGGATCCGGTGCTGTGGGTTGCCGACGGCGAGCCCGGGCCGGCGGTCGGGCAACGGGTCGGCGTGCGGATCCTCGCCGCCGTCCTCGACGGCATTCGCGTGGCGCGGCTCGAGTACGAGGTGGAACCACTCGTACCCCACTCCACGCGCGCCCTGGTCCGCGGCACGGGAGCGGCGCTCGCGCGCACGCGGCTGCCGAGCCGCGGCGACTCGCTGCTCGTCTACCAGCCGGCCGGGGTCGCCTCGGAGCAGGCGGTGGCGGCCGGTTTCGAGGACCTCGAGCTGCTGTGGCAGGCCAGCGAGGGCGATGACCTCCACCTCGACCAGGCCGACGAGCGCGCCAAGCTGTTCGAGCACCTCCTCGCCGGCGGCGCCCACTTTTGGGCCACCTGCGAGGGTGTCGGCGAGCGCCACCTGACGGTGTCGCGCCGCCTGCAGCTCGAGGAGGCGCTGCCAGAGCCCGGACGGGTGGTCCGCCTCAAGCTCCAACGAGCGGTGAGCAATAACCGCTGGCTGGCGCGCCTGCACGACGTGCCGGTGGTGATCCCGTCACAACGCCTGTTCCGCGGGCAGGTCTACGCGGCGCGCAGGGTCGGCCAGGAGTACGAGCGCCTCGCCCCGCGTGGACTCGACATCGAGGTGGTGAGGGCTCAGGATGGCCGGCTCTCGGCGGTGGAGGTCTACACCTTGCCGGCGGCGAGCGAGCTGGAGACCCGCATCGAGGCGGTGGTCGACGGCGGTGTGATGGTGATCGGAGCCGGGTGCCGCCTCTTCGTACCCGTCAACGAGCTCGCCTGGTGCGGGCCGATGAACGAGGCGTTGCTGCACAAGCTCTTCAAGCGCGGCGATCGCCTGCGGGTGGCGCGGCGAGCTGACCGCGACGACCGCTGGAGCCACGTCAGGATCTACGACATCAGGACGGACGTCGCCGAGATGACCCGCTCCCGGGGCGCCGTCTCGGTCACCGCCTTCGCCGTCGACGAGGGGCGGACGATCGCTCGCGCGCCCTCGGGAGTTCTGATGGAACTCGTTGGCAGTGAGCCGCCCGAGGTGGGCACCCGCCTGGTCGCGTTCGTCCAGGAGGTTGACAAGGTCAACCGCCGCATCCTGCTTGCCAGCGAGGAGGCGCCGCGTCGCACCTGGAGCCTGCCGCCACCGGCCGAAACCTCTGCCATCGGCTTCGCGACGTTGGCGGATCCGGCGTTCCGGGCCTGGGTACAGGACCTCAAGGAACGGGCAGCCGCGGGCGAGCCAACCGCCGCCTTCGCGTGGGCGGGCCGTCACCGGGCGCTGCCAACCGACCCCGAGACTGTCCGCATCGTACTCGATGCGCTCGGACCGCGGGCGACGCTGGTTTGCCCGCCCGAGGCCGAAGGGGGAAAGACGGAATCGCGGCTTCAGCAGCTCCTCCGGCGACTCGCCAACGCGGCGGCGCGCAACGCCGAAAGCGCGGAACTCCCGCCCGAGGTGCATTTCGCTCTCGGCTATCAGAACCTGATCAACGGAGATCCTGAGCCGGCGGCCCGTCACCTGCATCTGGTGGCGGCGGCCGGTGCCTTCCCGCACTCATTCGCCGCAAGCCTCGCCCTGGCGGTCGCCTACACGCACACTGGAGACGAAACCCGCGCCGCCGCGATCCTTCGGGAGCTTCTCGATCGGCTGTGGTCCAACGCCCTGCGAACGCTCCCCCTTCCTCTCATCGAACCACCGTTCGTCGACCCGCAGGACGAGGCCCAGCAACTCTGGCAACAGTGCCTCGCGCGCGGCGACCTGCGCGAGCTGGCGAGGATAATGGGGCAGCAACCGGCGGCCTTCCGCACCTCGGCCGCCGGGCTTGCGTTCCAGATCTGGTACACCGTCGTCGAGGGTCGCCTCGAGCGGCTTGACGATGTCGCCGACCAGTTCTTCGCCGCGCTGCGCCAGGATTGCGAGGAGGTCGGCGAGACGGCCCTCGACGCCCGCGTGTTTGCCATGGCCGCCCTGCTCGAGTTCGCGCGCGGCAGGGTCATCGAGGGCTGGGGCTGGCTCGATCGCCTCGCCACCGGAGGGCCCGACATGAAGGTTGCCGCCTTCTGGGCTCGCCAGCTCGGTGGCGAACGAGCCGGCGACGAGGGCATCGATCCGGTGCTCGTCGCCGCGGTGGCAGCATACCGGCGCTGCCGTTGGGACCAGAAGGTCGACCGGAGCTTGCTCGATTCGCTCTGGCAGCGGTTCCGCGCCAGTAGGCATCGGTGGATTCTCGACGGACCGATCTGTCGTCCGCTGACGCCGTTGCCGGCTGGCGACGCCGCCGCCATCGCTCGCTGGGTCAAGTTCAACGGGATGGAGTCGGCCCTCAACGATCTGCTCGAGGAAATGGACCTCGCGTCCGGTGCGGTGGGCGGCTGAAGAGCGGCGAAGGGCACAGGACCCACTCGTCGGGATGGAAGGCTCTCCGCCCGCCCCTCCCGCCTCCGCCACCTGACGGTGGCCCGCCCCGAGGTGGGAGCCCCGCCCGCCCCGGTGAAAGGCTCCGCCCCTCGGCTCTCCCCCACCCGAGGACAGCAGCGTCGCCGCTCCGCTGCGCTCCGCCGGTCACGCTGCACGGGGAGGGAGTCTGGTCGGCGTGCGCTCGCTGCTCCCTGAGCAACGCCGCTGCGAGCTGAGCCATTGCTGTTAGTTGAGCGTTGGGTCGATGAGGAGTTGGCGGGCCGCCCAACCGACTCATTACGAATCAGCCGGCCGCCTCCGCCGGCGCCTCGATCCTGGCGAGGAACCCGTCCACCACCCGGTTGAGCTCCTCCGGCCGGTCGAGCATCGGCCAGTGGCTGGTGCCGGGGAAGGGGAGGGCGGGGAGGTCGGGGACGAGGCGGTGGAGGCTCGTGGGGAGGGTGTTGAAGTCGGTGATCAGCGCCAGCTTGGGGCCCGGGTAGCGGGCGAGTGCCTCGGTCGGGCTGTACTCGGCGGCGGACTCGACGGCGGCGAGGAGCGCCGGCGGCTCGACGCGGGCGAGGTCGGCGAGCACGCGGTCGGCGACCTCGGGGGCGGCGCCGAGGAGGAGCTGCTTGAAGTAGAAGCCGAACTCGGCCTCGGGGTCGGCGCGCAGGGTGCTCAGGAAGGCCTCGGCCTCGGCGCGCGGGGCCCGGGTCTGGTCGCCGCTCGGGTCGACCAGGAGCAGGCCGGCCACCCGGCCGGGATGGCGGGCGGCGACCTCGACCGTCACCGCCGCGCCCAGGCTGTGGCCGGCGAGGACGAACGACTCGAGCCCGAGGTCGTCGGCGACCGCCTCGACGTCGTCGGCGAACGCGGCGATCCCGTAGTCGCCGCCGGCCGCCGGCTCCGAGCCGCCGTGGCCGCGCAGCTCGATGGCGAGGGCGCGGCGGTCGGGGCGCAGGTGCTCGAGCTGGGCCCGCCACTGCTCGGCCGAGCCGCCGAGGGCGTGGACGAAGACCACCGGCAGCCCGCCCGAGCCGCCGTCGTCGACCGCCAGCTCGCCGGCCGGGCCGGCGAGCCGCACCCGCACCGAGGGGAACGGCCCGCGGCCGGCGGCGCCCTGGTCGAGCAGGTCGTCCCACTCCTCGTCCTCCATCGGGTGGATGCGGCGGCTGGAGAGGATGGTCGCGATCGCCGCCAGCGCCGTCAGCCCGAGCAGCGCCCACAGCGGGCGGTGCGACCGCCGGCGGCGGCCCTTCCGGCGCGGCGCGCCGGTGCGCCGCCACGCCGGCTTCCGCCGGCCGTTCCGCCCGTCCGTCATGGCGAGAATGCTACCAGGCCCGGCCCCACCGGCGCGCCACCCACCCCGTGCGGACAGCGGTCGCAGCAGGACGACGCGCGCCTTCCCCTCAAGAACTACTGCACCGTGAAGCTGACCGTGATGTTGAAGAAGACCGGCACCGGCACGCCGCCGCGCAGGGCCGGCTCGAACCGCCACTCGCGCACCGTCTCGACCGTCCGCTCGGTCATCCCCAGCGGCAGCCCCTTGAGCACCTGGACGTCGCGCACCGAGCCGTCGACGTCGACGATCAGGCGCACGATCACCACCCCCTGCACCCGCGCCGCCCGCGCCTCCTCGGTGTAGATCGGCTTCGGGGCGTAGAGCTTGACCGGCGCCGTGACCCCGCCGCCGACCTCGAGGATGCCCGCCGGCCGCGCCGGCCCGGGAGGCCCGTCGGGGATGCCGGCGAACAGCACGTCGGCCGGCGGCAGGTCGAGATCGAGCGGCAGCTCCTCGGCGACCCGGATCGGCTCCGGGTCGTCGGGCGTCGGGTCCGGGACCGGGATGCGCTTGACCTTGGGCTTGGGGATCTCGCGCTGCGCCGCCGGCGGCGGCGGCTGGAAGCGCACCTGCCGGATCACGAACACCCGGGGCTCGGCCGCCGGCTCGAGCGGCCGGGAGCCGAGGTCGGGCAGGCGGACGGCGAGCAGCGCCAAGTGCACCGCCGCCGCGGCGAGCACGATGCGGGTCAGGCGCCGGCGGTCGGCGCGATCGCGCGCGGCCTCGTACTCGAGGCGGTCGGGATCGTAGCCGCCGCCGAGCGCGAGCAGGCGGCGCTGGCTTTCGGGAGCGAACGGGCGGATCGTTTCGTCGCGTCGCAGGTCCATTTGGAGAATCTCCCCGGGCCGGCGCGGGAGCGCCGGCCACCGTCGTCACCCAGGGTTGTACGAGCGGCCGGGCCGGCGGGTTCCGGCCCGCCGGAGGGTCACCGGCGCTCAGCCCCCGGCGGCGGGCTCGAGCGTCAGCGGCAACCAGGCGCCAACGCGGGCCTATTCCCCGGCCGTCACGATCGCGGCGGAAGCTCTGCCACCGTTTCGCCGGCTGCGCGCACTGCTAAAGTGCGATCCGCCTCCCGGTTCGAATGCGGAGATCGCCATGGTCGCCGTTCCGCGCCCGACTCCCGAACGCCCCCACGACCGGCTCGCCGTCCGCCTCGCCCCTCCGTCGCTGGCGGCCGCCGCCCTGGTCGCCGCCGCCGCCGCGCTCGCCGGCTGCGGCGGCGATCCCGAGGCCACCGCCGCCGCCCCGGGCCGGGCTCACGCCCCCTCCTTCCGCGAGGTCAGCCGCGAGGCCGGGATCGTCTACACCCACGCTAAGCCGGTGCTCGACGCCAAGCTCGACCCGATCATGCCGTGGATGGCCTCGATCGGCTCCGCGGCCGCCGCCGCCGACTACGACGGCGACGGCTGGATCGACCTCTACGTCACCAGCTCTCGCCAGGGCACGCCCAACCGGCTCTACCGCAACCGGGGCGACGGCACGTTCGAAGAGGTCGGGGAAGCGGCCGGTCTCGCCGCGGCCAACGACGACGCGCGCGGCGCGAGCATGGACGCCGTGTGGGGCGACGTCGACAACGACGGCCGGCCCGACCTCTATCTCGTGCGCTGGGGCACCGACTCGCTCTACCGCAACCAGGGCGACGGCACGTTCACCGAGATCACCGAGCGCGTCTTCCGCCGGCGCGACGGCACGCCGGGCACCGACTGGGCGAACGGCGCGGCGGCGCTGTTCTGGGACTTCGACCTCGACGGCCGGCTCGACCTCTACGTCGGCAACTACTTCCGCGAGGTCGACCTCTGGCACCTTACGACCACCCGCATCATGCACGACGACTTCGAGCGCGCCCAAAACGGCGGCGAGAACTTCCTCTACCACCAGCAGCCCGACGGCACCTTCGTCGAGGTGGCGAGAAAGCTCGGCGTCGAGGACCCGGGGTGGACGCTGGCGGTCGGCTCGGCCGACGTCGACAACGACGGCGATCCCGACCTCTTCTGCGCCGACGACTTCGGCCCCGACCGGCTGTTTCTCAACCGCGGCGACGGCACCTTCGAGGACGCCACCGAGGGGGCGATCGGCTTCGACACCAAGAAGGGGATGAACGTCGACTTCGGCGACTTCAACAACGACGGCTGGCTCGACGTCTACGTCACCAACATCACGACCGCCGAGTACCTCCAGGAGGGCAACGCCCTCTGGCACAACAACGGCGTCGGCGCCGGCGGCCGGCTGACCCTGACCGACGTCGCGCTCGAGGCCGGCGTCTACGACGGCGGCTGGGGCTGGGGCGGCAAGTTCTTCGACTACGACAGCGACGGCGACCTCGACGTCGTGTCGGTCAACGGCTTCATCAGCGCCGGCGAGGGGAACTTCTGGTACGACCTCGCCACCTTCACCGTCGAGGACCGCGACGTCGCCGACGCCGCCACCTGGCCGGCGATCGGCGACCGCTCGTTTTCGGGCTACGAGAAGACGCGCCTGTTCAGAAACGACGGCCCGTCGTTCGTCGAGACCGCCGTCGCCGAGGGGATCGGCTCCGACCGCGACGGCCGCGGCATCGCGGTCGTCGACTACGACAACGACGGCGACCTCGACCTCTTCATCGCCAACCAGGGCCAGCCCCCCGACCTCTACCAGAACCAGGGCGGCGGCGGCCGGTGGCTGATGGTCGAGCTGGTCGCCGACCCGGCGACCGGGGTCAACGCCGACGGCATCGGCACCCGGCTGACCGCGGTCCTCCCCGGCGGTGAGCGCCTGATCCGCGAGCGCGACGGCGGCAACGGCTACAGCGCCCAGAGCGACCCGCGCCTCCACCTCGGCCTCGGCGCCGCCGAGCGCGTCGACCTGCTCGAAGTGCGCTGGCCCGATGGCGGCCTCCAGTACCTCGAAGACGTGCCGGCGGACCGCTTCGTCACCGTCGAGCAGGACCCCGCCGCCTACGCCGGCCGGGCGAAGATCGCGGCGGCCCAGGCCGAACGGGTCGAGCGCCCGGAGGTGGCGGCGCCGGCGGTCCCGGCGGTCGATCGCGAGGCGCTCGACCGCCGCCTCTCCGAGCTGGAAGAGCGCCTCTCCCGCGGCCGCCTCGACCACGCCCTGGCCGCGACCTACCGCCGCCACGCCGCCGCCCACGGCGCCCACGACCGCGCGATCGACTACTTCACCCGCCTGGTCGAGCGCCGCCCGGACGACATGGAGGCGCGGATCGAGCTGTCGCTCGCCGACGTCGACAAGATCCCGACCTGCGGCGGCGTGGCCGCGATCGTCTGCAAGGGCACGCTCGCCCGCCGCTCCCTCGACCAGATCCACCTCGTCGTCGAGCGCCAGCCCGAGCGTTGGGTCGGCTGGTACGCCCGCGGCACCAACCACCTCCACTGGCCGCGCGCCCTCGGCCACGCCGACGACGCCGCGGCCGACTTCGCCCGCGCCGTCGAGCTGCAGCGCGCCCTCCCCGCCGGCGGCCGCGACCCCGAGCACCGCGAGGCCTACGTCCGCTGGGGCGACGCCCTGACCAAAGACGGCCGCTACGACGAGGCTCGGCAGGCCTGGCGCCGGGGCCTCGAGGCCTTCCCGGGCGACGCCCAGCTCGAGGCGCGGCTGTCCCTCGCCGGCGACGCCGAGCAGCTCGCCTACGTCGAGGACCAGCGGAGCCTCGAGCGGCCCATCGAGACCGACCTGTCGTTCCTGGAGCGGGGGCGGTGACAGCCTGGACCGGCCCGATGCTACCGGCTCAGTCTATGTGCTATATTTGCGAGGCCGAACGGGAGGATCTCGCAATGCCCCAGCTCCACTGCTACGTCCCCGAAGACCTGGCCTCCGAGCTACGCCGCCGCGCCGCGGCTCGCGGTCAGACGGTCTCGGGCTTCCTGGGCGAGCTGGTCCGCAGGGAGGTCGGGACGGGCTGGCCGCCCGGCTTTTTCGACCGCGTGGTCGGCGGCTGGAAAGGGGAGCCGCTCACCCGGCCGCCGCAGCCGCCGCTCGAACGGCGACCCGAGCTGTGAGCCCGACCCACCTGCTCGACACCAACGCCGCCATCGGCGTCCTCAACGACAGCGCGCCGAGGGTCGTCGCCCGGCTCCACGCTCTGGAGCCCGGACAGGTCTGTCTGGCCGCGATCGTCAAGGCCGAGCTTCTGCACGGTGCGAGGCGCAGCCGGCGGGTCGAGGAGAACCTGGGTCTGCTCCGCGAGTTCTTCGCCCCCTTCGCCAGCCTCCCCTTCGACGACCTCTGCGCCGAGCACTACGCCTCGATCCGCACCGAGCTCGAAGCCGCCGGCACCCCGATCGGCGCCCACGACCTGCTGCTGGCCGCCACCGCCCGCGCCTACGACCTCGTGCTGGTCACGCACAACGTCCGCGAGTTCTCGCGGGTAGCCGGCCTGCGCCTCGAAGATTGGGAAGCGGACTAACTTACCTCAGCATCCGGGACGAATGATCGTCGAGGAGGATCAACGCTTCTTGCGGCGCGGCCGGAACTGGAGTTGCCCCTCGGGGTCGCCGACCCAAGTCCAGTTGCCCGAGAGGACCTCAGGATCCTCAACGAGCACAGGCGAGGTCGGGGTCTCGATCGCCTCGGGCGGGACCAGAGTCAACCGGAACCGGGTGCCCTTTCGTTCCACGATCACGGCCTCGCCCTTCTCCGCCGCGTCGAGAAGGCGGAAAAACTCCTGACGCGCCTCGCTGGCCTTGATCTGCGTCATGCGTACAGTGTACACCTCGACGGGGGCGAGAGCCAGGCGCTGCCGTCGCCTGCCGTACCTACGGCGTGGTCCGCCGGCCCCCGCGCCCGGTGAACGGCATCCGCAGCAGCCGCGGGAGGGAGATCCACGCCGGGTCGCGGAACTCGGGAAGGCCGATCGTCATCCGGTCGTGGCCGGCCGCCGGCTGAGCCACGTAGGTGCCGAGCAGGCGGTCCCAGAGCGAGAGGTTGAAGCCGAAGTTGGTCGAGTGCTCGGCCTTGTCGATCGAGTGGTGGACGCGGTGCATGTCCGGGGTGACGACGACGAGGCGGAGGACGCGGTCGACCGGGAGCGGGATCCGGACGTTCGCGTGATTGAACATCGCGAGCGCGCTGAGCACGACCTCGAAGATCGCGACGCCGAGCAGCGGCGGACCGAGCAGCGCGATCGCCGCGAACTTGATCAGCATCGAGACGATCACCTCGATCGGGTGGAAGCGGATCCCCGTGGTGACGTCGATGTCGACGTCCGCGTGGTGGACCCTGTGCAGCCGCCAGAGCGCCGGGATGGCGTGGAACATCACGTGCTGGAGGTAGATCGCGAAATCGAGCGCGACGACCGTCGCGGCGACCGCGAGCCAGTACGGCACGGCGACGTGGTTGAACAGCCCGAGGCCCAGCTCGCGGGCGCCGATCGCCGCGCCGACCGCGGCGGCGGGGAAGAGCAGCCGCAGCGCCACCGCGTCGACCGCCACCAGGCCGAGGTTGGCGAGCCAGCGCCGCCCCTTGGCGGCGGCCAGCTCGCGGCGGGCGGCGACGACCTCCCACAGCGCCATCACCGCGAACACGGCGAGGAACGCGACCAGCCGCACGGGCGCCTCGGCGCCGGCGATCCAGGTCTCGGGGTTGGGCATGGCTGGCGGGGGGCTCATCGCGGCCGCCGCAGCCGGTGCTTGTCCGCCGGCACCCGGCGGGTGTTCCAGGCCAGGCGCCAGCCGGGGTCGGGGTCGACGCCGTCGGGCATGGGACCGACCGTGTCGCCGGCGATCACGTTGTGGTCGGCGTCCTTGTCCCACCCCACTGAGTAGAGGAGCCACGTGCGCTCGCGGCCGGGTGAGGGAGGCGGGAACGACGAGGCGTCGAAGCGGAGGCGGAGGGCGTCGCCGGCGTTGACGATCGCGACGCGACCGTCGCGCTCGGCCACCAGCTCGTCGACCGCGCCGTAGCGGGTCGCCCAGCCGGCCGGTGTGGTGCGCCAGGGGGGCTGGGCGAGGACCTGGTCGTAGGCCGGCGTCGTCGGGTGGAGCGGGGCGCGCTGGCGGAGGTCGGAGAAACCGCGGTCGTAGAGGTCGGTTGACGCCGGCGGCGCTTCGTGGATCGCGAGCGCCGAGTCGGGCAGCCGCTCGAACAACGCCGCGCGGTCCCAGCGAATCTCGAACGTGGTGGTCAGGCGCAGGCGGCGGGTGCCCGCGGGGAGCTTGCCAGCGAGGTCGACGAGGATCGTCTTGGTCTTGCCCGCGGGCACGCCGACGGCGGCGTCGAGCGTCCGCCAGCGGCCGGGGGCGGTCTCGGCCTCGAGGCGCGGCGGGACGATCGCGAGCGCCCGGTTCTGGGACAGCGCGATGTTGGTGCTGGCGTCGCCGTACTGGAGCCAGCCGGTGAGCGCGAGCACGGGCCGCCCCAGTTCGTTGCGGGGGCCGTCGAGCGGGCCGAAGTCGAACGTCAGCGCCA
>Ga0302046_10001163_pt1 | contig 24795 bp, 21 predicted proteins | sample RVTome_11_FD_200261 | JGI IMG/M metagenome (GOLD analysis project Ga0302046, IMG submission 200261) | Soil microbial communities from uranium-contaminated site in the Upper Colorado River Basin, Wyoming, United States - RVT147D111 (version 2) ... | reverse complement strand
TCGTTGATGGGCGCGCGGTCGGGCGCGGGGTCGGCGTGATAGAGCGCGAAGAGCGACATCACGAAGCCCGGCGTGCAGAAGCCGCATTGCGAGCCGTGGGTGTCGACCAGCGCCTGCTGCACCGGGTGCAGCGCGCCGTCGGGCCCGCGCAGGTCCTCGACGACCACCAGCTCCTTGCCGTCGAGCACCGGCAGGAAGAGGATGCAGGCGTTGACCGCCCGGTAGCGCAGCTCTTCGCCGACCAATTCGCCGAGCGCCACCGTGCAGGCGCCGCAATCGCCTTCGGCGCAGCCTTCCTTGGTCCCGGTCTTGCGCTCGCGCTCGCGCAGCCAGTCGAGCACGGTCATGTTGGGATCGACATCGCTCAGCGTGCGGACCCTGCCCGCGAAGACGAACCGGACCGCGCCCGCCGCCACCGCTCAGCTCCCCCGGTAGGTCGAGTAGCTCCAGGGCGTCACCAGGAGCGGGACGTGGTAATGCATGCCCGCGTCGGCGATCGCGAAGCGGATCGGGATCTCGTCGAGAAACGCCGGATCGTCGAGGTCGAGCCCCGTCTCGCGGAAATAGTCGCCGGCGCGGAACACCAGCTCGTACCGGCCGGCCTTGAACGACGCGCCCTCGAGCAGTGCCGCGTCGGCGCGCCCGTCGCTGTTGGTGGTGACCGCCGTGAGCTTTTCGAGCTTGGGACTCAATGCGTAGAGCTCGACGCGCATGCCGGCGCCGGGCACGCCGCGCGCCGTGTCGAGCACATGGGTGGTCAGTCGGCCCATCGCGCCGCTCCGCGCCGCGGGCCGAGCCCCCCTCCGCATGGCGGGCACATCTTTGAGACGCGTGCGAGCACGTCTTCCGATCTCCCGTTCCCAAACCCCCGTCCGGTGCAACGCCGGAACTCTTCGGTCATTCTCAATGCTATCGGAGACGTTGTCCACAGTATTGTATCCAATTCGATCCAAAATTTGATGAAATCGTTCCGGGAGTTGTATACGATAGCGCAAAACGCGGGCCGGGAACCGGTCCAAGGGGGAGGTTCGTTCGCCGATGACCGACCAGTCGCCATCGAACGCGATCACGCGTTCCAACCTGCGCACGCGCAAGGCCTCGGGGGACGCCGCCGTCTACGCGGAGCTCTACGACGCGATCCTCGAGCAGCGCCTCGCGCCCGGCACCAAGCTGCCCGAGGACGGGCTCGGCGAGATCTTCGGCGTCAGCCGCACGGTGGTGCGCAAGGCGCTCTTCCGGCTCGCCCATGAGGAGCTGATCCGCTTCCGCCCCAACCGCGGCGCCATCGTCGCCAGCCCCACCGTCGAGGAGGCCGCCCAGGTCTTCGAGGCGCGCCGCGTCGTCGAGGGCGCCATCGTGCGCAAGGTCTTCGGCAAGATGACGCCGGAGGCCCTGCGGAGCCTCAAGGTCCTGGTCGCCGAGGAGCGCGCCGCCCACGAGCACGGCAACCGCGCCGGCTGGATCCGGCTCTCCGGCGACTTCCACCTGCGCCTCGCCGCGATCGCCGGCAACCAGGTGCTCGCCGACTACCTGAAGGCCCTGGTGTCGCGAACCTCGCTGATCATCTCGCTCTACGAGCGGCCGGGCAACTCGGCCTGCTCCTTCGACGAGCACGCCAACTTCCTGATCGCGCTCGAGGCGAACGACCTCAAGCGCGCGCTCACCCTGATGGAGCGCCATCTCCAGGCCTGCGAGGCGAAGCTCAACATGGCCGAGCGGACGCTGAGCCGCGACCTCGCCGCGATCTTCGGCGAAGGCGAGGCGGAACGGACCGGCAAGGCGCCGGAAACCAAGGAAATCGAGCCTGAAAGCGTCGGCGCCGGACACGGCGCGGCGGAGCGCTAGGCCCCATGGAGATCGTCGGCGACTGGCTCAACCTGGCGATCCGCTGGGCGCATATCATCACGGGCATCGCCTGGATCGGCTCGTCCTTCTACTTCATGTGGCTGGACAGCCATCTGGAGAAGCCCGAGGCGCCGCGCGAGGGCATCGAGGGCGAGCTCTGGATGGTGCATTCGGGCGGCTTCTACCAGGTCGAGAAGATGCACGTGGCGCCCAAGGCGATGCCGCGCACCCTGCACTGGTTCGTCTGGGAGGCGACCTTCACCTGGATCACCGGCGCGCTCCTGATGGTGGTCGTCTACTACCTCGGCGCGCGCGTCTTCATGATCGACCCGGCCGTGGCCGAGATCGCGCCGGGCGCGGCGGTCGCCATCGGCGTCGCCACCATCGCCGTCGCCTGGTTCGCCTACGACGCGCTCTGGGCCTCGCCGCTGGCGGAGAAGGAGCCGGGGCTCTGCAACATCATCTCGCTGGTGGCGCTGGTCGGCCTCGCCTACATGTTCACGCGCTACTTCAGCGGCCGCGCCGCCTTCATCCACACCGGCGCCCTCATGGGCACGATCATGGCGGCGAACGTCTGGCGCCGCATCATCCCCGGCCAGCGCGCCCTGGTCGCCGCCACGCGCGCCGGCACCACCCCCGACCCGGCCTACGGCCTCAAGGCCAAGCAGCGCTCGGTCCACAACAACTACATGACGCTGCCGGTGCTGTTCACGATGATCAGTGCGCATTACCCGATGACCTACGGCCATGCCTGGAACTGGGCCATCCTCTTGGTGCTCTTCGTCATCGGCGCCTCGATCCGGCACTTCTTCAACATGCGCAACGTCGGCCGCGAGCGCGCCGGCCTGCCCTTCGTGGCCGCCGGGGTGATCGCCTTCCTGGCGCTCGCCTTCGCGGTCTCGGTGCTGCCGCGGCTGACGAGCCAGGCGACCGGACCGAAGGTCGCCTTCGCCGCCGTCGACACGATCGTCGCCAGGCACTGCGTCATGTGCCACGCCGCCCGGCCGCGGCACGAGGGCTTCGACAAGCCGCCCAAGAACGTCGTGCTCGAGACGCCGATCCAGATCCGCCGCTGGGTCGAGGCGATCAGGAAGCAGACGGTCGACACCAAGACCATGCCGCTCGGCAACGAGTCCAAGATGACCGCCCGGGAGCGCGCCACGCTGGGCCGCTGGATCGCGCAGGGCGCGCTCGTCGAGTGAGCTTGCCGTGACCCCGCCGCAATCGCGCTATCCGCGCGACATGGTCGGCTACGGCGCCGCGCCGCCCGACCCGAAATGGCCGCGCGGCGCACGGATCGCGCTCCAGATCGTGCTCAACTACGAGGAGGGCGGCGAGAATTCCGTGCTGCACGGCGACGCCGCCTCGGAAGCCTTCCTCTCCGAGATCGTCGGCGCCAGGCCGCTCCACGGCGTGCGCCACATGAGCATCGAGTCGCTCTACGAATACGGCAGCCGCGCCGGCTTCTGGCGCCTCATGCGGCTCTTCGAGGACCGCGGCATCCCGGTCACCGTCTTCGCCGTCGGCATGGCGCTCGCCCGCAACACGGAGGCCGCCGCGGCGATGGTCGAGGGCGGCCACGAGGTGGCGAGCCACGGCTGGCGCTGGATCGACTACCAGTACGCGCCCGAGGCGACCGAGCGCGCCCACATGGCCCTGGCCGTGGAGGCGATCGAAACGGCCACCGGCACGCGCCCCGCCGGCTGGTACACCGGACGCACCAGCCCCAACACGCTCCGCCTCGTCGCCGAGGACGGACGCTTCCTCTATTGCGCCGACAGCTACGCGGACGACCTGCCCTATTGGACCGATGCCGGCGGCGGGACGCCGCTCCTCATCGTCCCCTACACGCTCGACGCCAACGACATGCGCTTCGCCACCGCGCAGGGCTTCAATTCGGGCGAGCAGTTCTTCGCCTATCTCCGCGACAGCTTCGATACGCTCTACGCCGAGGGCGAACGCGCGCCCAAGATGATGTCGGTCGGCCTGCACTGCCGCCTCGCCGGCCGGCCCGGCCGGATCGCCGCGCTCGCCCGCTTCCTCGACCACGTCGCGGCGCACGACAAGGTCTGGATCGCCCGCCGCGACGCCGTCGCCAGGCATTGGCGCAAGCATCATCCGCACAAGCCGGCGGCATGAGCGGCGCCGTCACCCTGGAGGCCCTCAACGCCGCCGCGCCGGCGGAGTTCGTGGCCACCCTCGCGGGCATCTTCGAGCACTCGCCCTGGGTCGCCGAGGGCGCGGCCGGCGCGCGGCCCTTCGCCTCGCGCGCGACCCTGCTCGACGCCATGGTCGCCGTCGTGCTCGCCGCGCCGCGGCCGCAGAAGCTGGGCCTCATCCGCGCCCATCCCGACCTCGCCGGCCGGCTCGCCGCCGGGGACGCGCTGACCGTGTCGTCGACCGCCGAACAGGCGAGCGCCGGCCTCGACCAGTGCTCGCCCGAGGAGCTGGCGCGCTTCCAGGCCCTCAACGAAGCCTACAAGGCGAAGTTCGGCTTTCCCTTCGTCATGGCGGTCAAGGGGCGCGGGCGCCGGGAGATCCTCGCCGCCTTCGAGCGGCGGCTGGCGAACGACGAGTCGGCCGAGTTCGACGCCGCGCTGGCCGAGATCGCCGAGATCGCGCGCTTGCGCTTGACCGGGCTCGTCGAAGGCTGACATGGATAGGCTTGTCGGGCACGGGCATGGCTGGCACGGCCGGACGGGAAGGCGCGCATGAGTGAGCCGCTGCACGACAGCGACGAGTTCGCCCGCGTCTGGGTGAACCTCGCCCAGCCGCGCCTGGGCGCGAAGGCGATCCATGCCACCGACGATTTCTTCGCGCCGAAGGAACGGCTCATCCGCCCCGAGACGCCGGTCTTCATCGCCGGCAAGTACGACGATCACGGCAAGTGGATGGACGGTTGGGAAAGCCGCCGCAAGCGCGGGCCCGGCCACGACTGGTGCGTCATCCGCCTCGGCCTGCCGGGCGCGATCAAGGGCGTCGACATCGACACCAGCCACTTCACCGGCAACTACCCGCCCGAGGCCTCGATCGAGGCCTGCGCGAGCGACGACGACCCGGGCGAGGCGACCAAATGGACCGAGATCGTGCCGCGCACGCGGCTGCTGCCCGACTCGCACCACCTGATCGCGGTCGACAGCGCGCCGGCCTGGACCCATGTCCGGCTCAACATCTTCCCCGACGGCGGGGTGGCGCGCCTGCGGGTCTACGGCCAGGTGCAGATCGACTGGAGCGCCCGCGACCCAAACGAGCTCTTCGACCTGGTCGCGCTCCGGAACGGCGGCCGCGCCATCGCCTGCAACGACCGCCATTACGGCGCGCCGGAGAACCTGCTGGCGCCCGGCCGCGGGGTCAACATGGGCGACGGCTGGGAGACCCGCCGCCGCCGCGAGCCCGGCAACGACTGGGCGATCCTGGCGCTCGGCCACAAGGGCCGCGTGCGCCGGGTCGAGATCGACACCGCCAACTTCAAGGGCAACTACCCGGAGAGCGCGTCCATCGAGGGCATCGAGCATACCGGCGACGAGGCTGCGCTGCCCCACGCGGCGGGTTGGCGCGAGATCCTGCCCCGCCAGCCGCTCGACGCCGACCGCGAGCACGTCTTCGAGGCGGAGGTGGCCGACGCGGCGCCGGTCACCCATGTCCGCCTCAACATCTTTCCCGACGGCGGCGTGAGCCGCCTGCGGCTCTGGGGAACGATCGCGACATGAGCAAAAATTCGATCACGCACACCATCACGCCGGAGCCGCTGACGCCGGCGGCCTTCGCCCCCTACGGCGACGTCATCGCGCCGGGCGGCGGCGAGCGCATGCTGATCAACGAGGGCACGTCCGAACGCTTCAGCGATCTGGCGCGCATCGACGTGAGCGCCGAGGGCGGCCGTCCGAACCTCAGCTATGTCCGCGCCCAGCCGCGGTCGCTGCCACTCGCCGTCCGCATGGTCGAGCGCCATCCCCTCGGCAGCCAGGCCTTCGTGCCGCTGGGGCCGACGCCGTTTCTGGTCCTGGTCGCCGCGCCCGGCGAGGCGGTGACGCCCGCCGACCTCCTCGCCTTCCGAACCGCCCCCGGCCAGGGCATCAACTACCGTCGCGGCGTCTGGCACCATCCGCTGATCGCGCTCGACGAGGTGAGCCCCTTCCTCGTCATCGACCGCGGCGGGCCGGGCGAGAATTGCGACGAGATGTATTTCGAGGGGACCGAGATCCTTCTTGAGAGCTAACTCAACGATTTGTCTCGGCCGACACTTTTGTGGTCAATAGCGCCGGTCTTGCAGCTTGTGCTTTACGATTGAAAGACCGGCAAAAAAAGTCAGCCCGCCGGCAATTATTACAACCACCAAACCCGAAACCATAAAAGTGAACTCAAACCGCATATGGCTCCACAGTTGGGTTATCGTAGAGACACTTGAAAACAATCGTGAATATCTGACCTCGACCGGATCATCATAATAAAGTCGCAGCACAACGCGACTTGAAAAGCGCCTCTTGGCGTCTTGGGTCGTACCGTCGATTCTTCGGTACGAGTAACTTACCGTGCTCATCCCTCCGGGGACACCCTCTTGAACTTCGATAATCCTGCCTGCGGTTTTTTCGCCGTCGAGCCAGAGAATCGCAAAGGCCAACCCCTGCCGCGAGTTCAGCGCGGCTACGGTCGTCCCAATAACGACGAAAGCAATCAATATTACGTAGCGCAGATACAGAAAGTCGGTTTGCGCTTCCCTTGGGTTGTACATAAGCACGCATTTTATCGCAGCGCGGAATGAAAAGGAATTTCGCAATCACAGGATTGGGGTCGGTCACCGATAGGAATGGAATTGGAACCGGGCAGTGATTTGATTGCAGCCCGCCTTGCTCAGTCCCACACCGGCTTGCGCTTTTCCAGGAAGGCCTGGACGCCTTCCTTGGCCGTGTCGCTGTCGAGGTCTTCCGCCATCCAGCCGGCGGTGAAGTCGAGCGCCTCGTCGAGCGGCATCTGGAGCTGCTTGTAGAACACCGCCTTGCCGCGCGCGACGGCATGGGCCGGCTTGGACTTGATCGCGTCCGTGACCTCGGCGACGGCCGCATCCAATTCGTCTGGCGGCACCACCTTGTTGACCAGGCCGATCGCCTGCGCCTGCTCGGCATCGATGAACTCGCCGGTGAAGAGGATGTTGAAGGCCTGCTTCCTCGGCACGTTCCGCGTGATCGTCACCGACGGCATGGCGCAGAAGAGGCCGTTGGTGATGCCGTTGGCCGAAAAGGTCGCCTTGGTCGAGGCGATCGCCATGTCGCAGGCGGCGACGATCTGGCAGCCGCCCGCCGTGGTGAGCCCCTGCACCCGCGCGATCACCGGCTGGGGCATCGTGACCATCGTCTTGGTGAGCGCGGCCGAGCGCCGGAAGGCCTCCTCGTAGAAGGCGGGATCGTTCGCCTCGATCATCTCCTTCAGGTCGTGCCCGGGGCAGAAGGCCTTGTCGCCGGCCGCCGCCAGCACGACCACGCGGCAGGCCGGGTCGTCCGCCAGCGCCTTCAGCGTCGCATGCAGGCGCTCGACCAGGTCTTCCGACATGGCGTTGTACTTGTCGGGCCGGTTGAGCGTCAGCGTCGTGACGCCGTCGCGGTCCTGGCGCAGCAACACGTGCGCGTTGCTCAACTCGTCGGCTCTCGCGTCCATATCACCTACTCCGCCGCCTGCTTCGCACCCTACTCGGCTGCCTGCTTCGCGCTCTACTCGGCTGCCTGCTTCGCCCGGCTTGCCCGCTCGGCCTCGGTCGCCGGCGCGTCCACCTCATATGATGTGGGGTCGATCACCACGCCGTAAAGCGCGCGCACCTGCGCGACCGTATAATAGCCCCGCCGGACGTCGGCGGCGACCTTCGCGGGCGCCCGGACGTAGGGATCGCCGAAGCCGCCGCCGCCGGGAGTGCAGACGGTCACCGTGTCGCCCACGCCGATCCGGATGTCCTGGTCCTTGGAGAGATGCGGCGGGCGGTAGGCCTTGCCGCCCTGTTCCACCAGCACCGTGTTCACCCCGCCGTCCTGCCCGCCGAGTGCGCCCTGCGGGCCGGTGCGGCCGTGGTCCATCACGAAGGAGGCGCGCGCCTCGCCCCGGCGCAGGCGCACCGTGTACCTGACGCCGAAGCCGCCGCGATGCTCGCCCGCCCCGCCCGAGCCCTCGTGCAGCGCGTATTCCTCGATCAGCACCGGATAGCGCTGCTCGACGATCTCGATCGGCGTGGTCTTGGAGATGCCGATGGTCGAGCAGCCGTTCGATATCCCGTCGCCGTCCTTCGAGCCGCCATAGCCGCCGCCCGAGATGAGGTAGAGCACATACGATCTGTCGGACTTGGGGTCGTGGCCGCCGATGGCGAAGTTGCCGCTGGTCCCGGCGGGCGCGGCGAAGAGGAGGTCGGGGATCGCCGGCGTCAGCGCGTTGAAGACGGCCTCGGCGATGCGCTGGCTCACCTCCGCCGCGCAGCCGGAGACCGGGCGCGGGTACTCGGCGTAGAGGAACGTCCCCCTGGGCTCGATGATCTCGAGCGGCGCGAAGGTGCCGGCGTTGATCGGCACGTCGGGAAAGATGTGCTTGATCGCCAGGTAAACGGAGGATTTCGTCGTGGCGATGACGCTGTTCATCGGCCCCATGCAGGGCGGCGAGGACCCGGCCATGTCGAAGGTGAGCCCGTCGCCCTTCTTGGTGATCTTCATGGCGATGCGGAGCGGCTCGTCGACCACGCCGTCGGAATCGACGAAGGCCTGGCCCTCATACGTCCCGTCGGGAATCTGCGCGATCTTGGCGCGCATCTGCTGCTCGGCGCGCGCGCGCAGCTCGACGATCGCCGCCTCCACCGTGTCGCGGCCGTAGCGGTCGAGGAGCACGGTCAGCCGCCGCTCGCCCACGGTCAGTGCCGCGGCCTGGCCCTTGATGTCGCCGATGCGCTGGTCGGCGATGCGGATGTTGGAGAGGATGATCGAGAGGATCTCCTCGTCCATCACCCCTTCCTTGAAGAGCTTGACCGGCGGCAGCCGCAGGCCCTCCTGCTCGACCTCGGTGGCGTTCGCCGAGAAGCCGCCCGGCACCGCGCCGCCGGTGTCCGGCCAGTGCCCGGTATTGGCGAGCCAGGAAAACAGCTCGCCTTCATAGAAGAAGGGCTTGACGAAGCGCACGTCCATCAGGTGCGTGCCGCCAAGGTACGGGTCGTTCACGATGTACATGTCGCCCGGCCGCACGTCCCTGGCGCGCTCGATCACCGCGCGGGTGCCGAACTGCATGGTGCCGACGAAGACCGGGAGACCAAGGTCGCCCTGGGCGATCAGCGCCCCGTCGTCGCGGTGGTAGATGCCGTCGGAGCGGTCGAGCGCCTCGGAGATCACCGGGCTGAAGGCCGAGCGCACGAAGGCGAGGTCCATCTCGTTGCAGACCTGGATGAGCCCGTTCTGGATGACGGCCAGGGTGACGGGATCGAGTGCCTGGGTCATTCGGCGCCTCCCGCGTTCGTATGCGGCGCCGGGCCCTCACCCTCCCACGACCCTATCGGGTCGCGGGCCCCTCCCTCTCCCGCAAGCGGGAGAGGCAGAAAAGCGGCGCGGTCGCATTCCCTCTCCCGCTTGCGGGAGAGGGAGGGGCCCATCGCGCATGTCTTACTTGGGCGATGGGAGGGTGAGGGAGCCGGCGGCGCCATGAGTACTCGGACCATCATCCGGTCCCTCCCACTGCAATAACCAGGTTCCCCAAAGCATCCGCTTCCACCGTATCGCCCGGCTCCACCACGATCGTCGTGTCGAGCTGCTCGATGATGGCGGGGCCGGTGAGCGTGGCGCCGGCCGGCAGCTGCTCGCGCCGGTAGATCGGCGTCTCGGCCCAGCCGCTTTCGAACCAGACGCGGCGCTGGGCGGCGGGCGCGCGGTCGGCGCCGTTGGCGTGCGCGAGCGCCTCGAGCGGCACGCCGCGGCGCTTGCCGATCACCGCCGTGTGGAGGTTGACGAGGACGGCGCGGATCTCCTTCAGCTCGACCTCGAAGCGCCGCCAATAGGCCTCCTCGAAGGATTTCTGGAGCTCCTCGCGCGGCGCGCCGGTGCCGGATACCGGGATCGTCAGGATGTGGCTTTGCCCCAGGAACTGCATGTCGGCGGAGTGCAGCACCGTGATCGCGGTGACCTCGACGCCCTCGCGTTCGATGGTCGCCCTGCCCTCCTCGATCTGCGCCTCGAAGATCGCCTCGACCTGGCCCATGTCGAGTTCGGCGACGGGCGCGTTGACCGTGTTCACGTAGTCGTGGCGGACGTCGGCGGCGAGGCAGCCGAGCGCATTGGTGATCCCCGGCCGCGCCGGCACCAGCACCTTGGGCACGGCGAGCTCGCGGGCCAGCGCCGAGGCGTGCAGCGGCCCCGCGCCCCCGAAGGCGAAGAGCGCGAAGTCGCGCGGGTCGTGGCCGCGCGAGAGCGAGACCAGGCGCAGCGCGCCGGCCATGCGGTCGTTGGCGATGCGCAGGATCGCCGCTGCCACCCCCTCGGCGTCGAGCCCCAGATGTTGGCCGACCTCGCGCTCGAAGACCGCGCGCACGTCGCTAAGCGAGATCGGCTTGTCGACGGCGAGCAGCGCCTCGGGGTTCAGGCGCCCCAGCACCAGGTTCGCGTCGGTGATGGTCGGCCGCTGCCCCCCGCGGGCATAGCAGATCGGCCCCGGATCGGCGCCGGCGCTCTCCGGGCCCACCTGCAGCATGCCGGCGTCGTTGATGAAGGCGACCGAGCCGCCGCCCGCCCCGATCGTGTGCACGTCGACCATCGGCACGTGGATCGGCATGGCGTATTCGAGCTCGAGCTCGGAGGACACCTGGGGCACGCCGTCGCGGATCAAGCCCACGTCGCAGCTCGTCCCGCCCATGTCGTAGGTGATGACGTCGGGCACCCCGGCCGCCGTGGCGGTATAGGCCGCCGCCATCACGCCCGAGGCCGGGCCCGACATCACCGTCTTGACCGCCGCCTCGGCGACGATGGTCGACGACACCGTGCCGCCGTTGCCCTGCATCACCAGGAGATCGTGGCCGTAGCCGCGCTCGGCGAGCCCGTCGCGCAGGCGCGAGATGTAGCGGTCGAGCACGGGCTGGATGCAGGCATTTACGCTCGCGGTCACCCCGCGCTCGTACTCGCGGTATTCCGACAGGATCGCATGGCCCATGGTGATGTAGGCGTTGGGCCAGAGCTCGCCGGCGATCGCGGCCGCGCGCTGCTCGTGCGCGGGGTTGAGATAGCCGTGAAGGAAGTGGATCACCAGCGACTCGCAGCCCGCCTCGACCAACGCCTTCGCCGCTTCGCGCACCTCGTCCTCGTCGAGCGGGATCAGCACCTCGCCCTCGGCGCTGACCCTCTCGCTCACCTCGATGCGCCGCTCGCGCGGGATCAGCGGCTCGAACCAGCCCTTGAGGCCGTAGGGCTGCGGCCGGGTGCGGCGGCCGAGCTCGAGCACGTCGCGGAACCCCTTGGTGGTGATGAGGCCGGCGGCGCTGATCTTGCGCTCCAGCATGGCGTTGGTGGTCGCCGTGGTGCCGTGGATGATGGTGCGAACCTGGTCGAGCGGGACTTCGGTCTCCGCCAGCGCCGCCAGCACGCCGAAGGCCTGGTTCTCGGTCGTCGTCGGCACCTTGGCGACGCGGATGCCGCCGCCCGCCTCGTCCATCAGGATGAGGTCGGTGAAGGTCCCTCCGACATCGACGCCGGCTACTTTCGCTTCCATGGGCTTTTTCCGCCTTCAGACCGTGAGATAGGCCGCCCGCACGTCCTCGTCCCGGGCCAGCTCCGCCATCGCGCCCTCGTAGCGGATCCGGCCCTTCTCGATGATGTAGGCGCGGTCGGAGACGAGGGTGGCGAAGTGGAGGTTCTGCTCGGAGAGGAGGATCGAGAGGCTCTCGCGTTTGAGATCGAGGATCGTGCTGGCCATCTGCTCGACGATCACCGGCGCAAGGCCCTCCGACGGCTCGTCGAGCAGCAGCAGGCTCGGATTGCCCATGAGCGTGCGCACGATGGTCAGCATCTGCTGCTCGCCGCCGCTCATGCGGCCCGCCGGGCGGTCGGCCAGCTCGGCGAGCTTGGGAAAGAGCTCGAAGACGCGCTCGACGCTCCATTCGGGCGCGCCGGGCCGCGGCGGCTGGCGGCCGACGGCGAGGTTCTCCAGCACCGTGAGCTCGGCGAAGACGCGGCGGTCCTCCGGCACGTAGCCGAGCCCCAGCCGCGCGATGACATGCGGCTCGGACCCGGCGATCGCATGCCCCTCGAAGTCGATGGCGCCGCGGCGCGGGCGGACGAGGCCCATGATCGACTTCATCGTCGTCGACTTGCCGGCGCCGTTGCGGCCGAGCAGCGCCACCGCCTCGCCCGGCCCGACGGCGAGCGAGACGTCGTCGAGGATATGCGCCAGGCCGTAATAGCTGTGGAGACCCGCCACGGTGAGGCCCGGGCCGTTGCCGCCGCCGGGCCCGGCCGAGCCGCCGGCGAAGGCGCTGCCGTTGGCGACCATGCTCACCCGACCTCCACGCCGTGCACCGCCCCGGTGCCGAGATAGATGTCCTGGACCTGCTTGTCGGCGCGCACCGCCTCGGGCTTGCCCGCGGCGATCAGGACCCCGTGGTCGAGCACCATGATGCGGTCGGCATGGGCGAAGACGACGTCCATGTCGTGCTCGGTGAACAGCACCGCGATGTCGCGCTCGCGCACGATCTCGGCGGTCAGCGCCATCAGCTCGATGCGCTCCCTGGGCGCCATGCCCGCGGTCGGCTCGTCCATCAGCAGCAGCCGGGGCTCGTTCGCCAGCGCCACGGCGAGCTCGACCCGCTTGATGTCGCCGTAGGCCAGCACTCCGCAGGCCCGCTCGGCCTGCTCCCCCATGCCGACCCGCTCCAGCAGCGCGTCCGCCGCCTCGACGTAGAGCGAGGCTGCCGGCCGCCACAGCGCCTTGTCGCGGCGGTGATGGCTGATGAGGGCCATCTGCACGTTCTCGCGGACGGTCATCGAGGCGAAGGTGGCGGTGATCTGGAAGGTGCGCCCGACCCCGCGGCGCCAGATGCGCGCCGGCGAAAGCCCCCGGATCTCGCGGCCGTCGAGGCGCACCGAGCCGGCATCGGCCTTGAGCTGGCCGTTCAGCATGTTGAAGCAGGTCGTCTTGCCGGCGCCGTTGGGGCCGATCAGCGCCAGCAGCTCGCCGGAATCGAGGGTGAAGACGACCTGATCGACCGCCCGCACCCCGCCGAAGGACTTCGAGAGGCCCGAGACCGCCAGAACCGGCGTGTCCGTGTGGCTCCGCGCGCTCATGCCGGGACCTCCTCGGCGCGGGCGAGGCCCATCCGCCGGCCACCGCGGGTCATCGCGAAGCCGGCCAGGCCCTGGGGCAGCAGCAGCACGAGGGCGATGATCGTCGAGCCCATCACGAAGCGCCAGATGCTGAGCGCGCCCACCTCGGCCTTCAGCGCCGCCAGCGCCGGGTCGACCAGCGCGCCGCCGCCGGGCACGATGTCGGCGCCGAACCGCGCGAGCGCGATCAAGCTGGAGAGGGTGAGGCCGCTCAGCGAATCGTCGAGCCAGCTGAACGAGGCCGCGCCGACGAGCGGCCCCGCCAGCGACTGCACCCCGCCGAGCAGCACCATCAGCAGGGCATCGAAGGAGCGCGCGATCTCCATCTCGGTCGGGAAGATGCTGCCCTTGGAATAGATGAAGAGCGCGCCCGCCAGCCCGGCGACGGCCCCCGACAGGGTGAAGGCGAGCCACTGATGGCGCCGCAGGTCGATGCCGATCGCCGCCGTGCGCAGCGGCGAGTCGCGGCCCGCCCGCATGGTGTAGCCGAAGGGTGCGTAGAGCACCCGGCGCATGAACAGGAGCCCGGCCACGCAGATGCCCAGCGTCAGGTAGTAGTAGACGATCCGCGTGCTCGCCCAGGCCGCGGGCCAGATGTCGTTGATGCCGTCGTCGCCGCCGGTCACCTTGAGCGGCGCGCCGAACTCGCCGGTGATGCCGAGCATCCGCAGCACGCCGCCCGGCATGTCCTGGAACATGACCGCCCAGGCGATCTGCGCGAAGGCGAGGGTCAGCATGGCGAAGTAGACGCCCGAGAGGCGCACGCAGAACCAGCCGAAGACGACCGCCAGCAGCCCGGCGCCGAGGGGTGCGGCCCAGAAGGCGATCTCGAAGGGCGCGTGGGCGAACTTGACCATCAGCGCCGCCGCGTAGGCGCCGCCGCCGAAGAAGGCGGCGTGGCCGAAGCTCACCATGCCGCCCGGCCCCATGATGAAGAAGAGCGCGCCGGCGAACAGCACCATGATCATGATCTCGATCGTCAGCACGAGGGCGAAATCGCCGATCACGCCCGGAAAGACGAGCCGCGCCACCGGCAACAGCAGCAGGACCGCGAGCGCCAAGGCCGCCACCTGGCGCACCCGCGGCAGCGCCGGCCGCAAGGGCTGGTCCGGCGGCCCGGCCTGGACCTGGCCGGCGATCTCCGGCTTGCCGAGCAGCCCCCAGGGCCGGAAGATCAGCACGACCGCCATGACCAGGAACATCATCACCAGCGTGGAGCTCGGGAAGACCTGGATGCCGAAGGTCTGCAGGATGCCGAGCAGCACCGAGGCCAGGAACGCTCCCATGATGCTTCCCATGCCGCCCACCACGACGACCACGAAGGCGGCGGCGATGATGTTGAAGTCCATCAGCAAGTCGGCGCCGCCCTTGGGGAGCTGGATCGCGCCGCCGAGCCCCGCCAGCGCCGAGCCCAGGAACAGCACGCCGGTGAAGAGCCAGCGCTGGTTGACGCCGAGCGCGGCCACCATCTGGCGGTCCTGCGTCGCCGCGCGCACCAGCGTGCCCCAGCGGGTCCTGTAGAAGAGCAGCCAGAGCCCGAACAGGACGACGGGCGTGGCCGCGATCAGCGCCAGGTCGTATTCGGGCAGGCGCCGGCCGAAGATGAACACCGCGCCTTTCAGCCCCGGCGCCTGCGGGCCGACCAGGTCCTCCGCGCCCCAGATCCACAAGGTCACGTCCTGGATCACCAGGATCACGCCGAAGGTGGCGATGAGCTGGAACAGCTCCGGCGCCTGGTAGATGCGGCGCAGCAGCAGGATCTCCATCGCCACGCCAATGAGGCCGACCACGACCGCGGCGATCAGCACCGCGCCCCAGAAGCCGAGCACCGTGCCGCCGATCGCCTGCACCAGCGTATAGCCGACATAGGCGCCCAGCATGTAGAAGGAGCCGTGCGCGAAGTTCACGATCCGCGTCACGCCGAAGATGATCGAGAGCCCCGAGGCCACGAGGAACAGCGCGGCCGCGCTCGACAATCCGGTCAGCAATGAAACGCTGAATTCACCCACGCCGGGCCTCGAAGGTTCGTTCGATCATTGACCGAAAGGACGCCCCTTCATCCCCTCTCCCGCCTGCGGGAGAGGGAGGGGCCCGCTGCCGGAGGCAGTGCGAGGGTGAGGGCCACGCCCTGCCCACCTCACCAACCTCCGCAATCTGCCTCTACCGCCCAAGCCCCCACCCGAGCCGCCCTGACGGGCGGCCCACCCTCTCCCGCAAGCGGGAGAGGGGAAGCCGGGCCGGCCAACTCGGGTCATTGGCAAGGGCCTAAGATGACACAAGAAAACGCTACTTGCCGCGCATCTTCATGACCTCGGCGTCGGTCGGCAGGTAGTCCGCCCCGTCGAGGTACTTCCACTTCTCCATCACGCCGCGGCCGCCATCGAGCTTGGTCCAGCCCACATAGGCGCCCATCGTCGACTGATGGTCGATCTTGCGGAAGGTGATCTTGCCGGTGGGCGCGTCGAAGGTGAGGCCCTCCATCGCGTTCACCATCTTCTCGGTGTCGGTCGAGCCGGCCTTCGCCAGCGTCGCCTTCACCGCGAGCATGGTGTTGTAGCCGACGATCGAGCCGATGCGCGGATAGTCCTTCCAGCGCGCCTGATAGGCGGCCAGGAATTTCTTGTGCGCCGGCGTCTTGATGTCGGCCCAGGGATAGCCGGTGACCAGCCAGCCCACCGGCGCCTCGGCCTTCAGCGGATCGAGGTATTCCGGCTCGCCGGTGAGCAACCCGACGATGAGCTTGCCCTTGAAGAGCCCGCGCAGCTTGCCCTCGCGCACGAACTTGGCGAGGTCGCCGCCGAAGGTGACGTTGTAGATCGCGTCGGGATTGGCCTTCTTCAGCGCTTCGACCTCGGCGCCCGCGTCGATTTTGAAGAGTCCCGGCCACTGCGCGCCGACGAACTCGACGTCGGGCCGCAGCTTCTTCAGCACCTTCTGGAAGGCCGCGACCGCGTCCTTGCCGTAGGCGTAGTTCGGCGCGATCGTCGCCCAGCGCTTGGCGCCCTTGGTCTTGGCCGCCTCGGCCGCCAGCATCGCCGCCTGCATGTAGGTCGAGGGACGCAGGCGGAAGGTGTAGCGGTGGCCCTTCGACCAGACCACGGCGTCGGCGAGCGGCTCGGCGGCGATGTAGAGCCGCTTCTTGCGCTTGGCGTAGGCCGAGATGGCCAGGCCGACATGGCTGAAGAGCGAGCCCGAGACGAGGGCGACCTTCTCGCGGCTGAAGAGCTCCTCGGCCGCCTTCACCGCCTCGCCGGGCTTGCCCTTGTCGTCGCGCGAGACCAGCTCGAGCTTCCTGCCGAGCACGCCGCCCGCCTTGTTGATCTCTTCGATCGCCAGCAGCGCGCCCTGCTTGTAGGGCACGGTATGCGCCGGCAGGCGCGTGTAGGAGTTGATGTCGCCGATCTTGATCGTCTCGGCCGCGGCGGCCGCCGCCATGCCGGCCGTGGCGATCGCCGCCAGGCTGGCCCTCACGAAGACACGTCTGGTGGTTCTCATTTCCCGTTTCTCCTTCTTCCGGTCGTTCAGGTTCTTTTGGTCGTCCAGGATTTGCTTCCCCTATTCGGCGGCCTCCGCCGCCGCCGTCTGCTCGTCGCGGATCATGCGCTCGACGATGCGCCGGCTCTGGCTCGGCCCCTTGTCGATCTTGAGCTTGACCGGGGGCCGGCCGGGGCTGGCGTCCTCGGACGCCTGCACGGCCTCCAGGATCGCCTTGTCCTCGTCGAAGGCCAGCACGAACTGCCCGGTGATCTCCGCCGAGACCGTCTCGTCGGCGGGCGCGAAGTTGCGCACCTGCATCCAGAAATAATGCGTCGAGCGCTCGCTCTCCGGCGCCAGGAAATGGCACGAGTGGATGCGCACGCCCTCGGCGCGGTCGGCCTCGTCGTGCCCCATGCCGACCTCGCCGGCGCCGAAATCGACCACGTTGATCGACGGCGGATGGAAGTAATAGTACTGCCAGCGGTCGACGTTGCCGGGGAAGTCGGCGAACTTCTCGAAGATCGGCACCGGCGGCTTGTCGAGGGTCCAGCGGCTCACCTCGACGACGGCGCCGTCGCGGCGCGTCTCGACCGGGATCTCCTCCATGTCTGCGCTGCCCAGCGTCGACAGATGCACGAAGCTCACATGCGCCGGGTCGAGCAGGTTGTCGGTCAGGTTCTGGTAGTGCGAGCGGACGTGCGTATAGGGGCCCTTGTTCACGCCCCAGTCCGAATCGCGGTACTCGGGCAGGTCGAAGAGCCGGCTCTCGTCGGCGGCCGCCGGCTCTCCCGCCCAGATCCAGACGAGGCCCAGGCGTTCCGCCACCGGATAGCTGTGCACGCGGGCATTGGCCGGGATCGCCGGCTGGCCCGGAATGCGCACGCAGGTCCCCGTCGCGTCGTAGGTCATGCCGTGATAGCCGCATTCGACGCAGTCGCCCTTGATGCGGCCCATCGAAAGCGGCAGGAGCTTGTGGCAGCAGCGGTCCTCGAGGGCCACCGCCGCCCCCGCTTGCGTGCGGTAGAGCATCACCGGCTCGCCGAGCAGCGTGCGGGCCATCGGCGCGCGCGTAACCTCCTCCGCCCAGGCGGCCGGATACCAGGCGTTTCTCACGTAGCTTACGTCGTCCATGCACGTCTCCGTTGGTCCGGGCCCGCACCCCTGCTCACGGTTCTGTCCGGCCTGGTCCGGTCCTCGAGGGCTGCCGCCAGGGCGCCGACCGTGCGCGTCCCGCCCTGCAAGACAAGATGCGCGGCGACGATGCGGCCATCCGCGGCCATCGCCTCGGCGGCGGCGGCGCCGGCAGCGAGCGCCTCGATAACCGAGGCATCGGGCAGCACGCCGACCGCCACCGTGACGGCGCGCTCGCCCAGATCGCTGTCGGGATCGAGCTCGCGCGCCGGCACCCGCTCGATCCGCGGGTGATCGGCATCGACAGCGTTGGCGATCAGCGTCGCGGCGACGTCGGCCTCGGCCGCGTTCCGGGCCAGCACCGTGACCGAATCGGCGATGCCGCGCGACAGGCTGCGTCCGCGCCAGCCGCTGGTGGCGATGCCGCGCACCGGCGAGGCGTGGTCGATGGCGATCGTGCCGGCGGCGCTCGGCGCCGTCGCCAGGCTCACCATGCCGGCGTCGAAAGCGGCGCCCGGCGTGAGATGAAGCGCGATGTCGCCGCCGTCGTTGACGTAGGCCTTTTCGAGCGTCCGGCCGGCGACGAGTGCCGCCAGAACCTCGTCGGCGACCGCCCCGGCCACCGCCGCCATCGGCGTCACGAAGACTTGCCCGTGCAGCCGGCAGGCGGCCGCCATGCGCCGCGCGGTTGCGCCTTTGAGCGCCGGTCCGCGCGCCTTGAGCGGCGCGCGCAGGACAGGCAGTTCGCCGACAAGTTCACCCAACACGGTCTCGAAGCGCGCCCAGGCCTGCTTGTAGGCGCGCCCGACCTCGTGGCCGGGACCGAACGCCTCGACCACCAGGTCGATCGGCCCGTGCTGGAAGTGGCGCCGGTTGCCGCCGGGCAGGACCGCGCCGAGGGGCGGCGCGCCGAATGGCACGGTGACGCTCATGGTCCCCTCGCGATCCCGTGAAGCGGCGCCCCGGGCCAGGGCGCCCGGTCGTGCCAGCGCACCGATTTCAGCCGCCCGGCCGCCGCGACCTCGTCGACCCGGCGCACCGCGTCCATATGCCCGCCCATCGCCGCGTAGTCGTCGAGGCGCAACGTGAACTCGATGGGCGCGACCAGCGCCGGCGTCGGCACGTAGCCGAAGGAATTCTCCGGCATGGTGGTGACGTCGACCATCAGCGTGATGCCGCCGCCCGGCCAGACGTAAACCGGCGCGCCGCCGCAGGTGACGCGGGTCAGCGCCTCGCGCACCGAGCGGGTGAGCCGCACCGGGTTCTCGGTCACGCCGGCGCGCAGGCTGCCCCCGGCGCCGGCCATGAACATGACGGTCGTGAGCGCCGGCTCGCAGTTCTCGCCGATCCGCGCGACCACGACCTCGAGCGGCTCCGGCATCGGCGCCGGAACGGGCTTCAGGTCGTCGTCGAGCACGAAGAAGGCGGCGTCCTCGCCCGTCGTGCTGACCATGAAGAGCCGCAACCCCGGCCAGGCGTTCCTGGGATTGATGCTCTCGATAATCGAAAGCGGCTCGGTGATGTCGGTGCCGCCCCAGCCGGTGCCGGGCTCGGCGACCTGGAAGTAGCGGCCGGGGGTGGATTTCCGCCCGCGCACGCGGATGCCGACCGGCTCCATGCCGAGGAAGCGGCCCGCCTGGTGCTCGGAGAGCACGCCGGTGATGTGGTCGTCGACCACGATCACCTCGTCGGCATGGCCGTGCCACTGCTTGGCGAAGATGCCGATGGTGGCCGAGCCGCAGCCCACCCGCATGCGCTCTTCTTGGCTGCCGTTGATCACCGGGGGCTTGCCGGCCTCGACGGTGAGCTTGGCGCCGCCGTCGACGGTCATCTCCATGGGGCCGCCCGAGCACAGCGTCAGCATGGTGTCGCAGGTGACCGTGCCCTCCTTCTTGGAGCCGCCGGTCAGGTGCCGCACGCCGCCGAGCGAGAGCATCTGCGAGCCGTATTCGGCCGTCGTCACGTGGCCGACCTGCTCGCCCTCGACGCGCACCGCCGCCGTCTCGGCGCCGACGAAGCGGTCGGTGTCGATTTTCACCTTGATGCCGCAGTAGCTGAAGATGCCCTCGGAGACGACGGTCACCATGTCGACGCCGTCGTACTCGCTGGCGACGATGAAGGGCGCGGGCTTGTAGTCGGGATAGGTGGTGCCCGAGCCGATGCCGGTGATGAAGGTCGGCGCGCCCTTGATCATCGCGCCGTCCCACTCGTCCTTGCCGAAGGCGACGAGGTCGCCCTCCTTCTCCGCCACCCGCTGGGTGACCACGAAGGGATCGAGCCGGGTCAGCGCGCCGCCGACATTGCCGTAGCGGTCGCAGGCCCCGGAGCGGCCCTCGCGGATGCGGCAGAGCACCGGACAGGCATCGCAGGTGACGAGGCCCCCGTCCTTCGCTTTGTCGTTGGCTTTCCCCTTGGCTAGAGCGCTGTCGTCAGGCATGGCTGGCACTCCTAATGCTGCTGCTGGCCTAATGCTGGTGCTGGCGCGCCGCCAGAATGGCCGCGCGGACGCGGTGCGGGGTCGCGGGCGCGAAGCGGATGCGCGCGCCGGTGGCGTTCCGTATCGCGCCGAAGATCGCCGCCGCCGTCGGGATCAGCGCCTGTTCGCCGATGCCCTTGGCGCCGTAGGGCCCGAGCGGCTCGGGATCCTCGATCAGGATGGTCTCGATCGGCGGCACGTCGCCGAAGGTGGGGATGAGGTAGTCGTGCAGGTTCTCGGTGCGGCCCGGGATGTACTCCTCCATCAGGGCCATGCCCAATCCCTGCGCCACGCCGCCGTGGATCTGGCCCTCGAGCTGGACCGGGTTGATCGCCCGGCCGACGTCGTGGGCGGCGACGACGCGCAGCGCCTTCACCGTGCCCAGCGCCTCGTCGACCTCGACCACCGCGACATGCGCGCCGAAGCCGTAGGTGGCGTAGGGGCTGCCCTGGCCGTTCGCGTCGAGCGGCGTGGTCGGCGGATCGAAGGTCCCCTCCCCGGTCAGCACGTCGCCGAGGCCGTTGGCCTCCAGGCCGGCCAGTTCGATCACGTGTTCGACGGCGCCGTCGCGGATGACGATGCGGCCCTCGGCCAGGTCGATCGCCGCGTCGTCCCCGACATTGGCCTGGCGCAGGATCCGGCGGCGCAGGTCCTCGCCGGCGAGCTGCGCCGCCTTGCCCGAGACGAAGGTCTGGCGCGAGGCCGAGGACTTGCCGGCGTCGGCCGTGCGGTCGGTGTCGCCCATCACGACCTCGAAGGCCGAGGCCGGCACGCCGAGCGCGTCGGCGGCGATCTGCACCATGATCGTGTTGGGGCCCTGGCCCATGTCGACCGCGCCGTTGTAGAGCGTCGGCGTGGCGTCGGCGCCGATGCCGATGCGCATGGTCGAGGGGTTGGACATCGAGGTGTTGCCGCAGCCGTACCACATGCCGCCGATGCCGATGCCGCGCCGGACGCCGTTCGCCGCGGCGTTGAAGGCCGCGACCTCGTCCGACAGCGCGCGCCAGCGCGGCTTCACCGCCTCCAGGCACGCGGCGAGCGGGGCGCTGGCCTCCAGGACCTGGCCGGTCGCGGTCGGCTGGCCGGGGCGGATCGCGTTCAGGAGGCGGAACTCGAGCTGGTCGATGCCGCAGCGCTCGGCGAGCTCGTCGTAGAGCGCCTCGTAGGCGATCGCCGACTGCGGCACGCCGAAGCCGCGGAACGCCCCCGACGGCGGGCCGTTGGTGTGCAGCGCCGTGCTGGTGTTCCTCACGTGCGGGACGACGTAAGGCCCGGTCGCGTGCACCGGCACCCGGTCGGCCACCGTCGGCCCCCAGGAGGCGTAGGCGCCGGTGTCGAAATCGCCGTGGAACTGGAAGGCCTGGAGCCTGCCGTCCGCCGTGCAGCCGGCGCGCGCGGTAATCCGCGCGGGATGACGCTTGGTCGAGGACGCCATGCTCTCCGGCCGCGTGAAAACGCAGCGCACCGGCCGGTCGAGCAGCCAGGCGGCGAGCCCGATGAGCGGCTGCACCGCGACGTCGAGCTTGCCGCCGAAGCCGCCGCCGCAGGCGGTCGGCACCACGCGCACCTGCTCCTTCTCGATGCCCAGCACATGCGCCGTCTCGTCGCGGTCCATGTAGGGCGCCTGGGTGCTGACATGGAGCTCGATGCGGTCGCCGATGCGCCGCGCCCAGCCGGCCTCGGGCTCGATATAGGCGTGCTCGACGAACGAGGTCTGGAACTCGCCCTCGACGACGTGATCGGCCGCCGCGAAGCCCGCCGCGATATCGCCCTTGCCGACGAAGCCGCGCGCCAGCACGTTGCCATCCTTGCCGTCCTGGACCAGCGGCGCGCCCTCGGCCCCGGCCGCCGCGACGCCGATGACGGGTTCGAGCAGCTCCCACGCGATCGGCAGCTCCTCGTCGCGGACCGCCTCGACGCTCGCCTTGTCGCCGACCAGCGCCAGCACCGCCTCGCCGCGGTAGCGCACCTCGTTCAGCGCCAGCACCGGCTGGTCCTTGCCCACCGGGTAGACGCCAAAGGAATTGCTGCCGGGAATGTCGCGGCCGGAAAGGATCGCCGCGAGACCCGGATGGCGGTCCCGGACCCCGCCCAGGTCTCCCAACGAGAAACGCGCCCGCGCGTGCGGGCTTCGCACCACCCGCAGCCAAAGCGCATCCTCCGGCGCGGCGTCGTCGCCGTAGAGCTCGCTGCCCGCGACCTTGGCGTGGCCGTCGACCTTGCCCATGCGCGCGCCCACCGCGGCGCCCACCGCCGGCGCTTCGTCGACCGCGTCGCTCGCGCCCACCCCCGCGGCGTCGAGCACGGCCTCGACGATCTTGCGGTAGCCGGTGCAGCGGCAGAGCACGCCGCCCAGCGCGTCCATCGCCTCGGCCTCGCTCGGGCGGGGGACCCGATCGAGGAGGTCCGCCGCCGCCATCAGCATGCCCGGCGTGCAGATGCCGCACTGCGCCGCGCCGTGGCGGTGGAAGGCCTCCTGCAGCGGCGACAGCGCGCCGTTCCTCGCCAGCCCCTCGACCGTGGTCACGGCGCGTCCGGCCGCCTGGGCCAGCGAGACCATGCAGGCGCAGACCTGCGCGCCGTCGAGCAGCACCGTGCAGGCGCCGCAATCGCCGGCATCGCAGCCGATCTTGGTGCCGGTGAGACCGAGCTCCCCGCGCAGCGCGTGCGCGAGCCGCGTCAGCGGCGGCGAGCGCAGCTCGACCGCGCGGCCGTTCACGGTGAGACGCAGGCTTTGGGTGCTGACGTTCATCGCCCGCCCGCCCCATTTCCGCTATGTCCGCTATGTCCGCCATGTCCGCTCCGAAGGCGCGCGCCGAGCGCCGACAGGCCCCGGCGCAGCATCGTCAGCGCGGCGTCGTTCCGGTAGTCGGCCGAGCCGCGCACGTCGTCGAGCGGCGCCAGCACGGCCGCGATATGCTCCGGTCCGACGGCCTCGCCGAGCGCGCCGTCGAGCGGCCGCCCGGCCAGCGCCGCCTCCAGCGCGGCCAGCCGCCGGGCCACCGGCGAGCAGGCCCCGACCGCGACCGCCGCGCGGCCGACGGTGCCGCCTTCGGGCACGATGAGGACGGCCGCCATGACGATCGAGATCACGAGATACCTGCGCGCGCCGAGCTTGAGGAAGGCGCTTTGTGCCCCCGCCCCCGGCTCGGGAATGACGATGCCGGTGACGAGTTCGTCGGCGCCGCGCACGGTTTGGCGGTTGCCGGTGATGAATTCCGCCAGCGGCACGGACCGCGACCCCGCCGCGCTCGCGAGCTCGACCGAGGCGTCGAGCGTCAGCAGGCCCGGCACGCCGTCGGCCGCCGGCGAGGCGTTGCAGATATTGCCGACGATGGTGCCGGCGTTCTGGATCTGCATCCCGCCGACCTCGCGCGCCCCCGACTTGAGCCCGTCGAAGGCCGGCGGCAGTCCGGCGCGGAGCAGATCGGTCCAGGTCGCCAGCGCGCCGATGCGCCAGCCGCCGTCGCGGCGCTCGATGCCCCGCAGGGCCTCGATGGCGGTGATGTCGAGAACGTCGTCGTCGAGCGGCTTGCCGACCCGCGCGGGATAGAAATCGGTGCCGCCGGCCAGGACCGCCAGCGGGGTGCGGCGCAAGGCGTCGAGCGCTTCGCCAAGGGCCTGCGGTCGGAGATAGACGCCCAACCGTACCGGGCCTCCCTGCCCCATAACGGCCGTGCCGGCCGTCCCGTTCTCGGCTGCCGCCGGGTCTGACTACAGGCTCGCCGACAGTCGATCGTTGCTGCGTTCGTCGATATTATTATTGTTTGTGTACGTATGACTTTTGAAGCATAACCGCAAGCGATCCGGCAATGCAAGCGTCATGAGAGGCGCTCCAGCAGATCGAGCAGGACCCGCCGCTCGCGGGCACCGAGCGGGGCCAGGGTCGCCGCGGTGGTGCGGATGCCGGCGGGCACCGCGCGGGCCAGCAGATCGGCGCCCTTGGCGGTCAGGCGCCAGAGAGTGCGCCGGCGGTCGTCGGGATCGGGCTTGCTGGCGATCAGCCCGCGCTTCTTGAGGCGCCCGATCACCCCTTGCACCGTCGCCGGATCCATCGCCGTGAGCCGGCCGATCAGGTTCTGCGAGACCTCGCCGCCGTCGCCGATCTTGGCGAGCGCGGCGAACTGGGTCGGCGTCAGCTCGAGATCGGCGAACTCGGCAGCGAAGATCGCGCTGGCCCGCTGATGGGCGCGGCGCAGGATATGCCCGATCTGCTCCTCGAGCACGTAACCGGCAGGCGCCGAGCCGGCATGCCTGGGCCCTGCGCGGCCGGCCTTGCGGCGCGCCGGGGCCGCCGGCGCGCCGGGCCGGGCATCGGTCGGGGCGTCGCCCATGACACGGGTCTCCTGATCGGCGGTTTTCCGAGACCCAAGGATAGCGAAGGCGCGCCGGCCCTGCGAGGCCCTTCGCGGAGGGACCACCATGATCGGGCGCACGGGATTGTCTCGATTTTTCTAATGGATAAAATTAGAGACAATTTGTAACTACTTGATTATTCATTATTTTTTATGGATTCTATCTTTAAATCACCCTCCTTGATCGGCC
>Ga0302046_10001162_pt1 | contig 24801 bp, 36 predicted proteins | sample RVTome_11_FD_200261 | JGI IMG/M metagenome (GOLD analysis project Ga0302046, IMG submission 200261) | Soil microbial communities from uranium-contaminated site in the Upper Colorado River Basin, Wyoming, United States - RVT147D111 (version 2) ... | reverse complement strand
TTCACATAGTCGTAAAGAGTATAGTTCTTTCAAAAAGAATCGGAGGAGGCATGGAAATACGGGTTTTGATTGTTGCGTTCGTATTCGGTGTTCTCATTGCGGTCTCGGGATGCCGACAGGTTTCGACCTCAAATGAATCGCAATTGTCCGCTCCCAGCCTGTGGTTGATCCCGGTAGATCAAGTGCACGAGGGTGGCCCGGGCAAGGATGGAATTCCCGCTCTTTCGAATCCGGACTTCACGAAACCGGAACTTGCAACATATTTGTCCGATGAAGACCTTGTCCTCGGAGTCGTCATGGGCGGGGCAGTGCGCGCGTATCCCCACGCCATTTTAGACTGGCACGAAATTGTCAACGATATTGTGGGGGGAACAACAGTCTCAATCACATACTGTCCATTAACGGGCTCTGGAATTGCCTGGGATCGCAGTTTGATCGGCAATAAAACTACTTTTGGCGTCTCAGGGCTTCTCTATAACTCCAATCTCATTCCTTTCGATCGTAAAACCGCCAGCTATTGGTCCCAAATGAAACTTCAGTGTGTCAATGGTCCGCTGATTGGTCAATCTGCAAAGACGTTCAAAATTCTGGAGACAACGTGGAAAACGTGGAAAGAACTGTATCCGCAGACCTCCGTGCTTTCGTCAAACACGGGACACGTCCGACAATACGGGACATACCCATACGGAGATTACAAACAAAGCGATCAACTGATCTTCCCTGTCAGCAACATCGATACATGCTTACCGCCGAAGGAACGGGTGTTGGGGGTCTCTGTCGGTGAAAAGACCGAAGTGTACCCCATTGCAGGCTTCTCGGATGGTGTAAGCGTTTTGAATGAAACATTCAACGGTACTCCGATCGTTGTTGTCGGAAGCAAGGCAAAGAACTTTGCCATCGGCTTTGAGTCAAGCCTTGGGGATGAGATACTTTCGTTCACGCCACTCCAGAACGAACTTCCCGTTGTGATGATCGATGCCGGCGGGACCAAATGGGACATTTTTGGGAGAGCTGTTGAGGGGCCGCGCAGCGGCAAGGAACTTGACTCGATCCGGTCGTTCACGGCCTATTGGTTTGCCTGGGGGGCGTTTTACCCGGGCGTGGAGATACACGTTCAATAGCAATATACGCGGTTCCGGTTGAGCATCAATTCCGCTCATCCGCCGGAATCCTCACTCACACGTTAGTCCTGCAGAACGGCTGCATTGGCTTTTCTGCCGGCCCGCTCTATCGAGACAGCCCCCCTCATGCCGGAGATGATCTCATGCATCTCCAAAGCCCGCTCGAGCAGGGTTTCAGCGCCGTGTTTCAATGACCCGCTTCTTCTCACCATCCTGACGTTGTTCTCCATGTCCTCAGCCGTCCACCCCTGTCGCACAACAGTTTGATAGGAAAAAAGAGCCGAAATAGGGCTTAATTTAACTCATCCCCGGGAATTCAAGGCCAAAGATTTTGTTTGTTACTATCCAGACAAAAACCCTAGGGTTCAATCCAATAACAAGGAGGTACGCAATGAATACCACGATGCGAATGACCACCCATGCGCTGGGCATGGGGAGCTTTCTGATGTTCAGCCTGGCGGTGAGCGCCGTTGCTCAAGAACATCCGGAACATCCGAAACAAGAGGCGAAAGCTAAAGCCGGCGAGCACCCCAAGGCTGAGGTCACAGTGACGACGGAAATGATGGCCGAAGCTATTAAAGGCTACATCGACAACGATACCGCTTTGAAAGGCGGGTACTTCTTTGTGCATGACGCGAAAACAAATGCCCCTCTCACTCTGAAGCTCGACAAAGTACACCGCGATAAGCTGGCCAAGGTGAGTGAGAAGCTCTATTTCGCCTGCACAGATTTCAAAGCCACGAATGGCAAAACGTATGATCTCGATTTTTTTATGGAGGCAACAGATTCCGGGCTGGAGGTCAGCGAGGTGATGATTCACAAAGAATCCGGTAATCCGCGCTATCGTTGGGTGGAAGAGGGTGGCGTGTGGGGACGGAAATAGCGATTAAGCGGGCCGGTATCTGGGGGGGAAGGGGAGTGTACTTGCTGTTCGGCGGATTGTTTATTAGTCTCGTCGGAATGGCCGCTCATGTCTGGTCAGGAACCACCTCCCACCGAACCGATGCGGCCAGAACAACGGCGTTCTCATACGCATTCACCGTTAAGAACATTCCACCCAAAGCCAACCGTGTTGACATCTGGACGCCCATACCTCAGTCGGATGCCCGCCAAAGTATTTCGGACTTGAAAATCACGTGTAATTATCCGTATTCGTTCGAGCGCGAGCCTGAATACGGCAATTCCGTTCTAAGGATCGAGGCGAGCGGCAGCATTCCAGAAAGCGTATCGGTTTCGGTGAATTTCTCGGTGACGAGAACCGGCTATCACCACCTCGACGGTGAAGACCAGCCGTTCGGGCGGGCTTCTGAAAAAACCCGGCAACGCTTTCTTGCCCCTGATCTGCTGGTCCCAATTAACGGCAAAATTGCTGAAGAAGCGAAAAGGGTTGTCAGCGACACGATGTCACCCCTCGAAAAGGCAAGGGCTATCTACGACCACGTCGGACGAACAGTGACATATGACAAGACCGGCACCGGCTGGGGGCGCGGTGACGCGATCTATGCATGTGATTTTCGCCGGGGCAATTGCACTGATTTCCATTCGCTGTTTATCGGGATGGCGCGGGCCAGTGGTGTACCGGCACGGTTTGTCATGGGATTTCCTTTGCAACCGAATTTAAGCCGGGGCGAGATACAGGGTTATCATTGTTGGGCTGAGTTCTACGTTGATGGCATCGGATGGTTGCCGGTAGATGTTTCCGAGGCAAGCAAGTACCCTGACAAATGGAACGAATACTTTGGCGGTTTGGATCCCCACAGAGTTCAGTTTACGATTGGTCGGGACATTCGAATACCCTTCGCGGGTAAGTCGGATCTGTTGAATTACTTCATTTATCCGCACGTACTGGTCGATGGCAAGCCGCATGATGATGTACAGCGACACATCCGGTTTTCGAATGACCCCCACTGATCATCGCCTGTTTCCTTTGGGGTGATCAGAGAGCAGGTTTTGCCAGATTCAGTGAATTACGTAACCAGGCAAGCTCGTCGATGAGTTCCTTAAAGTCAAACCTGGCAAATTCGCTTTTGAGGAATTGCAATCGTTCCGCGTCGTCACAATCCCCAGGGCACAGCGCAAGACGCTCGACTAAGACTTCCGCAAAGTGTTTCTTCATCTGGTCATCCAACACTCCGTAAATCGCTTGATGGAGCGCCTTTTCCACAGCCTTCAGTTGTGCGTACACCTCCTTTACGGGTCTGTCGCCTATAAGCATTTTTTCTATGCCACCAAGCTGCCCCTTGATGTGATGGAGACGTTTTATAACTTCCTTTTTCTCCTTTTGACTCATTGTGATAGGGTTTCGCCTCATAATAACGGGAGTCAATGATAAATCAATTTAACAGAAACCTCATCCCCACAATTGCGCCAAAGCCTGTTCCGAGTTGTGTACCGTTGAGGGATTGGAATACGGGAACCTGAAACGCTACTTCGGCAAGAAGCACTCTCGAGGGGATCCATTGAATTCCGGGTGCCAATATCAAGATCTGACCGCCTGAGTTTTCATTCGTGACTGTGTTTACAGCATCTTTGGCAACGTATTTTCCGATAGCCTCGAAGTAAAGATTCCATTGTGTGAGAGGATAGGTTTCGTACACTGCCGGACTGATCCGAAACCCCAGTGCGACACTATAGCTAAGCGTGTTGCCGTATGAATATCCTTCTGATGATCCGTTCAAAGCATACAATAACTCACCGTAAAGTCCGAACCGCTTGCCAATCCACCCTGCCACTGTGCCGAACGATACATCCCAACTGCCCGTTCCCAGCGCGGGGGTGACAGTCTTGCTACCCGTCGGAAATTTCACGCCTGCCTTTCCGAGGATACGGAACGTTTCCTGCAAATCGTCGATCTGCACAAGGACATGCTTGGCGACGACCGACACATCGCCCAACCCGGTGGATGTGAGACTGCCGGCTGTCGATTTACTTCTAACGCTCAGCAGTGGCGCAATCACACCGACGAGCAAATCGCTCGTAACGTTGTATGGTACTACAAGAGGCACTGCGGTTGCAAGAACGGAACGGTCGAGCGGATCGGGAATTGTGCTTTCATATTGGTACAACTGGGACTTGCTTAAAAACATTGAACGCAGCATGACCGCTTTTCCTTCAAGTCCGAGTAGAATGGGTGTATCAGTGTTGATGGGCGGGCCTTGTGCAAGTGAGGAGGGCGGCATTGCCATCGAGACCAACAAGGAAAACGTCAATGGCCTTTTCATAGATATGGCAAGGAAATAAAAGGCTGAGAACGCCCAGATCGATGTGTCGACGCTATTTGCTTCTTGTTTTTGATTCATCTTTCTTTTTGACGGAACGGGGAGTAAACCCTGACTCCTTGACTGTCTTTTCAATTATTTTGTCTTTGATCGCAACCCCCTCTTTCAGGGTAAGCGTTGCCGTTCCATCCTTCAGGTTGATGCCGATTTTGTCCACGCCATCGAGCTCCTGAAGCTTCTTTTCCAGACTATATGCGCAATAGGCACAGGAGAGGCCGTCCACTCTCACCACAAGGGTGTCCTGTGCTCTCGCCTGGAGAAAGCACAGCGGGAGGATACCAAAAAGAAGAATCAGAGATGTGAATTTTAAACGCATGACCTTTACCTCTCTTTCTGAAGAATCGTTCTCGCAAGACTCATCAATTTATTTCAGTCTTAAGATACAAACCCCCGGGGGGTGTTTGTCAAGCGCGAATTTGTCCCGCGAATGTCTTTTGTGAGCGGTTGACAAATTCAGCGCCCCGCTGACCTGTCCGCTGTTTTCTGGCGGAAAGCGGGGTCTGCTTTCCCCAATTCGACTGAACTTAGCGTTTTTTGGCTAAGTTCATTGTCGAATTGAGCATCCCATTTGCTTTTTGAGGGGATATCGGCTATGGCATCACGATTGAACAATTCAACAATGTCAAAACGTGAACACTTTGTCGGCCTCCACGCTCCACACGGCAAGCTCGGCCATGTTGCTCATCTCAACACCCTCAACTAGCCGCATGTTCCGAATTCCGCGGGCATCGGAGCACGTACCACATGCCTTGACATTGCCTCCTTTCGAACACACCGATTTCAGCATCCGCTCAATGTTATAGTAGCCCTGCGGAGTATTCTGGTTTGGCATTCCGCACGTCACGGCGTCTGCCATCAGGAAAATGTTGACCTGGACTTTCGGATGGTCCTTTTGAACGGCCATTGCCAATCGGAACGCGTTGTAGGCTTTCTCGGTACCGTACGGAGCGTCATTGATGAGAATTAAGACGTTCATTATTTGACTTCCTTCGATTGTAGTCCACACTCAATGATGTTCTTTGTGGTCCTGTTTTTCCGTCTGTCCCTTCTTTGGGTCGGCCGGCTTCATCTTCATCATGCCATGCCGCATCATACCGCCGTCCATCATTTTCTTCATCATGGAGCGCATATCTTTGTCATCCATCATTTTCCTGCACATCATCATCATGGACCCGGAATCGGCTTTCGCGTGATGCATCATCTTTTCCATCATCATTATCCGCATATGCCCATCGGAGGCGATGCGGTCCATCATCATATCCATCATGGATGAATCTTTCTCCATCTCCATGATCTGCATGTCCTTGTGTTCACCTTTTCCCATTTGCTTCATATCTTGAGCTGAAGCTGAAACGAAGAGGGCGAACATCACCATAGAGAATGCAGCGAACTTGAACAGTTTCATCGTGATTTCTCCTTTCAGTTAAGTGTTATCTCCTTGAGGGGGCAGGGCACGGACTTCCTTATTGAATTATTCAACTACTTTAAGAATGACCTTTCGCACGAAGTAATTGCCAAGCATTCCCTTTCTGGGATCGCCTTTGACGGATTCACCTTTGGTGAGCATAACCTGCAATTGCAGTTCGGTCTCCCTCGCGTCATCGAGGGGCTGGATTGTCATCGGTAAAGCAGTGATCTTCGCGCCTTCGAATCCGGATAATTTGTCGCCGACGAGTCGGCACGACATCTGGAGATTGACGGCCCACCCCGCGGCAAACTTCGAAACTGAGCTGGTTCGAATCCTTGCCGAATCAATATAGGTCCAGGCGTTTCGGTAGGGGGCCGGAGTCCCATCGTTTTGCGTTTGACCAATGACTGTGAGAACGGTCCTTTGCTGCCCTCTCTTCACCTCAAGGAGAAATGATCCATCCGGCTGACGAAGGGATTTCATTGTCTCTTGATCAATAACATCGATGATGACGTTTTTCTCATCTGTCCAAGGACCATTGTTCACATGGCAGCTCATGCAGGACTTTGCTTTTCCCAGGATGCCGACCGCGGGCGGATACGAGAGAGCTGTCTGAGTGAGAGTGACTATCAAAGCTACAATAATTGTGGTTCTCATGGTACGTTCCTTCTCGTGTTAGCGAATTGTGCTGCTGTTTTCTTCGTTGCGCCGGCTGTCGAGAGTCTTGAGGTACTCAACAATCTCCTCGAAATCCCTGTCAGAGAGTTTCTTGATCGGGCGCGCGCACATCATCTCTTCGGCGATCTTGCGCGAATGAGCCGCAATTTCTTTGGTGCTCATTCGATTCGTAACCCCGATGAGTGACGGAGCCATACACATCCCCGTTGCATCGAGCCTATGACACATCGCACAGTAGTCCCGAAAAAGATCCTTCCCTCTCGCGGAGGAGTCTTCCTCTTTCAGAGTAAAGGCCGAAAGACCCAGCACAAGGAGTATTAAGCTGACGGCGGTTCCAATCAATCTTCGAAGCATGGTAATCCTCCGTAGTATGTTATTCACCTTTCAGCGCTGACCGATCCATAGAATAAATACCTGCTTATCAGTAAAGACGCTCAGCGCAGAGAAGTGTTACGCATCCACTCTCACCACATATCGCATCCTCGGGTCCAAGGGACATGCCTGCCCTCTTTCATTCGTTTCATCATCCACTGCATCCGGTTCGTGCACACTTCGATGGCTCTGTCGACCGTCTTCAGTTCAGAAGGCGGGACCGCAATCCGAATGTGCTCCAATGATTCTTTCTGATAGGCGTTGGCATGATTGAACTTTACCTGGAACAGAGAGGCCTGGAGCCCGGATAACTGATTCCCGTGCTCAAGCGCCAACTTCGCCTCGTCGAGCATACTTTTCAAAAGTTCTTTGTCAAGAGTGCCAGATTGCTCGAAGATTTGTACCATTTCCTTCAGGCGCTCATAAGAAAACCGTAAACGTAATTCTACTTTCTCTTCGGCGTTGAACGAAAAGAAGAAAACTACCTTCTCCGTAGCTAGTTTTGCTGGATAAAGAATATCACCGGGAATACTTTTGGTGGATATTGTTGCTCCGCCGAAGAGGAGAATGAGCAGAAAGGAAACTGCACCGAATGCCCACGACCGTCGCGCTTGAAGAACCCTTGACAACGCTAATGCTCCTTTTTTCCGTTCCGAGACGCCGAACCTCGTTCCAAGGTTGAATAGAGTTGCTGACATCGCCTCAGGAAGCGCCACAGGAAGAGGCAGGTTATCAATCTCCTGTGCAAGTCTGAGCAATGGTGCTAATTGATCGGCGTGTTCAGGATAATTGGCGAGGCAAGCTTCAAGCGATTTCCCACGTTTCATCTCTTCGATGCAAAGATCGAGAAGTGCCTCGATATTCCGTTCCATCAACGTTTCCTCTTCTCCCCGCGCTTCGCGTCCAGCAACGTTCGCAGTGTGCTCAACGCTCTAAACTGAAGCGCACGTATAGCCTCGACCGACTTATCAAGCATTGCCGCAATTTCGTCTGTTTTGTACCCTTCAACCAGCTTCAGTATGATAACCTCTTGTTGATCGTGAGTGAGTTGTGTCAGCGCTTGCTTGAATTCCTGCTGAAAGAAGTGCCCCTCCATGATTGCGTCAAAGTCCTCTGAACCTAAATTCTTGTCCTCAACATTCAAGGGATTTTGCCGAACAGATCGACGCCGATAATGATCGATCACTCGATTGCAAGCGATCCGAAAAATCCAGGCGTCAAACGAGCCCTTCTGCTCTCTCAAATTCTCAATCGCCTTAATAAACACATCACTTGTGAGATCCTCGGCGTCTTGAACGCTATTGACTCTATAGTAGACGTATGCATAGACCTTCGGATACAAATGTTCATAAAGCTTCGTGAATGCTGTTATATCGCCGTCTTTGAATTTCCTTAAAAGCTCATGGACTTCATCCTCAGCTAATTCCCGCTTCCTGATTGTCATTCATCGTCCTCTAACAAAGACGCTCAACAGGGCAAAGTGTTACGCCGCGGTGTAACCCCGGTCAAACTGCAACCGGCACTTTGAAGATTTTTCCGCCGGCCTTGATCGCAAAGCGCAGCAAGGACCGCTTCATGCCGAACGGGGACAGCCACCATTGCTCAAAGAGGACCTTCCCGAGGTGCCAGACCCTCCCGATGTTGCGCAGCTCGAGGCGGGGCGATGGCTCGGCAAAGAAATCGCCGAATGCAAAACCGGCCAGATCTTCGCCGGCCTCGAGCATGCAGTAGCCGGGCCCGCAAAACTCGGCAGTGGGGATGATGCCTCTAATTTCGTCGGCAATCCGCCGGGCGACTACTTCAGCCTGAAGGTGGGCAAACACACCGGCCTTCGGCAGCATCATCGGAACATCGGGCTTCCAGCGACCGGGGATGCTGATGGCCGTAATGTCGCCGATTGCGAAGACGTTGTCGTTCTTCGTCTTCAACGTGGAACGATCAACAGGAATCCAGCCCCCTTCGTTGGTCAGGCCTGCCTCACGAACGATCCGTGGACCACGGTGCGGGGGAATTGCAATCAGCATATCGTAGGAAACAGGTTCCTTGCCGTCAAAAGAGAGCGTGCGATTTTGAGAATTAACCGAAGTCAATTTGTGCAGGGGAGAGAAATCAATTCCCTTGCTTGTTAGCATGTGTTTTACAGCTTCGCCCAGTTGGGGACCCGCCACAGGCATGGGCTGAGGTTCCGGTGTGTACAAGTGAACGCGGACTCTGTGCTGTAGTCCTCGTTTCCGAAAGAAGTCGGCGATGAGCATGGCGGCTTCGTGCGGTGCGCCGGGGCATTTGTAGGGCATTGCACTGACAACCACGGCAATCGTGCCTTCCTTGAACTCCGAAAGGGCTTCACGGAGTTTCTGCGTTCCTTCGAATGTGTAGAACGAATGGGAAGCCTGCGCAAGGCCTGGAATCATTTCGGGAGCGAGCTCGGCACCGAGAGCAATTACCAGATAGTCGTATGACAAGGTCTCAGAGGTAATCTTCACCTGATTAGCGCCGGTATCGATGCCGGTCACTTCCGCCTGGAGGACACGGACTCCACGCCGGACAAGCCGGCGGAGTGGGGACGTGATCATTTCAGGCTCGCGCTGGCCGGTCATGAGCCATAGGAAGGAGGGCGCGAAAGAGTGGTCCGCGTTCTTTTCGACAAGGGTGATCGCGTGCGGGGCTGAAAGGGTGCGTTGAAGCTCGTTGGCGGCAACAATTCCGCCGACGCCCCCGCCGAGAATAACGATTGTTTTCTTGTTCATGGCTTTTCCCCTTCATTGATAGCAAGAAGTTTTCCTCTCCTGGTATGATGTTCCAACAGGACTTCACGCATCAGTTCGCACGCCCGTGTGACCTTGGGGCTTGAAATGCGATAGTAGATGTTGATACCGTCCCGCCGCGCTTCGAGAATACCGGCCCTCCGCATGACGGCGAGATGTTGTGAGACATTCGCCTTCGAAATCTTCATTTTCTTCACGATGCCTCCCGCCGCCATTTCATCCTCGCGAAGGATAGCCAGGATCTGCAGCCGCTTGGGGTGAGAGAGGGTTTTGCAGACCTCGGCGTGAAGAAGAAAGATGGGATTTTTCATCGTTGAGGGAATGCCTGATAGTTATAAAGTTAAGAAACTATGCAACAATATACGGAACCTTTCGATCAAAGCAAGAATAATTTTGCCGGTTCTTCTGACGCTCCAGTCCGTGTGGGGTGCGTTTATTACGTTCTGATCGCGGCAATTTCTCCCTTAACCACGGCATTCACATCCCCAAGGCAGCACTCGCCCTTGGGGTTCTTGATGTCGCATTCACACCGCTGTGCCTTCACTTCCCTGGCAATCTCCACCCCGGCCGTTGACCGTCCTGTCTGCTTGATCTGATCTCTGATGCGACCTCTTGTCCAATCAAAGCAATAGCACACGTTGACAAGATCATCCTTGTCCTTCGCGAACACTCTTACCTTCATGTCGTCGATCGTAAACGACGGAGCTTTCTCTGTAGAGAAGTAGACGAGGTTGCATGCCGGGTCAGCGCAGTAGTAGTATTGAACATTCCGCACCTCGCCCAGTTTTTCGGGTTTGAGGAGGTGCTCGAGTGTTCGCTTCTGAACTTTTCGAGAGGGAGTATGAGAAATAGGACACTCAGCCAGCGCGGGTGCAGAAGTGTGTTCTGTCACAAGACAGCATTCATCTCCTTGTTTATGCTTGTCAGCCGCGATGACGTCCAGCGGAAGTGTGCAGCAGGAATTCATGATTATTCTCCTTTCTTGGCTCCCGATTCGGCAATTGTCGCTGTGAATCCTGTTTCGTCGACGGAAGCAATCAGCTTGTCAGGGCTGGTTGTGGTTGAATCGTATTCAATGATCGCCCTGCTTTTCTCGAAATCAATCGCCGCCTTGTACACCCCCGTGAGGCGCCCAAGAGTCGCCTCCAGCCCGGCAGCGCATCCCCGGCAATCCATCCCTTCGATATCGAGGATTACGACTGCAGATTGAGGCGATTGGCCGGTTTGCGGAAACAGCATTGACTGCGCGGCCGCGGTGTCCGTGGAACTAAAAAGCGGAAAAACGATAGCCAGCACTGCCGTTCCCGTTGCCAGCCATACCGCACTTTTGCTCCACTTGCCGGCACTTTCGAATTTGCAGGTCCCATCTTCACATTGAACCTCGCGTCGCCGGTACGTGAAATAGAAGGCGAGGCCGAGCAAAACAAGGGTGAGACCTATCAAGTATGGTCTAAATTCCCAAAAGACCGAAAAAGCGGCAATGCTGCCAAAGCCGATAGCGGCCACAGCGATCGGGCCTATGCAGCAGAGGGACGCAATGGCGGCGGTGACAATCGCTCCGGTGGTTGTGAGTTTCTCGTTCTTCATGACGGGAGTTCCTTGTGTAAGAATGAGTATTCTGTTTTCATTTCGTTTTTGGTAAACATGCCTTCCAACTCTCCGGTGAAGACGTTGTGCACGAGCGAATAGAAAATGGTCTGGCGGTGTCGGCGGCTCTTGACGATGTTTCTGTCCTTGAGTTTGCTGAGGTGTTGGGAAACGGCAGAATCCGTGAGTTCCAGGACTTCTGCAAGATCGCACACGCACATTTCCTTGTGCGCATGAAGCACATAGAGGATTCTCAGTCGTTGGAGATTGCCCGCCGCGCCAAGCGAATCCGCAAGGGTGTCCAATCCTTTCTGTGAAACAAGATTCCTCTTGATCAATGCAAACTCTGCCTTGGTGAAATTCGGACCAACGCAAAGCTTTCCTTCGATAAAGACCTTTTTCATTCTTCGGACTCCTATTATTTAAGTAATTGCTTGAATACTACAACAAGATAGGCGAGGAAAAGGTACGATGGCCACACTCTTTTAAATGTCCGCCAGCGGACATTGATGACTGGCGACATTCCCACGCATTGTCGTCCGGACGACAGTTCCCACGTATTTCGATCCTTATTTTGCAACCATTCTTTGAGAATACGTGGAATATCGGATGGAAAGGAAAAACTCTATGAAACCGATCGAAATCACCGACGCAACATTCGAACAAGAAGTCCTTCGGAATCCCCAGCTGAGTCTGGTGGATTTTTGGGCCCGATGGTGCGGGCCCTGTAAACTCATTGCACCGTTGCTCGATGAGATCGCCCGGGGGTACGATGGACGCCTGAAAGTTGCCAAATTGGATGTTGATCAGAATCCGGCAAAAGCGGAAGAATACGGGGTACGGAGCATCCCAACGCTCCTGTTTATCAAAAACGGTGAAGTTGTTGACAAGTTGGTTGGGGCTGTTCCCAAAAGCCAACTTGAGGTTCGTATTTCGCGGCTTCTTGGTTCGTAACCAAAACCATGCGTAAAAGGAACCATCCAATGAAGAAAAAAATCAGGGTTGTCTTCGGCGTTGTTGTTGGATTTGTCATCCTGGCCCAGCTGATCAGGCCCGAGAGGGGGAATCCGCCGACCGACCCTGCCATGTCGATTCGGGCAAACAAAGCCGTACCGAAGGAAATTCTTGCAATCCTGGAACGGTCGTGTTTCGATTGTCATTCCAATGAAACTCGCTGGCCTTGGTACAGCGCCGTAACCCCGATGAATTTCCTCATAGCTGGAGACGTCACAAGGGCGCGCAAGCGATTGAATTTTTCGGAATGGGGAAAGCATAAGCCGATCAAGGCGCAAGGGCTTCTGCAGATGATCGACGATCAGGTTTCCCTGGGTGAGATGCCCCTTCCGCAGTATCTGGCCCTGCACCCACTGGCGCGGCTGACGGAATCGGACATTGCAGCGCTTTCTGAGTGGGCCTTGAATGAACAGGAGCGTCTTCTTCGGCCTTCTGAGATCGAAAGGAAGGACCATTGAGCTGCATGATGTGGAACCCCTAGCGGGGTTCTGTGTTGATTCGGAGGTGGAGTTAGAAATGTTGAACTCCTTCGGGGTTCACAGCACCGGGCTGATCGCCGCGATGGGGGACCTGTACCTCTGGCCGATCACGCGCGACCCCGTCAGGGGTCGGATATTTCTAACCAGGGATCCAGCTCGCATGAGAACTCCGTAGGAGTTCCATTCTCTCGCGTAAGTTCTTATATTCTTTTGCCATACGTTTTCTCCACATCTTACTTGGGGGGTATCATGCCAAACACTTACACTCAGATTTTCATGTTGATTCGGAGGTGGAGTTAGAAATGTTGAACTCCTTCGGGGTTCACAGCACCGGGCTGATCGCCGCGATGGGGGACCTGTACCTCTGGCCGATCACGCGCGACCCCGTCAGGGGTCGGATATTTCTAACCAGGGATCCAGCTCGCATGAGAACTCCGTAGGAGTTCCATATTCTCTCGCGTAAGTTCTTATATTCTTTTGCCATACGTTTTCTCCACATCTTACTTGGGGGGTATCATGCCAAACACTTACACTCAGATTTTCATTCAGATCGTCTTCGCTGTCAAGTATCGAGCGCGCCTTGTTGCGCGCCCGTGGAAATCCGCACTCGAACGGTACATCACAGGGATTGTTCAGAATAAAGGGCATAAACTGATTCGGCTTAACTGCATGCCGGATCACAACCATATCTTCATTGGGATGAAACCTCATGAAGCACTCTCAGACCTCGTGCGTGATATCAAGAGGGATTCCACATCATTTGTCAACTCCCATCGTTGGGTGCGTGGCCGGTTCGCATGGCAAGAAGGCTTTGGCGGATTTAGCTACTCTGTTTCGGACGTGGATAGAGTCGTGAAGTACATCATGAATCAGGAAGAGCACCATCGGCGCACGACATTTCGAGAAGAGTATGAGGGAATCCTGAAGGAGTTCGGAGTGGAATATGACCCTCGCTATATTCTGAAAGAACCGGAGGATTAATCTGGAACCCCTAGCGGGGTTCGAAGAGCTTTTCACGGGTGAGGGTTAGAAATGTTGAACCCCTGCGGGGTTCATGTCGTTTTCACAGGCCGTGTCAGAAATCTTGGACCCCGACGGGGTCCAGATAAGGAAATGTTGAACCCCTGCGGGGTTCATGTCGTTTTCACAGGCCGTGTTAGAAATCTTGGACTCCTACGGGGTCTAGATAAGAAATGTTGAACCCCTTTTAAGGGTTCAGTGCACGAGGCAATACGCGTGTAGACCCACAGAGGCACCGAATTCTTGAGCCGTCGCGGAGAATGCCGCGCCGACCCCGTCAGGGGTCGCATATTTCTAACCGGCGATCCAGTACGCATGAGAACTCCGTAGGAGTTCCACATATCCAGGCTTGCATGTGGAATTGATGTCGGGCCCGGCCCCATTGGCATCGAGACTTACGGGATGTTGTCCAAAATATCCGAGGTTGAAGACCGCTTCCGATAATCCGGATCGAACTGCCGCCAGACGATTATTCCGTTCCTGTCGATAATAAATGTTGCGGGAATCGGAAGCCGTTCACTTTCGTCCGATTGGCTGTGAGCGAGATCGGCTCCCAGTTTTTCGTTGTAAACCTTCAGCTGGGCGTCCCCCGGTGTGATTGTCACATCATAGGCGTTTGATATAGCAAACCCTGCATCAAAGAGAAGCGTGAATTGCGCACCCGTTTTTTCAGCCGATTTGATCAGGAACTGCGGTTTTTCAGGTGAAACTGCAACGATGGAAGCCCCTTTGTCGTGAATCAAGTCAAAGCTGTCCTGAAGAGCTCTCAGATGCCGGTTGCAATACGGGCACCACTGACCACGGTAGAAAATCAATACTACAGGCCCTTTTTGCAGCAATGTGGCGAGTTCGAAGCTGTTGCCGTCTTTGTCGACTGCCTTGAAAAGCGGGGCTTTTGCTCCCACAAGGAGCCCCTTTGCCGCGGAAACCGATCGTTGTTCCTGGGCGTTAGAGATACTGGCTGTAAGAGCTAAAGGAATGAATACTGACGTGATGATGTTCCCAAAGGTGCGGAATGCCATAACGTCTCCCTCTCTCTCTTGAGCTTTCATGTAAGGGATTGCAGCACAATTATTTGACGTTCTCCAAACGAAAAAGTATAATAAACGATCACCGTCGCATATGTTATATAGACGACAATCCGTCCCATGGAACGACAGTCAAAATTCTGGTATCTGAAGCACTTCAACATCTTTGAGGGGATGGATGATGCCTCGATGGAGCAGGTGAACCAGATGTCTTCGATGAGTACCATCCGTTCTCAACAGCCACTCTACTTCCCCGATCAACCCACACAAGCTGTTTTTTTTCTGAAAGAAGGGCACGTAAAAATTTCCCGCCTTGCAGAGGATGGCAAGGAAATGATCCTCGACGTTCTGGGTCCCGGGGAGATTTTCGGGGAATTGTCGTTTTCCGGATCGGGCGAAACAAGCGGGGAACTAGCACAAGCGCTGGACGATGCGGTGATCTGTACCATGAAGAAAGAGGACTTCGAATCCCTCCTCAAAATGAAACCGGAGCTTAATTTCGAAGTAACCAAGCGTATTGGCCTCAGGCTCAGACGGTTCGAGGAGCGTATATCCGAGATGGTTTTTAAGGATGTCCGGAAGCGTATTGCAGCATTCCTCGTCCGGTATGCAGAGGAATTTGGCAAGATCAAAGGCGGCATTATTACCATAAGAATGCACCTTTCACATCAGGAAATCGCTCTCTTGGTCGGTGCCGCCCGGCAAACCGTCACCACAACGCTCAATGAATTCCGCTCAAAAGGACTGATCGACTTTTCCCGCCAGGGGTTCGTCATCAAACAGCTTCCTGAGCTCCAAAAGCTCTCTCAGTAGCCCGTTTATCCGCTTTTTCCGAATGTCACCCAGCGGACAGCACCCGCTGTGGCCATCTTGTATCTTGATGCCGGATTTTGAATCCGAAAACGAAAGGATACAACGATGGAAAATATCACGGTGTACTCAACGACATGGTGCGGCGATTGCCGGCGAACAAAGCGGTTTCTTGACGAGCGTGGAATTTCATACACTGAAATCGACATCGACCAGGATCCATCCAGCGCCCAGCAAGTCATTGATTGGTCGGGCGGCCGGAGAGTGATCCCGACCATCAGGATCGATTGCGAATCCAGGCCAACTCCTGTCATTCTTCACAATCCTCCGCAGTCAACACTAACCGAGACTCTCGGATTATGAACGCCAACTTCGTAGAAGTATTTATCGAAACAAACTGCAACGCGTGCGCGCAAGTCCTGAACGTCATCAATTCGTTTGTGGACCAATACCGAATCAGTTTGCGTGTGTATGACCGGAAGGAACATCAGAGCGTGTTTCGGGACAGGTCGGTCATGGTATGTCCTGCAACGTTCGTGAACAATCGCCTGGCGTTTTACGGCGAATTTTCGTCGGAGGAGTTGTCGCGTTATCTGAAGTCCGACGGTTAAGACGGAGGACAGAGGGTCAATTAATGAAACCGGCTTTTTGACTTCTCCCATATCCCACTATCACCCTTCGGCTTCGCTCAGGGTGATTATTTTCAACAACGAAGCTGATGGTGAGCCCTTCGGTCTGAGACTCAGGGTCGAAGACCTGCCGAACCATCACTTATCATAGGTTTCCTTCAAGGAGGTCCTAATGAACAAATTCAATCTTAACAAAGCGGTCGGTGCCGGGATAGCCGGAACGGTCGTGATGACTCTTTTCGCCATGATGGCGCCGCTTATGGGAATGCCCGAAATGAACATTCCCAAAATGCTTGCCGACTTCATGGGCTTTCCGGTTATTGTCGGATGGCTGGCACATTTCATGATCGGGACAGTGCTTGCACTCGCGTATGCGTATGTCCTGGTCTCCAAGCTTCCGGGTCATCCCGCTGTTAAAGGCATTCTTTTCGGATTGATTCCATGGTTCATGGCACAGATTCTCGTGAACCCCATGATGGGTGCAGGAGTGTTTGCACTAAACACGCCGGCGCCATTGATGATGGTGATAGGAAGTCTCGTTGGCCATTTGGTGTACGGGGCTGTGGTCGGTGCTGTGTATGGATCGCCTGCGCATCTAAAGACTGCAACTGCTTAATCAGAAACAAGAGGATCTCATGAAAAGCATTTCGCTTTTTGTCTTGCTGGCGATGTCATCAATTCCACCAATGGAAGACGAGAAAACCGTCTCGCTCGAAGGCGGATCGTTCGTCATGGGTTCACGCAATGCCTTATACGAGGATGAAGGCCCGGCCAGGACCGTGATCGTCGGCCCGTTTGTGATCGACGCGTATGAAGTGACGAATGCTCAGTTTGAACGATTCATCGACGAGACAGGGTATAGGACGGACGCTGAGAAAAAAGGGGGAGGATGGGCCTACCGGAAAGGAGCCAAGGACTGGGAGTTTGTCAGCGGAGCAAATTGGCGGCATCCCGAGGGATTGGATTCGCACATCGGGAATCGGAGCGATCATCCCGTGGTGCAGGTTTCCTGGAATGATGCTGTTGCCTATGCCAAATGGTCGGGGAAACGCCTGCCTACCGAAGCCGAATGGGAATACGCGGCTCGCGGTGGAAAGGAACAAAAAGTGTATCCTTGGGGCGATGAACTGAATATTGACGGAAAACCGGTGGCAAATTTCTGGCAAGGCATCTGGCCGAAAACCAATCTCCTGACCGACGCCTTTTTTTACACCTCACCCGTCGGAAGCTTCCCCGCAAATGGATATGGTCTCCATGACATGGCGGGAAACGTCTGGGAGTGGTGCGCCGACTGGTACGGGGAAGATTACTACAGCAAGGCCCCATCGGTTGACCCCAAAGGTGCAACCGAAGGCACAAACAGATCGGCGCGGGGAGGATCGTGGTTTTGCAGCGAGGCGTATTGCGGAGGATACAGGAATGCATTTCGCGGCAGGAGCCCGCAGGATTATAGTTTCAACAATGTGGGTTTTCGGTGCGTGAAGTAGTTCACTAACAACCATCATTCAACCAACATAAGGAGGTACCATGAAGTCCATTCTTTTTTCATTGGTTTTGATCGCCGCGCTGGCAGCTTCGTCTGCACAGGCCCAGAACCCCTGTAACCCGTGCGGCAAGAAGGAGATGAAAGCAAAGACTGGCGATGTCAGCCTTGTCGGCGAGATCATCGACGTCAAATGCTACACGACGGGTATGATGGGTGGCCGCGGTCCTGAACACGAGGATTGCGCCATTTCATGCATTAAGGGGGGACTGCCGGTGGGGCTCCTCGACGAAAAATCAGGCGAGGTGTACACCATCGTCCCCGCAAAAGGGATGAAGGGCGCGAATTTGGCTCTTCTCCCCTTCGTGGCAAAGAAGGTGAAAATTCAAGGTTCCCTGCTTGAAAAGGGCGGAAACAAAATTCTCGCCTATTCAAGTGTGGAGGAGGCGAAGTAATATCGAAGCCGGGAGACTGTGGGGCTCCCGGCATTTTTGTTGATCATTCCGAAAGACCACAGGACCTGAAACTCGAAACATATCCATGAAATTATTCTCCCTCATATTCTTTCTTGTGATATCCGCTCAGACTGCATTTGGCGGCTGCGGATCGGCGACATGTCCGCTTCATTATCACCGCTACCTGACAACCGGCCTCCTGCAGCTCAAACTCAACCACGAATATATCAATCAGGACCGCATCTTCGTGGGGACAACTCCTTCGCAAGTCGGAGCCATCCGTTATCTTCATGATGAAGTCCAAACCATCAACAAGATTTCTATTTTCCAGGCTCAACTTGGCATAACGGAGAGGGTTGGTTTGAGGCTGGATGTTCCCATGATCGCCCGCAACCATCGCCATATTCACCATCATGCCGGAGAAGACCATTGGGAGAACTGGAATTTCAGCGGGATGGGAGATCTCGAGATTGGCGGGCACTATGTTCTTCTGTTACCCGAATCGGAGTCCGGGGCCTATGTGGAGCCTCGTTGCCGGGTTGAAGCTTCCAACGGGACTCACAACGGGTCAGAATGTTGAGGGAGAAAAAGCCGAGGTTTCCATTCAGCCCGGCTCAGGCTCGGTGGACGCAACGTTCGGACTGGTGGTCAGTCATTCATTGATAAGCATTCAGTCTGTTTCGGGAGACTATGTTTCATTACCCGTCACTCTGAACCTCGCCTACAGAATAAACGGGGAGGGCACAGACGGATGGAAATTTGGGGATGTGGCGTTCGCGCACGTTACCACCAAGTACCGGTTCATAGACGAGGCAAGCCTCCTCTTTCAACTCAACGGAAGGTTTCAGAAGAAAGCCCATCCTGGCGAGACAGGAGAACCGGGTGAAAATACGGGTGGTTAATGGGTGTACGTGAGTCCGGGACTAGAAGTCCATCTCCTGGAGGGAGTCTCCGCGTTCGCCTATTTTCAGATTCCGGTCTATCAAGACGTCAACGGAATACAACAGACATCGTCTCACAATCTGCAACTTGGTATCATGACCGATTTTGTTCTGTTCTCAGGACGGTGAGGGTCACATCCCCGTTTTGGGGGCTGAATCAGCACCTTGCTCCTCGAATCTAAACATCGCCGTCCCGTAAGAGTGATAACTCAAGGACCCTATGTCCGGTAGTGACTTCAGTAAGGTGTGGGCCCATCGAGTAGGTAGGTTCAAAGAAGAATCTCAATCAGCAAACCTGGTTGGGATTCTCTGTTTTTGTTCGTATTCGTGACCATTCCCTCCGGCTCTCCTCCCATCTTTGTCCCCCCTTACGGCTTGAACCCGACTGGAGGAGTTGATACATTCTTGCACTTGTGGACATGGCTTTTGATGATAAATGAGGAGTGCTACGAGACCGTCGAATACTCAAGAACTCCTTTACCTGTCGTGAAGCCTGAAAGACAGAAAATCGATTCGGGCTTGGAAGTCCGTCAAAAACAGTCTCTAGAAGGTGTCTAAAACGAGGGTTGCCACGCGTCATAGGATGTCGGTTACATCCACAGGCAATCCTAAAAAGGAGGCAATATGCCTACATATCTTTGTATCCAGCGAAACCAACCTGGTAAGAGAGAAAAGCCGTCCCCAGCCAAAATGGAGGAGTTGTACGCTGCTTTTAACGCCTGGATGGACAAATTTAGAAATAACATTGTCGACATTGGCGGAGCGTTGAAGGGCGGTGGGAAGATCGTAACTTCGGAGGGTGCGTCAGATGGTCCTTTCATGGAAGTGAAGGAAGTCGTCGGCGGATACATGATCATTTCCGCAAAGACGATGGACGAGGCAATCGTTGTGGCTCGAGAAAGCCCTGGAGTGGTTACACCGGGATCAAGCGTCGAAATTAGGGAGATTCACAAATCCTGACAGCACCGAAACTCGTTGAAAACTTCTTCCGGCATGAATACGGCAGGCTGGTGGCCATGCTGGCGCGTCGTGTTGGAGTTCAATATATCGATGATATCGAAGACGCTGTTCAGTCCGCCTTGATGACCGCGCTTGATGCGTGGACAACGGCTCCTCCGCCTGGAAATTCGTCGGCTTGGCTCTATCGGGTAGCGTTCAACAAGCTGATAGGGGAGCTACGTCAACGAACAATCCGTCGTCGTTTCCAAGAACGAAATGGAAAAGAAGACATCGGTGACGCAACTGGCGGATCGGAGGTGTTCCTGTCTGAGGAGGTCCAGGACGATCTGTTGCGCATGCTGTTTATCTGCTGTGACGAGGCGATCCCTCTTGAATCACAACTTGTCCTTGCTCTTAAAACCCTTTGCGGGTTCAGCGTTCAGGAGATCGCGATCCGGTTGTTCACCAGCGAAGCGAATGTGTACAAACGTCTTGGCAGAGCGCGAAGACGCTTACGGGAACAATACCTCTTAAGACGCTCAAGCGTCAACAAGGTTCTCTATCTACTCTTCACTGAAGGGTACCTTTCTTCAAGGGCCGGACGCGCTATTCGCGAGGAGCTATACCATGAGGCGATCCGACTGGGGAGGATTCTGGGAGAACACCCGGCCGGCCAGAATGCGGAAACCTACGCTCTGCTGGCGCTGATGTAATTGCATACGGCACGTATGAGCGCGCGACAGAACGCGTCCGGCGGATTGCTCTTGTTGGAGGAGCAGGATCGGAGTCTCTGGGATAAGCAGGGAATCCAGACCGGTTTGGAATGGTTGGCCATGTCCGCTCAGGGCGATACACTCTCCCGTTATCATGCCGAGGCCGGGATTGTGGCGGAGCACTGCCTGGCAGCATCACTTGAGGATACGCGCTGGGATAAGATTGTGGAATACTATTCGATCCTGGAGCGAATCGCTCCGTCCGAGCTGCATACACTAAACCGCGCGGTGGCTATTGCAGAATGGCATGGACCGGCAGAGGGGCTCGCTGTTCTTAACGGGTTTGCTCCGCCCGGTTGGCTGGCAAGATCTTATCAGTGGTCCGCGGTCCGGGCGTATTTGTATCACCGTTGCGGAAACTTCAAAGCGGCTCAACAGTATCCCGCCTCAGCGCTGAACTCCGCTCCATCTGGTCCGGTGAAAGAACTCCTTGAAAGAAGGCTCAAACCATGAATTCATTTGAAGTAAGGATCAACCCGGACTGAAGGCTGTTAAATCATCGGAGGAGAATATAGATGGCATATAATGAAAGGCTGGCAGAACGAATCCGGCTGGCGCTTTCCGGAGTTCGGAATGTGCAGGAAAAGAAGATGTTTGGTGGAATCGCGTTTCTGGTCAACGGAAAGATGTGTGTGGGAGTGGATAAGCAGGAAATGATGGTTCGCTGTGACCCGGAAATGACCGACAAACTCCTCACAAGAAAAGGTGTAAGAGTATTTGATTTGACCGGGAGACCAATGAGGGGTTGGCTGCTTGTCGGTGGAGATGAAGCGTTGGGCAAGAAAGACCTGGAGAGATGGATTGGGATTGCAATGGATGCAAACAAGAAGGCAAACCGCACCAAGAAGAAAATCCGGTGAGAGGGCTGACACGGTCGTTTCGCCCGATGGACACATAGTGAATTTGATACACGCATGGCCTCAATTTGGCCAAACGTGGAAAATTCTGTAAAAAGCGTCCCTTTACAGTCGGCTAAGAAAGAAAAGATTGGGATGTCAGTTTGTGAATGTGGAGGGAAATCAAGGATCGCGGAAAACCCATTCGGGCGGAATGAGCTTATTGAGGCGTGATTTGTAACTATCCGGCAGAATCGCCAATCCCACCTGATACGATGCATTTGTCCAACCGAATCCCTCTCGCGTGATGTAAGCAAATTTGGCCCCGACGTTTCCATACTCCGCAAAGACCTGATGTGATCTCTTCACGACATCGTATTTTTCGGTAACCGTTCCGTTATAGTATGCGGCATTGACCGTCATCGTGAAAAGCCATCGGTACACTAAACGCACAGCTTCGTTTTCGTATCCGTATTTCTGCAGTCCTTCCCACACTAACATCTGGTGCGGCGCCCAGCCGTTGGGAAAATCCCACTGTCGCGCAGGATGATCGGCGGAAATGGGACCCCGTGAAGCCTCCGTCGAGCTGACAATTCCTCCGGGAGCTTCAAGGAGCGGAAGAGCTCTCTCGACAAGAAGTTGAGCCTGCTCTTTGCTTGCAGTCCCCGCCCAAAGCGGATACAGAGTCGTTGCGCTCACATAATCCCGCTGATGTCCTTCTTTCACATCGAAGTCGAAAAACATTCCGGCCGACGAATTCCAAAGAAACCTGTTCATGAGTTCCTTCCGCTTCGCCGCCCGGGAACGCCAGTCAGATGCAGTTTCAAATGTTCCGTTGTCCGTTTCAAACCTGCCGCCAAAATACTTCTCAATCATTTCCGCGACATCTGTCTCGGTCTTGTAGAGCAACGAATTCAGGTCGACGGTTGCAAGATCTGCACAGCAACCTTCTAGACGATAACTCGTGTCATGCCCGGATTCCCTCATGCACCGGTCATGGATAAAATATTGGTCGAGTTCGGAAACCTTCAACGTGCCGGATCGATATTTCTGTTCGAACACCTTGGGATCGGCCTTTTGCTGTTCCGCAAACTTGCGGAACACCGCGTCAAAATGGCCGGGCTCCACCTCCGGAGGCGGACCTGTGCCGATGTCGAAGTAGCGGTTTAATCCGATTGCCGTGGTTCGCTCGTCACTCATCCAGACCTGATGATACTCCTTGATAACTGCATCCAGTCCTTCCCGCAGCCACGCTCCCGTTCCGCCGCCCTTTGGCAGGTGACTGTGGACTGCTTTTATCATCGAACTGAGAAACGGGGGCTGGGATCGGGTGAGATAATAGGTCCGGTTGGCGTTCAGGATCTTTCCGTAATGATTGATTTGATAGACGAAGTTATCCACCATCGCCTGTGCGAGATCGATTCGGCGGTCGCTCAGAAGTCCAAGTGTGATGAAGTAGCTGTCCCACCCGTACATTTCGTTGAACCTTCCCCCGGGGACCACAAAGGGAACTCCTTCGATCCCTTTTTCCGATTGGCGAAGGGCGAGGCTCAGGATCCCGTGTGATCTTTCGATCGATTTCACATACGCCGGCGTAACCTTCTCCGGCAGCCGGACCACGCGAAGCCGCAACGAGGGATGGCGGTTTGCCGCAGAGGAGAAGTACGTGGACGCGGTCTGATCGGCTGGAGGGACATAAAGATAGCGGGAGCTGTCGCTCGTGGTCATCTTTTCATCGGCAAGGATGGTTGCCAGGTTGTCCTCGTCGACCCGGCGTGTCAGGCCTTCCCAGAAGTGTTCACGAATGAACCGGGAAATGCGGTCGGCGGCGGGCTCGAAGATTCTCGATGCTGCAATCCGGGCTGTATCCGATCCGCCCAGCCGTGCAAGTGACAATTCCTGCAGGAGGTTTGACAGGAAATAGTGGCCCGCGATTTCATAGGGTTTCCCTCGAACATCAGTGAACCAGAACCGTTTGTCGCCCCGATGAGTACCCGTCAGGTGCGGATCGTCGATGGTGATGTTCTTGTCCCCATCAGTGTCTTCCTCGTACAGAAGCGAATCGAACACGGCGCTGACGCGTACGGAAATTTCTTTGTCGGTTCCTTGAGCGTGAACCTGACAAAAGAAAACGATCCAGAGAAATAGTGGGGACAGGACGAGTGGCTTCATGTAGTCAAGAGTTGTCATTTCTTTTGCGCTCTGGGCGTCGTTGCGAGATAATATTTCAGGCGAACACATACCAGAGCACCGCAATTGTCAGGACAAGGACATACGAGAGGATTCGGTTTTTTCCTTCGTGTTTTCCAGGCTCTTCGCGCTCGACCGTTGCAAACGTGAGGCCTTTGATCTTCTCATCCGAGGGAGGTTTGGTCATGAAGCTCACTCCCACCAACACTCCTGTACAGAGAATGAACAGAAACACGGCAAAATGCAGGAAGTTGATCTCAGCAATCCATTCCCACAGAGTTCCTGAAGCAAGTCCGGCTTTATCGACGCCGTTCATCAATTCGAGCACAAGCCTGAGTGCCCCGAGGACGAAACCGGTGATCAGCGATACGATGGCTCCTGCGCCGTTCAGCCGTCTGATGAACAGCCCCAGCATGAAACACGCCGCAATCGGGGGAGCAATGTAGGCCTGGACGCTCTGCAGGTAGATGTAGAGCTGCGATGAGATGTACTTCATGAACGGGACCCAGAGCAAGCCGAGCACGACGAGAACACCGGTGGCGATCCGTCCGACAACGACCAGGCGTTGTTCCGTCACGTCGGGTTTGAGTTTCTTGTAGAAATCCCACGTGATCAGCGTTGAACAGGAGTTGAATACCGAGGCCAGAGAGCTCATCAGCGCGGCAAGAAGCCCTGCAATGACCAGGCCCTGGAGGCCGATGGGGAGAAGTCGGGTCACCATCACCGGGAATGCGCGGTCTGTGGTGGAGCCACCGATGTCGGAAAACAACGCCGCCGCGATGATGCCTGGAAACACAAAGATGAAGACGGGGAGGATCTTGAGGAATCCCGCAAATGTGGTTCCTGTCCGGGCCTCGTCGATGCCGCGCGCAGCAAGCACACGCTGGACAATGTACTGATCCGTGCACCAGTACCAGATTCCCAGAATCGGGGCGCCGAAGACGATCCCTGTCCAGGGGAAGTCCGGATGATCCATCGGCTTCCACATGGAGAAG